>VFQR01000151.1_pt1 | contig 155167 bp, 150 predicted proteins | sample 3512321 | NCBI WGS metagenome assembly VFQR01 (sample SAMN10412374, study PRJNA504923) | tailings metagenome | isolation source: Relicate 3 Philex TSF1 revegetated site | place: Philippines: Tuba, Benguet | collected 2017-08-29 | reverse complement strand
CACCTGCAGCGCGGCTGGAACTTCTTCCGCCCCGAGCGAAACGAGAGCTTCGACATCCTGCCGGCCTCGCAGCGCGTCTCCGAGACGCAATGGTACGAGGGGACCGCCGACGCGGTCTTCCAGAACATCGACATCATCGAGAGCTACGGCCCCGAATTCATGGTCATCCTGGCCGGCGACCACATCTACAAGATGGACTACGAGCTGATGCTGCGCCAGCATGTCGACCAGAACGCCGACGTAACGGTGGGCTGCCTCGAAGTGCCGCGCATGGAGGCGACGGGCTTCGGCGTCATGCATGTCGACAAGAAGGACCGCATTGTCTCCTTCATCGAGAAGCCGGCCGATCCGCCCGGCATGCCCGACAAGCCGGACTTCGCGCTCGCCTCCATGGGCATCTACGTCTTCCGCACCAAGTTCCTCATGGACGAGCTGCGCCGCGACGCCGCGACGGCCGGTTCGAGCCGCGACTTCGGCAAGGACCTCATCCCCTACATCGTCAAGAACGGAAAGGCGGTGGCCCACCGCTTCGCGACCTCCTGCGTGCGCTCCAGCTACGAGCGCGAGGCCTACTGGCGCGACGTCGGCACGATCGACGCCTACTGGGAGGCCAACATCGACCTGACCGACGTGACGCCCGAACTCGACATCTACGACCGCGAATGGCCTATCTGGACCTATGCCGAGATCAAGCCGCCGGCGAAGTTCGTGCATGACGAGGAAGGCCGGCGCGGCTCGGCCGTCTCCTCGCTGGTTGCCGGCGACTGCATCATCTCGGGCGCCGCGCTCAGGCGCAGCCTGATCTTCACCGGCGTGCGCGCCAATTCCTTCTCCTCGCTCGACGAGGCCGTGGTGCTTCCCGACTGCACGATCGGGCGCAATGCGAGCCTGTCCAGGGTGGTGATCGACCGCGGCGTCGTCATCCCCGAGGGGCTGGTGGTGGGGGCGGACCCGAAGGAGGACGAGCTCCGGTTCCGCCGTTCCGAGAACGGCGTCTGCCTCGTCACGCAGGACATGATCGACAGGCTGGGGTGACGGTGTTGGACATGCTGCCGAAGTTCGTTGCCGCCGGTCGTACCGCCAGATGAAGAATCCCCCCTCTCCGTCTCGCCCTTCGACAAGCTCAGGGCTCGACACCTCTCCCCCCGTTCCGGAGGGAGAGGATAGGCCGGCTGCGATGAAGGCGGAGAGGGGGACGAGGAGCCGGCGAAAGCCGGGTACGACCGCGCTGGCAAGAAGCCTCAGATGGACGGAGAACACGGCGGAGGGGTTGCTTTGGCAGGAATTGAAGGCCCGGCGTCTCGGCGGCCATCACTTCACTAGACAGTTTCCGACAGGTCCCTATTTCGCCGACTTCTGCTGCCGTCGAAAGCGTCTGGTGGTCGAAGTCGATGGAAGGCAACATGCCACCAGTCAACGGGATGGCCCGCGCGACGCGTTCATGCGTGACAATGGCTACTCCGTGCTGCGCTTCTGGAACGCCGACGTGCTGAATGAACGAAGCGCCGTCTGCGAAACGATCCTCGCTGTCCTGGCCGGACGACTTCACGGACACGTCAACGCATGCGATCTGCGCTTCGCGTACGCGCCCGTCGTGCGGCCGCGCGCATGAAAGTGCTGGCCGCAGCATCGGAGATCTATCCGCTGGTCAAGACCGGCGGGCTGGCCGACGTGGTGGGCGCGCTGCCGCCCGCGCTGGCCGCGCTGGGCGTCGAGACGCGTACGCTCGTGCCCGGCTATCCGGCCGTGACGGCGAGGCTTTCGCGCCGGGCGAAGCCGCTGGCGGTCTATGGCGACCTCTTCGGCGGCAAGGCGAGCCTGAAGGCCTTGAAGGCCGAGGGGCTGGACCTGATCGTGCTGGAGGCACCGCATCTCTACGACCGGCACGGCGGTCCCTATGTCGATCCGACGGGCATCGACTGGCCGGACAATTTCAGCCGCTTCGCCGCATTGGCCCGCGTGGCGGCAGACATCGCCGCCGGCAGCCTGAAGGGCTTCGCTCCGGACCTTCTCCACGTGCACGACTGGCAGGCCGCGATGGCCCCGGCCTATCTGCGGCTGACGACGGCGAGCCGGGTGCCAAGCGTCGTCACGATCCACAACATTGCATTCCAGGGCCGCTTTCCCGCCGCGCTCTTTCCGGGGCTGGGCCTGCCCGACACGGCCATGACGGTCGACGGGGTCGAGTATTACGGCGGCGTGGGCTTCCTGAAGGCCGGACTGCAATTCGCCGACGCGATCACCACGGTGAGCCCGACCTATGCCGAGGAAATCCGCACGCCGCGCTTCGGCATGGGGCTGGAAGGGCTGATCGGCGCCAGGGCCGACCGCCTGCACGGCATCGTCAACGGCATCGACGCGGCCGAGTGGGACCCCGGTGCCGACCGCCACCTCGCCGCCGCGTTCGGCCCGCGCACGCTGGCCGCGCGCGCCAGGAACAGAAAGGCCGTGGAGACGCGCTTCGGGCTGGACGCCGGGACGGGCCCGATCTTCTGCGTCATCAGCCGGCTGACGTGGCAGAAAGGGATGGACATCCTCGCCGACGTGCTCGGCGAACTGGTCGCGACCGGCGGCCGGCTGGCGCTGCTGGGCTCCGGCGACGCCGCGCTGGAGGCGACGTTCACCGCGGCGGCGGCAGCGCATCCGGGCCGGGTGGGCACCGTGATCGGCTATGACGAGGGACTGTCGCACCTGCTGCAGGGCGGCGCCGACGCGATCCTCATACCCTCGCGGTTCGAGCCGTGCGGGCTGACGCAGCTCTACGGCCTGCGCTACGGCTGCGTACCGGTGGTCTCGCGCACCGGCGGGCTGGCAGACACGGTGATCGACGCCAACGAGGCGGCGGTCACGGCGGGGGTCGCGACCGGCTTCGTGCACGAGGCCGACAGCGCGGACGCGCTGCGCGGCGCGATCGCGCGGGCCACCCGCCTGTTCGGCGACCGCGCGGCGTGGAGCGCGATCCAGCGCCAGGGCATGCGCGCCGATGTCTCGTGGAACCGCAGCGCCAGGCGCTACGCCCGCCTTTACCAGATGCTCATCGAGGGGACCGGATGACCAGGACCGTTTCGACCAGACCTTACCAGGACCAGCGACCCGGCACGTCCGGCCTGCGCAAGAAGGTCCCGCATTTCCGGCAGGAGAATTACGTCGAGAACTTCGTGCAGTCGATCTTCGACGTGCTGGAGGGCTTCGAGGGCGAGACGCTGGTGATCGGCGGCGACGGACGCTACTTCAACCGCGAGGCGATCCAGATCGCCATGAAGATGGCGGCTGCGAACGGCTTCGGGCGCGTGCTTGTGGGGCAGGGCGGGATCCTCTCGACGCCGGCGGCCTCGCACGTCATCCGCAAGTATCACGCCTTCGGCGGCATCGTGCTTTCGGCAAGCCACAATCCGGGCGGGCCGAACGAGGATTTCGGCATCAAGTACAATATCGGCGCGGGCGGCCCGGCGCCGGAGAAGATCACCGAGGCGATCTTCGCGCGCTCGAAGGAGATCGCGCAATACCGGATCGTCGACGCGCCCGACGTCGATCTCGACCGCATCGGCGAGACCACGCTCGGCACCATGCTGGTGCAGGTGATCGACCCCGTCGCCGACTACGCGAACCTGATGGAGCAACTCTTCGACTTCGCCGCGATCCGGGCGCTCTTCGCGTCGGGTTTCGCCATGGTGTTCGACGCGATGCACGCCGTGACCGGCCCCTATGCCAAGGAGATCATCGAGAAGCGGCTCGGCGCGGCGCCGGGGACGGTGCGCAACTTCGTGCCGCTGCCCGATTTCGGCGGACATCATCCCGACCCCAACCTGGTGCATGCCAAGGAACTGCACGACCTCATGATGTCGAGCGAGGGGCCGGATTTCGGCGCGGCGTCGGACGGCGACGGCGACCGCAACCTCGTCATCGGCAAGGGCATCTTCGTGACGCCGTCGGACTCGCTGGCGGTGCTCGCCGCCAACGCCCACCTGGCGCCGGGCTACGCGAAGGGGATCGCCGGCATCGCGCGCTCGATGCCGACCAGCCAGGCGGCCGACCGCGTGGCCGAGAAGCTCGGCATCGGCATCTACGAGACGCCGACGGGCTGGAAGTTCTTCGGCAACCTGCTCGACGTGGGCCGCGTGACGATCTGCGGCGAGGAGAGCGCCGGCACCGGGTCCGACCATGTGCGCGAGAAGGACGGACTGTGGGCCGTGCTGCTGTGGCTCAACATACTCGCCGTGCGGCGGCAAAGCGTGCGCGAGATCGTCGAGGAGCACTGGCGGAGCTATGGTCGCAACTACTATTCGCGCCACGACTACGAGGCGCTGGAAACCGGCCCCGCCAACGCGCTGATCGACGACCTGCGCGGGCGCCTGGAGGAATTGCCGGGCCGGACCTTCGCCGGACTGACCGTCACCCGGGCCGACGACTTCGCCTATCTCGACCCGGTGGACGGATCGGAAAGCCGCAACCAGGGCATCCGCATCTTCTTCGAGGGCGGCTCGCGCGTGGTATTCCGCCTGTCGGGCACCGGCACGTCGGGGGCGACGCTGCGCGTCTACATCGAGCGGTTCGAGCCGGACACGGCGCGGCACGGCATCGAGACGCAGGAAGCGCTGGCCGACCTGATCACGGCGGCCGACGAGATCGCCGGCATCAGGGAACGGACGGGCCGCGCCGCGCCCGACGTGGTGACGTGACGCTGGACGCGGCGGCCTCACGGGCCTATCGTTACATGTAACGACAGGAGGCCACCATGACGGCGTCTTCGAAGAAGAAGAGTTCGGCGGCACGCGTGCGGGAATATCGCGCGCGCAAGCGTGCGCAGGGCCTGAAGCTTGTGCAGTTCTGGGTGCCGGACGTGAACTCAGAGGAGTTCAAGCGCGAGGCGCGGCGGCAGGGCCGTCTGATCGCCAACAGTCCGAGCGAAAAGGACGACCAGGCCTTCATCGATTCGGTGGCCGTCATCTGGCGTGATGAGGAGTGAAGCGCGGAGAAATCTGGACGCTTGCCGGCGGCAGCGACTATCTTGGCAAACCGCGACCCTCTGTGATCGTGCAGCACGACCGTTTCGATGCCGTCGGTTCCATCGTCGTCTGCGGCATCTCGACCGAAGTGCTCGACGTGCCGAGTTACCGGGTCACCGTGAAGCCATCGGATTTGAATGGCCTTCGTCAGTCCAGCAGCGTTATGCTGGACAAGATCGCCGCCGTACCGCGCGCCAAGCTGGGGCGGCGGATCGGGGTGCTGGAACCCGAGCACATGACCCGGCTGGATGAGGCGCTGCTGATCTTTCTGGGGTTGGCTGGCCTGACAGTCGGTGACGATGACGCAGCCTGACCGCTTCACCGTCTTCTCGCCATCCGCCGAGCGGGTATGGCTGTGCCTGTTCGACGGAGAGGGCGGGCGGGAGACGGACCGCATCCCGATGACGCCGGACGGGCAGGGGTGGTGGGCGGCCGATGCGGCCGGCATCGAGGCCGGCCGGCGCTACGGCCTGCGCGCCGACGGGCCCTACGATCCCGCCAACGGCTTCTGGTTCGATCCCGACAGGCTGCTCATGGATCCCCATGCGGTGGAGATCGACAGGCCCTATCGCTACGACGCGCGGCTCGCGGCAGGCCGCGGCGAGGGGGGCGACACGGCGCCGCTGATGCCCAGGGCGGTCGTCTCGAGGTTGAAGGAGGTCGCCCGGCGACCGCCCGTCTTCGCGCCGGGAGGGCTCGTCTATGAACTCAACGTGCGCTCATTCACGATGCGCCATCCCGATGTCCCAAGGGCGCGGCGCGGCACGATCGCGGCGCTCGCCCATCCCGCGGTGCTCGGCCATCTGGAACGGTTGGGCGTCGCGGCGGTGGAACTGATGCCGGTGACCGCCTGGATCGACGAGCGCCACCTGCCGCCGCTGGGGCTGTCCAACGCCTGGGGCTACAACCCGGTCACCTTCATGGCGCTGGACCCGAGGCTGGCGCCCGGCGGCGTGGCGGAACTGCGCGACACGGTGGCGGCCCTGCATGGGGCCGGGATCGGGGTGATCCTCGACCTCGTCTTCAACCACACGGGCGAGAGCGACGTGCTGGGTCCGACGCTGTCGCTGCGCGGCCTCGACGCGCGGGGATACCACAGGCACGGGCCGGACGGTGCGCTGGTCAACGACACGGGTTGCGGCAACACCATCGCCTGCGACAGACCGATCGTGCGGCGCATGATCCTCGACACGTTGCGCCATTTCGTGGGCCATGCCGGCATCGACGGATTTCGTTTCGACCTTGCACCGGTGCTGGCACGCACCGACGAGGGTTTCGACGCGGATGCGGCGATCTTCGCGGAGATCGCGGCCGATCCGCTGCTCGGCGACCGGATCATGATCGCCGAGCCGTGGGACATCGGGCCGGGCGGATACCGGCTCGGGCAGTTTCCCGGCGACTGGCTCGAATGGAACGACCGCTATCGCGACGACATGCGCCGCTTCTGGCGCGGCGACCCGGGCATGGCCGGCGCGCTGGCGACGCGGCTGGCAGGTTCGTCCGAAATCTTCGCGGGCCGGTCGACGCGCAGCGTCAACTTCCTCGCCGCCCATGACGGGATGACGCTCGCCGACGTGACGGCCTACGAGCAGAAACACAACGAGGCGAATGGCGAGGAGAACCGCGACGGCCACGACGAGAACCTGTCCTGGAACCACGGCACCGAAGGGTCGAGCGACGATCCGGCCATCGCCGGGGCGAGACGGCGGGACGTGGTGGCGATGCTGGCGACGCTGATGCTCTCGCGCGGGACGCCGATGCTGACGGCGGGCGACGAATTCGGCCGTTCGCAGGGCGGCAACAACAACGCCTATGCGCAGGACAACGACGTGACCTGGCTCGACTGGGACGACCGCGACCGCGCGATCGAGGCGGCCGCCATGGCGCTTGGCCGCATCAGGCGCGAATTCCCGGTTCTGGCCGGGCAGGCTTTCCTCGACGGCAATGGCGACGTGGAATGGCTGCGGGCCGACGGGGAAGCGATGACGGAGAGCGACTGGCACGATCCGGAACGGCGCAGCATGGCGATGGTGCTTTCGACCGGCGACGGCGGGCGGCTGGCGGCGATCTTCAACGCCGCGGCCGAGGCGGTCGATTGGCAGCTGCCGCAGCGGGACGGGCGCGCGTGGTCGACGTTCTTCGACAGCGCGGCGGCGCTGGAGGATTTTCCCCCTCTCCGTCGCGCTACGCGCGACACCTCTCCCCCCGATGGAGGGAGAGGATATGCCGGCCGCGATGCGCATATCCATGCGGCCGGCTCGCGAAGCGGGGGAGACGGTGCCGAGGCGCCGTTACGCGTCGCTCCCCGCGCCGTGTCGATACTGGTGGAACGGGAGGTCAACGCGAAGATGGGTGAGGCGAGATGAGCGAACTGGCCGACTGGTGGCGGGGCGCGGTGATCTACCAGATCTATCCGCGTTCGTTTCAGGACACCAATGACGACGGCATCGGCGACCTGCCGGGCGTCACGCGGCGGCTGCCTTACGTGGCCTCGCTCGGCGTCGACGCGATCTGGCTGTCGCCCTTCTTCACTTCGCCCATGGCCGACATGGGTTACGACGTGTCGGACTATTGCGACGTCGATCCGATCTTCGGCACGCTCGCGGTTTTCGACGCGCTGGTGGCCGAGGCGCACCGGCTCGGCCTGAAGGTGATGATCGACCAGGTGATCTCGCATTCGTCCGACAGGCATCCATGGTTTGTGGAGAGCCGGAAGGACCGCAAGAACCCGAAGGCCGACTGGTATGTGTGGGCCGAGCCGAAGCCCGATGGCACCGCGCCGAACAACTGGCTGTCGGTTTTCGGGGGTCCCGCATGGGAGTGGGATTCGACGCGCCGGCAATATTACCTGCACAATTTCCTGGCCTCGCAGCCAGACCTCAACTTCCACAATCCGCAGGTCAGGAAGGCGATGCTGGAAAGCGTGCGCTTCTGGCTGGAGCGCGGGGTGGACGGCTTCCGGCTCGACACGGTCAACTACTACTTCCACGACCGGAAGCTGCGCGACAACCCGCCGGTGAAGAAGCGCGGCGGCCACGACGTGCCCGAGACCAATCCCTACGGCTTCCAGGATCATGTCCACGACAAGAACCAGCCGGAGAACATTGAATTCCTTCGGCAGTTCCGGACGTTATTGAATCAGTACGCGAACCGGACCGCGGTCGGCGAGGTGGGCGACGGGCAGCGCTCCCTGGAGATCGTGGCTGCCTACACGGCGGCCGGCGACAAGCTCCACATGTGCTACACATTCGATCTGCTGGGGCCTGAATTCCACGCCGAGCGCATAGCCGGCTACGTCCGTGCATTCGAAGCCGCCTCGTCCGATGGCTGGGTCTGCTGGGCGATGTCGAACCACGACGTGACGCGACACCTGACGCGCTTCCTGAAGCCGGGCGACGATCCGGTGACGGTCGCCGGCTTCGCGATCGCGCTGCTTTCGTGCCTGCGCGGCACGCTCTGCCTCTACCAGGGCGAGGAACTCGGCCTCGAGGAAGCCGAGATCGCCTTCGAGGACCTGCGCGATCCCTACGGCATACGCTTTTGGCCGGGCTTCAAGGGGCGCGACGGCTGCCGCACCCCGATGGTGTGGGAAGCGGACGCGCCCAATGGCGGCTTCACGCGGGGCAGGCCCTGGCTGCCGGTGCCGAAGGATCATCTGGCGCGCTCGGTGGACCGGTCCGAGGCGGATGGCGGTTCGGTGCTCGCGCGCTACCGCCGCATGCTCGCCTTCCGCAGATCGAGCCCGGCGCTCAGCCGAGGCGGGATCGAGATCCTTTCGACGAAGGGCGACCTGCTCGTCTTCCTGCGCGAGGAGGCCGGCGAAAGGCTGGTCTGTCTCTTCAACTTCAACCGGAAGCCGGCGGAATACCGCCTGCCGAAGGAATTGGGATCGGTAGCCGATGCGGGCCTGCCCGACAGCCGGGCGAGGCTGGACGGCCGGACCGTCAGGCTGGAGGCGCTCGACGGCTTCGTCGGCAGCGTCCAGATCGCCGTGCGTGGCGACTGACGCGCACAGGGCGATCCGAACCAGCGAACGAGCATCGGATCATCCGAAAACCGGATTCCACTTTTCGGTCCGATGCCTCGATCACCGCACCAGCACGGGCCGGCCGCAGGCGACCGAGTGCACGCGCACGTCGGCCTCGCCGAGCCGGACCCCGAGCAGCGCCAGAAGGTTGCCCAGCAGCGCGTCGACGGGCTGCGTGGCACCGGCGAGGATCGTGCCGACGGTGCCCGTCAGGTTGGACGGGATGCCGATGCCGAGCCCCAGCACCCTCGGCTTGAGCGACAGATCCGAGAGCAGGCTGCCGGTCAGCGAGGATGTGAAGTCGCGCGTGGAAACCGACTTCGCGCGGACCGCAGCGACGTCGCCGGCCGTGAACGAGAGTGTCGTGGGCGACGGGTTGGCCATTGCGGCGTGTGCGGAGCCGGTCACCTCGACCAGCGGTGCCCTCAGGATCGAGGCGGAGCCGACCTGCGGCCTCCTCTTGAAGTCGCGCAGCCCTGCGGGATCGATCTCGCCTATCCACGCCTCCACCACGCCCGGCCGCGCGGCGACCTCGACCCGGGCGCTGTCCGGCCGGCCGGTGGGGCACGAGACGTCGTCGAGCCGGGCTTCCGCGAACGCGACCTCGACATAGACGGGGAGGCGAACGCGGACCCCGAGGAGGGTGCCGAGTTCGGCGACCAGCGTCAGGCGGGTCTGCGCGGTGCGCACGATCGCGCCGGTCTCGTCGAAGGCGAACCACGCCTGGTGCCGGGGCCGTTCGCCGATCGCAAGGCCGAGCCGGGTATCGAGGAGGCCCGGCACCGAGGCGCCGAGATCGACGGCCACCTGGTTGCTGCCGTTCGCCAGCGCGGCGGCCGCCGTCAGGAGTTCCAGCACGCCGACCTCGGCGCTCATGCCGGGGACCTGCGCCCCGAGTGGCCGGGCTCCGGCCGCGCCCAGGGCGACGAGGCGCGACAGTGCGACGCCGGGACGCGTCGCCGGGCCGGCACGGGCGATGTCGGCCAGCGCGTGGCGCGCCGATGGCGCAAGACCGGGAACGGTGGCGAGCGCGGCCGCCAGCCTGCCCGGCGCGATCGAGGCGGCGAGCGCGTCGTCATAGGTGCCGGCGGTGAGCGCGACCTCGCGGGCCACGGCCGCAAGTGCGCCGTCGATCGCGACGCGCGCATCGACCAGCGCCTCGTAGTCCATGGCCTTCAGCGAGATTTCGGTTCCGAGCAGCGCACCGAGCAGGCGGTTGGCTATGCCGCCCTCAAGGCTCGCCAGCCGGGAGCCCACGGAGAAGGAGGCGGCGGCGGGCGCGGCCCCGACCGCGCCCGTGACGATGACCGGTTCGTCGAAGAAGAGGTGCGAGAACCAGCGGCGGCCCGGCCTCGCGAACGTGACCTCGACGGCGTTGCGCGGCTGGGCATGGGCGCGGAAACGTTCCGCCGTCGCCCGCGATGTCTCGTAGCGGCCGGCGGTGACGACGACGCGCGGGCCCGGAACGGGAAGCGGGCGGCCGTCCGCCCCGCGCGCAATGGCCTCCACGAGCGCGGCATCGGGAAAACCGTTGCGCGACAGCGAGGCGAGGACGGCGGCACGCGGGTCGGCCAGCGACCCGGCCGCCTCGATCGCGGCGAGGTCGGCGGCCGCCTGCGCCTCGCGCCGCTCGAAGTAGATCGAGCCCATGTCGACGCCGACGGCGGCGAGAGACAGCGTCATCGGCAGGAGCAGGGCGCCCATCATGCCGACATTGCCCGCCCTGTCGCGCAGCAGTGGCCGGAGGAGCCGTCCGCTACGGGCCGCCATCACAGGCCCCCGAGCCGGATCGTCGATCGGCGCGCGATCGTCATGTCGGGCAGGGGAAGGTCGACCAGAAGGTTCCAGATGGGAAGGTCGCGGGCGTCGTAGCGAAGCTCGACCACGAACTGGTTCGGGTCGACGTCGCTGTCGCGGACCTCGACGGCCAGACGGGCGGGATCGACGAAGGTGTAGCCGTCGGCGTTGCGGGCGACGAAGCCGGAGGCGAGGCTGCGGCGCTCGCCCTCGTCGAGCCCGGCGATCGCGCTGCGCGCCGCATCCGCTGCGATCTGCTGGATCGAATGGCTGGCGCCGAAATAGATCGCGTAGGCGATCATGCCCATGACGATCAGGATGAAGACGGGTGCGATGATCGCGAATTCGAGGGCAGCCGTGCCCCTGGTGTCGGTGGATATGCGCATGTGAGACCGCCGGCAGGATGGGTTACAACTGCCGGCAGCAAAGCACGCGCGAATTCAGGCGCGGGAAAGGGGTGATGCAATCATGGGTTGTTCATGATTGCATCATCGGTTGCATCAGCTCGGATCGGCGAGGCAGGTGCTGATCGACGTCGCCATGTTGCGGATGAGCGCGGGATAAAGGTCGGGTCCGTCCTCGATGTCGGCGCCGAGCGGGTCGAGCACGCCGTTGCGCGCCTGCGTTCCCTCGGTAACGACGGAAACGAGCCGCGGCTCGAACTGCGGCTCGGAGAAGACGCAGGTGGCGCCGAGCTCGCGCACCTTGGCCTGGATGGCGGAGAGACGCTGGACGCCGGGCGCGATGTCGGGTGTGACCGTTATCGAGCCGGCGGCGACGACGCCGAAGCGGCGCTCGAAATACTGGTAGGCGTCGTGGAACACCACGAAGGGGCGGTCCTTGACGGGTGCGAGCTGGGCTTCGATCTCGCCGGAGAGCGTGGCGAGCGTCTCGCGATAGGTTCCGGCATTGCGGCGATAGTCGTCGGCATGTTCGGGATCGGCCTCAGCGAGGGTTTCGGCGATCGCAGAGACGAGGACGGCGGCGTTGTCCGGGTCGAGCCAGAAATGCATGTCGTGGGCGCCGTGGGCGTGACCGTCGCCGTGGCCGGCCTCGGCGGCATGCCCGCCGCCGTGATCGTGATCGTGCCCATGGTCGTGGCTACCGGCCCCGGCGGCCTTTTCGGCTCCGTGGTCGTGCCCGTGATCGTGCTCCTCGCCGGCATGTTCGTGCGCCTCGAAGGGCCCGCCCTCGCGGAATGGCAGGAGCGTGAGCCCGGCCGTCCCGGCGAGCTCGACGACCTTCGCCGAAGAGGCGAGCGACTCGATCGGCTTTTCCAGGAAGGTCTCCATCTCGTGGCCGATCCAGAACACCACGTCCGCGCCCTGCAGGGCCTCCGCGTCGGAGGGACGCAGCGCATAGGAATGCTCCGAGCCCGTGGCCTGCACGATCAGCGTCGGTTCGCCGACACCCTGCATGACCGCCGAGACCAGCGAATGTATCGGCTTGATGGACACGGCAACGGAGGGCGCGTCGGCATGCGCCGCGCCGGCGGCGAGCAGGAAGGAGGAGGCGAGGAGGGCGGCTCGAAACGGGACCATCGGGGACTCCGGACGGCTATTGAACGGGAATGTTATGACATTACATGCCATTGCGTGATGCTATAACGTGTGCAATACGGCGCTGCAACCCCGAAAGAGGAATGCTGATGGCAAGTGGCGCATCGTCCTCTGCTCCCCTGGTGACGCTGCGGGGCGCCGGCGTCAGGCGTGCCGGGCGCTGGCTGGTGCGCGGCGTGGACCTGGCCATCGCGCCCGGCGAGATCGTGACGCTGATCGGCCCCAACGGCTCGGGAAAGAGCACGACGGCGAAGCTGGCTACGGGCGTGCTGCGTCCCGACGAGGGCGCCGTGTCGCGCAAGGAGCGGCTGCGCGTCGGCTACGTGCCGCAGTCGCTGGCGATCGACTGGACGCTGCCGCTTACCGTCGGCCGGCTGATGACGCTGACGGGTTCACATCCGCAGGCCGCGGTCGACGAGGCGCTGGAGGCGGTCGGCATCAGGCACCTCGAAGGAGCGGAAGTGCAGTTCCTGTCGGGCGGCGAGTTCCAGCGCGCCCTGCTGGCGCGCGCGATCGTGCGGCGCCCCGAACTTCTGGTGCTGGACGAGCCGGTGCAGGGTGTCGACTTCTCCGGCGAGGTGGCGCTCTACGACCTGATCCGCTCGATCCGCGACACGACCCGCGCCGGGATATTGATGATCTCGCACGACCTGCACGTCGTGATGGCGTCGACCGACACCGTCATCTGCCTCAACGGCCATGTCTGCTGCCGGGGTACGCCGCAATCGGTCGCCTCCAGCCAGGAATATATGAGCCTGTTCGGCGCCCGCGCCGCCGACGCGCTGGCGATCTACCGGCATCGCCACGACCACACCCACCTGCCCGACGGACGCGTGCGCCACGCCGACGGGTCGATCACCGACGACTGCCATCCCGGCGACGGGCACCATCACGACCATGGCCACGCGCACGACCATGGCCACGCGCACGACCATGGCGGTACCGATGCTCGATGACTTCTTCACCCGCGCGCTCGTCGCCGGCATCGGCCTCGCGCTGACGACCGGGCCGCTCGGCTGCTTCGTCGTGTGGCGGCGCATGGCCTATTTCGGCGACACCATGGCGCATTCGGCCCTGCTCGGCGTCGCGGTGGCGGTCCTGCTCGACATCAACATGATGGCGGGCGTCTTCGCGGTGGCCACGCTGGTCTCAATGGCGCTGCTGCTGCTGCAGAAGCGCGGCGCGCTCTCGACCGACGCGCTGCTGGGCATCCTGTCGCATTCCACGCTCGCGCTCGGGCTCGTGCTCGTCGCCTTCATGACCTGGGTGCGCATCGACCTGATGGCGTTCCTGTTCGGCGACATCCTCGCCGTATCGAGGCTCGATATCGCCTTCGTCTATGGCGGCGGCCTCGTCATCCTGGCCGTCGTGGCGTGGATGTGGCGGCCGCTGCTGGCCTCGACGGTGAGCGCGGAACTCGCCGAGGCGGAGGGGCTGGACCCTGACCGCGCGCGCCTCGTCTTCATGCTCCTGATGGCGGCGGTGATCGCGATCGCCATGAAGATCGTCGGCATCCTGCTGATCACCTCGCTGCTCATCATCCCGGCCGCGACCGCGCGCCGCTTCGCAGCCACGCCCGAGCAGATGGCGGTGCTGGCCTCGCTGCTCGGCGCGGTGGCCGTCATGGGCGGGCTGTTCGGCTCGCTGCGCTTCGACACGCCGTCGGGCCCGTCGATCGTCGTCGCCGCGCTGGCGATCTTCATCTTGAGCCTCGTCCCCCGCGCCGGGCCGTTCGCCCGCCGCCCGCGACCCGACAGGAGCACCCCATGAGCCGCACGGCCGATCTCACCCGCAACCAGTCGCTGGTCCTCGGCGCGCTCTCGGCGTCGGACGGCCCGCTCAGCGCCTATTCGATCCTCGACCGGCTGCGCGACCAGGGCTTCCGCGCGCCGCTCCAGGTCTACCGCGCGCTCGAAAGGCTGCAGGAGGTGGGGCTGGTGCACCGGCTGGAAAGCATCAACGCCTTCGTGGCCTGCGCCCATCCGCACGACCATGCGCATGCGCTGCCCGCCGCCTTCGCGATCTGCCAGGATTGCGGCCAGGTGGAGGAATTCTCGCTCGAGGAGGTCGACCGCCTGCTCGCCTCCTGGGCCGAGCGGAACGGGTTCCGCGCCGCCAAGACCGTCATCGAGATCCGCGGCACCTGCGCGCGCTGCGGACGCGCGTGACGGGGGCAATCGCGGACGAGGCTGGTTCCGGGAGGCGGAGCGCATGTCGGCGGAGGAACGGCCGTGATGGGCCGGCGAGGCATGGATTCCCGACACGCTCCGCTCGTTCCTCGCTCACGCGGCCGGGAATGACGGATGCGTTGAGTGCTCCCGGCCAATCTCCGCCGCTCGGGACTGACGGCCGCCGCGCCATCCCCGTCATCCCGGCCAAGCGAGTGGAACGAGCGATGAGCCGGCACCCATTGGTCGGATGATCGAGGAGCGCGGCCCGGTTCCAGTCAAGAATGCAGGAAGCACCCTTCATCGATCCCGTGTGTAGCGAGGACCGGGCCGTGCTGCTCAATAGGTCCCGGATAGCCTGCGCTGGCGCTCCGGCTTCCGGGATGACGGCCGCGATGTTGCGGCTTCCCGGATGGCGGATGGAGCGCCACCTCGCGGCCGTCATCCCGGCCAAGCGAGTGGGACGAGCGATGAGCCGGGACCGATGGGTCGGATGATCGAGGAGCACGGCCCGATTCAGTCACGGATGCCGGAAGCACCCTTCATCGATCCCGTGTGTAGCGAGGACCGGGCCGTGCTGCTCAATAGGTCCCGGATAGCCTGCGCTCCGCTCCGGCTTCCGGGATGACGGCCGCGATGTTGCGGCTTCCCGGATGGCGCCACGTCGCGTCCGTCATGGGCCGACGAGACATGGATTCCCGACACGCCGGTGGATCGAAGAACGGGAACGCGATCGGACAGGCGTAGGACCACCTCGCTGTGACGCGCTCTCAGCCGGGAAGCAGCAGGGCGAAGAGGCGGTCGACGACCTTGTCGCGCTCCTCCTCGGTGAGCGCCTCGGCGTCGAAGAGCTTCATGGCGCGCATGCCCTCGACCGCGAGGAACACGACCAGCGCCAGTTCCGCGTCGCCCGGCTGCGCCGTCATGCGATCCAGGAGCTCGCGATTGTAACGCCTGACGGGGTCGAGGAAATTCAGGCCCTCGGCGAGCGCGGCGAGGATGCCGGCCGGCGCCGCCTCCTTCTTCGCATGCTCCTGCAGGAAGACGCGCAGGAAGGCGCGCGCGGTCGCATTGGGAGCCTTCTCCAAGGCTTCGGCAGCCCTGAGCGCCTCGTCGAACTCCAGCACGTAGGCCTCGACCACGGCTTCCAGCAGCTTCGTCTTGGTGGGGAAATTGTAGAGCAGGCCGCCCTTGGAAATGCCCGCGCGGGCGGCGATCGCCTCGAGCGACAGATTGCCGGGACCCCTTTCGCGGGCCAGCGTGGCGGCGGCATCGATGATGCGCTCGCGCGAGGAGCGGGTGACGTTCATGAGCGGCGTGGCGTTCCCGTCCCGACGGTTGACATTACCGTCCAGACGGTACAGTAATTCGCCCGCGCTTCGCAAGTGTGCCCTGGTTTCCCGACCGTCAGGCGGGAACGAGCCTTGCGGGCCTATTCGCGTTGTCCGCCCGGGTGCCAATCATGATCAAGCGTTTCATCATCGCCTTCGTCCTGGTGGCGATCGTCTGCGGCGGCATCGTCGGCTTCAACATGTTCCGCGACCAGGCGATACAGCAGTTCTTCGCGAACATGCCGCAGCCGGCGCTGACGGTCTCGACCCAGAAGGTCGAGCCGGTGAAGTGGTCGCCGGGCATCGAGGCCATCGGCACGGTCGCGGCCTCGCGCGGCGTCGACCTGACCGTCGAGACGACGGGCATCGTGCGCGAGGTGGGCTTCACGGCCAACCAGAAGATCGAGCAGGGCACCATGCTGCTGCGGCTCGACGACGCCGTGCAGCGCGCCGATCTCGAGGCGGGCCGCACCCAGGCGGCGCTAAACCGGCAGACGCTGGAACGGGCGACCGCGCTGCAGCGGCGCGGCGTCGGCGCGGAGACCGCGGTCGAGACGGCGCAGGCGGCGGCGTCTGCGGCGGATTCGCAGGTGGCAAAGCTCGAGGCCGTGCTGGACCAGCGCCAGCTCATCGCGCCCTTCGACGGAACGATCGGCCTGCCGCGCATCGAGGTCGGCCAGTACCTCGCGCCGGGCACGGTGGTGGCGACGCTGCAGGACCTGGAGACGCTGCGCGTCGATTTCACGGTTCCCGAGCAGCAGCTTCCCTTCGTCTCCATCGGCCAGCCGGTGCGCATGGGCCTTTCGGCGGGCGACCTCGCCTTCAGGGGCACCATCACCGGCATCGAGCCGAAGATCGATCCCGTGACGCGGCTCGTGGCGATCCGTGCCGAGGTGGAGAACCACGAGGGCAGGCTGAGCCCCGGCCAGTTCGTGCAGCTTCGCGTGACGCTGCCCGAGGAGGACGGCGTGCTCGCGATCGTGCAGACCGCACTGACCTCGAGCCTTTACGGCGACTTCGTCTACGTGGTGCGGCCGGCCGAACCGGCCGAGGGCACCGCAGCGCCGGTCGAGCCCGCCCAGGGCGAGGCAGCCGCGCAGTCCGAACCGGCCGCGACGCCGCCGGCGGATGCAACCACAGACGCCGCCGAAGGGCCGCGCCTCGTCGCGCGCCAGGTCTTCGTCAAGACGGGCCGCCGCAACCTGGGCATGGTCGAGATCACCGAGGGGCTCGCCGCCGGCGACGAGGTGGTGACGGCCGGCCAGAACCGCCTTTCCAACAACGCGCCGGTGGCGATCGACAACACCGTCAATCCCGCAGGCGGCCAACCCGGCAACCAGACGGCCAACCGATGAGCGTCTCCGACATCTTCATCCGCCGGCCCGTCCTGTCGACGGTGCTGGCCTGCATGATCCTGCTGCTCGGCTTCCAGGGCATCTTCAACCTCACTGTACGCCAGTATCCCGAGGTCGAGGAGACCGTGATCACGATCACCACGACCTATCCCGGCGCGAACCCGGAACTGATCCAGGGCTTCATCACCGCGCCGATCGCGTCGGCGGTCTCGACGACGGAAAACATCGACTACGTGACCTCACAGAGCCGCCCGTCGGCCAGCGTCGTCACCGTGCAGATGCAACTCGGCGCCGATCCCGACGTCGCCCTGACGGAAGTGATGTCGAAGGTGCAGCAGGTGAGGGGACGCCTGCCGTCGGAGTCCGAGGACCCTGTGATCGTCAAGGGCACGGGCCAGCAATTCGCCATCATGTACCTGGCGATGCAGAACCCGAACATGAGCGCCGAGCAGGTCACCGAATATCTGGAGCGTGTCATCCGGCCGCGCCTGTCCACGGTGGAGGGTGTGGCGGAAATCCAGATACTGGGCGCCGCCAACTACGCCATGCGGGTCTGGATCGATCCGGTGCGGCTCGGCTCGCGCGGCCTGACGGCGGCCGAGGTGCTGGCGGCCATCAACGCATCGAACTTCCTGTCGGCCCCTGGCCGGACCGAGAACGAATTCGTCAGCTATTCCATCACCATGCGCTCGACGCTTCAGACGGCGGAGGGCTTCAGCCAGCTGCCCCTGCGTTCCGACGGCGACGAGGTGGTGCGCCTGCGCGACGTGGCCGACGTCGAGCTCGCCGCCGAGAGCACCGACACGATCGTCAACTTCAACGGCCGGCCGGGCACCTTCGTCGGCATATTCCCGACGCCGTCGGCCAACCCGCTCGACACGGCCGCCGCCGTGATAGAGGCGCTGCCCTCCATCCAGGCGACGCTGCCGGACGGCGCCGAGCTGACGATGGTCTACAACGCCACCGAGACGATCAGCGCCTCGATCGTGGAGGTCTTCAAGACGATCGCCGAGGCGGTCGCGATCGTGGTCCTCATCATCCTGCTCTTCCTCGGCTCGTTCCGCTCGGTGCTGATGCCGATCGTGACGATCCCGCTGTCGCTGATCGGCGTGTGCTTCTTCCTGCTGATGGCGGGATACTCGATCAACCTGCTGTCGCTGCTGGCCATGGTGCTGGCGATCGGCCTCGTCGTCGACGACGCGATCGTGGTGGTGGAGAACATCCATCGCCACATCGAGGAGGGGATGACGCCGCGCGCCGCCGCCTTCAAGGGCATGTCGGAGATCACCGGGCCGGTGGTGGCGATGACGATCACGCTGGCCGCCGTCTTCGCGCCGCTTGCCTTCACCGGCGGGCTGACGGGATCGCTGTTCCGCGAATTCGCCTTCACGCTCGCCGGCGCGGTGGTCATCTCCGGCGTCGTCGCGCTGACCATCACGCCGATGATGGCGGCGCGCGTGCTGAAGGCCGGCGGCCACAGCCGCTTCCAGCAATTCGTGGACCGCAGCTTCGAGCGCATCGCCAACCGCTACGAGCGGCTCGTCGCCGGCTCCCTGAACTACCGCCCGGTGACGCTGATGGTGGTGGTCGCGCTGATGGCGGTGACGGGCTTCATGTTCTTCAAGACCTCGACGGAGCTTGCGCCGGAGGAGGATTCGGGCGCGCTGTTCTCGGTCATCAACGCGCCGCGCTACGCGACCACGCCCTATACCGCGCTCTACGCCAACCAGATGCGCGAACTGACCGCCGACCTGCCCGAGCAGCGCGCGAACTTCTCGATCGTCGGCCTCGGCGGGCAGACCAATTCGGGCTTCTCGGTGTGGGCGCTCAAGGACTGGGCGCAGCGCGACCGGTCGCAAAAGGAGATCCAGGCCGACATCACCCAGCGCATTTCCAGCGTGGCGGGCGTGCAGGCCTTCGTCTTCGCGCCGCCCTCGCTGCCGGGCGCCGGCGGCGGCCTGCCGATCTCCGTCGTCATCCAGTCGACCGGCGATCCGGCGCAGGTCTTCGAGGTCGCAGAGCAGGTCAAGAACGAGGCGCAGGCGTCCGGCCGCTTCATCGTGGTGCAGAACACGCTCTCCTTCGACGCGCCGCAGGTGACGATCACCATCGACCGCGACCGGGCGGCCGCACTGAACATCCCCGTCCGCGAGATCGGCACGACGCTGGCGCTGCTGGTCGGCGGCGGGCCGGTGGCGCAGTTCGACCGCGATTCCAACAGCTACGACATCATCACCCAGGTGCCGCGCGAATATCGCGAGAATCCGCAGCGCCTGGGCGACTTCTTCGTGCGCAGCCAGACCGGCGAGATGGTGCCGCTGTCTTCGGTCGTCTCGATCGCCACCAACGCCTCGCCGGCCTCGATCGAGCAGTTCAACCAGCTCAATTCGGCGACGATCTCGGCGCTGCCGATCCCCGGCGTGACGACCGGCGAGGGGCTGGCCACGATCGAGGCGGCCGCCAGGCAGGTGCTGCCGGAAGGCTTCTTCATCGACTATTCGGGCCAGTCGCGGCTGGAGAAGGAGCAGGGCAACACGATCGCCATCGCCTTCGCGCTCGCCATCGTGGTGATCTACCTCGTGCTGGCCGCCCAGTTCGAGAGCTTCCGCGATCCGCTGATCATCCTGATGTCGGTGCCGCTGTCGATCTTCGGCGCGATCCTGCCGCTCAACATCGGGCTCAGTACGCTCAACATCTACACCCAGGTCGGCCTGATCACGCTGATCGGCCTCATCACCAAGCACGGCATCCTGCTCGTCGAGTTCGCCAACCAGCAGCGCGAGGCGAACGGGCTCGACCGGCGCGCCGCGATCATCGCCTCGGCCAAGGTGCGCCTCAGACCGATCCTGATGACCACGGCGGCGATGTCGCTCGGCGTGGTGCCGCTGATCCTGGCATCGGGCGCGGGCGCGGCGGCGCGCTACGCGATGGGGCTGGTGATCTTTTCCGGCCTGATCATCGGCACGGCGTTCACGCTCTTCGTGGTGCCGATGTTCTACACCTTCATCGCCAGCCGGGAGATTTCCGCCCGCCATGGCGGGGCGGAGGCCGCCGCGCAGCCAGCCGAGTAGGTCAGGGGCCGGGCGACTGCCGCTCGCGCGCGAGCTTGAGGCGGACGCGGTCCTGGAGCGTGAGGTCGTCGGCGGGCCGCTCCACGCGACTGTCGACGCCGAATGCCGAGCCGCCCGCGCCGCATCCGGCGAGCGCGAGGAGGAGGCTGGAGACGATCAAGAGGCGCATGCGGTCTGGTCCTGTCGATGGGAACTGTCGAGCCCTTATAGGCGCAAGCGGCGCGGGGCATCAATCACCGGGACGCCAGGCGCCCCGGTGAATGACCGATCCAGATCGCCGTGCGTCCGACCGGACGCACAAAGGACGATCCAGGCCTCGAACGAGCATCGGATGATCCGAAAACCGGATTCCACCTTTCGGTCCGATGCCCTGGAGGGCCGGCTCAGTCGCAGATGAGCAGCGGGCCGAGCTGGACGCATGCTCCGCGCCGCCCGCGCCGCTCGACGCTCTGGCACAGCCCCGGATTGCGGCGTCGGAACCGGCGATCGTTGCGGCAGCGGTAGCGCACCTCGCGGCGGCTGTAGCGACGACGGTTGTAGTATTGCGCCAGGTGTACCTCGCCTTCGGCCGGCGTCGACATCGGCAGGATGCCGTCGTCTTCGGCGAGCTTCAGGGTCTGTGCCTCGGCAGGCCGCGACGGAATGCCGAGCGCGAGCACGGCGGCGGCCGCCCCGGTCCCGGCCAGGAATGCGCGTCGCGACAGCCGGCAGGGACCGTCCGTGCCGGCAAGAAGGGAGCCGAGCCCCCAGCGAAGAAAGCGGATTGCCATAGTGACCTCCTCGGGGTCAGGAACTGTCCCTTCGCTGCCGGCCCCATCAGCCACGGCATTGCGTCGACGCTAGCCGAACCGCCGGGACTTGAACAGGGGGCGTCAAGCAAGTTTGACAGGTCTGACAACAAACTGGCCGACAGGCACCAGATGACGGACAGGAAGACTTGGAATGGCATGTACAGCGTGTCATGCCATCTTGAGGAGGTCGAGAATCGGGCGCATTATGCTTGCGTCAACTCAGGCATCATCGGGAGGGATGTCATGCCCCAGCTAGCCCAGTGGTTCTTCCGCGCCGCGGTCGTGTTCCTGATAATCGGCATCATGATGGGACTTCAGATGTCGATCTCGGGCGTCTACAACGTGACCGGCGCGCATGCGCACACGAACCTGCTCGGATGGGTGACGAGCGCGCTGTTCGGGACGTTCTACGCGCTCAATCCCGCCAAGGCGGAACTGAAGCTCGCCCGCGTCCATTTCTGGCTCCACACCGTCTCGGTGGCGATCATGACGCCCTCGCTCTACCTGGCGTTCCTGGGCTACTCGGCCTTCGAGCCGCTGCTCGGCGTACTGGCGATCGCAGCCTTCGCATCGGTGCTGCTCTTCGCGTGGATCGTTTTCCGCCCGGCCGAGGAGAAGTCGTCGACGCGCGGGGCCGTGCCGGCGGAGTGAAGCCGGCACGGACGGACGGGTCGCGAGGAGATCGTTCCGGACATCGCGTCCGATGACCTCGCAGGCACGCGGCATGCGACAACGCGCATGACCGCCGACAAACGACGCGCGCCAGCGCTTGCCGCCGGCGCGCGATCGCGCATCGGCGATGACGAGGCGAAACCGGCCTGAAACCGCCCGGCCATGGCCGGCCGAGATCATCGCGGCGCGGCCCGCGTGCCAGTTCACGAACGTTGATCGACTACGACCTTCGCGTTAATGAGTGATCAGTAAGTAGGGCGGGCACCTCCTCCGGATGCTCCGCTGTTCGGAGGTCTTCGATGAGCCGCAGCAGTTCACGCACCCAGATACTCGATGCAGCCGAACGCGTCTTCGGCCGCTTCGGTTTTGCCGGCGCGAGCATGCGCATCATCGCCGACGAGGCGGAGGTCACCCAGGCGGCGCTCTACTACCATTTCAAGGACAAGGAAGACCTCTATGACGAGGTCTTCAAACGGCACTCCGCGAAGATCCAGGCCCGGCGCAGGCAGGGTCTCGACGTTCTGGAGGCGCGCGGAGACTTCACGCTGGAGGACATACTGGAGGTCTTCTTCACCCCGCCCTTCGAGGACGAGACCGAGGAGAACCAGAACTCGTATCTGCAACTCGTCGCCGCCGTCGGAATTTCGGCAGATCTGCGTTCCAAGGACTTGATGGCGAGATACTACGACCCGGCGGCGTCGCACTTCATAACCATGCTGATGAAGTGCGTTCCGGGATTGTCGCGGGAGCAGGCGGTGTGGAGCTATCTCTTCTCCATAGGCGCGCGCATGCAGGCTCACGCCCGCAACGACCGCGCACGGCGGCTGATCGGCACCGTCACGGACGCCGGGGCCGTCTCGCCCTATGCGATGCTCGTCTCTTTCGTGGCGGCGGGCATCCGTCAGCAAGTCACCGCAGCGCGCGAACCCGTCGCCGAACGGCGAGGCGGGCTCCAAGGTGCATAGGACCTGACGACATCCGCCCGCTCCGCGGTTTCCGGAGATACCGGCGGGGACATCTCGCGCACCGGCTTACCAGACGGTCCGGGCGGGGGAAGGAGATCGTCGATCTCGATAAATCCCGTGCTCGATGTTCGGGATTGACAAGATGTGGGTGCAATAGTAGTGAACGTTCGCTAAGTTTGGAATGTCGGCGGTTCTGGTCATGCACGTGGCGGCACGCGTCGGTCGCGCGGGCCGGAACCAGGAGGAACCCGGAAAACCCGGGAACAAAGGGAGGAAGAGATGAAAATGCGCTTCGGCAAACCGGGAATCCTTTCCTGTTTCGCTGCCCTTGTCCTGGCGGGCGGTGCTCACGCACAGGGCTATCCCGAAAGACCGATAACGCTGGTGGTGCCTGTCGCTGCCGGGGGCGGCACGGATGCGTCGGCGCGTGTCATCGCCGAAGGTCTCGGCCAGGAACTGGGCAGGCCCGTCCTGGTCGAGAATCGTCCCGGCGCGTTTGGGGTCGTCGGCGCGCAGGCGGTTGCCGATGCGTCACCCGACGGCTACCGGCTTCTTTACGCCTACTCCGGCATCCTGACCGTGAACCAGCATGTCTTCACCACGCTGTCATACGACCCCGAAGCTCTCGTGCCGATCGGCATGGTGTCGGACTATCCGTTCGTGATGGCCGCGCATCCGAGCGTGCCGGCGGAAAATCTCGAGGAATTCATCGCCTATGTGAAAGCCCATCCGGGGCAGCTCAACTATGCGAGTGCCGGCGTTGGTGGAACCTCGCACATAGCCATGGAACTGCTGAACCAGGCCACTGGCATGGACATCCAGCATATCGCCTACAGCGGCGGCGCTCCCGCGATGAGCGACATGCTGAGCGGGGGAGTCAGCGTCATGTTCAACAACGCCATCGGCATTCTGCCGCATCTCGAAACCGGCGCGCTTCGCACCTACGGCATTTCGAGCATCGCGCCTTCGGAAGTCGCGCCGGGTATCCCTCCGATCGCGTCGCTGGGTATCGAGGGGCTCGAGGATTTCGACCTGACCGCATGGTTCGCGCTTTTCGCGCCGCCCGGCACCTCCGACGAAATCGTCCAGAAGGTCGGCACCGCACTGCAGAAGGTGCTTGCGCGGCCGGACGTTCAAGAGAGGGTGCTTGCTTCGGGTTCGCAGGTCAATCCGCTCGGGCCTGACGAGCTCAGGGCCCTCATCGCAACGGAAAGCGCGAGGATGGAGCGGCTTGTCGATGCCGCCGGGATCAGTGCCCAGCAGTGACAGCAGGCCTGCTGCGTTCCGCGCGACATGCGGGACGCTCAAGCGGCCCGGGAGGCAATGAAATGATCCCCGATGCCCACTACGGCTACGCGCGCACGGCGGGCGGCCTGATCCACTATTGCGACATCGGCAGCGGCGAACCCATCCTGCTCCTGCACGCCACGTCGCGTTCGCTCAGATGCTATAGGCGGATGATGCCCCTGCTGGCATCCCGCTTCCGGGCGGTGGCGATCGACCTGCCGGGCTGGGGCAACTCCCACCCGCTTGCCGAGGGGAGCAGCGTGGAGGACGTCGCACGAACCGTCGTCGACTTTCTCGACGCGCTCGGGATCGAGGCTGCCCACCTGTTCGGCCTGCACCTCGGCAACAAGGTCGGCGCGGCGCTGGCCGCCGGATGGCCGGACCGGGTCAAGAAAGTGATCCTTGCCGGTCAGACCCACAGCCTCATTGTCGACCGTGCCCGGCGCGATCGCGAGATCGACCGCCTGTCGCGCCATCATTTCAGGGGGCATCAGGCGGACGCTACCCCGTTGAGCAGGCTTCAGGCCTGGTCCGCGGCCAACGCCACCCTGCAGGCCCAGTACTGGACGCCGGCCATGCTGCGCGGCGAGGATGTCCGCGAGGAGGACATCGAGGACGCGCGCATTCGGCTGTCGGACTACCTTACCGGACAGCCCACGCTCGCGCGCAGCTATCCGATGGTTCACGCCTTCGACATGACCGATGCGTTCGCGCGGATCGATGCCGAGACGCTGGTCCTGGAACTCCTCACCGCAGAGGAGGAGGAAGCCATCGGCAGGCAGGCGCCCGGGATGTGCCGGGTCATGAAGAATGCCGTCCCCGGCTATCTCCGCGACGCGGACAATCTGGTGCTGGAAGCCCGTCCACTGGAGGTCGTCGATGCCATTGTCCGCTTCATCGATGCCGGACCGCGCATTCCGGCCACCTGATCGCGCCGATGACGGTGCGAGACCCGGCTTTGCGAGCACGTTCACACTGGGGTCGCGGCGCTTCGGGCCCGGGCCGTTCACACAGGAGGTATCAGGCTCATGTCGCGGTCAAGACCGAACCTCCCCGCACTGATCGGTGCGGGTGCGGCGGTTCTCTTCGGCTTGTCGATCGTGGTGGTCGCCGGGAGCTACCGGCTGGGTACCCTGCTCGCCATGGGTCCGGGGTTCTTTCCCGTGCTCGCCGGCATCGCGCTCATCGTCTTCGGCGTCTGCATTCTCGTCTTCGAGAGGAACGTGGAAATGCCCGTCGCCACCGCCGTGCCCTGGCGAGGCATCATCACGATCGGCGGCGCGATCCTCAGTTTCGCGCTGCTGACCGAGCGGCTGGGCTTCGTGCCGGCGGTATTCTGCGCCGCCTTCATCAGCGGGCTCGCTGATCGCGAGTTCCCGCTCCGCCATGCCCTCGTTCTCGCATCGGCGCTGACCATCGGGACCTGGGCCATTTTCGGCTATGGGCTCGGCCTGCAGTTCGAGGCATTCCGGTAATGGGTCCGTTCGACAATCTTGCGGCCGGGTTCGCCATCGCCTTTTCGGTCCAGAGCCTGAGCTACTGTCTGCTCGGCGTCACTCTGGGCAACATCGTCGGCGTCCTGCCGGGCGTGGGCATCCTGTCGACGATAGCGATGCTGCTTCCGATCACGTACTATCTGGAGCCGACGCATGCGATAATCATGCTTGCCGGCATCTACTACGGCGCTGCCTATGGCGGCTCCACCGCCTCGATACTTCTGAACCTTCCCGGCACGTCCTCGTCGGCCATCACCTGTCTCGACGGCTATCCGATGACCAAGCAGGGGCGCGCCGGCGTGGCCCTTCTGGTCACCACGATCGCGTCCTTCGTCGGAAGTCTGGTGGGGCTCGTCATCCTCGCGCTGTTTGCGCCGCCCCTGGCCGCGATCGCGCTCAGGTTCAGCGCTCCGGAGTATTTCTCCCTGATGATGCTGGGCCTGATCGCGGCGACGATGCTCGCTTCCGACGTGCCCTTCAGGGGGCTGGTGATGGTGTCGCTCGGCCTGGTCTTCGGCCTCGTCGGCATAGACGTGAACACGGGCGTGCCGCGCTTCACATTCGGTACGACCCGACTGCTCGACGGCATTTCGCTCGTCGCCGTGGCGCTCGGGCTGTTCGGCCTTCCCGAAATTCTCGCCAATGCCGGCTCAAGGATCACGCCGAAGCTGAAGGCGAAGGACATCACGCTGCGTTCGATGCTTCCGACCCGCGATGACTGGCGGCGTTCGTGGATGCCGATCACGCGCGGGACCGGGGTGGGCGCGTTCTTCGGCCTCCTGCCCGGAACGGGCGGGACGATCGCGTCCTTCATGGCCTATGCGCTGGAAAAGCGGGTAGCGAAGGACCCCTCGCGGTTCGGCAAGGGCGCGATCGAGGGGATCGCGAGCCCCGAGGCGGCGAACAACTCGGCCATTCAGACGGCATTCGTGCCGACGCTCACTCTGGGCATTCCCGGAGACGCGATCATGGCGCTGATGCTGGGGGTGATGATGATCCACAACATCGTTCCAGGACCCCAGTTCATCGCAAACAACGGCGCGATGTTCTGGGCCATCGTGGTGAGTTTCTTCATCGGCAGCGTGCTGCTGCTGATCATCAACATTCCGCTGGTCACCGTCTGGGTGCGGCTGCTGACCATTCCCTATCGCTACCTCGTTCCTGCCATCACCGTTTTCATATGCGTGGGGGTCTACAGCGTCGGCTACGCGGTGACGGATCTCTACCTCCTGCTGTTCTTCGGGGTGATCGGCTACGCAGCCATGGCGCTCGGCTTTCCGCTGGCGCCGCTTCTCCTGGGGTTCGTGCTGGGGCCGTTGCTCGAGGAGAACCTGCGCCGCGCCCTCCTGATGTCCCGGGGCAACCTGTCGATCTTCCTGGAGCGACCCATCAGTGCCGTCGTCATCGGCCTCTGCGCGCTGCTCGTGATCGGGACGATCGTCGCAAAGGTCAGGTCTATGCGCGCTGCGAGGTGAGCAGGATACGGAAAGCTTTCACGATGGCGCGTCGTGGTGAACCGCCGGGTTCACGGCAGGTCGGGCGGCGGCCCCTTATCCTAGAAGGTAGTCGAAAGCCCCCATCTCGATACGCGCGGACAACCTCCATGACGGTTGACACGACCGCGTCCGGTTCGTATCTGACTGAACGTTCATTAAGATTGAGGTTCGAAAGTGACCGCGACGACTGACGCCCCCGCCATCATCACCGTGGCGATCACCGGTTCCCTGCCGCAGAAGCCCGATAACCCGGCGGTGCCGATATCGCCGGCCGAACAGATCGAATCGACCCATCAGGCCTACGAGGCCGGCGCTGCGATCGTGCATATCCACGTGCGCAATCCGGACGGGTCGGTCAGCTCGTCGGCCGATCTGTTCCGGGAGGTCCAGCTCGGCGTAAAGCGGCACTGTCCAGACATGATCGTTCAGTTCTCGACCGGCGGCCGCGGGCGCGACCAGTCGGAGCGCGGCGCCGCCCTGAGGCACCGTCCCGAGATGGCGTCGCTGAGCACCGGTACCGTGAACTTCGTGGAATCCGTCTACGAGAACCACCCGGGCCTGATCCGTGCCCTCGCCGGGGAAATGCTCGAAAACGACATCAAGCCCGAGATCGAGATATTCGACCTGTCGCTGCTTTATGCGGCATCGCGCTACGCCGATGCCGGCCTGATCCGGCGGCCGATGCATGTCCAGTTCGTGATGGGGATGCCGGGCGTGCTGCCCTTCCGGCGCTCCGTCTTCGATTTCCTGCTTTCGGAACTGCGTGCGACCGAGCCCGACGCGACATGGGGCGTGATGGGAATCGGGCGCGACCAGCTCGAAGCCAATCGCTGGTCGCTCGAGGCCGGCGGACACATCCGCACCGGCTTCGAGGACAATGTGCGCTTCGACCGGACCCGGCTCGCCGTCAGCAACGCCGAGCTCGTCGCACGCGCGGCAGAGCTCGTGGTGACCCACGGTCGCACGGTCGCCACGCCCGCGCAGGCCCGCGCGATCCTTGGCCTGCCGCAGGCATGAGCCGCCGCGGTCCCGATATTCTCACTGAAAGGAGACATCCATGAGCAGCTTCGACAGCTACGCGACCAGATACGGCACCATCAAGATGAGCCGTGACGAGAACGGCATCCTGGAACTGCAGTTTCATACGGACGGCAAGCCGCTCGAATGGACCCTCCAGGGCGCCCACCACGATTTCGAGCGCGCCTTCCTCGACATCGCTCGCGACAGGGAAAACCAGGTCGTGATCATGACCGGCGTCGATGACGTCTTTTCCGGTCCGCAGATCGCATTCGGCGGCGATCCCAAGCGACGCGAACTGCGTGCCTCGGCGTGGGATCCCATGCAGTGGGAAGGCAAGCACCTGATCATGAACCTTCTGAACATCGAGGTTCCGGTGATCGCCGCCATCAACGGGCCGGCGACCCGCCATCCCGAGGTGCCGCTCCTGGCCGACATCGTGCTGGCAACGGAAGACGCCACGATCCAGGATTCGGCGCATTTCCAGGGCGGCATGGTTCCCGGCGACGGCGTGCACGTCGTCTTTCCGGCGATCATGGGCCTCAACCGTGCCCGCTACTTCCTGTTCACGGGGCAGGAGCTGTCTGCCCGGCAGGCCTGCGACATGGGCCTCGTCAGCGAAATCCTGCCGCGTGACAAGCTGATGGAGCGTGCCCGCGAGCATGCGCTGACGATCCTCAAGCAGCCGCCGCTCGTTCGCCGCTACACCCGCCTGCTCATGACGCAGGCCATCCGCGAGGAGATGCAGCGGCTGCTGGCGTTCGGGTTCGCGCTGGAAGGTCTTGCGCGAATGAAGGAAGACTGAGCGTTCGCCGCGCGTCACGGCGCGCGGCAATACCGTCACGGGGTTTTCGCATGTTGACATCGGAACAGGCCGCCGCGCTGATCCACGGCCTCTATCTTGCACTCGACGAGGGCCGGCCCGAAGATATGGGCGCCTGCTTTTCGCAAGACGGGGTCTGGCTCCGCCAGGGGCAGTCTCTGGCCGGGCCGGAGGCGGTGGCCGCCGCCTTCGCTGGCCGGCCGGCGGGCCTCAAGGTCGCGCACCTCATCTCGAACCTGTGCTTCGATCGCATGTCGGGGGAGGAGATGACCTGCCGCTACTACATGACCGCGTATCGGCACGACGGCGACCACGCGAACGGGCCCGCGCCTTCGCAGAATCCCTTCCAGATCGCGCGTGTGCGGGCGTGCGTGGCCCTCTGCGAGGGAGCCCCGAAGATCCGGCGTCTCGAGATCACCGAGGCGGTGTTCAGGGCGTGAACCGGTCGACGCCCCGATGGGCCGGCGCTGCTGCCTGGATGGAGCGGGTCGGTCGATCCGGCTGCGCATCCCGCCCGTCATGGTGAGCGAGACGGGGCAACTCCGCGTTCCGGCTGCGAGAGAATGGGACCGGAGCAAAGAAGCCTGCGACGTTGCCTCAGGCCGGCATGGGGGACTTCGCTCGCTCTCGCCGGATCGGAAGCGGGCTTGAAGCAGGGATCAGCTTGCTCGCTCCGTGCTTCACACAGGAGCGGCCCGTCGATCAATCTGTGGGGATATCCGTGGGGTGCGGAAAGGCATTCGCGCCAACGCATTGATTTTCTGGTCGGAGTGGCAGGATTTGAACCTGCGACCCCATCGTCCCGAACGATGTGCGCTACCAGGCTGCGCTACACTCCGTGACCAGACGGGCTGGCATATAGCCGTGGCCGTCCGATCCTGCAAGCGCCAAAGAGCCTTTCATGGCTGCAGAGAAGCGATGACGGGCTCCCGCTTCAATAGGGGCTCGAGACGTTGCCGGTCTCGACATAGACGGATTTGAGCTGCGAATAGTGGGTCAGCGCGGCGAGGGAGTTTTCGCGGCCGATGCCGGACTGCCTCACGCCGCCGAAGGGAAGCTCGACCGGGGTGAGGTTGTAGGTGTTGATCCAGCAGGTGCCGGCCGCGAGCTCGCCGATGACGCGATGTGCGCGGGCCAGGTCGCGCGTGAAGACGCCGGCCGCCAGGCCGAAGCCGGTGTCGTTGGCACGCGCCACGACCTCGTTCTCGGTGCGGAACGAAAGCACGCTCATGACCGGCCCGAAGATCTCCTCGCGCGCGATCGTCATCGTGTCGGCGACACGGTCGAAGATCGTCGGCTCCACGAACCAGCCCTTCTCGAACCCCTGCAGCCGCGGCGCGCTGCCGCCCGTGACCAGCCTCGCGCCCTCCGCCCGGCCGGACGCGATATGGTCGAGGACCCGGTCGCGCTGGGCGGCGCTGACGAGTGGTCCCATCTGGGTCTCGGGATCGAGGGGGTCGCCGAGCCGGATCGCCTTGGTGCGCGCGACGAGCCGATCCATGAAGGCGTCGCGGACGGCGTCGTGGACGAAGACGCGCGTGCCGTTGGAGCAGACCTGGCCGGCCGAATAGAAATTGCCAAGCATGGCGCCCGAGACGGCGTTGTCGACGTCGGCGTCCTCGAAGACGATCAGCGGCGACTTGCCGCCGAGCTCCATGGTGGCATGCTTCATGTGGCCGCCGGCCAGCGCCATCACCTTGCGGCCGGTGGCGACCGAGCCGGTGAGCGAGACCTTGGCGATCGCGGGATGGCCGGCGAGTGCGGCGCCGGTCTCGCCGAAACCCTGGACGACGTTGAACAGGCCGGCGGGCAGGCCGGCCTCGATGTAGATCGCGGCCAGCGCCAGCGCCGACAGCGGTGTGTTCTCGGACGGCTTGAAGACCATCGCGTTGCCCATGGCGAGCGCCGGGGCCGACTTCCATCCCGCGATCTGGATCGGATAGTTCCATGCGCCGATCGCCGCGCACACACCGAGCGGCTCGCGGCGCGTATAGCCGAAGGCGCCGCCGCCGAGCTCGACCTGCTCGCCGTTGAAGGCAGCGACCGCGCCCGCGAAGAACTCGAGCGCGTCGGCGGCCGAGGCGGCATCGGCGACCAGCGTCTCCTGGATCGGCTTGCCCGTGTCGAGCGTCTCCAGACGCGAAAGCTCCTCGTTGCGGGCGCGGATGATGTCGGCGGCGCGCCTGAGCACCCGGCCGCGCTCGACGGGCTTGAGCCGGGCCCACGACCCTTGCGCCTCGCGCGCGGACTCGACCGCCAGCTCGACGATGTTGCCGGTGGCCGCGTGGAGCCGCGCGATCACCTCGCCGGTGGCCGGATGCACGACCTCGAGCGGGGTGCCGCTGTCGTCCTCGACGAACTGGCCGTTGATGAAGTGGGAGGCGCTGGGCTGGGCTTTCATCGGTTCATCCATCCGGGAATGTCGTTGCCTTCTACACCCCCCTGTGGCCTTCCGGCCATCTCCCGCCTCGAGGGGGGATGGCCGGGAGGCCAGAAGGGGTCGGTGGCCCGAAGCTCACCGGTCGCTCTCCCGCCAGCGCGGGTTGATCCAGGGCTCCTGGTTCGAAGGCGCGAGCGGGACGCGGCCGAGAATGTGGTCTGCGGCCTTCTCGCCCGTCATGATGGAAGGCGCGTTGAGGTTGCCGTTGGTGATGCGCGGGAAGATGGAGGAATCGGCGACCCTGAGACCGTCCACGCCAATGACGCGGCATTCGGGATCGACGACGCTCATGGCGTCGTCGGCACGGCCCATGCGGCAGGTGCCGCAGGGGTGGTAGGCGCTTTCGGCATGCTCGCGGATGAAGTCGTCGAGCGCGGCGTCGCTGTCGACATGCGCGCCCGGCGAGATCTCGCGCCCGCGGAAGGGATCGAAGGCTGGCTGGGAGAAGATTTCGCGCGTGAGCCGGATGCAGTGCCGGAACTCCGTCCAGTCTTCGGGATGCGACATGTAGTTGAAGCGGATCTCGGGCTTCGCCTTCGGGTCCGGCGAGCGCAGGGTCACGCTGCCGCGCGATTTCGACCGCATCGGCCCGACATGCGCCTGGAAGCCGTGGCCGCGCGCCACCGCCTTGCCGTCGTAGCGGATGGCGGCGGGCAGGAAATGGTACTGGATGTCGGGATAGTCGATGCCCGGCGCGGAGCGGAGGAACGCGGCCGCCTCGAAATGGTTTGTCGCGCCGAGACCCGACTTGAACATCAGCCATTCGGCGCCGATCAGCGCCTTGGAGAATAGGTTGAGGCTCGAATGGAGCGTCACCGGCTGGAGCGATTCCTGCTGGATGTAGAGCTCCATGTGGTCCTGGAGGTTGGCGCCCACGCCGGGCCGGTCGGCGACCACCGCGATGCCCCTGTCCCTGAGATGGGCGGCCGGCCCGATGCCCGACAGCATCAGGAGCTTCGGGGAATTGATGGAGGATGCGGCGAGCACCACCTCGCGTCGTGCCCGGACGACCTCGATCGACCCGCGCGCCTCGATCTCGACGCCGGCGGCGCGCCGGTTCTCGATCACCACGCGCCGCGCCAGGCCGTTGACGAGGCTGACATTCGCCCGCCTGAGCGCCGGCCTGAGATAGGCGTTGGCCGCCGACCAGCGCCGGCCCATGTGGATCGTCTGCTCCATCGGGCCGAAGCCCTCCTGCTTGGAGCCGTTGTAGTCGTGCGTGAGCTCGAAGCCCGCCTGCCGGCCCGCCTCGATGAAGGCCGCGTAGAGCGGGTTCTTGCCTGGTCCCCGGCGCACGTGGAGGGGGCCGTCGGTCCCGCGCCAGCCTTCCTCGCCGCCGGCGGCGTTCTCCATCCGCCGGAAGTAGGGAAGCACGTCGGCGAAGGACCAGCCGGAGGCGCCCTCCGCTGCCCAGTGGTCGAAGTCGCGGGCGTGTCCGCGCACATAGACCATGCCGTTGATCGAGGACGAGCCGCCGAGCACCTTGCCGCGCGGCGTGGCGAGCCGCCGCCCGCCCAGATGCGGCTCGGGCTCGCTGGCGAAGCCCCAGTCGTAGAGCGACATGTTCATGGGGAAGGACAGGGCCGCCGGCATCTGGATGAAGGGACCGGCGTCGGTGCCGCCGAATTCGATCACGATGACCGAATGCCGGCCGTCCTCCGACAGGCGATAGGCCAGTGCCGAGCCTGCCGAGCCCGACCCGACGACGACGTAGTCGGCCTCACGCATCGCCGACATGCCTGAGATAGTCGGCGAGCGAGACGTTGCCGCCGGTCGCGAACACGACCACGGTCTTCCCGGCGACGTCGAGGCCCCCGTCGAGCAGCGCGGCGAGAGAGGCGGCGCCGGAAGGCTCGAGCACCAGCTTGAGCCGTTCGAAGGCGAAGCGCATCGCCTTGCGCACGGAAGGGTCCGAGACGGCGATGGCGCCGATCCCGGCCTTCGATACCGCCGCGAAGGGGGCCGCGCCCGGGCGCCGCGCCATCAGCCCGTCGCAGATGGAGGGCGGGACCATCGGGACGGCCTCGATCGCGCCGGCCCTGAGCGAGCGGCCCATGCCGTCGAAGCCCTCGGGCTCGACGGCGATGACGCGGGTCTCGGGCGAGCGGTAGTGGAAGGCGAGCGAGACGCCGCCGATGAGCCCGCCGCCGCCCACGCAGCACAGCACGACGTCGGCGGAAGCACCGGCCGCGCCAAGCTGCGCGATGGTCTCGAGCCCGGCGCCGGCCTGACCGGCGACGATCCGGGGATCGTCGAAGGGATGCAGCAGCGTCAGGTCCTCGGATGCGGCGATCTCGCGGGCGCGCTCGGCGGCGACCTCCTCGCGCGGGCGCTCGCCGTGCTCGGTCAGAACCACGCGTGCGCCGTAGCCGAGTGTCGCCTCGCGCTTGGCCGGCGGGACGTCGAACGGCATGACGATGGTGACGGGAATGCCGAGGGTCTGACCGGCCGCCGCGAGGCCTTGAGCGAAATTGCCGGAGGAGTAGGCGACGACGCCCTTGCGGGCCTCTTCGGGCGCCAGGCATTTCAGGCGCCAGAAGGCGCCGCGGATCTTGAACGAACCGGCCCACTGGAGGGATTCGGCCTTGACGAAGACCCGGCCGGCGCCGCTCTGGCGCGCAAGCGGCGGGGATTCGATGAGAGGCGTCTGGCGCGTCGCGCCCACGGTGACGGCGTAGGCGGCGTCAAGTTCCTCTTGCGTCGGTACCGGCATCGTCACGGACTGTCCTTCCCCAGCATTGCGTCGACATAGGCGGTGATGAGCACGATCGCCGAGGCGGCGTCGGGCGGGCCCTCCTTAAGCGCCCGGCGGATGTAGAAGCCGTCGATCATCGCAGCGATCGCCTCGGCCGCGCCGTGGGCCCGCTCACGCGGCAAGAGCGGGACGAGGCCGCTCATCAGGTCGGAGTGGAGACGCCGCACGTAGATCGTGAGCAGCCGCCTCAGCGCGGGCGAACGCTGCGCCTCGACATAGAAGGCGAGCCATGCGGCGACGGTCTCGGGCCGGAACTGGGCGGGCGAGAACGAGACGGCGAGCAGGGCGTCGATCCGTTCTCGCGGCGTCCGCGCCACCTTGAGCGCCGCCACGCCCTCGGCCGCGAGCGCGCCGAGCAGATGGCGCATCGTGGCGAACATCAGGTCGTCCTTGCCGCCGAAATAGTGATGCGCGAGCGCCGACGAAACGCCGGCGCGGCCGGCGATGTCGGTCATCGTGACGTCGAGCGATCCGCGCTCGCCGATCGCCGCGATGGTGGCGTCGATGATCGCGCGGCGGCGCAGCGGTTCCATTCCGATCCTGGGCATGGCGGCAGGATAGTTTTCGTTGATTGGTCAATCAATCAAAAACGGGATTTCCGCGGCGTCGCAACCCCGTTGTGCCAAGGCGTTCCCGAAATAGGGACTTTACGGGGCCATGAACGGGGTTCATTTTGCGCCCCGGCACACACTAACCGTTATCGACGAGCGGGCGCCGGGCGCCCGCAGGGAGAAATCTGCACATGACCGCATGCATCGTGGGCTGGGCCCATTCGCGCTTCGGCAAGCTCGAGGGCGAGACACTGGAGAACATGATCGTCGGCGTCGCCAACGAAGCGATGGCCCATGCCGGCATCGGCCCCGACGACGTCGACGAGATCGTGCTCGGCCACTTCAACGCCGGCTTCTCGCCCCAGGACTTCACCGCCAGCCTCGTGCTGCAGGCCGACGACCGGCTGCGCTTCAAGCAGGCGACGCGCGTCGAAAACGCGTGCGCCACCGGTTCGGCCGCGGTGCGCCAGGGCATCCGCGCCATCGAGAGCCGCGCTTCGCGCATCGTCCTGGTGGTGGGCGCCGAGCAGATGACGACGACGCCGGGACCGCAGATCGGCGAGAACCTGCTCAAGGCTTCGTACCTGCCCGAGGACAAGGGCACGCCGGCCGGCTTCGCCGGCGTGTTCGGCAAGATCGCTGCCGGCTACTTCCAGCGCCACGGCGACCAGTCGGACGCGCTGGCCAGGATCGCGGCGAAGAACCACAAGAACGGCGTCGAGAACCCCTATGCGCAGATGCGCAAGGATTTCGGCTTCGAGTTCTGCCGCAACGAGAGCGAGAAGAACCCCTATGTCGCCGGCCCGCTGAAGCGCACCGACTGCTCGCTCGTCTCCGACGGCGCGGCCGCCCTGGTGCTGACCGACGCGACGACGGCGCTGTCGATGAAGCGCGCGGTCGCCTTCCGCGCCAACGAGCACGTTCAGGACTTCCTGCCCATGTCGAAGCGCGACATCCTGCTCTTCGAGGGCTGCGAGGAGGCCTGGGCGCGGGCGCTGAAGAAGGCCGGCGTGACGATCGACGACATGTCCTTCGTCGAGACGCATGACTGCTTCACCATCGCCGAACTCATCGAATACGAGGCCATGGGGCTCGCCAAGCGCGGCGAGGGCGGCCGGATCGCGCTCGAGGGCCAGACCGAGAAGGACGGCCGTCTGCCCGTCAATCCGTCGGGCGGGCTGAAGTCCAAGGGCCATCCGATCGGCGCGACGGGCGTGTCGATGCACGTGCTGTCGTCGATGCAGCTCACCGGCGAGGCCGGCGGCATCCAGGTGCCCGACGCCAAGCTGGCGGGCATCTTCAACATGGGCGGCGCTGCGGTCGCCAACTACGTCTCGATCCTCGAACGCATCAAATAATGAGGCAGTCGGCCGTCGTCACCGGAGGCGCGTCGGGCATCGGCCTGGCGGCCGCCCGGCGGCTTCTGGACGACGGCTGGCCGGTGGCGATCCTCGATCTCGGCGAGGACGCGCTGGCCGAGGCGGAGGACCTGCTCGGAGACGCGGACACCTGCTACATCCGGGCCGACGTCTCCGACGAGGAGGAGGTGGCGGAGGCCTTCGACCGGGTGGTCGACACGCTCGGCCTGATCGGCGGGCTGGTCAACTCGGCCGGCATCGCCAGCGACGTGTCCGTCGAGGACACCAGCGCGGAACTCTTCCGCCAGATCCTCGACGTCAACCTCGTGGGCTCGTTCATCTGCGCGAAGGCGGCGCTTGAGCGGATGGGCGAGGCGCTGTCCATCGTCAACATCGCCTCCGTGTCCGGCCTGCGCGCCAATCGCGGCCGGGTCGCCTACGGTGCCTCCAAGGCGGGCGTGAAGCTGATGACCGAGGTGATGGCGCTGGAGCTCGGCGGGCTCAGGGTGCGCGTCAACTGCGTCGCCCCCGGACCGATCGACACGCCGCTGGTCGCGCGGCTGCACGGCGAGGCGACGCGCCAGGCCTGGGTGGACCGGACCCCGCAGCGACGCTACGGCGAGCCTGAGGAAGTGGCGGCCGCCATCGCCTTTCTTTTGTCCAAGGATGCGAGCTACATCACCGGCCAGACGCTCGCCGTCGACGGCGGATTCTCGATTGCCGGGATGATGGCCGAGCGCTGAGCTGAATCGTTTCCTGCGGCGGACCCGGCAAATTGTTGAAGAGATTCCTCCTTTCGCTCCTCGCCTGCGTGCTGGCAGCGGCTCCTGCCGGGGCCGCGGAACGGCCCGAGGCGGTCGCCGAAGCCTTTTGCGCGGCACGGCTGGCCGGCGACGAGACGGCGCTTCGCGCGCTCTTCACGCCGGATCTGGAGAAGGTGGTCGCGGAGGCCGAGCGCCGCAACGCGACCGCGGCGCGCGCGACGCCCGAACTGCAGCCGCCCCTGGCCGAGGGCGTGCCCTACCAGAGCTTCCCCGGCGCGCTTTCCGAATGCACGGTGGGTACGACGCACGTCACGGGCGGCGGCGTCGTAATCGAGATCAAATACGCGCTGGAGAAACAGGCGAACTCGCGCTGGTCGGACAGGCTGGTGATCATGAACGTCGACGGCGGTGCAGCGATCGACGACATTCTTTTTGCGAGCTTCCCGACCGACACGTACCGGTCGGGCCTCAGGCGCGTGCTGTTCGACAGCTTCGACATCTGACGCGTCAGTGCGGCAGGCCGACGCGGCCGAAGGCGGGAATCTTGAGCGCCGGGTTGCGGATGTCGATGCCTGCGACCAGCCCCATGAAGTGGAGTTCTATGCCGCTGGCCAGGCCGGCGGAGAAGCCGGCGACCCCGCCGAACGTGACATGGACGTCCCAGCTTTCCGGCGAGACGTCGACGGCGACGAGGCCGGGCGCGTAGTCGCGGCCGGTGGCGTTGGGAAGCAGGCAGGAGCCGAGCGCGGGAACGGCGCGCACGACATGGGCGACGAAGCTGTTGGAGTTGGGTCCCGGCCAGGCGCGATAGTCGCCACGGTCCGAGAACGGGTAGCTGGCGACCGCCGCCTCCATCGCCGGGATCAGCGCCTCGGCGTCCGGTCCGTGCGCCTCGCAGACGATCTCGGGCGGGTTCGAGTACCAGCGCCCGTCGGCGGCGTAGGCGTTGGTGCGGACCGGGCTTCCCCAGCCGACCTTGTCGTAGCGCATGTAGGCGTCGGCCCCGGCATCCTTGGTGACGATCCAGCTATGGACGGCGAACGCGCCCTTGAGCCCGCCGGTACGGGCCGCGAGCACGTAGACGGCGGCTGCGTCGTCGGCGGAGGCGCGCGGGAGCAGGGCGGAGGACGACCAGTCGGCGGCCCGCCAGGAGGGCGGGCGCTCCTGAACGCGCCACCACGCGACCGTGAGCGCGGCCGGCAGCAGGAACACGATGAAGATGAATGCGACGAGACGCCTGATCAGCCGCCACATGCCCGATGGATTCCCCTTTGCACGCCCCGTGTTCCCGGTTAGGTGGGTTCTTCCAGCGAAAGCGCAAGAAGTTTGGTGAAAGCATGGCCAACCCGGTCCTCGTCGAGGTCACGCGCGGACAAATCGTCGAGAGCAGGCATCGCGGCGCGGTGTCGGTGGTCGATGCGGACGGCGCGACGGTGCTCTCGATCGGCGATGTCGCGCAGCCGGTCTTCCCGCGCTCCGCGGTCAAGGCGATCCAGGCGCTGCCGCTGATCGAGTGCGGCGCGGCGGATGCCTACGGCTTCGGCGCGCGCGAACTGGCGCTGGCCTGTGCTTCCCATTCGGGCGAGCCCGCCCATGCCGAACTGGCGGGTGCGATGCTTGCCAAGTCGGGCCTCGGAGAGGCCGATCTCGAATGCGGGACGCACTGGCCCTTCAGCGAGGATGTCGCGCGGGCGATGGCTGCCGGGAGGAGGACGCCGAGCCAGCTTCACAACAACTGTTCCGGCAAGCATGCGGGCTTCCTCTGCGCGTGCCGGCATCTGGGGCTCCGGCATCGCGGCTATGTCGGTGCGCAGCACGAATGGCAAAGGACGATCGCCGGGGTGATGGAGGACGTGACCGGTGCCGCGCATGGCGAGGAAAACCGGGCCGTCGACGGCTGCTCCATCCCGACCTTCGCGGTGCCCCTGACGGCGCTGGCGCTGGGCTTCGCGCGCATGGCGACCGGCACGGGCTTCGGGCCGGCGAGGGCCGCCGCCGCGCGCCGCGCGATGGATGCCGCGATGGCCGAGCCCTGGTTCGTCGCCGGCACGGGCAGGGCCGACACCGACATCATGACGGCGGGTCGGGGCAGGGTCTTCGTCAAGACGGGCGCGGAGGGCGTCTACTGCGCCGCGCTGCCGGAACTCGGGCTGGGCATCGCGCTCAAATGCGACGACGGCGCGACGCGCGCCTCCGAGGCGATGGTTGCGGCGGTGCTGGAAGGATTGCTGCCAAGGGATTCGGCACTCTTGGAGTTCCTGGGTTCCGTGGCAGACCGGCCGGTTCCCACGCGGCGCGGCGCCGAGGCCGGGCGGGTGCGCGTGGCGGGGGCGTTGGCGCGGGGCTGAGGGTCCGTCGTCCCGGCCGAGCGAGAGGGGCACCACATCGCGGCCGTCATCCCGGCCGAGCGAGCCTGCGAGCGATGAGCCGGGACCCATTGGTCGGGTGATCGAGGCCCACGGCCCGGTTCAATCGCAAGTGCAAGGAACACCCGCGTCATCGACGTCGCGCAAGACGAGGACCCGGCCGTGCCTCTCAATGGGTCCCGGATACCCTGCGCTTCGCTCCGGCTTCCGGGATGACGGCCGCGATGGCGGAGCTTCCGGATGACGGGCGCGGCTCGGTCCGGGAAGGGTACATCCCTTCTCCCTCTGTGGGAGAAGGTGGCCGAGCCCGGACTTTATCCGGGGGGGTCGGATGAGGGGGGCTGGAAGGATCGCGACGCGGCAGGACAGGCAATACACCACCACTGGCGATGACGCGCTCTGGCCAACACCCCTCATCCGCCCCTTCGGGGCACCTTCTCCCACAGGGGGAGAAGGGGGAGCGCGTCATCGACGTCGCGCAAGACGAGGACCCGGCCGTGCCGGTCGATGGATCCCGGACAGCCGGCGCTTAAGCTCCGGCTTCCGGGATGACGGCCGCGATGGTGGGCGGGCCTCAGCTCACCCGGTTGCGCTCGACGGTGAGGCCGGGATAGCCGTCGGCGCCGCCGATGGCGAGGTCGCCGGTGACCGGCTGCGACCAGCGGTGGCCGACGATGGCGCCGCGCCGCGCGCCGTCGATGACGTTGTCGGAGATGACGACGCTGCCCGCGCCCTCCACGACAGACACCGCGATGCCTTCGCCCGCGTCGCGGATGACGTTGCCGGTGGCCACCACGTTGCGCAGGTAGGGTCCCCAGCCGAGATGCATGCCGAAGAGGGCTGCGTTCTCGACCACGTTGCCGGTGGCCGCGCAGTCGGCCTCGACGGCGATGCCCGTACCGAAGCCCGGAGGATCGGGCGGGTAGGGACCGTCGGCGGACAGGTTGCGGACGAGATTGCCCTGGCAGACCGCCATGCGCCCGCCCTCGTTGAAGTTGACGATGCAGACGCCGTTGGCCGCGCCGTCGACGATGTTGGACGAGATGACGGCGCCCTCGAAGGCGAATTCGGAGTAGATGGCGGTCTCGCCCGAACGCAGGCAGGAATTGCCCGTCGCGCTGAAATTGGAGGCGCTGTTGGCGCGGATGGCGGAGAAGGCGCAATCGGTGACACGGTTGCCGGACACGACCGCGCCGCCGGCGCGGAAGACGTTGATGCCGTTGCCGTAGGGGCCAGTGCCGCCCTTGCGCGCGGCGATGCGCTCGACGCGGTTGTTGGAGACGAGCGTGCCGTCGTCGGCCTCCTGCCAGCGATGGACGAGGATGCCGCCATTGCCGCAATCGGCGACGCGGTTGTCGGTGATCGAGACGCCGCCGCCCTCGATGGACCAGATGCCGGCATCCTCGGCGCCGGTGATCTCGCATTCGGTGATGCGGCCGGCGACCCGCTCCATGACGATGCCGTTGCGCGCGCTGCCCGTCACCCGGCAATTGTCGAGGACCAGATGGCGGACCGTGCGCGCGTCGAGAAGGCCCTGGGCCTGATCGGCGAGCGGCCGGTTGGCCCCGTCGAGGGTGACGCCGGAGAGTTCGACGTGGTCGGCTTCGAGCGCGGCGAGCAGGCTGCCGCCGCCGCCGTAGACGAGCCGGGTCGCGCCCGGCACGCCGGACAGCCGCACGCGCGACGGCAGCCTGACGTTGGAGATGACGTAGGCGCCTGGCGGCAGGAACACCGGCGCGTCGCTGGCGGCCGCACGTTCGAGCATCTCGGAGAATTCCCTGCTCTGGTCGTCCGCCGAGCCGGCAGCGATGCCGAGATCGATGGCGCTGACGGAGCCGCGCAGCCGGGCTCTCTCGATCCCGGGCAGGCGCTGCGCGGAGGCCGGCATGGCGAGGCCGAGCACGGCGAAGCCGGCGGTGGCGCGAAGCATTGTGCGTCTGTCCAGTTTCGGCACAGTCTCTCTCCTTCGGGAAGGAGCCTCGCAGGGATCGTGCCATCTGCGTTTCGCGGGTTGGCACGAGGCCTCCGGCGACCTAGATTTCCCTGATGAGCAGAGCTTTCACCAAGGAAGACGATTCCGAGAACGTGCTGGCCGACATCGGCGAGCGTCCCGTGAGTCAGCACCGCAACCTCGTCACACGCAAGGGGCTCGACGCGATCGACGCCGAAGTGGCGCGCCTGCGCGAGGACCTCGCCCGCGCCGAGGCCGAGGGAAACCGCGAGAAGATCGCGCTGATGTCGCGCGACCTGCGCTACTGGGCGTCCCGTCGCGAGACGGCCGAGCTTTCCGAGCCGGAACCGGACAGCGAGGTGCTGCGCTTCGGCATGGCGGTCACGATCGAGGGCGAGGACGGAGAACAGCATCGCTGGACGATCGTCGGCGAGGACGAGGCCGACGCCGCGCATGGCACGATCAGCCACGTCTCGCCGATGGCGGTCGCGCTCTTCGGCAAGGGCGTCGGCGAGACCGCGACGGTCAACGGCAAGGAGTGGGAGATCGTCGGGCTGGATCGCCGTGCATCCTGACGGATGCACCAAGGACGATCCAGACTATTGATCGAGCATCGGACAATCCGAAAGCCGGGTGCCACTTCTCGGGCCGATGCTTCAGGGTGAGGGCGGCGTGATCGGCCGGGCGAATTCGTTAAGGCCTCGCTTGGTGATCGACGCACTTGCCAACGGCTATTTCCTGGACAGCGCCCGATAGACGGACCGATACTTCTCCATGCGCTCGCGTGCGACCTCCATTTGTTGCCGAAAGTCGTCGCCTGCATCATCCAACGCGCCTGGCGGCTCGGTAGCGAGGGCCTGCAACGCAGATCGATAGCGATCCACCTGCCGCGCGGCTTCCATGTCGGCCGTCGATGCCTTTTGTCGCTTGCGCATCCTTCCGCTCCCTTTTACGGGAGATTGCCACAAAGCGTCACAACCTGAAAGTGTGCTCGGCTCCGGTGTCAGCGCTTCGCCAGCAACCGATCCAGAAGGTCTTCCGCGGCCTCCGGAATGACGGTTCCCGGCGGGAAGATCGCCGTCGCGCCGGCCTTGAGCACCGCCTCGAAATCGTCAGGCGGGATCACGCCGCCGGCCACGATCATGATTTCGTCGCGTCCAAGCTTGTGCAGCGCTTCCCTCAGTTCCGGGATGAGCGTGAGGTGGCCGGCCGCGAGCGACGACGCGCCGACGATGTGCACGTCGTTCTCGTCTGCGAGGCGGGCGATCTCCTCCGGCGTCTGGAACATCGACCCGACGGTCACGTCGAAACCGAGATCGGCGAAGGCTGTGGCGATGACCTTCTGGCCGCGGTCATGGCCATCCTGGCCCATCTTGGCCACGAGGATGCGCGGAGCCCCGCCCGCGCGGTTGCGGAACTGGTCGACCTTGTCGTGGACGCGCGCGGCCGACGGCAGGTCGCCGATCTCCTTGCGATAGACGCCGGTGATGGTGCGCACCTGGGCGACGTGGCGTCCGAAGACCTTCTCCAGCGCCAGCGAGATTTCTCCGACCGTCGCCTTGGCGCGGGCAGCGTGAATGGCGAAGTCGAGAAGATTGCCCCGGCCGGTCTCGGCCGCATTCGTCAGCGCCCCGAGCGCGCCCTCGACGGCCGCCACGTCGCGCGTGCCCTTGAGCTGCTGCAGCTTGGCGAGCTGGCGTGCCCGGACCTCGGCATTGTCGACCTTGAGCACGTCGACCTCGATATCCTTTTCCGGACGGAAGGCGTTGACGCCGACGAGCGGCTGGCGGCCGGAATCGATGCGCGCCTGCGTCCGCGCGGCGGCCTCCTCGATGCGCATCTTCGGCACGCCCTGTTCGATCGCCGCCGCCATGCCGCCGAGGCTCTCGACTTCCTCGATGTGCTGCAGGGCGCGGGCCGCGAGGTCCTGGGTGAGGCGCTCGACATAAGCCGAACCGCCCCAGGGGTCGATGATGCGCGTGGTGCCGGATTCCTTCTGGAGGACGAGCTGGGTATTGCGGGCGATGCGGGCCGAATGGTCGGTGGGCAGCGCCAGCGCCTCGTCGAAGGAGTTGGTGTGCAGCGACTGCGTGTGTCCCTGGGTGGCCGCCATCGCCTCGATCATGGTGCGCACGATGTTGTTGTAGGGATCCTGCGCGGTGAGCGACCAGCCGGACGTCTGGGTGTGCGCGCGGAGCGCCAGCGACTTCTCGCTCTTCGGCGAGAAGTTCCTCTTCATCAGCGTCGCCCACAGGAGACGCCCGGCGCGCTGCTTGGCGACCTCCATGAAGAAGTTCATGCCGGCGTTCCAGAAGAAGGACAGCCGCGGCGCGAAACGGTCGACGTCGAGGCCGGCAGCCACGCCCGCGCGCACATATTCGATGCCGTCGGCGATGGTGTAGGCGAGTTCCAGGTCGACCGTCGCCCCGGCTTCCTGCATGTGGTAGCCGGAAATCGAGATCGAGTTGAACTTGGGCATGTGCTCGGACGTGTAGGCGAAGATGTCCGAGATGATCCGCATGGAGGGTTTGGGCGGGTAGATGTAGGTGTTGCGGACCATGAACTCCTTGAGGATGTCGTTCTGGATGGTCCCGGCGAGCTTATCCTGGCCGACGCCCTGTTCCTCGGCGGCGACGACGTAGAGCGCCATGATCGGCAGCACGGCGCCGTTCATCGTCATCGACACGGTCATCTGGTCGAGCGGGATGCCATCGAAGAGCTGGCGCATGTCGAGGATGGAATCGATCGCCACACCGGCCATGCCGACGTCGCCGGCAACGCGCGGATGATCGGAATCGTAGCCGCGATGCGTGGCGAGGTCGAAGGCGACCGAAAGCCCCTTCTGCCCGGCAGACAGGTTGCGACGGTAGAAGGCGTTGGACTCCTCCGCCGTCGAGAAGCCGGCATACTGGCGGATGGTCCAGGGCTGCTGGACATACATCGTCGGATACGGCCCGCGCAGGAATGGCGCGGCGCCCGGGATGCTGTCGAGGAAGGGCAGGTCCTCGAGGTCGCTCTCGCCGTAGCTGCGCCTGACCGCGATGCCCTCGGGCGTCTGCCAGACGTCCTGCCTGGGTCCGGCCGGGCGGCTCTCGGGATCGGAAAAATCGACGCGTGCGAAATCGGGTATCATCACTCCGCTCCGATCAGTGTGTCGATGCGCGCCGCGGCGAGCTGCTCGCAAAAGACGGTGCCGTCGTCGGGCATGGCACGTGTCCGCGAGGGCAGAACGTTGACCGGGCGCTCCGTGCCGGCGGGAAAGAGCGTGGCGCCGACGATGACGGACTTGCCGGAGGCGTAGCGTTCGACGCGCGCGGCCCGTGCCTGGGCGACCCGCTTCTGCACGTGGCCGTCGGCGAGGCTCTGCAGCGCGCCTCCCTCGGCCTCGATCTTCTGGAACTCGGCCCAGGCTTCGCGGCACAGGCCGTCGGTGAGCGCCTCGACGCCGCCCGATCCCCGGCCGGGATCGGACACGAAGTCGAGCCGGCTCTCGCCGGACAGGATGAGCTGCGTGTTGCGGGCGACGCGCCGCGCAAAGCCGTCCGGCAGGCCGTGCGCCAGCGTGTGCGGCAGGATCGACAGCGAATCCGCCCCGCCGGCCGCGGCCGCGAAGGCGGCGATCGTGTTGCGAAGGATGTTGTTTTCGGGATCGCGCTTCGTGAGCATCCGCCAAGAGGTCTCGGCATGGATCGAAGCCGAGGAGGGCTCTATGGCGCAGGCCTCCTGGACGCGGTGCCACAGCTTGCGCAGGGCGCGGATCTTCGCCGTCGACACGAGCTGATCCTGGTCGACGGACAGCACGAAACCGATATGCGGCGCGGCGTAGACGAGCGGCTGGCGCGCCTCCTCGAACATCTTGAGATGCGACAGCGCCGCCGACAGCATGAAGCCGAGTTCCTGGGCCTCCGTGGCGCCGGCATTGTGGAGCACGCGGCCGTCGGCCTCGAGAAGGGCCCCGGGCACGCCGAGCGCGAAGAAATGCGCCAGCGACTGCGGCATCGAGGCCCGCAGCGCTTCCAGCGACATTCTCAGCCGTCCGGTGCCCGCGAAGAGCGCGGCGGGGTCGATGCCGAAGGCGAGCGTGAGGCGGGCCGGGTCGAGCTTGCGCGTGACGAAGAGGCGGACCAGCCAGTCGACCGACTGGCGGCTCTGCGGATGGACGTCGATGCGGATGTAGCTGCGGTTGAGCGGCACGCCCTGCAACGCCCGCTGGAAGGCCTCCTGCGTGGCGGGAAGCCCGTGGCCAAAGGCGTTTGGCGCGCCCTCGAAGACGATCGCCAGCCCGGTGGCGCCCTGCGCGATGTCCTCCAGCGCCTGGGCGTTGGCGCGCGCGGGGTCGGTGTCGTCTATGCGCTGAACGAAGTGCCACGGCGCGTCGGGCTTGAGCCGGGCGACGCGCTGGGCGTTCGCGACGCGGGGCTGGAGCGGATCGATCCGGATGCCGTCGTCCGTCGCCGAAACGAGCGCGTCGTCGAAGGGCGTCTCGCCGATCGCCTTGCGGGCGAGCCGCTCCCAATCCTGCCTGCCGAGACCGGGAAAGTCCGCCTGACTGAGCACCGTCGATTCCATTCCGCCTCCCTGATGCCGGCCGAGCGCCCCTTATGGAACGCGGCCGGACCATATGGCCATTGCCCGCATGCCGCAACGAGAACCGCCCGTACAGCCGCTTTGCCCGGACGGGGCACGGCACCGATGCGCTCCCGGTTCCGCGATAGCCCCCGACGACGCTTCGCCGCAAGTGCGAAGATCGCCGCGCCGTGATGCCATTGTCGGTCCGCGCGGCCAACTCTATAGGTGGGGGACAGAGCGGTCATTGCGGAGGCGGGATCATGTGGGAGAGCGAGAGCATCTTTGTCGGTGCGAGCCGCACGCCGGACGATGCCTACCAGAAGGCCGAAGAGCTCCTGCTGAAATACGCCAACCGGCACGGGCTGGTGACGGGCGCGACCGGCACCGGCAAGACCGTGACGCTGCAGATACTGGCCGAGGGCTTTTCCAATGCCGGCGTGCCGGTCTTCTGCGCCGACATCAAGGGCGACCTGTCGGGCATAGCCGCCAAGGGCGAGCCGAAGGACTTCCTTCTCGCGCGCGCCGAACAGATCAGGCTCTCGCCCTACGACTTCCAGGAATTCCCGGTCATCTTCTGGGACCTCTTCGGCGAGAAGGGGCATCCGATCCGCGCGACGGTGTCCGAGATGGGGCCGCTTCTGCTTTCGCGCCTGATGAACCTGTCGGAAGCGCAGGAAGGCGTCATCAACATCGCCTTCCGGATCGCCGACGAGGAGGGGCTGCTGCTCCTCGACATGAAGGATCTGCAGTCGATGCTCGCCCACATAGGCGAGCGGGCGGACGAGATCAGCCGGCGCTACGGCAACGTGACCAAGCAGTCGATCGGCGCCATCCAGCGCTCGCTGCTGGTTCTGGAGCAGCAGGGCGGCAACCATTTCTTCGGCGAGCCGGCGCTCAGGATCGCCGACATCATGCGCACGACCCGCGACGGGCGCGGGGCCATCAACGTGCTTGCCGCCGACAAGCTGATGATGAACCCGCGCCTCTATGCGACGTTCCTGCTGTGGCTGCTGTCGGAACTCTTCGAGGCGCTGCCCGAAGTCGGCGACCCGGACAAGCCGAAGCTGGTCTTCTTCTTCGACGAGGCGCACCTGCTGTTCGACGAGGCGCCCAAGATCCTGGTGGACCGGGTGGAGCAGGTCGTGCGGCTGATCCGGTCGAAGGGCGTCGGCGTCTATTTCGTCACGCAGAACCCCCTCGACGTTCCCGACACGGTGCTGGCCCAGCTCGGCAACCGCATCCAGCACGCGCTGCGCGCCTATACGCCCCGCGAGCAGAAGGCCGTGAAGACGGCCGCAGACACGTTCCGGCCAAACCCCGACTTCGACTGCTTCCAGGCGATCACCAAGCTCGGCACCGGCGAGGCGCTGGTGTCGATGCTGGAGGCCAAGGGCATACCCGCCATGGTCCAGCGCACGCTGATAAGGCCGCCGGCCTCGCGGCTGGGCCCCCTCGACGAGGCCGAGCGCAAGGCGATCATCGGGCAGAGCCCGGTCGCCGGCCAGTACGACGAGACGCTGGACCGGGAATCCGCCTACGAGGTCTTGAAGAAGAACGCAGAGCAGGCCGCCCGCGCGGAAGCCGAGACCAGGGAGCAGGAAGCGGCCGCGCCCGCGGGGCAGGGAGGTCGCTGGACGCTGCCCGACTTCGGCAATTCGGGCCAGCCGGCCCCGCGCCAGACCACGCAGGGCCGCGCGCGCGCGCCGGCCCGCACCGGCTACCAGCGCCAGACTGTGGCGGAGGCGGCGGTCAAATCGATCGTTCGCACGGTCGGCTCGACGCTCGGCCGCGAGATCGTGCGCGGCATATTGGGCAGCCTTAGACGCGGACGCTGAGGCCGGGGAGGGATTCCGGCCGAAGCGAAAGCGCCAACCGTCGTCCCGGAAAACGGGTGGAAGTGTTGGAGCTTCCCTTATGCGACGCCGTAGCCGGAGCCGACGACGATCGGCGCGCCTTCCGGCACGCGGTCGTAGAGGTCCATGATGTCCTGGTTGATGAGGCGCACGCAGCCCGACGACACCGACTTGCCGATCGACCACCATTCGGGCGAGCCGTGCAGGCGGAAGAGCGTGTCCTTGCCATCCTGGTAGATATAGAGCGCGCGTGCGCCGAGCGGATTGGCGATGCCGGCGGGCATGCCGCCCTCCCACTCGTTCCTGCCGGGTACCTGGATGGCACGGTACTTCTCGAGATCAGGCTCGCGCGCGATCATCTCCTCCGGCGGGAACCAGCGCGGCCAGGGCTGCTTCCATTCGATGACGCCGCGGCCCGACCATTCGAAGCCCTCGCGGCCGAGCCCGACGCCGTAGCGCACCGCCTCGCCGCCCTCGCGCACGAGGTAGAGGTGGTGGCTGGCAGTGTCGACCACGATGGTGCCAGGCGCCTCGCGCGTGGGATCGGGCACGATCTGGCGCAGGAAGCGCCGGTCGATCTTGTCGAAGGGAACGGCGGGGACGGCGTGGCCCTGGTCGGACACGCCGGCATACATCGCCGCATAGGGGCCGAAAGCCATCGGCTGCGGAGCCGCCTGCATCGGCAGCGCCGCGACGCGCGCCGGGCGCGAGCCATAGCTGGTGCAGGCCGACAGGAGCGTCGACGCGGCGCCGGCCGCACCCAGAGAAAGAAGCGAACGGCGGCTGAGGCGCGTCCTGTCCATTGGATTGCCCGACATCAATTCCCCGCGAAAATCACAAACATCGATCCGGCCCTGCGGAATCGCAGGCGCTCGAAGGCTATAAGCCACTGACGCTGATGCGGTTCCAATTCTGTCGGCACGGTGATCGGAAGATGGCGACAGCGTGGCCGAAACGCCACTGTTGCACCGGGGGCACGGTTTCCGCAATGGCCGGGGCGTCAAAGTTCCGCGAGCAGCCCGTCGAGCGAGGGAAGGATCACGGACGGCGGCAGGTCGCGATACTCGTCAGGCTGGCCCGCACGGTTTATCCAAACGGTGCGGAAGCCGAACCTAGCCGCACCGGCAACGTCCCAGCGGTTGGAGGACTGGAACGAGACCTTGGCGGGGTAGAGCCGCCACGACGTCGTCACCATGTCGTAGACCGCCGGATCGGTCTTGAAGCGCGAAAGCGCGTCGACGGAAAAGACCTCGTCGATGAAGCCTTCGAGCGCGGAAGAGGCGACGGCCGCCTCCAGCATGCGCGGCGATCCGTTGGAAAGGATGGCGGTCCGCGCGCCGCCGGCCTTGAGCGCCTTGAGGACGCGCGGCACCTCGGGATAGCAGTCCAGCCGCCAATAGGCATCGAGCAGCGTCTGGCGCATGGACCTGTCGGCCGAGGGCACCCTGGCGAAGGCGAAGTCGAGCGCCTGCTCGGTGAGCTGCCAGAAATCCTGATAGGCGCCCATAAGGGTCCTGACCCAGGAGTATTCGAGCTGCTTGGCGCGCCATATCTCCGACAGGAGCTGACCGTCGGGGCCGATCTCCCCCGCATGGCGCCGCACGGCCGCATGGACGTCGAAGAGCGTGCCGTAGGCATCGAAGACGTAAGCCGAATGGTTCATGGGCTGTCCCCTGTCGCGGTCGCGGGACTTGACCTCATGGCCCGCCACGGGTCAAGGACGGGCCGCGCTGGCCCATGACCGACGCCGGGGCTGCGCATTGACTGGCAGCTTTGCCGCGCCTTCGATGCGCGCCGAAGAACAATAATGTCGAGGAAACGCGAGATGACCGTCCTGAGCACCGCCCAGACAACGACGTGGACCTTCGTCGACGGCGACTGGCACGAGGGCAACGTGGCCCTGATCGGCCCCCGCAGCCATGCGATGTGGCTCGGCTCCTCGGTGTTCGACGGCGCCAGATGGTTCGAGGGCGTGGCGCCCGATCTCGACAGGCATTGCGAGCGCGTCAACGCCTCGGCGGTAGCGCTCGGCCTGAAGCCCTCGGTGGCGGCCGACGAAATGGTTAGGCTGACCTGGGAGGGCCTGGCCAAGTTCGACGGAAAGACCGCCGTCTACATCCGGCCGATGTACTGGGCCGAGCATGGCGGCTACATGGGCGTGCCGGCCGACCCGGATTCGACGCGCTTCTGCCTGTGCCTCTACGAGGCGCCGATGATCGCGCCGACGGGCTTCTCGCTCGGCATCTCGCCCTTCCGCCGCCCGACGCTGGAGACGATGCCGACCAATGCGAAGGCCGGCTGCCTCTATCCCAACAATGCGCGGGCCGTGCTCCAGGCGCGCACGCGCGGCTTCGACAACGCCCTGGTGCTCGACCTGCTGGGCAACGTCGCGGAGACCGGAACCTCCAACATATTCATGGTGAAGGACGGCGAGGTCTTCACGCCCGCACCGAACGGCACGTTCCTGTCCGGCATCACGCGCTCCCGCGTCATCTCGCTCCTGTCGGACAACGGCACGCGGACCACCGAGAAGGCGCTGTCGGTCCGGGATTTCATGGAGGCCGACGAAATCTTCTCGACCGGCAACCATTCCAAGGTCGTGCCCGTCATCCGCATCGAGGACCGCGACCTGCAGGCCGGGCCCGTCGCCGCGAAGGCGCGCCAGCTCTACTGGGACTGGGCCCATTCGACAGGCGGACGCCCAGCCGCTACATGAGGAACATTCGAACAGGCGCGGAGTTGTCCGGACATCGATCCGGGCCCTTCGGCCGGTCCCGTCCAATCCCCCGGAAAGTCTGAAGGAGACGATCACCATGGCTTTCGAACTGCCGGAACTGCCCTACGACTACGAGGCTCTGCAGCCCTACATGTCGAAGGAGACGCTGGAGTATCACCACGACAAGCACCACAAGGCCTATGTCGACAACGGCAACAAGCTGGCCGCCGAGGCCGGCATGGAAGGCAAGTCGGTTGAAGAGGTGGTGAAGGCCTCCTTCGGCAAGAATGCCGGGCTCTTCAACAATGCCGCCCAGCACTACAACCACATCCATTTCTGGAAGTGGATGAAGAAGGGCGGCGGCGGCAAGAAGCTGCCAGGCAAGCTCGAAAAGGCGATCGACAGCGATCTCGGCGGCTACGACAAGTTCCGCGCCGACTTCATCAACGCCGGCACGACGCAGTTCGGCTCGGGCTGGGCCTGGATCTCAGTCAAGAACGGCAAGCTCGAGATCACCAAGACGCCGAACGGCGAGAACCCGCTCGTCCACGGCGGCAGCCCGATCCTCGGCGTCGACGTATGGGAGCACTCCTATTACATCGACTACCGCAACGCGCGGCCGAAGTATCTCGAGGCCTTCGTCGACAACCTCATCAACTGGGACTACGTCCTGGAGATGTACGAGAAGGCCTGACGCCGTTCGGCGACGTCGGACACGAACGGGCTCCGTGCGACCGCGCGGGGCCCTTTTCGCGTGGCACGTTCAGCAATCGGATCACGCAACCGTGAGAAGCAGGTGCGGTCGCCTTCATGCCAGATTGTCCGAGGGGACGAACTTGCGGAGGAACGCATGAAGCGCACAATAGTGTTGGCTGGCATCCTTGCGATGGTGGCGGGAGCGGTCGTCGCGCAGGACGATCCGATCAAGGCGCGCAAGGACCTGATGAAGCGCAATGGCGACGCTATGCGCATCCTGGTGCCGATGACGCGCGGCGAGCAGCCGTTCAATGCCGAAGCGGCGCTGGCGGCGCTGCAGGTGCTGGCGCAGGACGCGCAGGACTTCGATCACGAGAAGCTGTTCCCCGCGGGCAGCGAGAGCGGCGGCGACACCAAGGCCGCGCCGAAGATCTGGGAGGACCGGGACGGGTTTGCGGCCGCGATCGAGAAGTTCCGCACGGATTCGGCCGCGGCCGTGTCCGCCAATCCCCAGGACGTGGCCGCCCTTCAGGCAGCCGTCGGGCAGGTCGGACAGAATTGCGGTGCCTGCCACGAAGCCTACCGCATCAACACGGACTGAGCCCCGGCGGTGGTCGCACGATTTCTCGCCGTACTGGTCGTCGCGGCGGCGATCGGGGCGGCGGCGCTGTGGTTCGCGTCGGCGCCCGTCCGGCTCGATGCCGGACTTGTCGCGGCGGCGGGTGCGGGCGATGCCGCCCGCGGCGAGCGCGTCTACCACGCGGCCGGCTGCGGCTCCTGCCACTCCCGTCCCGGCGCCAGCGGCGACGGCGCGACGGAGCTGGCCGGGGGGCTCGCCCTTAGAACCCAGTTCGGCACCTTCGTGGCGCCGAACATATCCAGCCACGAGCGGGACGGCATAGGAGCCTGGTCGCTGGACGACTTCATGAATGCCGTCATGCGCGGCGTGTCGCCCGACGGACGGCACTACTATCCGGCCTTTCCCTTCACCTCCTATGCGCGGATGCGGCCCGAGGACGTCGCGGACCTCTTCGCCTTCATGAGGACGCTGCCGGCGGTGGAGGGCGATGCGCCGCGCCACCAGCTCGCCTTTCCCTTCAACGTCAGGCGGGGGATCGGGCTGTGGAAGCGGCTCCACCTTTCCGACGAGCCGGTGGTCGCGCTCGGCCCGGACGCGAGCGAGGCGGCGCGTGCCGGGCAATATCTCGTCGAGGGGCCCGGCCATTGCGGCGAATGCCACACGCCGCGCTGGGTCAGCGGAGGGCTGGAGCCCGACAGGTGGCTGGGCGGCGCGGTAGCGGCCGAGGGCGATGGGCGCGTGCCCAACATCACCCCCGGCGAGGGCGGCATCGGATCATGGAGCGAGGGCGAGATCGTCGCATTTCTCGAGACGGGCTTCACGCCCGACTTCGATTCCGTCGGCGGCTCGATGGCGGCGGTACAGCGCAACATGGCCCGCCTTACCGCCGAGGACCGGGCGGCGATCGCTGCCTATCTCAAGGCTGTGCCGGCGGTGGACGGCAACCAGTAGTGAATGGTGAATGGTGAATAGTGAATAGTGAATGGTCAGGGGCGTCGATGACCCGATTGGCCGGATGCTCATGGTCGTTCCTTGACCGGTGACACTTTCGACCGCATCGTATTCACCATTCACCATCCACGACCTTCAGCGCGAAGGCGTAGTTGAACGCGATCTCCTCCAGCCGCGAGAACCGGCCGGAGGCGCCGGCATGGCCGGCATCCATGTTGATCTTGAACAGCACCGGCGCGTCGCCGGTCTTCAGGGCCCGCAACTTCGAGACCCACTTGGCCGGCTCCCAGTAGGTGACGCGCGGATCGGTGAGCCCCGCCACGGCGAGGATCGGCGGGTAAGCATGGGCCCCGACATTGTCGTAGGGGGAGTAGCCGGCGATGGTGCGGTAATCGTCGGGCGAGGCGATCGGATTGCCCCATTCGGGCCATTCGGGCGGGGTGAGCGGCAGCGTATCGTCGAGCATCGTGTTGAGCACGTCGACGAAGGGTACCTCGGCGATGATGCCGGCGAAGCATTCGGGCGCCATGTTGGCGACCGCGCCCATCAGCATGCCGCCGGCCGAGCCGCCCTGTGCGACGATCCGGTCGTGGCGCGTGTAGCCCTCGGTCACGAGATGCCGCGCGGCGGCGACGAAGTCGGTGAAGGTGTTGGTCTTCCTGTCGCGCTTGCCGTCCTCGTACCACGCATAGCCCTTGTCCTTGCCGCCGCGCACATGGGCGATTGCGTATACGAAGCCGCGATCGACGAGCGACAGGATGTTGGTGTTGAAGGCGGCCGGAATGGCCATGCCGTAGGAGCCGTAACCGTAGAGCAGGCAGGGCGCGGTGCCGTCGACGGGCGTGTCGCGGCGATGGATGAGCGACACGGGGACGAGCTGGCCATCGTCCGCCGGCGCCATCAGGCGGCGCGTCACATATTGCTCGGCGTCGTGGCCTGACGGCACTTCCTGCGTCTTGAGCAGCTTTCGCTCCCGCGTCGACATGTCGTAGTCGAACACCTGGGCCGGCGTGGTCATCGAGGAGTAGGTGAAGCGGATGACGGTGGTGTCGTATTCGTAGCTGCCGGCCAGACCCAGCGAATAGGCCTCCTCGTCGAAGGCGACGGCATGCTCCTCGCCGCTCTGCCTGTCGCGCACGACGATGCGGGGCAGCCCGTCGCGGCGCTCGAGCCTGACCAGGTACTTCTCGAACGCCATCACCGAAAGGATGAGGCGGCCGGGCTCATGCGGCACGACCTCGCGCCAGTTGGCGCGCACCGGATCGGAAGCAGGCGCCTGCATCACCTTGAAATCCTTGGCGCCGTCTGCATTGGTCAGGATGAAGAAGACGTCGCCGCCTTCCTCGATCTCATATTGGAGGCCGGTCTCGCGGGGCGCGACCACGACGGGCGTCGCACCCGGGTCGTCGGCCGGCAGGATGCGCCATTCCGACGTCTCGTGATCGTGGATGGTGATCGAGATCCAGTCGTTGCGGCGGCTGCCGCCCACGCTGATGAAGAAGCCGGGATCGGCCTCCTCGTAGACGAGGGTGTCGGCACCCGCGCCGGGCCGGTGATGGAAGATCTTCGAGGGCCGGTGGTTGGCGTCGAGCCAGGTGTAGAAGAAGCCTTCGCCGGCCGCGTCCCAGACCCCGGCGCCGCCGGTGTCGCCGACGACGTCCGACAGGTCCGTGCCGGTCTCCACGTCGCGCACCTTGAGCGAATAGAACTCCGAGCCCTTGTCGTCGAAGCCCCAGACGAGCCGGCGGTGGTCGGGCGAATGGTCGATGCCGCCGAGCCTGAAATAGGCGTGGCCTTCGGCCTCGGCGTCACCGTCGAGAATGATCTCTTCCGCCCCGCCGTCGCGCGGCGTGCGGAAATAGCGCGGCTGCTCGCCGCCCAGGCGGTATGACGAGCCGTAGGCGAAGGGCCCGTCCTTCATCGGCACGGAGGAATCGTCCTCCTTGATGCGCCCCTTCATCTCCGCGTAGAGCCGGCTCCTCAGATCGGCCGTGTCGGCCATCATAGCTGCCTGGTAGCGATTCTCCGCCTCGAGATGGGTGCGGATGGCGGGCTCCAGCAGACCGGGATCCCGGAAGACCTCCTGCCAGTTGTCGGCCCTGAGCCACGCATAGTCGTCCGTCCGCTCGATGCCGTGGCGCGTGTCGGTCACCGGGCGGCGTTCGGCGACCGGCGGCGTCAGGGGAGGGAAGGGCGATCTCGTCATCGTTACTCCTTTGGGGGGAATGTCGTCGTCACGTGCATGACGCGCCCGCGCCGCGGCCGCGGCGCCGGCTGAGGAAAGCTGATGTGGGCCGGTCAGTCCCTGATGAACGACAGGGCGTTGCCGTTCATGCAGTAGCGAAGCCCCGTCGGCGCGGGGCCGTCGGGAAAGACGTGGCCGAGATGGGCGTCGCAGTCGGCGCAGCGCACCTCCGTCCGGGTCATGAAGAAGGAGCGGTCCTTGTGCTCGCTGACGGCTTCGGCCTCGACGGGAGAATGGAAGCTGGGCCAGCCCGTGCCGGAATCGAACTTGGTCTCGGAACGGAACAGCGGCCGGTCGCAGCACACGCAGCGGTAGAGGCCGGGCTCCTTGCTGTTCCAGTAGGGTCCGGTGAACGCGCGTTCCGTGCCGTGCTTGCGCGTGACCTGATACTGCTCGGGCGTGAGCTGCTCGCGCCACTCGCTCTCCGATTTCTGCACCTTGAGCATTGTGTCGGTGGACATACGATGCCTCCTTGTGATCTGGCAGATATCTAGGCGTTCGGCGCGCCGGTGTCATCGCCCTGCCTGGACACGACTTCGCGCGTCGCCGGGCGGCGCGTGAACGGCCTATTGTCGCAGCAGGGCCCGCGCGGCCTTGCACGCCCGGTAGCCAGCGTCTATGTCGGCTGCCAGCGCGCAAGAGCGAAAAAGACCAACGCGAGCGGGGACCGGGAAAAGGATGGCGGCCGAAGGCGCATCGCTGACACTATTCGTCCTCTTCCTGCCCTTTCTGGCCGCTCTGGCGGCTCCCTTCCTGACACGTGCGCTCGGCCACAACGCGGCCTGGGTGCTGGCCCTCGCGCCCGCCTTCATATTCGTCCACTTCCTCGGTTTCGTGGGCACGGTCGCGGGCGGCGCACCGGCCGGCGGCGGCATCGACTGGATACCGAGCCTCGGCGTGCGCCTCTCCTGGTTCCTCGACGGGCTGTCGCTCACCTTCGCGCTGCTGATCTCGGGCATCGGCACCTTCATCGTGCTCTATGCGGGCGGCTACCTGAAGGGGCATCCGCACCAGGGCCGGTTCTTCTCGTTCATCCTGATGTTCATGGGCGCCATGCAGGGGCTGGTCGTCGCCGACTCGTTCCTGATGCTGTTCGTGTTCTGGGAACTGACCTCCATCACCTCCTTCCTGCTGATCGGCTTCGACCATGCGCGCGAGGCCTCGCGCCGGGCAGCGCTGCAGGCGCTCGTGGTGACGGGGCTGGGCGGGTTGTCGCTTCTCGCCGGCCTGCTGGTCATCTGGTCGATCACGGGCCACAGCGAACTTTCCGCGCTGCTGGCGAGCGGTGACCTCCTGCGGGCGAGCCCGCTCTATCTCGTCGCGCTCGTGCTGGTGCTGGGCGGCGCCTTCACCAAATCGGCGCAGTTCCCGTTCCACTTCTGGCTGCCCAACGCGATGGAAGCCCCGACGCCGGTCTCGGCGTACCTGCATTCGGCCACGATGGTGAAGGCCGGCGTCTACCTCGTGATGCGGCTCAATCCGGTGATGGGCGAAACGGCGGCCTGGGAGACGATCCTGCCGCTCTTCGGCGGGACGACGCTGCTGGTCGGCGCCTTCCTCGCGATCCGCCAGACCGACCTCAAGCTCATGCTCGCCTACACGACGGTCGCCTCGCTGGGGCTTCTCGTCATGCTGACGGGCTTCGGCTCGGACAAGGCGATCGAGGCGGCGGTGCTCTACCTGATCGCCCATTCGCTCTTCAAGGGCGCGCTCTTCATGGTGGCGGGGCTGATCGATCACGAGGCCGGCACGCGCGACGTGACCCGGCTCGGCGGGCTTCGGCCGGCCATGCCGATCACCTTCGCGGCCGCCATCATGGCGGCGATCTCGATGGGCGGGCTGCCGCCGATGTTCGGCTTCCTGGCCAAGGAGGAGATCTACGCGGCATTCGGGATGGGCGGGCTGTGGCCGGTGCTCCTGACGCTCGTGGCGCTGGCGGGCAACGCGCTGATGTTCGCGATCGGCTTCGCGGTGGCTTGGCGCCCGTTCGCCGGCCCGCATGTCGACACGCCCAAGCACGCCCATGAGGGACCGCTTCTGCTCTGGCTCGGCCCGCTGGTGCTCGCGGTGACCGGCCTCGTGGCGGCGCTGCTTTCGGCGCTCGCGCATGGCTACTTCACCAACCCGATGTCGTCGGCCGTGTTCGGCGGACCGCTCGAGGTGACGATATCCCTGGTGCCGCATATCGGGGTGCCGCTGCTGCTTTCGGCGATCACCGTCGTGCTCGGCGTCCTCGTCTACCGCTCGCTCGACGCCGCGCGGGAGCGGGCGGCATCCGTGCTGACCGCAATCGGCTGGGGTCCGGACCGCGGCTTCGACCAGGCGATGCGGGGGCTCGTCGTGGGCGCCTCCAGGCTGACCGGCCTGATCCACCACGGCCGCCTCGACCTCTACATGTCCGTGACCTTCGTCGCGATCGCGCTGGCGCTGTTCGTGCCGATGCTGGCGGCGGGCGAACTGCCCGCGATGCCGGCCTTCCCGGACCTGCGCTTCTACGAATGGACGATCATCGCCATCGCGGTCATCGGCCTCGCGGCCGTCATCTACGCCAAGAACCGCCTGACGGCGATCGTCTCGCTCGGCATCCAGGGCTTCGCGGTGGCGGTGCTTTTCATGCTGTTCGGCGCGCCCGATCTTTCCTTCACCCAGTTCATGGTCGAGACGCTGTCGGTGGTGATCCTCGCGCTCGTGATGACGCGGCTGAAGCTCGACCCGACCGACCACCGCGCAACGGCCGAAAAGCTCGCCGACATGACCATCGCGGGATTCTGCGGCGCCGGCCTGTGCCTGCTGCTGATGCGCGTGACGCAGGCGCCTTTCGACGACACGCTGACGCAGTTCTTCAACACCTATTCCTACACCATCGCGCATGGCCGCAACATCGTGAACGTCATCCTGGTGGACTTCCGCGGTGTCGACACTTTCGGCGAGATCGCCGTCGTGATGGTCGCCGGCCTGGCAATACTGGCGCTGATACGGGTGCGCGCGGCGCGCCTGCCCGCTCCCGTGAAGCCGGGGGAGGGCTGACATGCGCACGGTGATCTTCCGCACCACGGCGCCCTACCTCGCCGCGCTGATGGTGATCTTCTCCATCTTCATCCTGCTGAGGGGGCACAACGAGCCGGGCGGCGGCTTCATCGGCGGGCTGATCGCGGCTTCCGCCTTCGCGGTCTACGGCATCGCCTGCGGCGTGCCGCCGGTTCGCCGCGCGCTCTATTTCCACCCGATGGCGATCGCCGGCTTCGGCCTGTTCCTGGCGGCGCTGTCGGGCATCGCCTCGATCTTCTTCGCCGTACCGTTCCTGACCGGGCTCTGGCCGCCGGCTGCGATGCCGGGCGCCGATCTCGGCATCTCCTCGGTGCTGTTCTTCGACATCGGCGTCTATCTGGTCGTCGTCGGCTCGATCACCTCGATCGCGCTGGCGCTCGAGGAAAGGGAGAAGGACTGATGGAAACGGCGCTCTCCGTCCTCGTCGGCATCTTCTTCGCGGTCGCCGTCTACCTGCTCCTGTCGAAGCACATCATCAGGATCATGCTGGGCGTGGCCATCTTCGGCAACGCCGTCAACCTGACGATCTTCGCCTCGGGACGCATCACGCGGGAGGTGCCGCCGGTGATTCCGGCCGGCCTGGACGCGCCGCAGGCCGTGATCGCCAATCCGTTGCCGCAGGCGCTCATCCTGACCGCGATCGTCATCTCCTTCTCGTTCTTCGCCTTCCTGCTGGTGCTCGCCTACCGGGCCTATCAAGAGCTGGGCCACGACGACACCGACAACATGCGGCTCGCCGAACCGGCCGGCGAACCGCTGCCACCGACGGGATATTGAGGTTCAGATGGCTGTCGGTTCCGCAGGCACGGTCGATCTGACGCAGGCCATGGTGACAGCGCCGGTGGCGCTGGCCGACTGGCTGATCGTGGCGCCCGTGGCGATCCCGATCGTGTCGGGCGCGCTGCTCCTGATGTTCCGCCACCAGACGCGACGGCACGCCGTCGTGGCGCTCGTGGCGCTGGCGCTGGTGCTCCTGGCCGAAGTGGCGCTGCTGGCGCGCGTACTGTCGGAAGGACCGCTCGTGATGACGATGGGGCGCTGGCTGCCGCCCTTCGGCATCAGCTTCGTCGCCGATCCGCTCGGCGTGATCCTGACGCTCACCGCAGGGCTGGTGGGGCTCGTATGCGGCCTCTACGCCATGCGCGACATCGGCCTGACGGGACGGCGATACGGTTTCTACCCCTTCCTTCTGCTGATGATGGCGGGCGTGAACGGCTCGTTCCTGACGGGAGACATCTTCAACCTCTACGTATGGTTCGAGGTGTTCCTGATCTCGTCCTTCGGGCTGATCATCCTCGGCTCCGAGCCGCGCCAGATCGACGGCGCGGTGAAATACGCCATCCTCAACCTCGTCGCCACGACGCTGTTCCTGATCACGACCGGCCTGCTCTACGGCGCGTTCGGCACGCTGAACATGGCCGACATCGCGCGCAAGGCGGAAGGGCTGCGCGGCACGGCGCCCCTGATGACGCTGGCGACGCTCTATCTGCTGGCCTTCGCGATGAAGGCGGCGGCGTTCCCGCTGAATTTCTGGCTGCCGGCTTCCTATCACACCCCCAAGATCGTCGTCGGCGCGCTGTTCGGCGGCCTGCTGACCAAGGTGGGCGTCTACGCCCTGCTGCGCACGATGGTGATGCTCTTCGGCGAGGAGCGCGCGGTTCTCGCCGACCTGATCGCCGCGATCGCCGTCGCCACCATGATCATCGGCATACTCGGTGCGCTGGCGCAGTCCGACATCCGCCGCATTCTCGGCTTCGTCGTCGTATCGGGCATCGGCGTGATGCTGGCCGGGATCGCGCTCGCGACGCCCGAGGGCGTGTCCGGCGCGATCGTCTACGCGGTGCATTCGATGATCGTGATGACCGCGCTCTACATCCTCGTCGGCGTCATGCGCGAACTGGGCGGCAGCTACTCGCTCCACGAACTTGCAGGTCTCTACCGGACCGCGCCGCTGCTCGCCGGCGTGGCGCTGGTGCTGGTGCTGGCCGTTGCGGGCCTGCCGCCCGGCTCCGGTCTGTGGCCGAAGGTCATGCTGGTCAAGGCCTCGCTCGATGGCGGCGCCTGGTGGCTTGCCTTCTCGATCCTTCTTTCCGGCTTCCTGACGACCATCGCGCTGGGACGGATGTTCGCGCTGGCCTTCTGGCGGCCGATGCTCGACGACGCGCCGCGCGAGGCGGTGGCCGGCCGCCCGCTCGCCGGCTACGCCGCGCTTCTGGCGCTGACGGTGCCCGCGGTGCTGATCGGCATCTGGCCCGATCCGCTGATCCGGGTCGCCGACCTCGCGGCCGCCGGACTGCTGGACCCGGCCGGCTATACGGCCATCGTCTTTCCCCCGACGGAGGGCGTGCGATGACGCTTTTCCTTGTCAACATCCTGCTCGCGCTGGCATGGGCGCTCGTCACCGGCTCCTTCACGCTGGCGAACCTGTTCTTCGGCTTCATCCTCGGCGCAGGCGCTCTGTTCCTGATCAGGGAGCAGGTCGGATCGATCGGCTACATGACGCGTGCGCGGCGCATCGCTTCGCTGGCGGCACTGTTCTTCAAGGAACTGATGCTGTCGGCCTGGAAGGTGGCGACGCTGGTGCTGCGGCGCGACATGGACCTCAAGCCCGGCATCTTCGCCTACCCGCTGAGGCTCGATCGCGACTTCGAGATCACGCTGCTGGCCAACATGATAACGCTGACGCCGGGCACGCTGTCCGTCGACGTCTCGGAGGACCGCCGCACGCTCTACGTCCACGCGATCGACTGCTCCGACCCGGACCAGACGCGGCGCGAGATCGCCGAGGGGTTCGAACGCAAGATCATGGAGGCGTTCCGATGAGCGACGGCGAAAGTTTTCGCGCGGCCGCAGAGCTCGTCGCGCTTTTCATCCTCAGCCTTTCCTTCCTGATGACGGTCTACCGCGTCGTCATCGGCCCGACGCTGCCGGACCGGATACTCGCGCTCGACATGCTGGTGGTGACGGTGATCGGCTTCATCGCCGTGATCGGCATCCGCACCGGCTATACGCTCTATGTCGACATCGCCATCGCGCTCGGCCTCGTCGGCTTCCTCGCCACCGTCGCCTTCGCACGCTTCGTGCTGAGCCGCGGAACGGGCGGCGCGCGGGAGGAACGCGAGGCCGACCAGGGCAGGACGGCGGAGGAGAACCGGTGATCGATGTCATCCAGAATTACGTCGCCGGCATCCTGCTCGTCATCGGCGCGCTGTTCGCACTGGTGGCTGCGATCGGCGTGGTCAGGCTGCCTGACTTCTACACCCGCACCCATGCCGCCTCGAAGGCGGGAACGGTCGGGTCCGGCATCCTGCTCGTCGCGCTGGCCGTGTTCGCGGACGACCAGGCGACGGTGACCCGGGCGCTGGCCGGTGTGGCCTTCTTCGTTCTGACCGCGCCGGTGTCCTCGCATCTTCTGGCCAAGGCCGCGCACAATGCGGGCTACCCGCTCTGGTCAGGCACCGTGCGCGACGACATGGCCCGCGACCATGCGGCAGGAACATCCCAAGCGGATTCCGGCGACGCCTGAGGCGTCGCATCTTTGCCTTCCCGGACAAATTCTATCGTCGAGTCGCGCACTTCATGGCGCGCTATGGTTGTATCTCCGGTTTTTCCCGGATTCGGGAAATACACGCAGTAATCACTCGTTCTTTCCACATATTAAATTTGACATGACGCCTTGATTTACTCAGGCAACCGATTAATTTCACAAAGTCGGAATCGTGATGCCCATTGTGTATCCCGCGGTCGGCGATGATTGGCGGGAGCGGTTCGACAGAACCTGAGCGTCACTGGTACCGACCGCGAACAAGGCGGGCCAGAAAAAAACAACTCTAACGCAACTGGGGCAATGAAATGGACATGAGCGATACATCCTCGAAAAGCAGCGAGATACTGATAGAACTGACCGCCGACGTGGTGGCAGCCTATGTCAGCAACAATTCCGTGCCGGTCGCTGAACTTCCCGGCCTGATTGCAGACATCCATGCGGCGCTCGGACGCGTCGGCGGGACGGTCGAGCAGGCGCCGGTCGAAAAGCAGAAGCCGGCGGTCAATCCGAAGAAGTCCGTCCATGACGACTTCATCGTCTGCCTCGAGGACGGCAAGAAGTTCAAGTCGCTCAAGCGGCACCTGATGACCCATTACGGGCTGACCCCCGACCAGTATCGCGAGAAGTGGGGCCTCGATCCCAGCTATCCGATGGTCGCGCCGAACTACGCGGCCGCGCGTTCGCAGCTCGCGAAGAAGATGGGCCTCGGTCGCAAGCCGAAGGGCTGACGCCGAACACGGTTTCCGGCCACGCCGGGAACGCCGCCGCGGCTCAGGCGCCGCGACGACGGCCCCGATGCCCGACACGATGACGGATTTCTGCGGCGCCTTCGGGCGCCGCAACCGTTTTGGCCCCGCCTCGCAGGCGCGGCCCGGCTGCCGGCGGATCCAGCCGGTCGAGCGCCTGCTTCAGCGCCAGATGCCGGTTGAGATCGTAGCTCCAGTGGCGGGCGGCGCCCTTGATCCTTTCGCGCTCGAGGAGCCGGCGCAGCTTCAGGATCACCGCCGACCGCCGGGCGCCCGACAGCGCCAGCGCTTCCTCCAGGTCGATGCCGGTGGTCAGGAAGAAGGCGACGTTGCCGCGCGCATCCGCCTCCAGGCGCTCCCTTCTGCGGCGAAACTCCATCGCCTCGATGCCGATCCCGTTCACCTGCGTCTCCCTGTGTCTCGTGCCCGATGATCGGCGCGGGCGCGCGAGCGTGGATGAAAGAGACGGCACGGGTGGCGCACATTCGGAAAGAAGGAAACGATATCAGTCGCTTGCGCCTGACCAGACGCTCGGCTCGTTCGCGCTATGTTCACAGCAATGCCATGTCTCGGTATAAGAAGAAATTCCTAGATACCCGAGGGGCACTGCATGGCATCGATCGAACCGCGCAAAATGGACAGGGTGGCCTGCGCTGTGAGGCCGGAGCCGCGCGCCGGCAAGGCGACGCCGCGGCTGAGCGCTGTGCGGACGGAACGTGCGATCGAGCTATGCGAGTGCATGATCGACATCGCGGCGGCCGTATCGGGCGTCGCGGGCAGGGAATTGCGGCGGCCGGGCAAGACGTCGCTGGCTGCCGCCCGCATACGCCAGATGGCGATGTATGTGTGCCACGTCGTGCTCGGCCTGAGCATGAGCGAGGTGGGCAGGGGGTTTCAGCGCGACCGGACCACGGTGGTGCATGCCTGCCACCTCGTCGAGGATTTGCGCGACGATCCCGATTTCGAGAGGATGGTCGTGGTGCTCGAGCGCATCGCCCAGGCGGCCTTCGGCGACCGGGTGGTGCGCTGATGGCCGGCGCAGGCGGTGCCATCGATCGCGACGGCCTGCGGGCGCTCGCCTTCCTGGCGCGCGGCGGGGCGCGCCTCGAGGCGCGTGCCACACGGGTCTTCCTGGTGGCTGAGGGGCGCGGACAGGTGGCGGTCGCTCGCAAGGCCCTGACGCGGCTCGAGGAGGCGCGGATGGTCTATATGAGCGGTGACGAGGCCATGCTGACGCCGGCGGGCCGCGACGGGTTGGCGCGCCTGCGCGCCACCCGACGCGACGCGCCGCGACCCGAGGGGGCCGCGCGCACCGAGAGCGGGGTGATCGTCAACGGCGAGGAATCGCCCCTAGCCCAGCTCGGCCGGCTGAAGACGCGCAAGGGCGAACCGTTCCTGACGCCCGCGGAGTGGCGGGCCGGCGAGCGGCTGAGGGCCGACTACACGCGGGCCGGCATGATGCCGCGGCTCGGCGCCAACTGGGAGGCGGCGGTCAGCGCCGGCCGGCGCTCGCCCGGACCCGGCGACGCGATAGACCTGCGCGACGGGGCGATCGCGGCCAGGCAGCGCGTGGGCCATGCGCTCGACGCGGTGGGTCCGGAACTGTCGGGCGTGCTGGTCGACATATGCTGCTTCCTGAAGGGACTGACGACGGTGGAGATCGAACGCGGCTGGCCGGTACGGTCCGCCAAGGTCGTTCTCAAGACCGCGCTCGCCGCGCTGAGCCGTCACTACGAGCCGGAGACCAACAGGTCCCGCCGGCCGATCCTCGCCTGGGGGGCCAGCGGCTTCCGACCGGCGATCGACGGTTCACGCGACGCGTGACTGCGCCAGTTCGGCGTCGCGGCGGATGCGCTTGACCATGGAGCGAAGCCCGTTGGAGCGCTGCGGTGTGAGGTGCTGGTCCAGCCCGAGTTCGCGGAAGGCGGCCTCGGCGTCGGTGCCGAGGATTTCGGCCGGCCGGCGCCCCGAATAGAGCGCCAGAACGACGGCCACGAGGCCACGCACGATATGCGCGTCCGAATCCCCCCTGAACCGGATGACCGGATCCGCGCCGTCGTCCGTTTCCGTGAGCAGCCAGACTTGGCTGACGCAGCCGGGCACCTTGTGGGCCTCGTCGCGCGCGGCTTCGGGGAATTCGGGCAGGCTGTCGCCAAGCTCGATCAGATAGCGGTAGCGCTCTTCCCAGTCGTCGAGGAAGGCGAAGTCGGACCGGATTTCATCGATCGACGTGCTCATGCCCGGCATATAGGCATCGCCGCCTGCCGCGTCACGTCAATTGTGACGCTCAGCGCGCGGGAACGGACTCGCTCGGACGGGGCGTGGGGATCGCGATGCTGCCCGTGCTGAGCGCCGCCTCGGGCTCCTCGATCTTCTCGTCGAGCATCTCGTAGGCGATGCGGGCGCTCTCGCGGGCCCGGATGCCGATCGTGTGGATCGCCTGGCGTCCGGTCTCGCAGACTTCCGGCTTGCGCTCGCAGATGCCGGCGATGTCGCCGATTGCCTCGCCGGCCGCAACGAAGGTCTGGACGGGATTGACCCTGGCTGCCCCGTCGCTCTCGCCGCCCATGTCGAATGGGAGGAGCAGCAGCACCAGCGAGAACCAGAAGCCCATCCTGATTAGGAAGCCCATTTGCCGTCCCCGTCACCCGCGGCCGCAGTCCCGTCGGCGTCCGCATTCCTGTCGTCCCGACAACCCTATCGCAGGAAAAGCCGGAGGCCATATTTCCAGAAATACTCAAATTTTCATCAAATCGCCCGGAGCGACCGGAATCGCCTCGGCGCCCTGAAGCCGCCAATCACCAGATACGGCGACGATGGCGAAAACAAGACTGGCGAATCAATGATTTACCGGACTACGCGGCGTCTTTCGGGCGAGTGCCGGCGGGTCGGCTCTGGTCCACCTGGCGTTAACCATAAGGGACAATCCCGGCCGGCGGACGTCCCGAGGGCCGCTTGCCGCCCCCTGGCGAGCCGCTTCGCGACCTCCCGTTTATCCTTTCCTTAAAGCCTGAATGCGAGGGTTCCAACAAGAAGGCGATCCGCCAAGCGGACTACATACGAGTGCGTCGCGTTGAGTTCATCCGGGTCATTCAGAAGCGACTTTCTGGCCGAGTTCGCGGCCGGTTGCGACCGGCTGGTCAGGCCGGACGTGACCGATGCCGGTGAGCGCACGGTGCAGCGCAGGCTGATCGGCCTGATGTTCGCGGCACCCTTCGTCCTCGGCGCGGCGGCGTTCCAGGCGGTGCCGGCGCTGACCGGAACGGCCGGCGCGCTGGTCGCCGTCTTCGCGCTTTTCGGCCTCACCTGGTTCTCGGCGCTGCTGGTCGCCGCCACCGGGCGCTGGCGCGCCATCGCGGCCGTCGCGGCGCTGCTCGCGGCAGGCGCGATCGGAGTGGGCACGGCCCTGTCGGGCGGGCTCGTCTCGCCGCTGGCCATCCTTCTTCTTGCGCCCGCGATCGAGACCTGCTGGCTGGCGGGTTCGCGGCGTGCCGGCCTCGCCGCCGGTGCCGCGACGTTCGCCGCATTCCTCGCAGCAACGCCGCTGGCCGCGTCGCTCGGCACGTCCGGCGCAGCCTCGGCTTGGCACTGGCTGCCGGTCGCCGTCTACGGCATGACGCTGATGCTGCGCTTCGGCCGTGCAGGCGAGCGCGGCGAGGATGCACGCGCTCCGCAGATCGAGACGCCCGATCTCTTCGACGAATTCGTCGTGATGACCCTCAATCCGGCGGGCGAGGTTCGCACCGTATCGGCGAACGCAGCCGATCGCCTCGGGCTTCCCTCCAGCGTGCTGCTGGGCACGGGTTTCTTCGAGCGCGTTCATCTCGCCGATCGCCTGGTCTATCTGAACGCGCTTGCCGACCTGCGGCGCGACGAGGCGCGGTGCCGGGTGGAAGCGCGCCTCAGACTGCCCGCCAAAGCCAAGGATGCGTCGGTCGACGCGTTTCGCCCGACGCTGCTGGACATGCGGCGCGTCGGCGAAGACGTGGTGATGGTTCTAAGCGACCATTCCGAGGTCGCCGCGCTGCGCGCCGCCCTTGCCCGAAGCGAAGAGCGGGCCGAGGGAACGGAAGCGACGAAGAGCCGCTTCCTCGCGGCCGTCAGCCACGAACTCCGCACCCCGCTGAACGCCATCATCGGCTTTTCCGACATGCTGGTGCACAAGATGTTCGGGCCGTTCGCCGATCCGCGCCAGGCGGAATATGCCGGCCTGATCCGCGATTCCGGCAACCACCTGCTGTCGGTGGTGAATGCGATCCTCGACGTTTCCAAGATCGAGGCGGGCACCTATCCGATCGTCTGCGAGGAGTTCGATTTCAGCGACGCCGCGCGCATGTCGGTCTCGATGCTGCAGCTTCAGGCGGCCGAGAAGTCGATCGAGCTGATCGACGAGACGGGCCCCGCCATCGGTACGCTGCGTGGCGACCGCCGGGCCGTGCAGCAGATCATGATCAACCTGCTTTCCAACGCCGTGAAGTTCACGCCGGAGGGCGGCGAGGTCAGGCTCGGCGCCCGGCGCAGCGGCGAGAGGCTGCGTTTCTGGGTGAGCGATACCGGGATCGGCATGGCCGAGGGCGACCTTGCACGGGTCGGACGTCCCTTCATGCAGGTGCAGAACGACTATACCCGCCAGTTCGAGGGCGCGGGCCTCGGCCTTTCGCTCGTCAAGGGGCTGGTGGCGCTGCACGAGGGCACGATGTCGATCGAGAGCGCGCCCGGCGAGGGCACGGTGGTGACGATCACGCTTCCGATGGCCGGTCCGGCAGGCGGCGAGGCCGACGACACGGCAAGCTCCGGCCGGATCATCGAATTCAGGGAGGACCGCAATGGCCCGCTCCGCAAGACGGCGTGATCGCGAGATCGGCCTTGCCGGACATGTGATCGGCGGGCTGGTCCTGTCGGGTCAGGCGATCGCGAGGAACCCGGTGCTCGTCGGCGGCACGACGGCCTTTCTCGTCTGTTTCGGCTACGTGTCGGCAAACGCGCTGTGGTACCAGCCGGGCATGCACGCGAACGCGCTCTATGCCACGCGACCGGCGCCCGACGATCAGGGCCGCTACCGGCAGCGCATGGGCGCGGCAGAGAACGAGACGCTGATACTGATCGAGCGGGAAGAGGCCGTGGCCCGTCCGTCGCCGCGTCCTTCCGGTCCCTCCGACCCGGTGCTCGAGAAGGTGCAGGAGACTCTTTCGCGGCTGGGCCACTACAGCGGGCCGGTCGACGGGCTGTCGGGCCCGCAGACCCGTGCCGCGATACTGGTCTACCAGAAGCAGATCGGCCTGCCGGAGACGGGGACCGTCAACGAGAGGCTGCTTGGCGAACTGCTCGGCGCCGCTGCCGTGCCCGCGGCCGCCCCGTTGCCGCAGCCGGCGCGCAACGACGCCGAAATACTCACGGCCTCGGTGCGCGCGCCCGACCCCGTGGTAAGCCAGGTCCAGGCGGGCCTCAGGGCCTTCGGCAACGACAACATCAAGGTGGACGGCGTGATCGGCCCGGCGACGACCGCCGCCATCAAGGAGTTCCAGACCTTGTTTGGGCTGGACGTATCGGGCACGATCGACGACGAACTCGTTGCCAAGATGCGCGAGGTCGGCCTCACCAACTGAGGCGGATCGATTGAGGCTCACCAGCGACATATACGTATCGGCGCTCATCCGCCGGGTCTTCTCCGCCGGCGGGTTCGCCGCGGTGACGCGGCGCGGCGCCGAACAGGCGGGCGCAGTCTTCGTTATCCTGCGCGACAGGACCGGGGAGGTGACGCTTTTCGGGCCGAGCCCGCAATCGGCCTATGAGGAGGCAAAGCCGCTGGATCGGGCCTTCGTCGAGCTCATGCGGACGCAGGACCCGGAGACGCTGGACGCGCGGCTGGAGCGCGAGAAGCACTTCGATCCGGACCTATGGATCGTGGAACTGGAGCCGGGCGGCATCGCGGCCGCCGAACTCTTCACGATCACGAAGCCCTGAGTATCCTCGGCGCTTCCTCGGCGGGCTGCCTGTTGTCGTTGGGGCGCGCGAGCGCGTGCCCGACAGCGCGATGCAGGCTCTCGGCGCGTTGGTCGCGCACCTGTCCCCGGGCGCTGTCCGGTTCCATGATCCGGTAGCGCTCAAGGAACAGCCTGATCGCCTCGGCATGGGCGAAGGCGGAGGGCCGCACCGCGCAGGCCAGCAGGAACGCTTCCTCCGGCTCCAGTTCGAGCACGCGGAACGCCGAGATGAGCGGCGTCATGTCGGCGCTCTCGGCAAGCCGGCGCGCGGAGGCAAAATCGATGCCGAGCGCGTCGGCGAGCGCGGTCTGGAAGAGCGCGGCGACGCCGGTGAGCGCGGTGTCGCGCAGGCGCGAGAAGAGCCGCTGCTGCGTCAGCTCGTGACGCTCGGCCCAGCCGGCCGGCCGCATCATGGCGCGAAGCTGTTCGCGCGTGCGCTCCTCGGCCTCGCCCACGACCCTGACGGCCGTCGACGGCTTCCCGAGATCCTGCTTCATGGCCGCCTCCGGCGTTGCCTCGAACGTCGTTGGCTCGACCGCGTCGGCGCCGGCCTGTACCGGCGCCACGCGCGTGCGACGCGCGGCGAGTTCGAGCGATGCGACGAGGTCGCGGATGGTGGGGTTCAGCGCCTCGCGCCGGGCGATGACGCGGGCGTGGTCGAGGCCGTGGCGGCCAATGATGGCGAGCAGCTCGATGTCGCCGAGCGCGGACGAGCGCAGAAGCAGCGGCGTGGCGACGTCGAGTTCCTCCGATGCCAGCCTGGCGGCCAGGAGGGGAGGGGCGGGACGGCACTCCGACAGGGCGGCCGCCGCCATGCGCCTGGCTTCCCGCGAAACGGAGCGGTAGAGCGGCAGGGTCAGGTCGTCGAGTTGCGCGGCCTCGCCCCGCGTCGGACGGGTCAGCGAGCAATAGGCGGACACCGCCGCCCGGAAGAGCTTTTCTGATCTGCCGGCGCTGCCCGGCGCGGCGATACGTCTGAAATCGGCTGAACTCACGGAATGACGCCCGGTACTCGACTGTTTCACCCACACGCGAGACGGGTCGCAGATCCGCGAACACTCGCGCCTGCAGGTCGTCCCCCATCGATAAATTTGCCAGCGATGCATTGACGGACTGTTAACTCTAGGCCGTGCAAGCTCGCCATGTGTTGAGTGAGTGCCCGTTGCGTAGATCTGACAGCGAAAGGCGCCCGCGATGAGCAGCATTTACGCATTCGAGCCGAAGCGTCGCACGACGCTGCGCGAGAGACCGCGCCAGGCCGGTTCGGCGACGATCATCATATTTCCCGGCATTCGCTACGAGAGACGGGCCGAAACGGCTCCAGCCGAGATCGCGGCCGTGGCCAAGGTCCAGAGCCCGTCCGGCACCGAACACAAGCACTGACGCCCCGCGTCGCTGGACGTCAGAGCGGCTCGCAGAGCGCGCCGTCGAGGAATGCGCCCACCGGCGTCTGCCAGGTCTCGTCCGGCACGAAGCTGCGCAGCACGACGATGCCCTCCGCGATCTCGGCCTCGACGAAGACCGACTGTTCCAGCTCGGGCGGCGTTTGGCGGCGCAGTTCGAGAAGTTGGGCCGGCGTGGCGAGCACCACGTCGGGACGGCCTGCCGGCGCGGTGCGGTCGTTAAGGCTGTACACGATCAGCCCGAGGCGATTGTAGACCGAGAGCGACCAGTAGGGGCTGCCCGAGGTGCCCACGATGCGCTGCGGCCCCTGGCCGAGATCGAAGCGGCAGGCGGCAGCCGCGAAGAGCGGGTCGACCGAGCGCGCGAGTTCGCCGACGGGGCTGTCGGGATCGAGGCGGAAGAAACGGTCGGTGTCGGCCTCCTCGGCCAGCACGCTCCATGCGTCGCGCTCGGTCAGCGCCGGCATGGCGAACAGGATCGCCCCGTGGACCAGGACGGCGCCGAGCAGCCCGGCGAGCAGGCTCTGCACCCAGCTACCCACGGCAGGCCAGCCTTTCGATGGCGGGCAGGTCGATTTCGCCCAATGCCGTGTTTCCCGAGATGGGCGTGTCGTAGAGCACCAGCGCCAGCTCCAGCTCGCCGCGCGGGCCGATGGCCAGCCAGTTGCCCGGTTCGGCGCGTGACGACGCGGTGATGACGAAACCGTTGTCCGGCGCGCGCAGCAGCGACAGCGAGTGCATGGCGCCGAGCCTGAGCGCGCCACGGCTTCCCGGGCCCTCCGCATGCAGCGTCCAGAAGCGGGCGGCCGGCAGCGGGCCTGAGATGCGGTAGCTGCACGCTGCATCGAGCGCGTTGCCTTGCGAATCCGTCGAGGCGCGGAAGGCCAGCCCCTCCGCCAGGCCGAGCGGCAGGTTGACGCCGCGCGACGCCTGCGCAAGCGCGTAGGGGTTCTGGCGCAAATCGCCCGCGCCCGGCGTCGCCCGCCATGGGCCGACCACGACGGTCTGGCGGCCGAAATCGCCCTTGAGTGCCGCCCACACGCTCCAGGCGCCGCCGCCTATGGCGATTGCGAGGGCCAGTGCGACCTGCAGCACGGTGCGAATCATGGGTTCTTCATGACATATCTGCGCGCGGCCGGCACCGTTTGCGCGGTCGCCGGCCAGGTCAGAGCGCGGACAGGGTTTCGGTCTCGGGGTCGGCGCTCAGCACCGGCGCCTGGCCGAAGCGCTCGCCGAGCCGGCGCAGAAGCCGCGTCGTCTCGGCCGAAAGCATCGTCGGCCTTGCGATCTCGGCGCCCGCGGTGCCGTCCGCCGCACCGGCCGGCGAGGCGCCCGCGACGGCGTCGGGAATCGTCTTGTCGACGCCGGGGATGGGCCTGGGCTCGATGTTCTGGTGGGCGTAGGTCATCAGCCGCTGCCAGGTCATGGCCGGCAGAGAGCCGCCGGTCATGTTCTTCGTGGGGCTGAAGTCGTCGTTGCCCATCCACACGGAGGTCGTGTAGTTGCCGGTGAAGCCGACATACCAGGCATCGCGATAGGCCTGGGTGGTGCCGGTCTTGCCCGCCGAGCGCGTCATGGCGAGGGCGGCGCGGCGCGCCGTGCCCCATTCGGGAATCTGGACGAGGATCGAATTCATCGACGCCACGGTCTTTTCCGAAAGCACGCGGCGGGGGGGCGGATCGTTGCGGACATGGTCGAAGACGAGCTCGCCGCCATGCGTCATCATCTGCGTGATGCCGTGGCGCGTGCCGGCGAAGCCGCCATTTGCGAGCGTGCCGTAGGCCGTCGCCTGGTCCATGACCGTCATGCTGGAGGTGCCGAGCACCATGGTCTTGTGGGTGCTGATCTCCGATTCGACGCCCATCAGATGCGCGACGTCGCGGATCGGCTTGGTGGTGAGGTGATCGCGGGCGAGCCGGACGGGTACGGTGTTGATGGACTTCACCAGCGCGGTCGTCAGCGTCATGCGGCCGGAATAGCCGCGCGTGTAGTTCTTCGGCGACCACCCGTTCCACGTGACCGGTCCGTCGGAGACGACGGATTCGGGCGTGAAGCCCGCCTCCATGGCAGCCGTGTAGACATAGGTCTTGAAGGACGATCCGGTCTGGCGCAGCGCGCGCGTTGCCCGGTTGAACTGGCTCTGCGCGTAGTCGCGGCCGCCGACTAGCGCGCGGATCGCGCCGTTGGTCTCCATGACGACCAGCGCGCCCTGGGTGACGTTGAACTCGCGGCCGTGCTGGCGCAGGTGGAACTCGAGCGCCTCCTCGGCCGCCTTCTGCATGCCCATGTCGATGGTCGTGCGCGCCACGACCGCCTTGACGGGAAGGTCGCGGGCGAGCCGGCGCACCTCCTCGAAGGCCCAGTCGAGGAAATAGTTGGGGGCGTCGGCCATGTCGCGGTCGACGGGCGTGGCCGGGTTGAGGCGGGCCGGCAGCACCTGGCCCTCCGTGACGAAGCCGCTGTCGACCATCGCCGACAATACGACGTTGGCGCGCCCGCGCGCGGCCGGCAGGTTGATGTGCGGCGCGTAGTTGCCCGGCGCCTTGAAGAGGCCGGCGAGCATCGCCGCCTCGGCCAGCGTGACGTCCTTGACGTTCTTGTTGAAGTAGAAGTCGGCGGCCGCCGCGATGCCGAAGGTGCCGCCGCCCATATAGGCGCGGTCGAGATAGAGCTGGAGGATCTCGCGCTTGGACAGGTTGGTCTCCAGCCACAGAGCGAGGAACGCCTCCTTGACCTTGCGCTCCACCGAGCGCTCGTTGGTGAGGAAGAGGTTCTTGGCGAGCTGCTGGGTGATGGTGGACCCGCCCTGGACGACCGAATTGGCGCGCACGTTTTCGGTCATGGCGCGGGCCAGCCCGATGAAATCGATGCCGAAATGCTCGAAGAAGCGCCGGTCCTCGGTGGCCAGCACCGCCTTCAGCACGTGGTCGGGCATCTCGTCCACCGGCACGGAATCGCGCTGGATGATGCCGCGCTGGCCGATCTCGTTGCCGTGGCGGTCGAGGAAGGTGACGGCGATGTCGCCGAGGTTGCGCCAGTCCCTGTCGGTCTCCTTGAAGGCAGGGATGGCGAAGGCGGTGACGACGACCATGCCCGCGAGCCCCAGCGTGACCGCCTCGCTGGCGCCCTCTGCGAACACGCGTGCGATGCCGGTCGCCCGGAAGCGCCGGAAGAAGATCGTCACGTTCTCCCAGAATTCGCCGAGCCGGAACCGGGCCTCGTAGAGCGTGGAATCGATCCACGCGTCAGCGTCCAGGAAGCGGGTTGCCCTGGGGCCGCGCGGTTTCTTGCTTGCGAAAGGGTCTTCCACTCAGATACGCCCGCCCAGGCCACGCCACGCGTCGATCCCGCCGCCTGCAGGCGGGACCGCAATAGGCCACAGAAATCCCTTCACATTCATTTCTGTCCCATTTCGAAATGCCGAACAAGGACCAGGCGGCCACACCCCCAACTCTTTCACCGGAATGGTGAAGGGGCATAGGAAGAAAATCACATTGGGGGTGGGTTGGGGGCAACAAAGGCGCTGCGCTGATGTCCGGCTGGCAGCGCAGGGGAGAGGCACGATGCCTGGGGAGTTCAGAGCGTTGACAAATGTCAACATTCCGAATAGATTGCGGCTTGACCGGTGAGCCGGCCGCGACACCCGAACAAGGATATCGAAGCGGCGGTGGTTCATCTCGAGAGGCTGGGCTGGACGTGGAAGGCGCCTGGAAAGAGTGCGCACGCCTGGGGGCGGATGTTGTGTCCGCAGAACGACAGGCAGGGTTGCCAGGTCTCGGTCTGGTCGACGCCGAGGGTCCCCGAACATCACGCAAGAGCGCTGATACGCAATGGCAGGGATTGCGCACACCGAAAGGACGAGGCCGACCATGAAGGTCCATGAGTTCACGATCGTCGCTTCCGGCCTCGATCACGACAGTGACGATTTCGAGGATCGGTTCTTCATGGCCGGGTGCGACGACTCGACGATCTCGGCCGCTCGGGGAGCGATCATTCTCCACTTCGCCCGCGGCGCCGACAGTCTTGGCGAGGCAATCCAGTCCGCCATCGACGACGTCACGAAAGCCGGCGCGAGGGTAGAGCGCGTCGAGCCCGACCACCTCGTAAGCCTGTCGGAGATTGCCGAGCGCGCGCACCTCACGAGAGCCGCCATCAGCCTGTACGCCAAGGGCGAGCGGGGCAGGGACTTTCCTCATCCCGTTGCCCGGGTCACGTCCGAAAGCCCTCTTTGGGACTGGACGGATGTGGCCAGATGGCTCCATGGCCGAAGAAGGATCGCGGAGGATATCGTGCGAGACGCCGAGGTCATCCGCTCGGCGAACGAGCACCTGTCCAGAGCGCACCGGCCTGACCGCGCGCTGCGTGGAACGGTCGGCCAGACGCAGTCATAGGAAAATAATCCTAATTATATACATGACAAAAGCAACCGATCCGACTATACCGGCAGGGCGTGACAGGCCGGCGATCCAGAGAGAAGGGAACCCGTACTATGCTCTAGCGCTCGCGCAAGAGGCGGTAGGACTCATCCCGAAGACCCGTGACGATATCCTTCGTTCTGTCCGCGATGGCGTTCAACGTTCCAATGACTGGTTTGCGCGGCAGAGCAGAGGACTCCGTGAATGCTATCTCGATGGCGATTTCGAGTTTTATACCGTGATCAACATTCCGCGTGTGGGCCACGGTAAGCTCACTCTTCGCGGCGTCCCATTTGTTGACGATGTAAATTTCCCCAATTCGGCCATTGCCGCCGATGCCCACCCGGGAGGTGACGGCACTAGGGAACAGAACGCGGTGTATGTTTTCGTTCCTGATCTCGTTGAAACCCCACAAGGTGTTGTCCCCACCTTTGTAAGGCTTGAAGCTCAACAAGAAGTCGTGCAGCTCGTGAGGAACGTTGGCGGCGCCTCTCCCCCCCCGTCGCCTGAATTGGCCACGGGCGCCTTCGAGGCTATCCCCGAACGGGAATTTGACACTTTTGGGGTCGAACTCTGCATTCGCAAGGAATTTGGTGGCCGCGAATACCGCGTGATCCATTGCCGATCGCATGCAACTGATCGCATCGAATGCGATGCACCCGAGGTCGACGGGGATTGGATCAACTTTCACCTTGAGCGAGCCCTGAGAACGACCAAGATCATCATTGACGACGAGGCTGTAAGGTTTGCGATTGGCATAAATTGACGCCTCCCGTTCAAGCTCGTTGATGTGCTTGCGGGCGCGTCTGAGAAGCGCATCGGGGCTGGAAAATGGATCAACAAGCATGATCGCGGACTCGAAAGACAAGGACCTAGATGAAACCAAGCGCATCATGGAGCGGTTGGTGAAGACCCCGCCTGACCCGGGGCACAAGTCTCGCGCAAGCGAGTCAGGTCAGAAGCAGAAACCGGGTGGCCGTCCTGCTAAGAAAGACCACCCGGAAGAGCCTAAGCCTTAACGGCGGCGGCGCTTTTTGACAGTCTCGACAACATGCGTCTTCGGGTTACGCACGGCGGTAGATACCGACGTGTATTTCCCGGAGATCGCGCTGCGGCCGATCTTGTAGGTCTTAGCCATTTCTCATCACCCCCTTCCCGGGCTGTAGCCCGCCCGTACAGGCGCAGCCGGAAGTGTGGCGAATCGAATCGCAAGACCAAGAATGATGATGAAAGACCGCTTACTCGGAGTCGAGTCGGCGCTTCTTTCGCTTCAACAGAAGCTTCCGCGCCTTCTGCTTAGGCGTGGTGGGCTTCGTGAGCGCTTCGATAGGTAAGCCGCTTGCCTTCGATGCCTTCCATGATCGCATCGACGCGCATCTTGTCTGTGAAGCCCAGAACTGTGCGGCGGTTATAGCGGAAATCGAACTCGGCGAGATAGCGGTGCAGGTGAGCCTCGCCGCAATGCTGGTAGACGCCGACCATGCCGCGCTTGAACACGGAAAAGACGCTCTCGATCGTATTGGAGTGAACGACGACATCGCCTTCGCGGCGGGCGTACTCGCCGATGGCGTGATTAGTGGTCTTGTGCGCGGCGTACTCTTCTCCGGTGCGGGTGTAGAGGCGCGAAGAGTCGGTGTAGAGGGTGGACTTGCGGTCAACGTTGCGGACCAGCACGTCGCGGACAGTGGCGGCCGTTGCGTCGTTCAGGTGGAACATGCGGGCCTTGCCGCCGCGCTCGACCAATCCGACGACGATGCGCTTCTGTGCGCCGCCAGCCTTGCCTGACTTGGTGGGCTTGGCGATACGGCCACGGGACAGCTTGCGAGGCGTCTCGCGCTTGCCGATGTATGTCTCGTCGGCTTCCACGGTCTTGCCCTCGCCGCCGATCGGGCCGGAGGACTTGACGTCCTCCTTCATGGCCTCACGGATGCGATGCGCCATGAACCATGCGGTCTTGTAAGTGACGCCGAGCATGCGGTGGAGCTGGTGCGCGGACATGCCCTTCTTGGACGCGCCGAGAAGGTGCGTCGCCAGCCACCACTTGGACAGCGGGATTTTGGAGCGCTCGAACACGGTGCCGACCGTGACGGTAAACTGGCCCTTGCATTCGTTGCAGTAATAGAGGCCCGGCCGGTGTGACTGCTTCTTGCCTTCTACCTTGGCAATTTTGCTTCCATCGATGTTGCCGCAATGCGGGCAGTTCGGGCCGTGCGGCCAGCGAACGGCTTCAAGCGCCGCGCGGGCGGCGTCTTCATCGTGGAACATCGGGTGGCGAAGGTCGGCCATGGCAGTAACTCCTTGACCTTCTTATGAATCACGTCCCCACTTTTGTCAAGTATATAATTAGGAAAATAATCCTTGACACCGTGACGGTGGTCCTGTAGGTTTTCGTCATCGTCGAAATTGTGTCCGGCGCGGCGGGAAGCAGGCGCGGATGGCGCGCGATCGCCGCGGGACACGGCGTAATTTTCTCCAGCGATATCGGTGACGGGACGAGGGTTGGCGCCTGGCCTTTTCATGGCCGGCGCCGCCGCGAACCGCCGCCGTCGCGCGTCAGCGGAATCCGGGAAGAGATTGAAGTCCAACGGAACGGATTCGCCGGCGCCGGTCGTGGCGGCGGACGGGTCGCAGAGCCTTGCCGGGATCATGCCGGAGAGCTGGGCGGCGCGCAGCCTCACGGAGCGCGGAGCACGGCTGGCGGCGAAGGAATGGATCTCCTTCGCCCGGCTGCGCCAGTATCCGATATGGCGGCCGCTGCCGACCTGGCTCGTGCTGGGCGGGCGTGGCGCGGGCAAGACCCGGCTGGGTGCGGAATGGGTGCACGGGCTGGTCAACCGCTATCCGTCCTTTGCGAAGCGGGAGCACTGCCGGATCGCGCTGGTGGGCGAGACGCTGTCGGACGTACGCGAAGTGATGATCGACGGACCTTCCGGGATCGCCACCATCGCGCGCGGCGAGCGGCCGGATTTCCAGACGAGCCGCAAGCGGCTGGTCTGGCCCAACGGGGCGGTGGCGCAGATATTCTCGTCGGAGGACCCCGACAGCCTGCGCGGACCGCAGTTCGACGCGGCCTGGTGCGACGAACTCGCCAAATGGCGCTATCCCGACGCCTGCTTCGACATGCTGCAGTTCGGCCTGAGGCTGGGCGACAGGCCGGTGCAGCTCTTCACGACGACGCCGAGGCCGATCCCGCTGATGCGCCGGCTGATCGGCGACGACGCGGTGACGGTGACGCATATGCGCACGACGGACAACGCCGCCAATCTCGGCGCGGGGTTCATTGCCTCCATCGAGCGGCGCTACGGCGGCACGCGGCTCGGACGCCAGGAACTGGAAGGCGAACTGATCGAGGACCGGCCCGACGCCTTGTGGACGCGCGGCGCGCTGGAGGCGGGGCGTGGCGGGCCACCCGAAAGGCTCGGGCGCATCGTCGTGGCCGTCGATCCGCCGGCCAGTTCCAGCGGGCGTTCCGACGCCTGCGGGATCGTGGCGGCGGGGCTGGAGACGGAGGCAAGCGCGGTCGTGGTGGCCGACCGCACGATCGGCTCGGCCAAGCCCGGCGAATGGGCGGGAAGGGCGCTCGCGCTCTATCACGAGCTGGAGGCGGACTGCATCGTCGCCGAAGTGAACCAGGGCGGCGAGATGGTGGCGGCCGTGTTCCAAAGCATCGACCCCTCGGTGCCGATCCGCCAGGCGCGGGCAACGCGCGGCAAGTGGCTGCGCGCCGAACCGGTGGCCGCACTCTACGAGCAGGGCAGGGTGCGCCATCCGGTGCCGCTGCCGGCGCTGGAGGACGAGATGTGCGACTTCGGCCCCAGCGGGCTGTCGGGTGGCCGTTCGCCCGACCGCGTCGACGCGCTCGTCTGGGCGATAACCGAACTGCTGCTTTCGCGCCGCGCCAGCCCGCGCGTGCGCGGCACCGTCTGAACGAAACCCAAGAGCCGAAGGAAACAGACCCGATGGCATTCACGCTGCCATGGCCGTTCCGCGCGTCAACCGAGGCGCCGCCCGAGCGAAAGGAGGCGCCGCACGGCCTGATCGCCTTCCACGGCCAGCGCGAGGCGCGCTGGACGAGACGCGACTATCCGGCGCTCGCCCGCGAGGGCTTCATGCGCAACCCCGTGGCCCACCGCGCGGTGAGGCTGATCGCGGAGACGGCGGCCGCGACACCGTGGCTGCTCTACGAGGGCGCACGCGAGATCGTCGACCACGGGCTGCTGTCGCTGATGGCGCGGCCCAATGCGCGCCAGTCCGGCCCGTCCTTCATGGAGGCGCTCTACGGCCACCTGATGCTGTCGGGCAACGCCTATGTCGAGCTGATCGGCGCGGAGGGCGAGGAGCGCGAGCTGCACCTGCTGCGGCCCGACCGGGTGCGCGTGGTGCCCGACGCGCATGGCTGGCCGCAGGCGGTTGAATACAGGGTCGGCGCGCGGCGGCGCACCATCCCGTTCTCCGGCGCGGCAACGTCGCTGCTGCACCTGACGCTGTTTCATCCGCTCGACGACCATTACGGCTTTCCGCCGCTGGAAGCCGCGTCGATGGCGCTCGACATCCACAACGCCTCGGCTGCCTGGAACAAGGCGCTGCTCGACAATTCGGCACGGCCCTCCGGCGCGCTGGTCTATGCGCCGCCCGACGGCGGCAACCTGACCGACGAGCAGTTCGACCGGCTGCGGGCCGAGCTCGATCACGGCTACTCCGGCGCGGCGAGGGCGGGGCGGCCGCTGCTTCTGGAGGGCGGGCTCGACTGGAAGCCGATGGCCCTGACGCCCAGGGACATGGACTTCCACGAGGCGCGCAACGGGGCGAGCCGCGACATCGCGCTCGCCTTCGGCGTGCCGCCGATGCTGCTCGGCATCCCCGGCGACAACACCTACGCGAACTACCAGGAGGCCAACCGCGCCTTCCTGCGGCTGACCGTGCTGCCGCTGATCGGGCGCGTGGCCAAGGAACTGGGCGGCTGGCTGGGGCCGGCCTTCGGCCCGGATCTGATGCTCTGGTACGACGCCGACCGGATCGAGGGACTGGCGGTGGAGCGCGAGGCGCTGTGGGCGCGCATCGGCGCGGCCGACTTCCTGAGCATCGACGAGAAGCGCGAAGCGGCCGGCTACGAGCCGGCGCGGGACTGACGAGGACCTGACGATGACGGATCCCGGAAACGCCGCCTGGCTCTGGGCGGCGAAGGGGGCGGGCGCGGTCGCCGGTTCGGCGGTGTCGCTCGCCTACATGCTGCCGGCGGGCCGTCGCGAGGCGGCGATCCGCTTTGCGGTGGGCGTGGTGAGCGGACTGGTCTTCGGCGGCGCGGCCGGCATGAAGATCGCGACCGAGCTGGGCCTGGCCGGCCTGCTGGCGCCCTGGGAGGTGTCGCTGGTCGGCGCGGCGGCGGCGAGCCTTTCGGCCTGGTGGGCGCTGGGCCTGGTCATGCGCCTGATGAGCGGCGAAAGGCCGGCCGCGCGGCGGCTTGGCGGGCGGAGGCGCGGTCATGGCTGAGCGGGACGGGTTCGGGGATCGCGAGCTGAAATTCTCGACAGGCGGCCGGGCGAGGGTCGACGCGGACGGGCGCTTCAAGGGCTATGCGAGCCTCTTCGGCGTGGTCGATCTCGGCCGCGACAGGATCGAGCGCGGCGCCTTCGCGCGGTCGCTCGCCGAGCGCGGGCCGGGCGGCATACGCATGCTCTACCAGCACGACGCCGGCGCCCCGGTCGGCCATTGGGAACACGTTGGCGAGGATGGACGCGGGCTCGTCGCGCATGGCCGGCTGGCGCTCGGCTCGGCGCGCGGCCGCGAGGTGCATGCGCTGATGCGTGCCGGCGCGCTGGACGGGCTTTCGATCGGGTTCAGGACGGTGCGCGCGAAGCGGGATGCCGCGACCGGCATACGGCGCATCCTCGAGGCCGATCTCTGGGAAATCTCCATCGTCACCTTCCCGATGCTGCCCGGCGCGCGTGTGGCGCCGCTGGGGGCGATCGGGGACGAGGCAGGCGAAGAGGCGCGGCTGGCGGCTGCCATCCGCAGCGCGGCAAGGACAATCGAAGCGAAGGAAAGGTGCACATGACGGATCGTGAAGTCACGGCCGGCTTCGAGTTCGACATTCCGGCACGTTTCGACAGCGACCGGCTGGAGGCGAGCCTCGCCAGCTTCAGGGCCGGGCAGATCCCGACGATCCCGATCATCGAGGTGATCGAATGACTGCCGCCGCCGACGCCCTGCGGGAGCATCTCCAGCGTCCGGTGACGAGCGTCTGCCAATGCTGGATCATCACCCGCCGCGACGGTGCACGGCAGGGCTTCACCGACCATGACCGGGAGATCGCCGTCGACGGCGTGCCGTGCCGGCCCCAGACGGGATTTACCGCGAGCGAGGCGCGCAGCTCGCTCGGACTGGCGGTGGACGTGGCCGAGATCGACGGTGCGCTGTCCTCGCCGACGCTCGATCCCGAAGCCATCGAACGCGGCGACTACGACGGTGCCGAGGTCGTCACCTGGCTGGTGAACTGGCGCGACGCGCAGGCGTGTCGGCCGATACGCCGGGCGACGATCGGCAGGATGGTGCGGGCCGACGGACGATTCGTGGCCGAACTGAACGGGCTGGGCAGGGCGCTGGAACGCCCGGCCGGGCGGCTGGTGCGGCGGACCTGCGACGCCGAACTGGGCGATGGCAGATGCGGCGTCGGGCTCGACGACGAGGATTTCCGCGCCCCGGTGGCGGTGTCGGGCATCGACGCCGCGACGGTCCGGGCGAGCGGGGCGGGCGGCTTCCCGCAGGGCTGGTTCGAGGCCGGCACGGTCGAGTGGACGACGGGTGCGCGCGCCGGCCGCGTCGATCGCGTGCTGACGGACGTGCGCGCGGGCACGGAGAGGCAGCTGCGCTTCGAGGCGGAGCCGGATGGCGTCTCCGCGGGGGATGCCGCAATCCTCACGACCGGCTGCGACAAGCGCTTCGCGACCTGCGGAGCAAAATTCGCCAACACCATGAATTTCCGGGGCTTTCCGCATCTGCCGGGCAACGATGCCGCCTACGGCCATGCGCGCGATGGCGATCTCTTCGACGGCGGGCCGCTGGTCCCGTGACGTGCGGACGCGAGAGACCGAAGGCCGTAGCCGACCGCGTCGTGGAGGAGGCGCCGCGCTGGGTCGGCACCCCCTACCGGCACCAGGGCACGCGCCGCGGCGTCGGCTGCGACTGCCTGGGTCTGGTGCGCGGGGTCTGGCGGGCCGTGGTCGGGAACGAGCCGGAACTGCCGGGGCCATATACGGCCGACTGGTCCGAGGCGGGCGGGTGCGACCGGCTTCTCGAAGCCGCGCGGCGCCACTGCGTTGAAATAGATGCGGGATCGATCCGGCCGGGCACGCTGATCCTGTTCCGATGGCGCCGGCACCTGCCGGCACGGCATGTCGGCATCGCCCTCGGCCCGGACCGTTTCGTGCACGCCTATGAAGGCCGCGGCGTCGTGGTCTCGCCGCTCGTGCCGCAGTGGAAAAGCCGCGTCTGCGGCGTGTTCGCGTTTCCGGAAAACGTATCCGAGCGAAGGAAAGACTGATGGCGACGGTGATCCTGCAGGTCGTTGGCGCGAGCCTCGGCGGCGGCCTGTTCGGCGCGCTCGGCAGCGCGATCGGTTCGGCCGCCGGCGCCATCGGCGGATATCTCGTCGACCGCACGCTCATCCAGAGCACCCAGCGGTTGGAGGGACCGCGCCTCGATGCGATGCGTCCGTTCACCGCGGAAGAGGGCGCGGTGCTGCCGCGCGTCTACGGCACGGCACGGGTCGGCGGCACCATGATCTGGGCGACCAGGTTCGAGGAGACCAGGACGACGGAGCGTCAGGGCGGCAAGGGTGGGCCGCGCGTGACGACATATTCCTATTTCGGGAACGTCGCCTTCGCGATCTGCCAGGGCCCGATTGCCGGCGTGCGCCGGGTCTGGGCGGACGGCCGCGAACTCGATCTGGACGAGATCACGATGCGGGTCTATCGCGGCGACGAGGACCAGCCGCCCGATCCGCTGATCGCCGCCCGGCAGGAACCGGGTGCCGCGCCCGCCTACCGCGGGACCGCCTATGCCGTGTTCGAGCGTCTTCCGCTCGACGACTACGGCAACCGGTACCCCCAGCTACAGTTCGAGGTGATGCGGCCGGCAAGCGGTATCGCCGATCGCGTCAGGGCGGTGGCGCTGATCCCCGGCTCCACGGAATTCGGGCTGTCGACGCGCGCCATCCGGCGCCAGGTAGGGCCGGGCGAGACCGTGCTCGTCAACCGCCACACGCGCGCGGCCGAGACGGACCTCATCGCGTCGCTGGACGAGCTCCAGGCGCTGTGCCCCGCGCTCGAGCACGTGGCGCTGGTGGTGAGCTGGTTCGGCGACGATCTGAGAGCGGGCGAATGCCGGGTGCGCCCGGGCGTGACGGACCGCGAGGCGCCTGGCATCGCCGAGCCCTGGGCGGTGTCCGGCACCCCCCGGGCCACCGCCTACGCGGTATCGCGACACGCGGGCAACCCGGCCTATGGCGGCACGCCGTCGGACCGGACCGTGCTGGAGGCGATCGCCGAGCTGAAGTCGCGCGGACTGGGCGTCACGCTCTACCCGTTCGTGCTGATGGACGTGCCGGCGGACAATGCGCTGGCCGACCCCTACGGCGCGGAACGCCAGGCCGCATATCCGTGGCGCGGCAGGATCACGGCGATGCCGGCCCCCGGGGAACCCGAAAGCAGCGACCGCACGGCGGCGGCGCGCACGCAGGTGGAAGCGTTTTGCGGGAACGCCGCGCCGGCCGAATTCGTCGCGACGGCGGGCGGCGTGACCTTCACGGGAAGTGCGTCCGACTGGGGCTACCGCCGGCTGGTGCTGCACTATGCGCGGCTCGCCCAGATGTCGGGCGGCGTGGATGCCTTCCTGATCGGCTCGGAACTGCGCGGCCTGACGACGCTGCGCGACGAGACCGACGCCTATCCCTTCGTGGAGGCTCTGGGAGCGCTGGCGCAGGATGTGCGCGCAATCCTCGGCCCGGACCCGAAGATCACCTACGGGGCCGACTGGAGCGAGTATTTCGGGCACCATCCGCAGGACGGATCGGGCGACGTGCGGTTTCATCTCGATCCGCTATGGGCGAACCCGGCGATCGATGCGGTCGGCATCGACAACTACATGCCGCTTTCCGACTGGCGCGACGAGGATTTCGGCGGCGGCAATCCCGACGGCTTCGAAGGTCCATACGACGCCGCCGGGCTGCGCGCGGCGATCGCCGGTGGCGAGGGGTTCGACTGGTACTATCCCGACGAGGCGGCGCGGCTGGCGCGCGAGCGGGCGCCGATCACCGACGGCGCATACGGCAAGCCCTGGGTCTTCCGGTACAAGGATCTCGTCGCATGGTGGTCGAACCCGCATCACGACCGGGTCGGCGGCGTCGAGCTTGCCGAGCCGACCGCGTGGGTGCCGCGCTCCAAGCCGATCTGGATGACGGAACTCGGCTGCCCGGCAAGCGACAAGGCGCCCAACCAGCCGAACGTGTTCCCCGATCCCAAGTCCGGGGAGGGCGCGCTGCCGCGCTTTTCCGATGGCGGGCGTTCCGATACCGCGCAGGAGCGTTTCCTGGCCGCCCATGCTGATCACTGGACGGCCGTGCCATCCGACCGGAACCCGCCGTCGGACCTTTTCGACGGGGCGATGGTGGCCACCGACCGGATATATCTGTGGGCCTGGGATGCCAGGCCGTTCCCCGAATTCCCGCTGCGCACGGACGTCTGGTCGGATGGACCCAACTGGCTGATCGGCCACTGGCTCAACGGCAGGCTTTCCGGAGCCAGCGCGCGCGGGACGATCGACGCGATCCTGGCCGAGCACGGCATCGAGAGCGCCGATACCGGAAAGGTCGACGGGTTTCTGCACGGCTATGTGGTGGCGGGTCCGACGACGGCGCGAAGCGCGCTAGAGCCATTGCTGGAGGCGCTCGGCATCGGCTGCTTCGAGGACGGCACGACACTGGCCTTCTTCTCGGGCGAGAACCGGAAGGCGGTCGAGATCCAGCTATCGGAGCTCGTGCAGCCGGAGGACGGCCCGGCGATCGAGCGGACAAGGGCCGATCCAGCCGACGATGCCGGCGAACTGGAAATCGCCTTTCGCGACCCGTTCGCCGATCACCAGCAGGCCAGCGCAAGGGCGGCGATACCGGCGCCTCGCTCGGCCAATGCGGAGAGGATCGCGCTCCCCGCGACGGTCGAGCCCGGCGTGGCGCAGGCCTGGGCGCAGGAGGCGCTGGTGCGGCGCATCGCAGGTCGCGACACGGTCGCGTTCGCGCTGCCGCCCGGCCATCGGGACGTAGCTGCGGGCAACGTCGTGGCGATCGACGGCCTTCCCGGCCGCTACCGCGTCGAGGAACTCGAGGACGGGCTGTTCCGGCGCGTCACGGCGCGACGGATCGCGCCGGGCGCCCGGGTGCCGGCCCGGGTTTCGCTGCCCGCGCCGCTGCGCCTCGCGCCAAGTTTCGCGGGCCCGCCTGACGCGGTGCTGATGGACCTGCCCATGCCGCCGACGGGAGGGGTGCCCGCCGACCAGCTTCGCGCCGCCGCGCGCGCGATCCCCTGGCGCACGCAGGTCGTGCTCGCCTCGCCCTCACTGGCGGGATTCGAGCAGCGCGCGGCGCTGGACGCGCCGGCGACGATGGGCGTGCTCGTCTCGGCGCTGGCGGGCGCCTGCTCTGGACGCTTCATGCGCGACCAGGCGATCGAGGTGACGTTGAGTGGCGGGGCGCTGTCGAGCGTGCCGGCCGAACTCCTGCTGAACGGCGCCAACATAGCCGCCCTGCGCTCGGCGAGCGGCGCATGGGAGATCGTCCAGTTCGCCGAGGCGGAAGAGGTAGCGCCTGGCCGGTGGCGGCTCGGCCGGCTCCTGCGGGGGCAGGGCGGCACCGAGGACGCGATGCAGTCCGGCGCCGAACCGGGCGCCGCCTTCGTGCTGCTCGACGGCGCGGTGCGCCCGGCCGGCTTGCGCGGCGGCGAGACGGGGCTCGACATCAGGTGGCGGATCGGCCCGGTGGGCGCCGAGGCGAGCGCCGAACGGTTCTCGGAGACAGTTGCGGCCGGCGGCATGCGGGCGCTGATGCCGCTGTCGCCGGTGCATCTCAGGGCCGAACGGCACGCCGAGGGCGGCATTGTTTTCGGATGGATCAGGCGCGGTCGGGTCGATGCCGATGGCTGGCTCGGGCCCGACATCCCGCTGGGCGAGGATCGCGAGGCCTATCTCGCCGAACTGCTGGTCGATGGCGTCCCGGTCAGGAGCGCCGAGGTGCCGGCCGCGCAATGGGCGCTGGCGGCGGCCGATCTGGAGCCCGACCTCTCCGCACTGCCGCTTTCCGTGACCCTGCGCGTGCGGCAGCTCAGCGGCGCGATCGGCCCGGGCATTCCCGCGACCCGAGATTTCCACCTGTAGCTCAACGGAGAAAATGCAATGATCCTCACCAAGCCATGGTACATGTCGCGCACGATCTGGGCCTCGATCGTGGCGATTTTCGCCGGCACGGCGCGCGCCGTCGGCCTGCCCCTCGACGAGCTGGACAGCGCAAGGGCGGCCGATTCGATCCTCGAGGCCATTTCCGCGGTGTCTGCGCTGGCGGCGATCTACGGGCGCTTCGTCGCGACCGACCGGATAGGCTGAACGCCGGGGATGCGGGGAGCTTCGGGCAGGCTCGCGCGTTCATTCCATGTTCAGCAGCAACCCGCTAGAAAGCCGAGCATGAAAACGTCCCGCAACGCCGTTCATTCCCTGCTCGCGGCCGGGCTTGGCCTCCTGGCCGGCCTGGCGGCGTCGACGGCGTCTGCGCTGCCGGACATGCGGCCCTCGACACCGGCGTTTCACCATCGGGCGGCCGCCGACTGCCATGCGGTCGGCCAGCAGGTGGCGGCCCAGAACGGTGGGCAGCTCGCCCGAGCGACGCCGTCCACACAGGGAGGCCAGCCCGTCTGCGTCATCGTCGTGCTGGTGCCCGCCAAGGACGGCTCGCATCCACGACGCATGGAGGTCGTCGTCCCCCAGGGCTAGTCTGGTCAGGGCCGAATCGCTCGGCGACACGAAGCAGGGGTGAGGGGTGATGCGGATACTCGTCGTCGAGGATGACAAGGAACTGAACCGGCAGGTCTGCGAGGCGCTTGCGGATGCCGGCTATGTCGTCGACACCGCCTTCGACGGCGAGGAGGGGCACTTCCTCGGGGATACCGAACCCTACGACGCCGTGGTGCTCGACATCGGCCTGCCACAGATGGACGGGATTTCCGTCGTGGAACGCTGGCGCCGCGACGGCCGCAAGATGCCCGTGCTCATCCTGACCGCCCGCGACCGCTGGAGCGACAAGGTCGCCGGCATCGATGCGGGCGCCGACGACTACGTGACCAAGCCGTTCCATATCGAGGAGGTGCTGGCGCGGCTCCGCGCGCTGATCAGGCGCGCCGCCGGGCATGCCTCCTCCGAACTGATCTGCGGACCGCTGCGGCTCGACACGAAGACATCCAAGGCCGATCTCGACGGCAAGACGCTCAAGCTGACCTCGCACGAGTTCCGGCTGCTGGCCTACCTCATGCATCATATGGGGGAGGTGGTGTCGCGGACCGAACTCGTCGAGCACCTTTACGATCAGGATTTCGATAGGGATTCCAACACGATCGAGGTCTTCGTTGGCAGATTGCGCAAGAAGATGGGGATCGACCTGATCGAGACGGTGCGCGGCATGGGCTACCGCATGCGCGAGCCAGCGGCTTGACGAACAGGTTCGCCAGCGCGGGTGCGGCCCGATGACGTGGCATCGTTCGCTCGCCTTCCGCGTCATCGCCTTCTCGACCATCTGGGCGGTGATCGCGCTGGTCGTGATCGCCACGATCATCTCGGCGCTGTTCCGGCAGGCGAGCGAAGCCGGTTTCCAGAGCCTTCTGTCGGCACAGCTCTTCAATCTCATCAGCGCCGTCAGCATCTCCGACGACGGCCGCATCCAGGGCGACCCCGATCTGGGCGACCTGCGCTACACGATCCCCAATTCCGGTTGGTACTGGTCGGTCGAGCCGGCTTCGGCCGGGGTAACCGGAGAGTTGAGGTCCGTCTCCATGCAGGGCGACATCGAGCCGCCCACCGCCGAGGAGGCGCCCTTCAACTTCAATTTCCAGCGTCGCTACCGCATCGAGGGGCTGCAGGGCGAGGAACTGCAGGTGCTGGAAAGCGAGTTCGCGCTCGGCGACGACGACCGCGTGGCCCGCTTCCGCATCATGGGCAACCGCAGCGCGCTGGAGGCGGAGACGGCGGCCTTCGACCGCGAGATCTATCTCTATCTCGGGGTCTTCGGCTTCGGCATGATTGCGATCAACGTGGCGGCGATCCTTCTTGGCCTGCGTCCGCTCGGTCAGGTGCGCGAGGCGCTGGCCCGCGTGCGCCAGGGCGCCGCCCAGCAGCTCGACGGCACGTTTCCGGTGGAAATCGCGCCGCTCGCCAACGAAACGAACGCACTGATCGAGAACAATCGCCGCATCGTGGAGCGCTCACGCACTCAGGTGGGCAATCTCGCCCATTCGCTGAAGACGCCTTTGGCGGTGCTCGCCAACGAGGGCCGTGCGCTCGGAGGCAAGCGCGGCGGCCTGATCGTCGAGCAGGCCGACCAGATGCGCCAGCAGGTCGATCACTACCTGCAGCGTGCCCGCATCGCCGCGCAGCGCGACAGCATCGTCTACCGCACGCCGGTCGCGCCGGTGTTGACGCGCATGGGCCGGGTCATCGAGCGGCTCAACCCGCACCTGTCGGTCACCGTGACGCTACCCGACGCGGCCGTCGTCTTCGCCGGCGAACAGCAGGATCTGGAGGAAGTGCTCGGCAATCTCCTGGAGAATGCGGGCAAATGGGCACGCGAGCGCATCGAGATGTCGCTGCTGCCCCATGCATCCGCCACAGATGCGGACCATTTCGCCGTCGTCATCGAGGATGACGGTCCCGGCATACCGGCGGACAAGGCGGCCGAGGCGCTGAAACGCGGCGCCCGTCTCGACGAGACCAAGCCCGGAACGGGGCTGGGCCTCTCGATCGTCTCCGATCTCGTCAACGAATATGGCGGCTCCCTGGCGCTCGACGGCTCCCCCAAGGGAGGGCTGAGAGTGACCGTTCGGCTACGCCGCGCCAAATAACTGAGCGGGACCTTGCGGACATCCCGCCGCGAGCCCAATTTCAATCATATTGGCGCAGTATGGCGCCCCATCCGCAAGGACTTTCCCCGAGGGGCAATGAAGACCACGAACATCATCGCGCTGGCTGTCGCATCGCTGGCACTCCAGGCCTGCTCCTCGACCCAGTTTGCGCGGGGCACCGGGGGCGCGCCGCTCGCCTCGGCTCTCGTGGCCGGCGGCTCGGCCGGCGGCGGCGCCGGACAGCAGATCGCCGCGACCATCATGGGCGCGATGGCCGGCGGCCTGATAGGCGGCCCGATCGGCAACGGGCTCGACGCGCGCGACCGCCGCGCGGCGCTCGAGGCGGAGTATCGCGCGCTCGAATATACGGCGAGCGGCGAGGCGGTGAGCTGGCGCGGCGCGGATGCGCGTCGCTACGGCGAGGTCGTCGCGGGCCAGCCCTATTCGGTCGGTGCGCAAAATTGCCGGCAGTATTCGCACACGGTCTTCACCGGCGGCCAGACGCAGGCGGCGCGCGGCGCGGCCTGCCGCAACGCGGACGGAAGCTGGACGCCGCTGTCCTGACGGAGTGCCGCGCGACGGCGGCCCGCGCTGACAGGCCGCACGAAGGTACGGTTGGCAGCCCGGTTCGCGCCCGGTATTGAGGTGCCCATGCTGTTCTGGGTCGTTGCCGCTCTGCTGACGCTGGGGGCCTGCCTCGCGGTGCTGGTACCGCTTTCGCGGGCGCGCGTGGCGGCCGTGGACGACGGTCGCCATGACATCGAGGTCTATCGCGACCAGCTCGCCGAGGTCGAGCGGGACGCTTCGCGCGGGCTGATCGGCGAGGCCGAGGCCCGCGAGGCGCGGGCCGAGATAGGCCGCCGGATCCTGCGGGCAGCCGACGCGGGCAGCGAGGCCGCGCCCTCCCGCACCGCGACGCGCGCGATCGGCATGGTCGGCGTGCTCTGCCTCCCGCTCGTCGCCTGGGGCGTCTACGCCGTCACCGGCTCGCCGGACCTTCCGGGTCAGCCGCTGCAGGCCAGGCTGGAGAAGAACCCCGGCGAAAGCACGATCGAGGAGCTTGTGGCGCGCGCCGAGGCGCATTTGCGCGAGAACCCGACTGACGCGCGGGGCTGGGACGTGCTCGCCCCGATCTACCTGCGCCTCGGGCGCTCGGCCGATTCCGTGACCGCCTATCGCAACGGGCTCAGGCTCGCCGGACCGACCGCCGCGCGCGAGGCGGGGCTCGGCGAGGCGCTGGCAGCCGATGCCGGCGGCGTCGTGACCGAGGATGCGCGCGAGGCCTTCAAGCGCGCTCTCGCGCTCGACCCGGCGGAGCCCAGGAGCCGCTATTTCCTGGCGACGGCACGCGCACAGGAAGGCGACCATGCCGGCGCGGCGCGCGAATGGCGGGCGCTGCTTGCCGCGCTGCCGGCCGATTCGCGCTGGCGCGAGCCTGCCGAGCGCGCCGCCCGCCAGGCCGAGCAACAGGCCGCAGAAGGCACGCCCGCCGCGCCCGCCGCGCAGGACGCGATGATCCGCGACATGGTGGCGAGCCTCGACGAGAGGCTGCGCCGCGAGCCGCAGGACGCCGAAGGCTGGAAGCGGCTGGTGCGCTCCTATGTCGTGCTCGGACAGGAGAACACGGCCCGCGACGCGCTCGAACGCGGCGTCGAGGCCCTCGGCCCCGATTCCGAACCGGGGCGCGACCTCGTATCCTTCGCCGGTACGCTCGGCGTGACGATCGGAGCAGCACCATGACGCGCAAGGGCAAACGGCTGGCGATCATCGCAGGGGGCCTGACGTTCCTCGCCGCGGCGACCGGCCTGACCTTCGTGGCGCTCGGCCAGAAGACTTCGTATTTCTACATGCCCGCCGACCTGCTGGCCGCCGACCTCGAGCCCGGACAGCGCGTCAGGCTGGGCGGGCTGGTCGGCGACGGCTCGGTCGTGCGCGGGGAGGGCACGAGCGTGTCGTTTGCCGTGACCGACACCGAAGGCACCGTGCCCGTCACCTACAAGGGCATTTTGCCGGACCTGTTCCGCGAGGGGCAGGGCGTGGTGACCGAGGGCGCGATGGGCAGCGACGGCGTTTTCGTCGCCGACACCGTGCTCGCCAAGCACGACGAGAACTACATGCCGAAGGAGGTCGCCGACAGCCTCAAGGCGAAGGGCGTGTGGCAGGAGGAATGAGGGAGGAGACGGACCGTGGTTGAGACCGGCCATTTCGCGCTGGTGCTGGCCTTCGCGCTGGCGCTGGTGCAGGCGGTGCTCCCGCTGGCGGGCGCGCGGATGAACGACGCGCGCCTCATGGCCGTCGGAGGCCCGACGGCACTGGCCGGGTTCGCGCTCACCGCGCTCTCCTTCGCAGCGCTGACGGTTGCGTATGTGCAGTCGGACTTTTCGGTCCTGAACGTCTGGCAGAATTCCCATTCGCTCAAGCCGATGCTCTACAAGGTCACCGGCGTCTGGGGAAACCACGAGGGCTCGATGCTCCTGTGGATCCTGATCCTGACCTTTTTCGGCGCTCTGGTGGCGCTTTTCGGGCGCAACCTGCCCGACACGCTTCGCGCCAACGTGCTCGCCGTCCAGGGCATGGTGGGCGCGGCGTTCTTCCTTTTCGTGCTGGCAACGTCAAACCCGTTCGTGCGGCTTTCGCCCGCGCCGATCGAGGGGCAGGACCTCAACCCGATCCTGCAGGACGTCGGCCTCGCGATCCATCCGCCGCTGCTCTATCTCGGCTATGTCGGCTTTTCGGTATGCTTCTCCTTCGCCGTGGCCGCGCTCATCGAGGGGCGGATCGACGCGGCCTGGGCGCGCTGGGTGCGCCCGTGGACGCTGGCTGCGTGGCTGTTCCTCACCGGCGGTATCGCCATGGGCTCCTACTGGGCCTATTACGAGCTCGGCTGGGGCGGCTTCTGGTTCTGGGACCCCGTCGAGAACGCGTCGTTCCTGCCCTGGCTTTCCGGCACGGCTCTCCTTCATTCCGCGATCGTGATGGAGCGGCGCTCGGCTCTGAAGATCTGGACGCTCCTGCTCGCCATCCTCACCTTTTCCCTGTCGCTGCTCGGCACCTTCCTGGTGCGTTCCGGCGTCCTGACCTCCGTCCATGCCTTTGCGACCGATCCGAGCCGCGGCGTCTTCATCCTCGCGATCCTCACGGTCTTCATCGGCGGCTCGCTCGCGCTGTTCGCGGTTCGCGCGCAGTCGCTGACCGCGGGCGGGCTCTTCCAGCCCATCTCGCGCGAGGGCGCGCTGGTGCTGAACAACCTGTTCCTGACGACGGCGACCGCCACCGTGCTGATCGGCACGCTCTATCCGCTGCTGGTCGAGGCCGTGACCGGCGACAAGATCTCGGTCGGTGCGCCCTTCTTCAACATGACGTTCGGGCCCTTGATGGTCCCGCTCCTGATCGCGGTGCCCTTCGGACCGCTGCTCGCCTGGAAGCGTGGCGACCTGTGGGCGGTGACGCAGCGCCTCGGCTTCGCGCTGGGCGCGACAATCGTCACGGCGATCGTCACGCTGGCGCTGGTCGATCGCGCCTCGGCGCTGGCCGCGGCGGGCATCGGCCTGGCCGCCTGGCTCTGCTTCGGGTCGTTGACCGACCTGGCGCTGCGGGCCGGGCTGGGCTCGGTTTCGCCGGCCACCGCGCTGCGTCGCCTCGCGGGCCTTCCGCGCGCTGCCTTCGGCACCTTTCTTGCCCATTTCGGGCTCGGCCTGACGACGCTCGGCATCGTCGCCGTGACCTCGCTCGAGACCGAGCGCATCGCCTCCATGCGGCCGGGCGATACGGTCGACATCGCAGGCTACACGCTGCGCTACGAAGGCATGACGCCGCATCGCGGTCCAAACTACGTCGATGACGAGGGCCGTTTCGCCTTCTCCAGGGCCAACGGCGAGCCGCTCGGCACCATCGTATCGGCAAAGCGCATCTACCCGTCCCGGCAGTTCCCCACCACGGAGGCGGGCATCGCCACGCGCGGCTTCAGCCAGCTCTACGTTTCGCTGGGCGACGCGACCACCGATGGCGGCATCGTCGTGCGTATCTGGCACAAGCCCCTCGTAACGCTGATCTGGATCGGCGCCGTCTTCATGATGGTCGGCGGTGCGGCATCGCTTCTCGACCGGCGACTGCGCATCGGCGCGCCGGCCGCCCGGCGCACGCGCCACGCGGCCGAGGCTGCGACGTGAGCGCCACGCCGCGGGCGGCGCTGGCGATCGTCGGCTGGCTGCTGCTGGCCGGGGCGGCCGCCGCGGTCCAGCCCGACGAGGTGCTGGACGATCCCGCGCTCGAGGCGCGCGCCCGCTCCCTGTCGCTCGAACTGCGCTGCATGGTCTGCCAGAACCAGTCGATCGACGATTCGGATGCCGAACTGGCACGCGACCTTCGCGTGCTGGTCCGCGAACGGCTGTCGGCCGGGGACAGCGACGGCCAGGTGATCGACTACGTCGTCGCGCGCTATGGCGAGTTCGTGCTTCTCAAGCCGCGCTTCAGCCTGCGCAACGCGTTGCTCTGGAGCGCTCCGGCGCTGCTTCTCGCAGGCGGGGCGGCGTTCATCCTCGCCGGGGCACGGCGGCGCAGGGCCGTCGCCGCGAAGGAGCTTTCGGCGGACGAACGAGCCGAGCTCGACCGCATCCTCGGGACCGGCGGGCCGCCGTCCGACCGCGCCTGACGGCAAACATTACAAAAGTTTCATGCGGCGGAAAGTGCGCCGTAATGTTGCGGCTCCTATCTCTTGTGGCAACGAATGCGACAGCCAACGCATTCCGCAACCATCATCTTCGAGAGAGGACTGCAACTCCAATGAATTCCCCCGAAAAAGGAACGTTCAAGAAGACCACGGGAATGCTCGCGGCCGCGACCGCCGTGGCCCTCGCCGCCGGCATCGGTTTCGGCGCGGTCACCGCCGGCACGGCGCCGGTCCTTGCCGACGCCGTGCGCGTCGACGCCCCGCAGGCGCCCGGCTTCGCCGACGTGGTCGAGAAGGTCTCGCCCGCCGTCGTAAGCGTTCGCGTGCGATCCAACTTCCAGCCCGCCTCCAGCGAGGGCGGCCGCTCGTTCGGCATGCCCGGCCTCGAGGACCTCCCCGACGACCATCCGCTGAAGCGCTTCTTCCGCGACTTCCGCGGCGGCGGCCAGGAGTTCGGCGACAGGCGCAGCGACCGCCGCATGGAGCGCCGCGGCCAGCGGCCCGAGCAGGCGCGTCCCTCCTCGCAGGGCTCCGGCTTCTTCGTTTCCGAGGACGGCTATCTCGTCACCAACAACCATGTCGTGGCCGGCGGCAGCGCCTTCGTCGTCGTCATGGATGACGGCACCGAATACGATGCAGAACTCGTCGGCACCGATCAGCGCACCGATCTCGCCGTGCTGAAGGTCGACGCCGAGCGCGACTTCACCTATGTCGCCTTCGCCGACGACAGCCAGACGCGCATCGGCGACTGGGTCGTGGCGGTAGGCAATCCGTTCGGCCTGGGCGGCACGGTCACCGCCGGCATCGTCTCGGCCCGCGGCCGTGACATCGGCGCTGGTCCCTATGACGACTTCCTGCAGATCGACGCTGCGGTGAACCGCGGCAACTCCGGTGGCCCCGCCTTCAACCTTTCGGGCGAGGTCGTGGGCGTGAACACGGCGATCTTCTCGCCCTCCGGCGGCAATGTCGGCATCGCCTTCGCGATCCCCGCATCCACGGCCAAGGACGTCGTGCAGGCCCTGATGACGGACGGCGAGATCCAGCGCGGCTGGCTCGGCGTGCAGATCCAGCCGGTGACGGACGAGATCGCAGAATCGCTTGCGCTGGAAAACACCCGCGGCGCGCTCGTCACCGAGGCCCAGGCCGACGGCCCGGCGCTCGCGGCCGGCGTCAGGGCGGGCGACGTCATCACCAGCGTCGACGGCACCGATATCCGCAATCCGCGTGAACTCGCCCGCACGATCGGCCGTATCACGCCCGGCAAGTCGGTCGAGGTCGGCCTGTGGCGCAACGGCAAGGCGGAGAAGGTCAGCATCGAGCTCGGCCAGCTTCCCGGAACGGAGCAGCAGGCCAGCGCACCGAGCGACCCGGCACCCGAGCAGGCCGCCGGGGCAACCCTCGGCGAATTCGGGCTGACCGTGGCGTCGGCCGATGACGGACGCGGCGTCGTTGTGACCGATGTGGCGGCCGATTCCAGCGCCGCCGAGCGGGGAATGCAGGCGGGCGACGTGATCGTCGCGGTCAATTCGCGCGAGGTCTCCTCGGCCGCCGACATCGAGGCGGCGGTGAAGGAGGCGAGCAGCAGCGGCCGCAAGGCGGTGCTGTTCCAGGTCGAGCGCGAAGACGCCAACCGCTTCGTCGCGCTGCCGGTCGCGCGCGGCTGAAGGCAAGGGAGCCGGCGGGGAAGCTGATGATCCCCGCCGGCGCCCGTCCACGTTTTCTCTTTCCGACCGCCGCCTCAAACACCCCCGGGCCGGCGCGAGGGAGGAGATCTGGGGCCGGTCGTGCCGCAAGGCGCGTCCGGCTTCCGGCGGCAGCGGGTCCCATCGCCCGCTGCCGCCTTTTTCTTGGCCGCCTCCCGGCGGCACTCGGACGTCGAAATGGCGTATAAGGATGCCATGAAGATTCTGGTGATCGAGGATGACCGCGAAGCCGCGGACTACCTGAAGAAGGCCTTCGCGGAGGCTGGCCACACCGCCCATGTCGCCGGCGACGGGGAGGCGGGTTTCACGCTGGCCGACGAGGGTGACTACGACGTGCTGGTGGTAGACCGCATGCTGCCCCGGCGCGACGGTCTGTCCGTCGTGGCCGGTCTGCGCGCGCGCGGCAACGAGACGCCCGTGCTGATCCTGTCGGCGCTGGGCGAGGTGGACGACCGTGTCACCGGCCTGAGGGCGGGCGGCGACGACTATCTCACCAAGCCCTACGCCTTTTCCGAGCTGCTGGCCCGCGTCGAGGTGCTCAACCGGCGTGGCGGCGCCAAGGACGTCGAGACCGTCTATCGCTCCGGGGACCTGGAGCTCGACCGGCTCTCCCATTCGGTGCGCCGCGCGGGACGCGACATCACGCTGCAGCCGCGCGAGTTCCGCCTGCTCGAATATCTCATGCGCCACGCCGGCCAGGTCGTCACGCGCACCATGCTGCTCGAAAACGTCTGGGACTATCATTTCGACCCGCAGACCAACGTCATCGACGTGCACGTGTCGCGTCTCAGGAGCAAGATCGAGAAGGGCTTCGACAAGCCGCTGCTGCACACGATCCGCGGCGCGGGATACATGCTGAAGGCCGACTGATGGCGCGGCTTTCGGCCATCATGCGCACGACGGCGGCACGCCTGTCCGCGCTCTATCTCATTCTTTTCGCGCTCGCGGCCGTCTTCCTCGTCATCTATATGACCTCGCTGTCGGTGCGGATGCTGACGACGCAGACCCGCGAGACCATCAACGAGGAGATCCAGGGCCTTGCCGGCGCATACCAGCGCGGCGGCCTGCCGCTGCTCGTCCGCGTCATCGAGCGCCGCTCGCGCCAGCCGGGCGCCAATCTCTACCTGATCGCCGATCCCAACGGCCGCATCCTGGCCGGCAACGTTCAGAATCTCGAGGCCGGCGTGATCGCCGTCAACGGCTGGATCGAGCGGCCTTTCGCCTATCAGCGCTTCGGCGAGACCGATCCGGAGCGCCGTTTCGCGCCCGCGCCGGGCAATGCGATCGCCCAGCCCGCCGCCGCCGACGAGTTGCGCCACCGCGCGATCGCCCAGATCATCCGGCTGCCCAACCGCATGATCCTGCTGGTCGGCCGCGACCTGGGCGAGCCCGAGCGTTTCCGCGAGGTGGTGCGCCGGGCGCTGATCGCCGCGCTTGGCATGATGGCCTTCGGCGGACTCGTCATCTGGTATTTCGTCGGCCGGCAGGCGCTGCGCCGCATCGACGCCGTGTCCGCCGCCGGCGCCCGCATCATGGGTGGCGACCTTTCCGGGCGGCTGCCCGTCAGCGGGGCCGGGGACGAGTTCGACCGGCTCTCGGAGAACCTCAACGCGATGCTGGCGCGCATCGCGGCGCTCAACGAGGGACTGCGGCAGGTTTCCGACAATGTGGCGCACGATCTGAAGACGCCGCTGACGAGGCTGCGCAACCGCGCCGAAGCTGCCCTTTCCGGCAAGCGCCGCACGGCCGAGTATCGCGAGGCGCTGGAGGGGACGATCGTCGAATCCGACCAGCTCATCCGCACCTTCAACGCCATCCTCATGATCTCGCGCCTCGAGGCCGGCCAGTCGGCGGAGACGACCGCGCCGGTTGATCTCGCCGAGGCGGTGCGCGACGTGGTCGAGCTCTACGAGCCGGCCGCCGAGGAGGTCGGGGTGGGGCTGGAGGCGCGCGTGGAGGCCGGCGTCGAAATCATGGGCAACCGCGAACTGATCGGCCAGGCGCTCTCCAACGTCGTGGACAACGCCATCAAGTACTCCGCAGGCACATCGGCCGCGCCCGCCATCTCGGTCTCGCTGGAGCGCGCGGGCGACGAACTGCGCGTCGTTGTGGACGACAACGGCCCCGGCATCCCCGAGGAGGACCGCGAGCGCGTCACCGAGCGCTTCGTCCGGCTGGAGACGAGCCGCAGCCGTCCCGGTTCCGGCCTCGGCCTCAGCCTCGCCAAGGCGGTGATGAAATTCCACGGCGGACGTCTTGATCTGACCCGCCGCGATCCGGGATTGTCCGTGGCGATGGTGTTTCCGGCGCCGCAGGGGGAAAAATGAGCGCGACCGCGACGAGAAAGAAGACCGCCCGCGGCGGCGAGGACGGCGCCGCCTGGTTCGGCCATCCGGTCGCAGAGATCATGCCGGCCGACGCTGACGAAGCGCGCGACCTCGCTGCCGAACTTGCCGGCGAGGCGGAGGAGGCGGGGCATGCCCGGCTCGCCGCGCTGATGCGTTCCGATGCGCCGCTCGCCGGCTTCCTCGGAGCGGCGCTCCAGCTCTCCGAATTCCTGCGCGATTGCGTGCGCCGCCAGCCGGCCATGCTGGAGGCCCTGTTCGACCAGCCCGTCGCCGCGCGCATCGAGGCGATCCTCGGCGAGATCGGCGGACTGGCCTTCCAGCCCGACATCGCCGAGCAGGCGCTGATGGCGGGCCTGCGCCGGCTTAAGGCGGAGGCCCATGCGCTGATCGCGCTGGCCGACCTCGCCGTGCACGGCGACGCCGAGACGACGGTCGCCAGGCTCAGCGCCCTTGCGGACGCCTGCGTGCGCGCGGCTGCCGATTTCCTGCTGCGTGACGCGCACGGCTCGGGAAAGCTCGTTCTTCCCGACGCGGACGAGCCGGCGCGCGGCTCCGGCTGGATCCTGCTCGGCATGGGCAAGCTCGGCGCGCACGAGCTGAACTTCTCCTCCGACATCGACCTGATCGTCGTGTTCGATCCCGAGGCCCCCGCCATCGCCGACCGCTACGAGGCGGGCGATCTGTTCGTGCGCCTGACGCGCCGGCTGGTGCGGATCCTCAACGACCGCACCGAGCACGGCTACGTGTTCCGCACCGATCTGCGGCTCAGGCCCGATCCGGGTTCGACGCCGCTCGCCATACCGGTCGAGGCTGCGCTCCACTACTACGAGAGCCGCGGCCAGAACTGGGAGCGTGCTGCGATGATCAAGGCGCGGCCGGTGGCGGGCGACATCGCCGCCGGCGAGGCCTTCCTGCGTGAGCTGCGGCCTTATGTCTGGCGCAAGTACATGGACTATGCCGCGATCGCCGACGTGCACTCCATCAAGCGCCAGATCCACGCCCACAAGGGCCATGGCGAGGTGGCGGTGGCCGGCCACAACGTCAAGCTCGGCCGTGGCGGCATCCGCGAGATAGAGTTCTTCGTACAGACGCAGCAGCTCATCGCGGGTGGGCGGTTCCCGGAACTGCGCGGCCGCGAGACGGTCGCCATGCTGGGCGAACTCGCCGCGCGCGGCTGGATCACCGAGGAGGCGCGCGAGGCGCTGGCCAAGCAGTACTGGTTTCTGCGCGACGTGGAGCACGCGCTGCAGATGGTGGCCGACGAGCAGACGCATGTCATTCCCGAGGACGCCGAGGGGCTCGAGCGCATCGCGCGCATGCGCGGCTTTGCCGATGCGGCGCAGTTCTCCGACGCCTTCCGCAAGTCGCTGCAACTGGTCGAGGGCCACTACGCGGCGCTGTTCGAAACCGCACCGCAACTCTCATCCAGCGTCGGCAACCTGGTCTTCACCGGCGACGTGGACGACCCCGACACGCTCAAGACCCTTTCGCAACTCGGCTTCGAGAGGCCCAGCGATATCTGCCGGATCATCCGCACCTGGCATTTCGGACGCTACCGCGCGACGCAGTCCGCCGAGGCGCGCGAGCGCCTGACCGAACTGACGCCGGCGCTGCTCAAGGCCTTCGGCGCCACGCGCCGCGCCGACGAGGCAATCCTGCGCTTCGACGAGTTCCTGAGCGGCCTGCCGGCGGGCATCCAGCTCTTCTCGCTCCTGCAGTCGAACCCGGCGCTTCTGAACCTGCTCGCCACGATCATGGGTGCGGCCCCCAGGCTCGCCGCCATCATCACGCGCCGTCCGCACGTCTTCGACGGGCTGCTCGATCCGGGCCTGATGTCGGAGCTACCCAACAAGGCCTATCTCGCCGCGCGGCTGGAGACGTTCCTCGGCGGCGCCGCGATCTACGAGGAGCGGCTGGACCGGCTGCGCATCTTCGCCGCCGAGCAGAAGTTTCTCATAGGCATGCGGCTGCTCACCGGCGCCATCGACGCGTCGCGCGCCGGCAAGGCGTTTTCCGATCTGGCCGATCTCGCCATCGGCGCCGCGCTCGACGCGGTGACGACCGAGTTCGCGCGGCGCCACGGCGCGGTTGCGGGCGGGCGCATCGCTGTGCTGGGGATGGGCAAGCTCGGCAGCCGCGAACTCACCGCCGGCTCGGACGTCGACCTCATCCTGCTCTACGACCACGACGCGGACGCCGACGAATCCGACGGCGACAAGCCGCTCGCGCCGTCACACTACTATGCGCGGCTGACGCAGCGCCTGATCGCGGCCGTCTCCGCACCCACTGCGGAAGGCGTGCTCTACGAACTCGACCTCAGGCTCAGGCCGTCGGGCAACAAGGGGCCCGTTGCCACACATCTCGAGGCCTTCGCCAAGTACCAGCGCACCGACGCCTGGACGTGGGAGCACATGGCGCTGACGCGCGCCCGCGCCGTGGCCGGCGACGAGGTCCTTTGCCGCGAGGTCGAGGCCGAGATCGACGCGATCCTCGCCCTTCCCCATGAAGCGGGGAAGGTGATGCACGAGGCGCGCGAGATGCGCGACCTGCTGGACAAGGAAAAGCCGCCGCGCGACCTCTGGGATCTCAAGCTGGTGCCCGGCGGGCTCATCGACCTCGAATTCATCGCCCAGGTGGCGGTGCTGACCGGCAATGTGGTCGGGGAGGGGAGAAGCCCCTCCACGGCCGACACGCTGGCCCGGCTGTCGCCGGATTTCGCCGAGCCGCAGGTCGCGGCTGAACTCGTCGAGGCATACGGCCTCTATGCGCGGCTGACACAGGTGATCAGGCTCTGCCTGACCGGCCCGTTCGAGCGCGACGACGTGCCGCCGGGCCTCGCAGATATCGTGCTGCGCTCCACCGACCTGCCCGAGTTGGGCGTGCTGGAGGCGCATCTGAAGGAGACGTCGCGACGCATCCGGACATTGTTCGGGACGTTGCTTCGAGGGAAGCGTTGACGGGGGCGATGGGAAGCCCGCGCCGCGCTTTCCTGCATCGGGGGTGACGATGCAAATGGAGAAGACGATGAAGAACAGGACCAAACTCGCAGTGACCTTCATAGCGCTCGCCGGGCTCACCGGCACGGCGATGGCGCAGGATCGCGGCGACCGCGGCATGCGCGGCGACCGGCAGGACCGGTTCGAGCGGCTCGACGCCGACACCAGCGGCGACATCACCTTCGAGGAGTTCAAGGCGATGTTCGACGGGCGCATGCGGCTTTCGCAGGCCGATGCCGACGGCGACGGCAAGCTGACGGTGGCCGAGGTTGCCGATCACATCCAGCGCATCCGGGCCGAGCGCATGGCCGAGCGGCTGATCCAGCGTCTTGATGCGGATGGCGACGGAACGCTGTCGCTGGCCGAGATCGAGAGCCGCCAGCAGAAGCGCTTCGCGCTGATGGACCGCAACGACGACGGCGTCCTGTCCGCCGACGAGATGCGCCACCGCGGCAAGCGCTTCGGGCGCTAGAGCATCGGACCGAAAAGTGGAATCCGGTTTTCGGATTATCCGATGCTCACTCAATGATTAGATCGTCCTTTGTGCGTCCGGTCGGACGCACGGCGATCTAGCCCCCGCCACGAAGAAGCGGTTCCGGGGACCCCCCGTCCCCGGAACCAGCCTTCCCCCGCCACACTTCTCAGGCTGCCGCCTGTTCGTTCCGCGTCCTGCGGATCGGTATGCGCACCGACACGATCGTCCCCACCCCCTCGGTGGAGCGGATCTTGAGCGCACCGCCGTGCAGTTCCGCCAGCGAGCGCGAGATCGCCAGTCCCAGACCGGACCCCGTATGGTTCTTTGAGAACTGGTTCTGGACCTGCTCGAACGGCTTGCCGAGCTTCTTCAGCGCATCGCGCGGGATGCCGCAGCCATTGTCCTCGATCGTCAGCACCAGCGCGCCGGAGGCGTTGCGGGCGCGCACGAGGATGCGTCCGCCCTGGCCGGTGAACTTGACCGCGTTCGAAAGCAGGTTGATCGCGATCTGCTTGATCGCCCGGCGGTCGGCGTAGAGCGACATGCTGGGCGCGATCTTGGTCTCGACGGCGATCGATTTCTCCGCCGCCTGCAGCGAGACGACGCGCACCGTCTCGCTGATCAGCGGACCGAGGTCGATCTCCTCGCTATCGATCGAGAAATGACCCGCCTCGATCTTCGACATGTCGAGTATGTCATTGATGACGCCCAGCAGGTACGCGCCGCTCGAATTGATGTCGCGGGCATATTCCTCGTAGCGGTCCGAGCCCAGCGGACCGAACAGCTTCTGCTGCATCAGTTCGGAAAAGCCGATGATGGCATTGAGGGGAGTGCGCAGTTCGTGGCTCATATTGGCCAGGAACTCCGACTTGGCACGGTTGGCAGCCTCTGCGCGCTCCGTCTCCTTCATGTAGCGGCGGTTGAGCTCCGAAAGCTCGCGGCTGCGCTCCTGCTCCGACCTGCGCGCGAGGCTGAGGTCGTGGATCGTCGCCATGAGGCGGCGCTCGCTGTCGACCAGCTTTTCCTGGTGCTGCTTGATGAGCGTGATGTCGGAGCCCACCGAGACCGTGCCGCCGTCGCGCGTGCGCAGCTCGCTCACCTGCAGCCAGCGTCCGTCGGCGAGCTGTCGCTCGAACGTCGCGCTTCCGGTCCGCCCGTCGCCGTTGGCGAGCCGCCGCTCAGCCGCGAATGCCGCCATGCGTTCCTCGACGACGGCCCGCAGCGTACCCGGCACCACGTCGCGTTCCGACAGCACGTTGTCCTGCTGGAACTTGGTGTTGCACATGACCAGCCTCTGGCCGGCATCCCACAGCACGAAGGACTCGGTGATGTTTTCGATCGCCGTGCGCAGCCGCTGGCCGGCGCGCTCGGATTCCATGGCCAGATCGCGCTGCTCGCTCACGTCGACCGCGATGCCGATCAGGTGCAGTTCGTCGGCATCGGGATCCACGACCTGCGCCTTGGCGCGCACCCACACCCACGCATCGTCGGCCGCCCGCATGCGGAATATCTGGTCGACCGTGTCGATCTCGCGCGCGGCGATGCTGTTGGCCAGCGCGAACAGGTCGCAATCGTCGGGGTGGATGATCTCGGAGACCGCCCCGAAGGACAGCATCGCCTCGCAGGGCTCGTAGCCCAGCATGTCGTACATGGAACGCGACCAGTACATGCGCCCCCGCGCCATGTCCCAGTCCCACAATCCGCAGCGACCGCGCACCAGCGCCATGTCGATCCGCTGATGAGCCTCGAGATAGATGCGGTCGGCCGCCTGCGCGCGCGCCGCCTGGCCGAAATAGGCGTAGAGGATCACGAGAAGCACGATCGCCGTCATGACGAACAGCGTGGCGTTGAGCGACACGGCCTCGCGCCAAGGCTTGAAGACCGCGTCGACCGGCACGAGCGCGGCAACGGCGCGATTGCGCCCCTCGTCGAGGCTCATCGCCGCGATCCACTGCTCGCCGCCGATGCGCACGTCCATCACGCCGGCCCGCGCCCCGAACAGGAACAGCGGCTGCCCGCCCTCGACCAGATCGGTCAGCGTCTGGCCCGTCCATTGCCCGTGCCGGTGCGTCGCGGCCACGACCAGGAATCCGCTGTCGGCCACGATCAGGTCCGGATTTCCCGGAAGCGCCACGCGGGCGACCTTGCGCTCGACCAGTTCGCGTATGGCGCGGATGCCCACGGCGTCGCCCGTGTCGACGGCCTCGACGGCGCCGGCCGCCTCGCTCGCCGCCAGCGCCAGCATGGCGCGCGCACCGCGATCGATGTCGTCGCGCCAGTCGAGAAGCGACAGCGCGCGTGCCGTGGCGATAACCGCCAGGAACACCACGATCAGTACCGGTATCGATCGGCGCAGATAGGGTTCGGCGGCAAGCAGCCGCCGGTATGTCGGCGCTGCCATCATGCCTGCCCGTTCCGAAATCGGGGAGGCCGCCGCCCCGCGGCTCCCGTCTTTCGGCAACGCATTCCCTCCGGGCGCGCCCCACGCGTCCGCCTCGGCCATTGCTGGCTCCCCTATCCCGGAAAAAGCTGTTGACGAGAAACTCGGACGCCGCACTTCCGATTCGTGCCCTAAGGAATCATCGGTGATTCGCCTTGTCCAGAGGCAATCAGGCGAGCCGGCGAAAAACTTCGCCGGGCACGCCCGAGCGTCACGCCAGCGTGCGCTCCACGATATCGCGCAGGTCGGGCGAGAGCCCCTTGCGCGAGGCGATATCGGCGAGCGCGGCGCGGGCATGTTCGCGGCGGCCGGGTTCCAGCGAGCGCCACGACCGGAACGCCGTCGCCAGCCTCGCCGCCACCTGCGGGTTGCGCGCCTCCACCGCGAGCACCGTCTCGGCGAAGAAGCGGTAGGCCTCGCCATCCGCGCGGTGGAAGCCGGTCGGGTTGGCGGTTGCGAAGCTGCCGACCAGCGCGCGGACGCGGTTGGGGTTGGTGATCGTGAATGCCGGATGCGCCATGAGCGACCTGACGCGGTCCAGCGCCTCGCCGCCGGGCGCGGTCGCCTGGATGGTCATCCACTTGTCGAGCACGAGCGGATCGGCGCGGAAGCGGCGCTCGAAGTCCGAGAGCGCGCCATGCGCCGCCTCGCTCGCCGCATGGCGATGCGCCAGGATCGCCAGCGCGGTCGCGCGCTCCGTCATGTTCCCCGCCGCCTCGTAGCGTTCCAGGAGAAGCTGCGCGCCACCGGGCGCGATCGCCAGATAGTCGAGCAGCGTGCCGGCCAGCGCCCGCTTTCCCGCGCTCGCGGCATCGGGGCTGAACGGACCGGCGTCGCGCAGTGACGGGAGGAGGGCGCCGAAGGCCGGTGCCTGCTCCCCGGCGATCGCCGATGCGAGCGCGACGCGCGCGCGGTGGATCGCGTCGGGGTCGATGTCGGAGCCGATCTGCTGGGCGATATCGTTTTCCGAGGGCAGCGTCAGCGCCAGCGCCCGGTAGGCCGGCTCGAGCGCCTCGTTGCCGGCGATCTCGCCCGCGACTTCGAGGATCGCCGGGTCGAAGCGCGGCGTGCCGCCTTCCCTGATCGTGGCCGTGGCCTCGATCAGGGCGTCGGCGAACACCGCGTTGAGCGCCTGCCAGCGCGCGACGAGATCGGCGTCGTGGCGCGCCCTCAGCCGCCTGTCGGCGGCGCTTTCGGCATGGACGATCGTCACCGGCGCCGAGAAGCCCCGGTTGATCGACAGGACGGGGCGTTCGCCGACATCGCCGAAGACGATCGACTGCCGGCGCTTGCGCAGGTGGATCACGCCGTCCGCGACTTCGCCGCCGGTGGCCTGGCCGGCCGGGATGTCCTCGCCATCCGCTCCCATCAGCCCGAAGACGAGGGGGATGTGCATCGGCCGCTTGCGCGATTCGCCGGGCGTCGCGGGCACCGACTGCTCGAGTTCGACCGTGAAGCGCCTGGCCGATCTGTCGTGCTCGGCGGTGACCGTCACGACCGGCGTGCCGGCCTGATGGTACCACAGCGCGAATTGCGAGAGGTCGCGGCCCGAGACGTCCTCGAAGACGGCGACGAAATCCTCTATCGTGGCTGCATCCCCGTCATGGCGCTCGAAATAGAGGTCCATGCCCTTCCGGAAGGTCTCCGCGCCGAGGATCGTGCGGATCATGCGCACCACCTCGGACCCCTTCTCGTAGACCGTCGCGGTGTAGAAGTTGTTGATCTCGCGATAGCGGCGCGGGCGCACCGGATGGGCCAGCGGCCCCTGATCCTCGGGAAACTGGTGCGCCTTGAGCGCCCTGACCTCGGCGATCCGCTTGACCGCGCGCGAGCGCTGGTCGGCGGAGAATTCGTGGTCGCGGAAGACGGTCAGCCCTTCCTTCAGGCAGAGCTGGAACCAGTCCCGGCAAGTGATTCTGTTGCCTGTCCAGTTGTGGAAATATTCGTGCGCGACGATCGTCTCGATGTTGGCGTAATCGGTATCGGTGGCCGTCTCCTCGTCGGCGAGCACGTAGCGCTCGTTGAAGATGTTGAGGCCCTTGTTCTCCATCGCGCCCATGTTGAAGTCGGACACGGCGACGATGTTGAAGACGTCGAGGTCGTATTCGCGGCCGAACACCTCCTCGTCCCAGCGCATCGAGCGCTTGAGCGCGTCCATCGCATAGGTCGCGCGCGCCTCCTTGCCGTGCTCGACGAAGATGCCGAGCTCGACCTGCCGGCCGCCCATCGTGACGAAGCAGTCGCCGATACGCGCCAGATCTCCCGCCACGAGCGCGAAAAGATAGGCGGGCTTGGGATGCGGATCGTTCCATTCGGCAAAGTGCCAGCCGTCGTCGAGATCGCCGGCGGCACCCGGATTGCCGTTGGAAAGCAGCAGCGCCGCTTCCGCGCGGCGCGCCTCGATCCTCACCGAATAGACGGAGAGGATGTCGGGCCGGTCCAGGAAGTAGGTGATGCGCCGGAAGCCCTCGGCCTCGCATTGCGTGCAGTAGACGCCGTTGGAACGATAGAGCCCCATCAGCGCGGTGTTCTGGGAAGGTGCGATCTCGGTCTCGATCGTGAGGCGGAAGATCTCGCTGGCGGGCGGCGACTTGACCACCAGGCGGTCGGGTGTCGCCTCGTGGGCGTCGTCGGCAAGCGCAAGGCCGTCGATGGCAATGCCGGTCAGCGCCAGCCCGTCGCCGTCGAGCACCAGCGGCGTGTCCGGCGCCACGCCTTCCCGGCGCTGGATCATCAGTTCGCACCGGACTTGGGCCTTGTCGGGGTCGAGCCGGAAGATTATGTCGGTCCGCGGGATGAGATAGTCGCTGGGGCGGTAATCCTCGAGGCGAACGACGTGACCGGTATCTGTTCTCATTCCCTGGCCTTTCCGGCTGTCGCCGTGCACCCCGCGAGCGTTGCCCTCGCGCTCCTGGCGGGGGATTCGTGGGGAAGCGATGCCCATTACACGAAACCGACCTGCGGCAAAACCGACGCCGACCAGCCTTCGTCCCATGATTTCCACTCTCTGAACGGGTTTTTTCGATGACAGCGATGACGCCGAAATTCGGGATGGGCGCTTCCGTCCTGCGCCTCGAGGACGATGCCTTCATCACCGGCCGCGGCCGCTATACCGACGACGTGGCGCCCGAGGGCGTGCTGCACGCCTACGTGCTGCGCTCTCCGATGGCCCGCGCGCGCTTCAAGATCGGCGACCTCGAGGCGGCCCGTTCGGCGCCCGGCGTCCATCTGGTCATGACGGCGGCCGACGTCGCCCATCTCAAGGCGCTGAAGGCGCAGGCGATCCTCCCCGGGGCCGATGGCAAGATGCCGAAGGTGCGCGACATACCGCTGCTCTGCGCCGACGAGGTCGCCTATGTCGGCGACGCGGTGGCCTTCGTCGTGGCCGACACGCGCGCGCTTGCACAGGACGCCGCCGAGCTGATCGAGATCGACTACGAGCCCGAGGAAGCCGTCACCTCCACGGCATCCGCGCTCGATGCCGATGCGCCGGTCGTCTGGCGCGGCAAGGACACCAACCGCGCCTTCGTCTACAAGATGGGTGACGCCGCGAAGGCCGACGAAGCCTTCGGCAAGGCCGCGCGCGTCACGAAGATCGCCTTCGTCAACAACCGCCTCGTCTGCAACTACATGGAGCCGCGGGCGGTCGTGGCCGAGTGGAATGCCGATGAGGACCGTTTCCACGTGACGACCGGCACCCAGGGCGTCTTCGGCGTCCGCAAGGTGCTGGCGGGCGTGTTCGGCCTCGCCGAGGACAAGCTGCGCGTCGTCACGCATGACGTCGGCGGCGGCTTCGGGCCCAAGGTCTTCGCATACCGCGAATACCCGCTCGCCATGGAGGCGGCCCGCCGCATCGGCCGTCCGGTGAAGTGGAACTGCGATCGTACCGAGCACTTCCTCACCGACGCGCAGGGGCGCGACAACGTGGTCGAGGCCGAAATGGCCATGGACGCCGAGGGTCGCTTCCTCGGCCTTCGGATCGCGCTCGTCGCCAATCTCGGCGCCTACACCCACCAGTACGGCCCGTTCATCCCGTGGATCGGCGCGACGATGGCGACGGGCGTCTACGACATTCCCGCGCTCGACGTCACCATCACCGGTGTCTACACCAACACCTGCCCTGTCGATGCCTATCGCGGGGCGGGGCGGCCCGAGGCCGCCTATCTGATCGAGAAGCTCGCCGATGCCTGCGCGCGCGACATCGGCGTCGGGCCTGACGAGATCAGGCGCCACAACTTCATCCGGCCCGACCAGTTTCCCTACACGACCCCGACCGGTCGCGGCTACGACGTGGGCGAGTTCGACGGGCACATGAGCCTCGCGATGGAACGCGCCGGCTGGTCCGGCTTCGAGGCCCGCCGCGACGAGGCCCGCGCCCGCGGCAGGCTGCGCGGCATCGGCATGGCCACCTATATCGAGGCCTGCGCCTTTCCCGGTTCCGAGCCCGCCTTCGTCACGCTGGAAGGCGACGGCACGGTGACGCTCGACATCGGCACGCAGTCCAACGGTCAGGGCCACGCGACGGCCTACGCGCAGATCGCGGCCGAGAAGCTCGGCCTCGACGTTGCCAGCGTCAAGCTTCGCCAGGGCGACACCGACCGCCTCAAGGCCGGCGGCGGAACCGGCGGCTCGCGCTCCATCCCGCTGGGCGGCGTATCGGCGTCGCGCGCGGGCGAGGACCTCGCCGCCAAGATCAGGAAGCTCGCCGCCGACGAACTCGAGGCGTCGGCCGGCGACATCGAGCTCGTCGACGGCACGGCGCGCATCGTCGGTACCGACCGCTCGGTGGATTTCGCCTCGATCGCGAAGGCCGCGAAGTCCCCCGAGGACCTGAAGGGCACGGGCGACTTCGTCCAGAAGGAGGCGACCTATCCGAACGGGACGCATGTCTGCGAACTGGAGATCGACCCCGATACCGGGACGACCGAGATCGTCCGCTATACGATCGTCGACGATTTCGGGGTCACCGTGAACCCGATCCTGCTTGCCGGCCAGGTGCATGGCGGCGTGGTGCAGGGGATCGGCCAGGCGCTGACCGAAAACGCGGTCTATGGCGAGGACGGGCAGCTGCTGACGGCGAGCTTCATGGACTACGCCATGCCGCGCGCCGACGACGTGCCGTCCTTCCATTTCGAGACGCGCAACGTGCCTTCCACCACCAACGCACTCGGCATCAAGGGCGCGGGCGAGGCCGGCACGATCGGCGCGGCACCCGCCGTCATGAACGCGGTCACCGACGCGCTGTGGCATGCGCACGGCATCTCTCATGTCGAGATGCCGGCGACGCCCGCGCGGCTGTGGCAACTCATCCAGGACGCGGGCACTCCGGTCTGACGACCGGCACGATGGAGACGACGGCCAACAACCCGCTACGCGGCATCTTCCTCAAGGTGTCGTCCGTGGTCGTGTTTGTCCTGATGTTCGCCTGCATCAAGGGGGCGGGCGACGTGGCGTCAGGCCAGGCCGTCTTCTTCCGCTCGCTCTTCGCCATCCCGCCCATCGTGGCGGTGCTGGCGCTGCGCGGCGAACTCGCGGGCGCCTTCCGCACGACCCGGCCGGTCGGGCACGTGCTGCGCGGCACGGTCGGCGTCATCTCGATGGCGCTCGGCTTCTTCGCGCTCACGCGCCTGCCGCTGCCCGAGGCGATCACGCTCCAATATGCGCAGCCGCTTCTGGTCGTCGTGTTTTCGGCGATCTTCCTGGGCGAGACGGTCCGCGTCTTCCGGTGGAGCGCGGTGGCCGTGGGCTTCGTCGGCGTGCTGATCATTTCCTGGCCGAAGCTCACGCTGTTCTCGCAGGTCGCCCCGATGGAGGCCGGGCAGGCGCTGGGCGCGGCGGCCGCGCTGCTGGCGGCTGCCTTCTCGGCCGCCGCGATGCTGTTCGTCCGCCGGCTCGTGCAGTCCGAGCGCACGCCGACCATCGTGCTCTGGTTCTCGATGACCGCCACCGTCCTGTCGCTGCTCACCATTCCCTTCGGCTGGCCGTCCCTCGACACGCGCCAGGCCCTGCTGCTCGTATCGGCCGGCTTTTGCGGCGGTCTCGGCCAGATCATGATGACGGAGAGCTACCGCCACGCGCCGATGTCGACCATCGCGCCCTTCGAATACACGTCGATCCTGTTCGGGGCCGCGATCGGCTATCTGCTGTTCGGCGACCTGCCGACCGCGCACACGGTCGTCGGCGGCGCGATCGTGGTGGCGGCCGGCCTCTTCATCATCTGGCGCGAGCAGCGCCTCGGCCTGCCGCGTGGTGCGGCCCGCAAGGTCACCCCGCCGCAGTAGGGGCTATTGCCCGGCCATCCTGCGCAGCGCCGCGGCCGTTTCCGCGTCGGCGGGGAAGAAGCTCTCCACCGCGAGTTCCGACAGCGTCACCTCCAGCGGCGTGCCGAAGACGGTGATCGTGGAGATGAAGGACAGCACGTCGCCGCCGAGCCTCAGCCGCAGCGGCACGGCGACCAAATTGCCGCTGCCGTGACTCGCCTTCGACCAGCCCGGCTGTCCGGGATAGCCGGCGAGCTCGTCCTCGAGGTCGGCCAGCACCGGATCGGCCACCGCGTCGTTTTGCCGGGCCAGCCGGTCGATCAGATGCGCGCGCCACTCCCCCAGATTGAGGATGCGCGGCGCGAGACCCCCGGGATGCAGCGCCAGCCTGAGAACGTTGACCGGCGGGGCAAGCAGCGAGACCTCGACGCCCTGCAGGAACGGCCCGATCGCGCCGTTTGCCTCGATCATGTTCCAGTGCCGGTCGACGGCGATCGCCGGATTGGGTTCGTGGCCCCTCAGCACCTGCCGCACGGCCTCCATCGCCGCCTCGAGCGAGGGATCGTCGAGCGCCCGCTCTCCAAAACCGGGCGCGAAGCCCGCCGCCAGCAGCAACTGGTTGCGCTGCCTGAGCGGGATCGACAGGCTGTCGGCGAGCGTCAGCACCATCTCGCGCGAGGGCGACGAACGCCCGCTTTCCACGAAGCTCAGGTGGCGTTGCGAGATGTCGGCTTCCAGCGCGAGGTCGAGCTGGCTCATGCGGCGGCGCTGGCGCCATTCGCGGATGAGGGAGCCGGGGGAGGGGCGGGCGGTTTCGGTAGGCTGCGTGTTCATGGAGAAGAATTTAGCCGAGGCGATTTCTCGCGGCCATTACCTCCCGCGTAATCGCCGGCGCATCGCGGCGATGCAAGTCTGGCCTCATTCCGGAGCGCCGCGGTGGCGCTGCCGGACCGGACAAAGCCCCGGGACACGAACCAAGGAGACGACCGATGTCCGTCCAGATCACCAGCTTCCTGCGCAATGCCTTCACCCTCGACGCCGTGGTCAGCGGCGCCGCCGCGATCGTCATGGCAGGTGGCGCTTCGTTCCTCGCCCCCATCCTCGGCCTGCCAAGCGGGCTCCTCTTCTGGGCAGGCGTCGCGCTCGTCCCCTTCGTCGCGCTTCTGGTCATGGTGTCGCGCCGCGACGAGGCCTCCCGGCTCCTCGTGATCGACATCGTCGCCATCAACGCGGTGTGGGTGGCAGGCTCGATCCTGCTCCTGGTCAGCGGCTGGGTCCAGCCGACCGCCCTCGGCTACGCCTTCGTCATCGCCCAGGCGCTCGCGGTCGCCCTCTTCGCCGAACTCCAGTTCGTGGGCCTGCGCCGCGGCGCGGCGAAGGCCGCGTGATGAGCCGCGATCCCCGCTTAGCGGAGATGATAGAGAAGGTCCTGGCGAAGTCTCCCTTCGCCGGGACCCTCGGCATCGAGCTCGTCACATGGGAGGCCGAGCGCGTGTCGTTCAGGCTTCCCTTCCGACCGGGAAACGTGACCATCGGCAACGTCGTCCATGGCGGCGCCATCGCCGCGCTGGTGGACGTGGCGGGGGCAGCAGGGTCCGCCTCCGCCGTCGACCCCGACAAGGTCGGCGGAGGCGCCACCTCCAGCCTGACGATCTCCTATCTGGCGCCGGCCGATGGCTGCGACCTGATCGCCGAGGCGGCCGTCATCCAGCGCTCGGCCTCGCAGACCGTTTCGGAGGTCTCGGTCCGGGATCCGGCCGGCAGGCTCGTCGCCAGGGCAATCGTGACGAGCCGCATTTTCGGGAAGCGCTGAGAAGGTTGCAACGGCGAAGTCCCGCAGGCGCCAGTTCAGGTGTCCTCACCCAGCCGCTTCTTGACCTGAAGGAAGTCGCGCCAGGCAAGCCGCTTGTGGGCGGGATTGCGCAGCAGATAGGCCGGATGCAGCGTCGGCATCGTGGCGATTTCCACGCCGCCCGGCGTGCGATGCGTGCGCCAGGTGCCGCGCAGCTTGAGGATGCCGTCGGGCGTTTCGAGCAATACCTTCGACGACGGACCGCCCAGCGTGACCAGCACGGCCGGCGCGACGAGCTCGACCTGGCGCTGGATGAACGGCCGGCAGATCTCGGTCTCCTGCGGCGTCGGCGTGCGGTTGCCCGGCGGCCGCCAGGGAATGACGTTGGCGATGTAGGCGCTCGACCGATCGAGGCCGATGGCCGCCAGCATGCGGTCGAGCAACTGGCCGGAGCGCCCCACGAAAGGCAGGCCAGCGATGTCCTCGTCGCGGCCGGGCGCCTCGCCGACGAACATGATGCGCGCCGCCGGGTTGCCATCGGCGAAGACGAGGTTCTTGGCCGTGGCCTTTAGGTTGCAGCCCTCGAAGCCGGCGATCAGCGCGCGCAGCTCCTCCAGCGACGCCGCGGAGGCGGTGAGTTCGCGCGCGGCCAGCACCTGGCCCTCGTCGGGCACGGCGGCGGCCGGGAGGGCGCGCGCCGCCGGCTGCGGCTCCTGCCTGCGGGGGGGCTGCGGCGAGCGCGCTGTCTCCGGGGCCGCATGCGCCGGCTCCGGGGGCGCCGTCCGCGCCTCGCGCGCCGGCGGTGATGGCTGCCGCAGCGCCTCGGCGAAGCGGTCCTGGGGAAGCTCCTCCAGCGCGTGGTCGAGCCCGGCCTCCGCGTAGAAGCGCAGGATTTCGGCGAACGGGGCGGAAGCGGAAGTCATCGCGACTACAGTGGAAGCTCCGCAGTCGCGAGGCAAGGCCGCTCTCGCCGCATTTATTGACGTTTACGTTAAGGGAAATTAGAACGCGCCCGCGTGCCGCAGCAAATCCGGTGTTCGGCGCCTCAGGGCGCGGTTTCGCCGCAGCGCATGATCGGCTATGCAACCGAATTGCCGGCCGGACCTTCAATGTCCAGTGCCATGGCGAAGCGAATGCTGGAGGGACCGATGAGCGACGTTGAACGGGAGAGCATGGAATTCGACGTGGTGATCGTCGGCGCGGGTCCGGCGGGGCTGGCCGCGGCGATCCGGCTCAAGCAGGTCAATCCCGAACTCACCGTCGTGGTGCTGGAAAAGGGCGGCGAGGTGGGCGCGCACATCCTTTCGGGCGCCGTCGTGGACCCGGTCGGCATCGACCGGCTGCTGCCCGGCTGGCGCGAGGAGGGCGACCATCCCTTCAAGACCGAGGTCAGGGACGACCATTTCCTGGTGCTTGGCCCGGCGGGTTCGGTGCGCCTGCCCAATTTTCTCATGCCGCCCCTGATGAACAACCACGGCAACTACATCGTCTCGCTCGGCAATGTCTGTCGGTGGCTGGCGACGCGCGCCGAGGCGCTCGGCGTCGAAATCTATCCCGGCTTCGCGGCGGCCGAGGTGCTCTACAATGACGAGGGCGCCGTCATCGGCGTCGCCACCGGCGACATGGGCATCGAGCGCGACGGGTCCAGGGGGCCGAACTATGCGCCGGGCATGGCGCTGCTCGGCAAGTACACCCTTATAGGCGAGGGCGTTCGCGGATCGCTGGCCAAGCAGCTCATCGCGAAGTTCAAGCTCTCGGAAGGCCGCGAGCCGCAGAAGTTCGGCATCGGCCTGAAGGAATTGTGGCAGGTGAAGCCCGAGAAGCACCGGCCCGGCCTCGTGCAGCACTCCTTCGGCTGGCCGCTCGACAATTCCACCGGCGGCGGCTCGTTCCTCTACCATTTCGACGACAATCTCGTGGCCGTCGGCTTCGTGGTGCATCTCAACTACAAGAACCCGTACATCCACCCCTTCGAGGAGTTCCAGCGCTTCAAGACGCATCCCGCGATCAGGGACACTTTCGAGGGCGGCAAGCGCATCGGCTACGGCGCGCGCGCCATCACCGAGGGCGGGTTCCAGTCGGTGCCGAAGCTCACCTTCCCCGGCGGGGCGCTGATCGGCTGCTCGGCCGGCTTCGTCAACGTGCCGCGCATCAAGGGCTCCCACAACGCGGTCCTGTCGGGCATGCTCGCCGCCGAACACGTCGCCGAGGCCATCGCCGCCGGCCGTGCCGCCGACGAGGTCGCCGGCTACGAGGCGGCCTGGCGCGCCACCGACATCGGCAAGGACCTGAAGCGCGTGCGCAACGTCAAGCCGCTCTGGTCGAAGCTTGGCCTTTGGGCGGGCGTGGCGCTGGGCGGGCTGGACATGTGGACCAACACGCTGCTCGGCTTCTCCTTCTTCGGCACGATGAGGCACGGCAAGACAGACGCGGCTTCCCTCGAACCCGCCAGCAAGTTCCGCAAGATCGACTATCCGAAGCCGGACGGCCAGCTTACCTTCGACCGCCTGTCCTCCGTGTTCCTGTCCAACACCAACCACGAGGAGGACCAGCCGGTCCACCTCAAGGTCAAGGACATGGAACTGCAGAAGCGGTCAGAGCATGACGTCTATGCCGGTCCGTCCTCGCGCTACTGCCCGGCGGCGGTCTACGAATGGGTCGACAAGGACGGCAACGCGGCGGCCGACAGGATGGGCGTCGACGTGACCTTCGTCATCAACGCGCAGAACTGCGTCCACTGCAAGACATGCGACATCAAGGACCCCAACCAGAACATCAACTGGGTTCCGCCACAGGGCGGCGAGGGGCCGGTCTACCAGAACATGTAGGGGCGATCGTTCCGGCCCCGTCTTGCCGCCGGCCGAGAGCAAAGCCGGCGAGGGGCCGGCGCAGACGCCACCGAAGCCGAGACCCTACCGCGCCGCGACATGCACCTGCTCGACGCCGCCGTCGTCCGGCACGCTCTCGATGCCGAATTCGAGAAGCAGCGGCAGGTGGTCGGAACCGGCGTCGTCGAGCGCCTGAAGGCGCTTCACGATCACGCCGCCCCTGATCATCACATGGTCGATCGGCAGCCCTGCGAGGCGCCGCAGCGAAGCCGGCAGCCGCCGGTCGAGCCATGTCCGCCCGCTGCCCGGCACGCGCGCCAGTCCGCCGGCGGCCTCCACGCTCCGCAGGGCGTGGCTCCAGGAGGTCGCGTTGAAGTCGCCTGCCAGCACCGCCCTGTCGCCGAGCGTGGCCAGATGCGGCGCGACGCGCGCCACCTGCGCCCACTGCTCGAAGGGCCACGGCCAGCCGAGATGGAGCGCGGCGACGTCGATGCCCCGTCCGCCGAGGTCGATCCTTGCTACGGCGAGCGACCCGCGGTCGTGGCAGGTGGGCGCGCGATCGGCCGCGAAGGGCCTTGCCGACAGGATCGCCACGCTGCCGATGGGCGTGGTGGCCTCGCAGTGGATTCGATGCGGATAGCGCGCGGCGAGAGGCTCGAGCCGCCCCGCCCACATTTCGGAGACCTCGGTGAACACGATGACGTCGGGGCGCGTGCCGCCGACAAGAGAAAGAACGGCGCCGGGCGTGGCGTTGTCGAAGCGCAGGTTGAGATGGAGCAGGCGATAGACCGCGCCGTCCCCGGATGCCGGCTCTGCCGCCCGGTCGAGTGTCGTCCACAGCGCCGCGAGCGCGAGCGCCAGCGTTGCCGCCGCTTCTACCCGGTGGCGGGTCGCCAGCGCCGGCAGGGCGAGCAACCCCATGAGAACGGCGAGATGCCCGCGGAAATGGGCGATGCTGTCTAGGGCGGGGTGAAGCGCCGCCAGGAATCCAAGCACAAGCGGCACCGACACGAGGAAGGCCGCGGCCAGCGCCGCCAGTGGCAGACCCGTTCGGATCATCCCTCGCTTCAGTCCCCGACCACCAGTGTCCAGTAGCGCTCCGTACCGCCGCGCCCGGCCCGCGCATAGGCCAGTCCGAAGCGCTTCACGCGCGGATCGAGCATGTTGCGCCGGTGCGGCGGCGAGACCATCCAGCGCGCGAACACCTCGTCCATCTCCATGCGTCCGCGCGCGAGGTTTTCCGCCGCGATCCCGTCGATGCCGTCCTGGCGCATGCGCGTCGAGAAGTCACGGCGCCAGCCGGTCGCATGGGCCATCTTCCCCGATGCGGCCATGTAGCCCGACTGCTTGAGCGCGGCCTGTTCGAGGCGGCGGTCGACGGCGAGCGCCGGCAGCCCGTTGGCCTGCCTGATCTCTGCCAGCCGCGCAGCGCCCGACGCCGATGCGCCCGCGGCATCGCCGGGCGACAGTGCCGCCTGGCAGGCCGCGAGCGAAAGCGTGGCGACCACGATCGTCGCGCGCAGAGCGGTTGTGGCAAGTCCTGGACCCATCCGCGGAAACTCCGGCTTTCCTGTCGGCACCTTCTTCGTACCAATCGTGGCTTTTGCCGGGCATTCGGCGCCCGGCCGTCATCCCGGCCGAGCGGCCATGCAAGCGATGGGCGGGTCCCGTTGAATGCAGGATCGCGGTCACGGCCCGGCGCCGGAAATGCGCCCGGACGTCGGTCTACTGGAACGCCGTTTCCTCGAAGCTTCTGAGCTTCCTGGAATGCAGCCGGTCGGCGGGCATGGCCGCGAGCTTCTCGATGGCGCGGATGCCGATCTTGAGATGCTGCGCCACCTGTCGCTTGTAGAAATCCGTCGCCATGCCGGGCAGCTTCAATTCGCCGTGGAGCGGCTTGTCGGAGACGCAAAGCAGCGTTCCGTAGGGCACGCGGAAGCGGAAGCCGTTGGCCGCGATCGTGGCCGATTCCATGTCGAGCGCGATGGCGCGGCTCTGCGACAGCCGCTGCACCGGGCCGCGCTGGTCGCGCAGTTCCCAGTTGCGGTTGTCGATTGTGGCGACCGTGCCGGTGCGCATGATGCGCTTGAGTTCGTAGCCGGTAAGCCCGGTGATCTCGGCCACAGCCTCCTGGAGTGCCACCTGCACCTCGGCGAGCGCCGGCAGCGGCACCCATACCGGCAGATCCTCGTCCAGCACATGATCCTCGCGCACATAGGCATGCGCGAGCACGTAGTCGCCGAGCTGCTGGCTGTTGCGCAGACCCGCGCAATGGCCGAGCATCAGCCATACATGCGGCCTCAGCACGGCGATGTGGTCGGTGATCGTCTTGGCGTTGGAGGGGCCGACGCCGATATTGACCATGGTTATGCCGCCATGCCCCGGCTTGACGAGGTGGTAGGCCGGCATCTGCGGCAGCCGCACCGGAACGGCGCCCTCGCGCGCCTCGCTCTCGCCGGCGCGCGTGATCAGGTTGCCGGGCTCCACGAAGGCCGAGTAGCCGCCGCCGCCCTGCGCCATCAGCTCCCGCGCCAGGATGCAGAACTCGTCGATGTAGAACTGGTAGTTGGTGAACAGCACGAAGTTCTGGAAGAATTGCGGGCTCGTGGCCGTGTAGTGCGACAGCCGGTGCAGCGAGTAGTCGGTGCGCTGGGCGGTGAATGGCGCCAGCGGCAGCGGCTCGCCCGGCGGCGGCACGTAGGTGCCGTTGACGATGTGGTCGTCCGTGCCGGCGAGGTCGGGGACGTCGAAGAGGTCGCGCAGGGGCCGCTCGATCCTGTCGGCCCGCGCCGCCTCCACGTAGGTGCCTTCGCGAAACGCGAAATGCAGCGGTATCGGCGTCTCGGATTCGCCGATCGTCACCGGCACGCCGTGGCTCTTCATCACCAGCCGAAGCTGCTCGGCGAGATAGGTCTCGAAGAGGTCGGGCCGCGTGATCGTGGTGGCGAAATGCCCGGGCGTCGGCATGTGCCCGTAGGCCAGCCGCGAATCCACCTGTGCATAGGACGAGGTCGTGACGCTGATCTCGGGATAGAAGGCGCGGTAGCGGCGGTCTTCCGCGACGTCGCCATCGGCCATCGCCGCGAAGGCCTGCCGCAGGAAGGCGGTGTTGCGCTCGTAGAGTTCGCCGAGTGCGGCGACCGCCTTTCCGGCGTCGGTGAAGCTGCGCCGCGCGACAGGTTCGGGGCTGGCGATCGACTGGCTGGCAGTGGGATAGAGTCGCTTGTCCATGTCCCACTATAGAACCGGCGACCCGGCTAGGGGAGGGTGCGCACCCCGTTTTGTCAGCGCTGCAGGCTCATCAGGAGTACGAAGCCGACGCCCTTGCTCTTGGGCGAGGCGTGCTCGATCACCGGACCCGAAAGGCTCGCGTCCGCCTGCGGCATCGCCAGCACCGGCACGACCAGCAGCCCCAGGATGACGAGCATCCTCGGCAGGTAGGCGGCGGCGTTGAAGAGCGTGGCGAAGCGGGTGTTCATGGCGGTGTCCTGCGTTCCTTGGATCCCTGGTTTCCTCGTGATGGACCGCCTTATCGCAGGGAGCGACTGAACCCCGCCTGATCCCCCCGTTCATGTTGAATTCAGGTACGTGACCATTCCGTAATGAAACGGTCGGGCCTTGCGCTCTGCGCCCCGATGCACGATTCAGAAGCGTCCGCCGAGAAAGGGAGCCGCACCGCATGACCGAACAGACCCGCCCGATCGAACTCTTCTACTGGCCGACGCCGAATGGCTGGAAGATCACGATCATGCTGGAGGAACTCGGCGTTCCCTACGAGATCCGCTACGTTGACATCGGCCGCGGCCAGCAGTTCGAGCCATCGTTCCTGGCGATCGCCCCGAACAACCGCATGCCGGCGATCGTCGATCCCGAGGGACCGGGCGGCGCGCCGATCTCCGTGTTCGAGTCCGGCGCCATCCTGCAGTATCTCGGCCGCAAGTTCGGCAGGTTCTATCCGGCCGACGAGCGCGCCCGCGTCGACGTCGACCAGTGGCTGTTCTGGCAGATGGGCGGTCTGGGGCCGATGGCCGGCCAGGCGCATCACTTCCGGCAATACGCGCCCGAGAAGGTCCCTTACGCCATCGAGCGCTACACCAACGAGGTCAACCGTCTCTACGGCGTCATGAACAGGCGCCTCGCCGACCGCGAATTCCTGGCCGGCGACTACTCCATCGCCGACATGGCCTGTCTCGGCTGGGTGCGGCCATACCGCAACCAGGGTCAGGACCTCGCAGACTTCCCCGATCTCAAGCGCTGGTTCGACACGCTGTGCGCACGTCCGGCGGTCGAGAAGGGATGTGCCGTGGGCAGGGAGTTCCGCCGCAACGTGGCCGAGGACGCCGAAGCGCAGAAGGTTCTGTTTGGCCAGCGCGCGCGGGCCTGAACCCGGGGCGCCTGCCGGAAACCGATCGCCGGACATCGCAGCGACGCCGTCACCCTCGGGGCAGGCCCGAGGGTGACGGCGTCGCGAATGCTTCGAGGCGGCCTAGCCGCCCGGCCACGAGCGGGTGGCGGTCAGAGCTTCGTCCAGGTCTGGGTACGGCAGATCAGGCCGCCGAGCACGCAGCCGCTCATCTTCAGCGCGCTGCCGGCGATGCTCGCCTTGCCGTTGTAGGTCTTGTCGTTCGCGGGATCGGTGATCTTGCCGGCGTAGTTGGTGCCGCCCGAACTGGAGAAGGTGCCGATCTGCTTGCCCTTGTGCTCGCCGGTCCTGAGCGTGATGCAGAAGCCCCCGCCGCACTGCGCGATCGCCGCGGTGGTGCCGGCTTCTGTCTTCCAGTTGCCGACGATCGGGTCTGCCAGGGCCGCGCCGCCCAGGGCGAGCGTGGCGGTGGCGGCCAGAATGAATGTGCGCATCGTGGTTGTCCTCCCAAAACGGAACTTGTGCTTGCGGCGGCTCGGTGCTGCCCGGCGCGACTGTCCCTTACGCGGACGTAAGCGTAATCCACCCGATCGGTCTTCGGAAGTGGGTGCCGCAAGGGAAGAGAGGACGATTTTTTCGACCCCGCCGACGCTCCGAACGCCGATTCCTTGCGCGAACCATCGGATGCTTCCCCGTTTCGTGGTTAGCGAAGGCTTTCCCGCACGCATGCGCATTTTTCTCGGTTTTTCGGAGAATTCCCGGAATCCCGCGGCTTTGCATCCTTAACGAAATCCCACATTTACTGCTTGTTTTTGTTTCGTTTTCCGCACGTTAAGGACGCCATTTAACGACGGATTCAAGTGACGGCGGCATCCTTCGAGACATCAAGGGGCGACGGCGAACGGGACGGTTCGCGGGCTCTCCGGAGAAAGCAGGGGACGAAGAAAATGGCACGTTTCGAAATTCTGGAAGGGACTGTCGGGGCCGCCGGATCGGGCGCTCAGGCCGACATCCTCTTCGAACTGGGCATGATGTATGCGACCGGCCGCGACTGCGAGGTCGACGTCGTCGCCGCCCACAAATGGTTCAACATCGCCGCCATCAAGGGCTCGGCCCGCGCGGCCGAGTTGCGCTCCGAACTGGCTGTCTCGATGAGCAAGCCGGAACTGGCCCGCGCGCTGCGCGAGGCGCGCGAGTGGATGACGATACACTGACATGACGCGCGCCGGCAGGCGCGTGCCACAAAGAGAGCGGAGCCCATCGCGGTCATCCGCCGGGACTGGAGACAGGAAGGCATCGGACCGACAACGGGCGGGGGCTCGGGGGTCGGACCTCGAACGAAGCCGCGACCGGCAGGGACATGCCGGCGCGGCTTTGTCCGTTGCGGGGTGATCCACGACGAATCGCGGACCTACTCCTCGAAGCGCACCAGCACCGTGCCTTCGGTGACCTGCGCGCCTTCGGTCGCGATCTCGGCGATCGCGCCGTCATGCGGGGCGGCGATGGTGTGCTCCATCTTCATGGCCTCCAGCACGAGAAGCGCCTGACCTTTCCTGACCGTCTCGCCGGCGGCCGCGCGCACGATCTTCACCAGCCCGGGCATCGGCGCGCGCAGTGAATCGCCGCCGCCCGCCGCCTCCAGATCGGCGGCGAGGGGATCGGCAACCGCAAAACCAAACGCTGCCTCCGGCGTGAAGAGCGTTATGCCTTGCGGCGTGCGCCCGACGCGCGCGCGGGCAGCCAGCCCACCGCGCAGCGCGAAGGCGCCGTCCTCCTCCTCGACCAGTTCGACGACGTTCACCGCGCCGTCTGCCTCGATCGCGAAGCGTCGTCCGCCCTGCGGCGTGATCGCGACCTCGTGGGCGTCGTCGCCGCGCGCCACCTTCTGGCGGAAAGGCGCGGCCTGGAAATGGGCATAGCCCCTCAGAGTGGAAAACGGGTCGCCGTCGCCAGACGGACGGGCGATACCGGACGCCACGATCGCCGCCAGCGCGACATGGGCGGCCCCGGGCGCGATCTCGGCCGTGAGCGTTTCCTGGCTGCGGCCGATCAGGCCCGTGTCGACGTCGCCGGAGGCGAAGTCCGCATCCTCGGCGAGCCGCGCCAGGAACCCGATATTGGTGACCGATCCCGCGATCTCGGTGGCGCGCAGCGCCGTCACCAGCCGCGCGAGCGCGTCGGCGCGGTCCTGTCCGTGGACGATCAGCTTGGCGATCATGGGATCGTAGTAGGGTGAGATCGCGTCGCCCTGGCGCACGCCCGTATCGATGCGCGCGCCCTGGGATGGAAACTTCAGGTGATGCAGCGTGCCGATCGCCGGGAGGAAGCCCTTCGCGGCGTCCTCGGCGTAGATGCGGGCTTCGAAGGCGTGCCCTAACAGCGTGATCTCGTCCTGGGACTTGGGCAGCATCTCGCCGGCCGCCACGCGAAGCTGCCATTCCACGAGGTCCACACCGGTGACCATCTCGGTGACCGGATGCTCGACCTGGAGCCGCGTGTTCATCTCCATGAACCAGAACCGGTCGGTCCGCAGCCCCTCGGAGGCATCGACGATGAATTCGATCGTGCCTGCGCCGGAATAGTCGATCGCACGGGCGGCCTTCACGGCCGCATCCGTCATCGCCTTGCGCATCTCGGCGCTCATGCCGGGGGCGGGGGCCTCCTCGATCACCTTCTGGTGGCGACGCTGCGCGGAGCAGTCGCGCTCGAAAAGATGCACGGCGTTGCCGTGATTGTCGCCGAACACCTGAACCTCGATGTGGCGCGGCTTCTCGACATATTTCTCCACCAGCACGCGCTCGTCGCCGAAGGAGGCCTTGGCCTCGCGCTTGGCCGAGGCGAGCGCTTCGGGGAAATCGTCCGGATGATCGACCTTGCGCATGCCCTTTCCGCCGCCGCCCGCCCGCGCCTTGATCAGCACCGGATAGCCGATCTCGCGCGCCTTGGAGGCGAGGATGACGATCTCCTGGCCTTCGCCGTGATAGCCCGGCACGACCGGCACGCCGGCCTTTTCCATGAGGCGCTTGGCGGCGTCCTTGAGGCCCATGGCGCGGATCGAGGCCGCCGACGGGCCGATGAAGACGAGGCCTGCCGCCTCGACCTTCTCGACGAAGTCGGGATTTTCCGAAAGGAAGCCGTAGCCGGGATGGATCGCCTCCGCGCCGGTAGCCTTCGCCGCCTCGATGATGCGCTCGCTCCGCAGATAGCTCTCACCGACCGGCGCCGCGCCGATATGCACGGCCTCGTCTGCCTCGGCGACGTGCATCGAGCGGGCGTCGGCGTCGGAATGGACGGCCACCGTCCTGACGCCCATGCGCCTTGCGGTTCTCATGACGCGGACCGCGATCTCGCCGCGGTTGGCGATCAGGATCTTCGAGAACATGATTGAGGCTCCCTGGGCTTGTCCGGTCTGTCTACAACGATCCGGCCCGCGCTGCCAACGCTCGCATTCGACGGCAACGCTCTTGAATTAATTGAACGTTCGTTTTATTCTCGTCCGAAGTCAATGGGAAACACGCGAATGGCTCGCACGACAGGCTCGGACGGCGAGAGGACGGAAGCCGCGATCCGCACGGCCGCAGCCGGCCTGATCGCGCGTTTCGGCTACGAGGCGGTGTCGATGCGCCAGCTCGCAGCCGAGGTCGGCGTGCAGGCTGCCGCGCTGTACCGGTACTTTCCCACCAAGGAAGATCTGCTCTTCTCGCTGATGGTCGACCACATGGAGGGTCTGGCGGCGTCCTGGGAGCGCGCGCGCCGGGCGGGCGGCACGGCGGCCGGGCGTCTGGCCGACTTCGTGCGCCACCACATTCGCTTCCATGTCGAGCGCCGCCATGCCACCCATGTCAACAACATGGAGCTGCGCAGCCTCTCCAGGGACAAGCTGAGCCATGTTCTCAAGCTGCGCGGCGCCTACGAGAAGGAATTGCGCCAGATACTGCGCGAGGGCGCCGAGACGGGCGAGCTCGTCGTCGACGATCCGGCTTTGACCGCGATGGCCATCATCCAGATGCTCACAGGCGTGATCGTCTGGTTCCGGCCCGACGAGCGGCTTTCGGTCGACGAGGTCGCGGAGAAGTATCTTGCGATGACGATGCGGCTGGTCGGAGCCGCCCGGCAGATGCCGGGCTCCGTCCATGACGCCCATTCAACCACGCCAACAAGGTTCCACCGGGAGGCCTAGATGTACGACAACACTCTGGATTTCGGTCTCGGCGAGGAGATCGACGCGCTGCGCGACATGGTGCGGCGCTTCGCGCGCGAACGGATCGCGCCGGTCGCGGCCGAGATCGATCGCTCCAACGAGTTCCCGAACGGGCTCTGGAAGGAACTCGGCGATCTGGGTCTGCTCGGCATCACCGCCGATCCGGATTTCGGCGGCTCGGGCATGGGCTACCTCGCCCAGGTCGTGGCCATCGAGGAGATATCGCGCGCATCGGCCTCGGTGGGCCTTTCCTACGGCGCCCATTCCAACCTCTGCGTCAACCAGATCAACCGCTGGGGCACGCCCGAGCAGAAGCAGCGCTTCCTGCCGCCGCTCTGCTCCGGCGAGCGCATCGGCGCGCTTGCCATGTCGGAGAGTGGATCGGGTTCGGACGTCGTGTCGATGCGCCTCAGGGCCGACAAGAAGAACGACCGCTACGTGCTCAACGGCACCAAGATGTGGATCACCAACGGTCCCGACGCCAACACGCTGGTCGTCTACGCCAAGTCCGATCCCGAGCGGAAGTCGCGCGGCATCACCGCCTTCCTGATCGAGAAGACCATGCCCGGCTTCTCCGTTGCGCAGAAGCTCGACAAGCTCGGCATGCGGGGCTCCAACACGGGCGAGCTCGTCTTCGAGAACGTCGAGGTGCCGTTCGAGAACGTGCTGCATGAGGAGGGCAGGGGCGTCGAGGTGCTGATGTCCGGCCTGGACTACGAGCGTGTGGTTCTGGCCGCGGGCCCCGTCGGCATCATGGCCGCCGCGCTCGACGTCGCCGTGCCCTACTGCCACGAGCGCAAGCAGTTCGGCCAGCCGATCGGCGAGTTCCAGCTCGTCCAGGCCAAGCTCGCCGACATGTATGCCACGATGAACGCGGCCCGCGCCTATGTCTACGCGGTGGCGCAGGCCTGCGATCGGGGCCAGACCACGCGCAAGGATTCGGCCGGCTGCGTGCTTTTCGCCGCCGAGCGCGGCACACAGGTCGCACTCGACGCGATCCAGCTTCTCGGCGGCAACGGCTACATCAACGACTATCCGACCGGACGCCTGCTGCGCGACGCCAAGCTCTACGAGATCGGCGCCGGCACGTCGGAGATCAGACGGTGGCTGATCGGAAGGGAGATCATGGGGGAAGGCAGGTGACTTGCCATGATGGGATCAGGCTGCCAACTCCGTTCGAAATTGCCAGTCCGGCTATGGAATGGTAACGTTTGACTTCATTGGAGGTCCGAACCATGTCACGTTCAGGCTCTGGCGAGAAGCGTCAGGCGGACTATGAGGAAGACGGGCCGCGCTCGGTAGACTATACGAGCCTGAAGATCGATCAGGCGGGTCGGGTCCTCATTCCGGCCGAGATGCGCGCCGCGATGCTGACCAGGCCGGGCGATACGCTGACCGCGCGCGTGGTCGACGGCGAGTTGCGCGTCGTCTCGCGCGCCTGGGTCATGGAGCGCATCAAGCTCGAAGCGAAGCGCTTCCGCGACGCCAATCCTGATGCGGACCTGGCCGAGGAACTGATCGCGGATCGTCGGGAAGAGGCGCGGCGGGAGGATGAGCGCTGGGCGCGGCTCGAACGCGAGGCGGCGGAATTGCACGGCGATGCCGGGCCGCGCGGATGACCGTCTACGTGCTCGACGCTTCGGCCCTGATGGCCGTCCTGCGCCGGGAGCCAGGGGCGGAATTCGTGGAGGCGCGAATGGCCGGCGCGCTGATGTGCACCGTAAACGCCAGTGAGGCGGTCATGCGCGGCGTGGAGAAGGGATTCTCCGAAGACTTGATGGCAGCGCTCATCTCCAGCCAGGAACTAGAGCTGGTTTCTTTCGACGCCGAACTGGCCCTTTCGACGGCAAGGCTGCGCCCGTCGACAAAGCATCTGGGGCTGTCCTTCGCGGATCGCGCCTGCATCGCGACCGCCATCCGTGCGAAGGCTGTCGCCGTGACCGCCGACCGCATCTGGGCAACTCTCGACCTGCCCTGCACGATCGAAATCATCCGCTGAGGACCCATCCCGCCCATGCCCGTCATCCAGTCGCAGATTTCCCCGTCGTCCGACGCTTTCAAGGCCAATGCCTCGCGCATGCGCTCCCTTCTCGACGACCTTCGCGAGAAGGCCGCCATCGTCCAGCAGGGCGGTCCGGAGGACCAGCGGCGCCGTCACGTCGAGCGCGGCAAGCTGCTCCCGCGCCAGCGCCTCGCCCAGTTGCTCGATCCGGGTTCGCCCTTCCTGGAGATCGGCCAGTTCGCGGCCTGGGACATGTATGGCGGCGACATCGCGTCGGCCGGCATGATCACCGGCATCGGCCGCATCGAGGGCCGCGAATGCGTCGTCGTCGTCAACGACGCGACCGTGAAGGGCGGCACCTACTATCCCGTCACCGTCAAGAAACACCTGCGCGCGCAGGAGATCGCGGCCGAGAACGGTCTGCCCTGCGTCTATCTGGTCGATTCCGGCGGCGCGAACCTGCCCAACCAGGACCAGGTGTTCCCCGACCGCGAGCATTTCGGCCGCATCTTCTACAACCAGGCCAACATGTCGGCCGCCGGCATCCCGCAGATCGCCTGCGTCATGGGCTCGTGCACGGCCGGCGGCGCCTATGTGCCCGCCATGTCCGACGAGACGATCATGGTGCGCAAGCAGGCGACCATCTTCCTCGGCGGACCGCCGCTGGTGAAGGCGGCGATCGGCGAGATCGTCTCGGCCGAGGACCTGGGCGGCGCCGACGTCCACACGCGCGAATCCGGCGTCGCCGACCACTACGCCATGGACGATGCCCATGCGCTGGCCATCGTCAGGCGCATCGTGCGCAACCTCAACCGCGTCAAGCGCCACGGGCTGGAGCTGAGGACCCCCGTGGCCCCGATCTACGATCCGGAGGAAATCCACGGCATCGTGCCGCAGGACACGCGCCAGCCCTATGACGTGCGCGAGGTGATCGCGCGCGCCGTCGACGGCTCGGAGTTCGACGAGTTCAAGCAGAACTACGGCACCACGCTCGTCACCGGCTTCGCCCACATCCACGGCATGCCGGTCGGCATCATCGCCAACAATGGGGTGCTCTTCTCCGAAAGCGCGCTCAAGGGTGCGCATTTCATCGAGCTTTGCTCGCAGCGCAGGATCCCGCTGGTCTTCCTGCAGAACATCACCGGCTTCATGGTCGGCCGCAAATACGAGGCCGGCGGCATCGCCAAGGACGGCGCCAAGCTGGTCACGGCGGTCGCCACCACGCGTGTGCCGAAGGTGACGATGATCATCGGCGGCTCCTTCGGCGCCGGCAACTACGGCATGTGCGGCCGCGCCTATTCGCCCCGCTTCCTGTGGATGTGGCCCAATTCCCGCATCTCGGTGATGGGCGGCGAGCAGGCCGCCACCGTTCTCGCCATCGTCAGGCGCGAAGGCATCGAGAGAAAGGGCGGCTCATGGTCGGCCGAGGAGGAAGCCGCCTTCAGGCAGCCGATCCTCGACCAGTTCGAGCACGAGGGCCAGCCGATCTACTCCTCGGCCCGGTTGTGGGACGACGGCATCGTCGATCCGGCCCGCACACGCGAGGTGCTGGCGCTCTCGCTCTCCGCCGCGCTCAATCGCGAGGTCGAGGAAACCAAGTTCGGCGTGTTCAGGATGTAGGGGACAGGGAAAATAGCCCGCACCGGCTAACCTGTTGAACTGTCTGCCGATCGATCGGATCGACGCGGTCAGGCACGCGATCCGATCCACGTCTCTCCCGGCCCGACTACGCTTCTCCCGCAAAACGGGAAAGCGAGATGTCTGCTGCGGAAATCACGACGAGCCTCCTGAAGCTCAACTGCGCGATAGCGGCCCGCGGCTTGTCCACGGCTGCCAGTCGTTTGGCGGCGGAGCTCAAGTACAATCCATACTGGTATCTCCAGCCGCGGGTTCCGGCGGGCGATCGGCACGGCGGCCGATGGATGCCCGGCGGCCCGCTGGTGCCGGCAGCCGTGCTCGATCCTCTGCTTCGGGGGACGGCCATTCTCGTCCGCGAAGTCGGAAAACGGGTCGCACCGGAACTGCGGCGGCTGCCCGAGCGATGGAAGTCGCTGGACCCGTTGCCTTTGGACAATGACTTTCTTGAACTGCAGGGTCGGTTGGGACCGCCCAGTCCGCGTCGACCGGGCAGCAAAGCGATGCGGTTCAGAACGGAAGACGAGCTTCGTCGATATCTCGGGCCGGCCGGTCCGGGACGCGAATGGCACCATATCGTCGAAAAGCGGCTCGCGTTGATACTGTTCGCCGCCGAACTGATTCATTCGACCGACAACATCATCAATCTGCCGGTCGATCTGCATCGGCACATCAATGCGCGGATGAGCTCGCGAGGAGATGACACGGAGATGATCGTCCGGCGATTCTATATGAATCGACTCTCCTTCCGGGACCAATACAATCATGGCGTCGACACGATCGTCGAAAGTGCAGGGAAGCTCGGCTATGACCCAAATCGCCTTTGAGAGTGGAAAAATTCAACAATTGGTCGCGGAAAATATTGCGCACGAGGATAGTCGTATGGCGGCAGTCCGACGCAACGACATCCCTGGTGCAAACCGCTGGTTCGACAGATCCCGAGCTGTTCTGAAAGACTTGGCGGGCCACGGTCCGGAAGGTCGGGGGGCGATAGAAGAGCTGCTGCTGCATCCCTCATCTTTCGTGCGTTTGGGCGCTGCAGCCACAGTGCGCGAATGGGCGCCGGACTTGGCGATCCCCGTCCTGGCCGACCTCTACCTCGTCGAACGCGAGCCTGACGCGTCACCGTCGGAGAGGATCGAAATCTGCATGAGCGCCAAGGGTCTGCTCTACCGCATCTTCGGCATTACCAGCTACGACCCGGACGATCTTATCGAGCCGCTAAGGCGATACGGCATCGTCTGGCCTAGCCAGGAGGAGCGGCGGAAAGAAGACGCCGCCCGCCACGATGGGTTGTCCGGGGCGCGGAGGCGGGACGGGCCATGAGTCCACGCGCTCAATCCCTGAACCGCCTGCGCAGCGCCTCGGCCTGATCGTCGGGCACGGCCCGATTCCGAAGTGGATGCGCTTCATCGAGATCGTACGAAGCCAGGAGCCGGCCGCGCTTCTCAATTGGTCCCGGATAGCCTGCGCTGCGCTCCGGCTTCCGGGATGATGACCGCGATGGTGGCGATTGCCGGCTGAGTAACGTGAAGCGCGCCCCTACTCCTCTCGTGGGGAGATGTGGCCGGTCCGGGACGCGAATGGCACCATATCGTCGAAAAGCGGCTCGCGTTGATATTGTTCGCCGCCGAACTGATCCATTCGACCGACAACATCATCAATCTGCCGGTCGATCTTCACCAGCAGATAAATGCCCGCATGAGCCAAAACGGTCGAGAGCAAACCGAGCATCTGGTGCGCAGATTCTATGTGAGCAGATTTTCGTTTCGAGATCAGTACAACTATGGTCTGGACATAATATCCGATGAAGCGGAGGAACTGGGATATGACCCATCGCGGTTCTGAAGATGTCGTGTCGTCGCTCGTTCGGGAGTATTTCGAGCACCAAGAGTTGCAGCGGGTGGCCATACGCCGAGACCGCACACCGACGGCCAACCGGCAGTATGCGCGTATCAGGACGATACTGGACCGGCTCATGGCGATCGAACCGGAAGGCCGGCTCGCAATCGAAGCCCTGATGGTGCATCCGATGGCCTATGCCCGGCTGATCGGAGCGATGAAGGTCTACGCGTGGGATCCTCACAAGGCCATTCCGGTCCTAGGGAGACTGCTGGTTGAAGATCTCGGCGCTGAGAGTTCGGCCCACGAGCGCGGTGACATCAGGCTCACGGCAAGGGGAATGCTGTATCGGCATTTCGGCATCGACGACTTTGATCGAAACAGGCTGATCGAGCCGCTGCGGGCGTATGGCATCGACCTGCCAAGGCGATGAAAGACGAATGCCCGAATTGCCCGACCTCCCCGAGCGTCGTTGGGTGGGGATCGTTCACTGTCCGGCATTCACGATGCAGCGCGAGCCTTCGGACCCCGCATTCAATCCCTGAACTGCCTGCGCAGCGCCTCGGCCTGGCGGGCGGGCGATGCGGTTCCGGTCGGCAGAAGAGCTCCCAAGCTACCTCGGCCCTGCGGGACCCGGGCGCCAGTGGCACCATATCGTCGAAAGGCGGCTTACGTCGATATTGTTCGTCGCCGAACTGATCCATTCGACCGACAACATCATCAACCTGCCGGTCGATCTTCACAAATACATAAGCGCACGGATGAGCGAGAGAGGATATGACACAGAGATGATCGTCCGACGGTTCTATATGAATAGACTCTCATTCCGTGACCAATACAACTTCGGCCTCGACATGATCGGCGAAGGTGCAAGGAAGCTCGGCTATGGTCCGAAACGCCTCTAAAAAGGATAACGCGCAGCTAGTCACTGAGATTGTCGCACACGAGGATAGCCATCGTCTGGCGGTTCGACGCGACGATATCCGCGGCGCCAACCGCTGGTTTGAAAAATCAAGGGTTGCCTTGGATGACCTCGCAGGCCGTGTTCCCGATGGCCGCACGAGTGTGGAAGCATTGCTTTGGCATTCCTCGTCATTCGTCAGATTGGCGGCAGCGGCGAAAGTGCGCGAATGGGCGCCGGACCTGGCGATACCAGTTCTGGCCGACCTCTACCTCGTCGAACGCGAGGCTGACACGTCGACATCGGAGCGGGGCAGTGTAGCGATCAGCGCCAAGGGCCTCCTCTACCGCATCTTCGGCATCACCAGCTACGACCCCGACGATCTGATCGAGCCGCTAAGGCGATACGGCATCGTCTGGCCGAGCCAGGAGGAGCGGCGGACAGAAGACGCCGCCCGCCACGATGGGTTGTGCGGGGCGCGGAGGCGGAACGGGCAATGAGTCCCGAGCGTTTCGTTTGGGGAAGTCGCTCCAAGTTCGAGCAAGAGAGCCGATCCGACGGATCGACGCTGTCGGGCACATAATCTGATCCACGTCTGATACACGATGCGGCGGAGGCGTTGGGATATGACCCGAAACAGTTCGACAGATGACGCAACTTCATTCGTCCGGAGGCTGCTCGAACACCTCGAAGTTCGACGAAAGGCCGTTCGCCTTGGCGATACGCCATCTGCCAACAGGCAGCAATCCAAGATAAGCGCGCTATTGCGGGCGCTCAACTCGATCGAGCCTGACGGCCGTTTTGCGCTCGAATCGCTGATGGCTCATCCTTTGGCCTACGCCCGGCTGGAATCGGCGACGATGGTCTGCGCGTGGTCGCCAGAAAAGGCCATTCCGGTCCTCGGGAGACTGCTGGTTGAAGATCTCGGCGCCGAGAGTTCGGCCCACGAGCGCGGTGACATCAGGCTCGGAGCAAAGGAAATGCTGTATCGGCATTTCGGCATCGACGACTTTGATCGAAACAGGCTGATCGAGCCGCTGCGGGCGTATGGCATCGACCTGCCAAGGCGATGAAAGACGAATGCCCGAATTGCCCGACCTCCCCGAGCGTCGTTGGGTGGGGATCGTTCACTGTCCGGCATTCACGATGCAGCGCGAGCCTTCGGACCCCGCATTCAATCCCTGAACTGCCTGCGCAGCGCCTCGGCCTGGCGGGCGGGCATGTCAGCGAGCATGGCCCGAACCGAGTAGCCGCCGAAGCGCAAGTCGCCCGTGTTGATCATCCAGTCCTCGATCTCGTCGCGCGCAACCTCGACCGGATCGCCGGCGCGATAGCGCATTTCGCCTTTACGGGCGGCCGCCGGTGGGGTCTCATCGGGTGCGAAAGACATCCTGGAGGACCTGATGGCCAGGCACCGCATCTATTCGATGAGCTTCGCGAGCGTCTATCCGCACTACGTCGCGAAGGTCGAACGGAAGGGCCGCACGAAGGAGGAACTGGACCGGATCATCTCCTGGCTCACCGGCTACGACGCTCCCGCCCTCGATGCGATCCTGAAGGACGGGACCGACTTCGAGGCCTTCTTCGATGCGGCGCCGGCACTCAACCCTGCCCGCGCCTCGATCAAGGGCCTCATCTGCGGCATCCGCGTCGAGGAGATCGAGGAGCCGTTGATGCGCGAGATCCGCTATCTCGACAAGCTCGTCGACGAACTGGCCAAGGGGCGGAAGATGGAGAAGATCCTGCGGGAGGCGTGAGAGCCGGTTCGCCCCTCGCGGCCGTCATCCAGGCCGAGCGAGCTTGGCGCCGGCCGGGTCCTGTGGTGACGACGCGCCCTTCGATCGAGCGGCGAGGCATGGATTCCCGACACGCTCCGCTCGTTCCTCGCTCACGCGGCCGGGAATGACGGGGTGGGGGAGGAGTCCGCCAATCGTCCACGTCATAGACTGGGGCGGTGCGGCGACCACCTCCGACATTCCTGGTCGGACCCACACAGCGGGCTATGCCCACCCCCATCTCCGTCATTCCCGACCTTGCAAGCGAGCGGAGCGAAGCGGGAAGTGTCGGGAATGCACGCCTCGCCCCGTGATCGCCGGTTGGTGCGCGGGCAGGAAGGCGCCGCCCGCCGATCCTGGGATCACGCGCCCAACGAGCGAGAGGGAGAGCGACGCCGCCATTGGCTCCCGCGCCGTCATGACCTATGTCGTGGGAACCAGATCGAACCCGGGAAAACCGCCATGGCCTCCTCGCTCTTCGCCGAACTCGTCGCCCTCGTCGGGGGAACCATGGTGAAGCTGCGGCATCGCGGCCAGGGCAACCTTCCGCAGGCCTTCGGGGCGTCGCCGGCCATTCCCGCTCCGAAGCCGCAGGGGCCGCTGCCGACGCTGAAGATGCCGACTGCGCGCGGCTGGGAGGCCGGTCGCAAGCCGCAGGTCGCGGCTGGGCTGAAGGTCAACGCCTTCGCATCCGGTCTCGACCATCCGCGCTGGCTGCATGTGCTGCCCAATGGAGACGTGCTGACCTCGGAGGCGATGTTCGTGGCGGGCGGTGGCGCGAGTTCCGTCTTCGACATGGCGATGACGGCGACGATGAAGCGGGCGTCGGCCATGGGCGACAGCCCCAACCGGATCATCCGGCTTCGCGACGCGGACGGCGACGGCGTGGCCGAGGAGCAGAACCTCTTCCTCGACGGCCTCAACCAGCCCTTCGGCATGGCGATGCTGGACGGCACCTTCTATGTCGGCAACACCGACGGCCTCGTCGCCTATCCCTATGGCGAAGGAGACACGAGGATCACGACGCCGGGCCGCAAGCTCGCCTCCTACAAGCCCGGCGGCCACTGGACGCGCTCGATCCTGCCCACGCCCGACGGCAGGCGCCTGATGGTCGGCGTCGGCTCGCTGTCCAACATCGGCGACGACGGCATGGAGGCCGAGGAGGGCCGCGCCGCGATCTACGAATACGACATCGCGTCGGGCAGCCAGCGCATCTTCGCCTCGGGCCTGCGCAATCCCGTCGGCCTCGCCTGGGAGCCCATCACCGGTGCGCTGTGGACCGTGGTCAACGAGCGTGACGGGCTCGGCGACGAGACGCCGCCCGACTATCTGACATCGGTCGCGGAAGGCGGGTTCTACGGCTGGCCCTACTGCTACTGGAACCGCATCGTCGACGACCGTGTGAAGCAGGATGCAGCCCTGGTGGCGAGGGCCATCACGCCGGACTATGCGCTCGGCGGCCACACCGCCTCGCTCGGGCTTTGCTGGATGCCGGCCGGTACGCTGCCCGGCTTCGGCGACGGCATGGTGATCGGCCAGCACGGCTCGTGGAACCGCTCCGTGCTTTCGGGCTACAAGGTGATCTTCGTGCCGTTCGAGAACGGCCGGCCCTCCGGCCCGTCGCGCGACATATTGTGGGGCTTCCTGTCGCCTGACGAGAAGCATTCCTACGGTCGGCCCGTCGGCGTCGCCATCGGCCCGGACGGCGCGCTGCTCGTCGCCGACGACGTGGGCAACGTCATCTGGCGGGTCACGGGAGGATGACCGTTCGACCTTGCATGGCGCGACATTGCCCATACCTATAGGCCATCGGCCCGGCACGACACGGCCGGGCAGAGACTGGAGATCGCAATGCCGTCCGCCCCCCTTCGCCATTCGCTCGTATCGCTCCGCGCCGCCGTGCCCGATGACGCCTTCACGGCCGACGCGCTCGGCACGCTGCGCGAGGGCTCGGGTGTGGTCATCCGCGACGACGGGATGGTGCTCACGATCGGCTATCTCATAACCGAGGCCGAGGAGGTCTGGCTCACCGCCCACGACGGTCGCGTCGTTCCGGGCCACGCGCTTGCCTACGACCAGGAGACGGGCTTCGGCCTCGTCCAGGCCATGGGAGAGCTCGATCTCCCCGCACTCGACATCGGCGATTCCGCATCCGCGCGCCCCGGCGATCCGGTGCTTTTCGCCGACGGGCAGGGCCAGTCGGTCGAAGGCGAGATCGTCGCCCGGCAGGAATTCGCCGGCTACTGGGAATACCTGCTGGAGAGCGCGATCTTCACCGCGCCCGCGCATCCCTCCTGGGGCGGTGCGGCGGTGGTCGACGGCAAGGGCGCGCTGATCGGCATCGGCTCGCTGCGTCTCCAGATGGCCGCCGGCGAGGACGTCGCCGACATCAACATGGCCGTGCCGATCGAACTCCTGCCGCCAATCCTGGACGACATGGTCAGGGGCGGGCGTGCCGCGCGCGAGCCCCGACCCTGGCTCGGCGCGTTCTCGGCCGACCAGAACGGCAAGGTGGTGGTCATCAGTGTCGCCGATGGCGGCCCGGCCGCCAAGGCCGGGCTCAGGCGCGGCGACGTCATCTCGGACCTTCGGGACCATGAGGTGCGTGGCCTCGCCGATTTCTACCGCACGCTCTGGTCGAGCGGCCCGGTGGGCACCGAACTCGCGCTTCGCGTCGTGCGCGACGGCCGCGAGGCCTGGCTGCGCGTCACCTCCGGCGACCGCGACGCCATGCTGAGGAAGCCGCACCTGCAGTAGCGGTCTGGGCAGGTGTATTAAGTACCAGCGCCGGCGCTGCTGCGGCAACGCGTCGGCGCTTCGACCTCCACGGTCCGGCGTCTCTTGGAAAAGTCGGGATTCTCAATGGATTACACCGACGTGTCGTCGTGAACGGTGCATTGCCACAGGGAGTGCTTCTCGCGTCGAGACACCTCGCCTGTTGGCGGCGCTGCCGATCGAGGACGTGATCGCGGAGGGCGAGAAGGTGCTGGTACGTCTCAGGGTGAGGGGCACCCATGCCGGCGAACTCATGGGCGAGCTGGCGACCGGCGCGAAGATCGACATCGGCGTGAAGGAGATCCGACGGACCGCGCCCTGCCGATGCGATCCTCTCAGTCGTCGACGAGGCCGGCCTCGGCGTCGAACTCGATGCCCTCGTGGCCGACCGCGACCAGGTCGTCGTGCAGCGCATCGGTCACGAAAGTTCTCTGGCCGTCGTAGCGGTATTCGCACCACAGCGCGCACGTCCCGATCGCGGATCGCTTCATGAGCACCGTCTCGCGCGGCCTGAACGGTCTCGGATTGTCGGCTGAAAGCGAGCCGGGAACGTAGTTGCCGGTGACCTTCATGCGGATCTCGTCGGACCGCTCCGCGTCAATCGTGTCGAGTCGGTTACAGATGTTGAGCATCACCCGGTCCTGGACGACCCCGTCGTAGCATTCGAGCCGCACGGGCAAATACTGGTGCACGCCGGGCTCGTGCTTCTCGATCAGGTCGACGATCGCGGGCGGTATGATCTTACCGATCACAGCACTCAGGAAGTTCGGCAGGTCGACCCGAACGTGGTCGCGGAAAAGCGCAGCGGCCGCTCAGGCATCGGATAGCGGTGCCCGGTCCAGGGTCCGTTTTCGATGTATCGCCAGTTGTCGCCTTGTCGCCTGATCGTATCCCGCCAGGTCTGGTAGAGCGCCATGTCGTCCGGATTCATCTTGACCGGCGGACGATAGCGGTTGTCGTATGACGTCCTGAAGCTCCAGGGCACTGGCCGGTCCTCCATCCTTTCACGAGACGCAACGCGAGCCGCCGCGCGACGTTTCAGACGGCCGCGAGATGCTCGCGCTTCACCCAGCCGGTGAAGCGGTGGCGGTCGAGCGCGGCGGCGAGTTCGTCCGACATGAACTTCCAGACCAGGGCCCCGCTGTCGCGCCAAAGGTGCTTCCCGGTTATGGCGGCCTTGTGGAAGGAGAGCTTCCGCCCGGGCGTGCCGAGGCCCCACACGCGGGCGCGATCACCGGGAAGGCCCGTCTCCCTGACGATCACCGCGTCGTCGAAGACGACCGACTGCAGCCGGTTGCAGATGTTGAGGATGTGGTATCGCACGACGGCCGGCCCGTCCGGCTTCTCGCATATCTCGATCGGGAAGAACTCGTGCACGCCGGGCTCGAACTCCTCGACGATATCGCGGAACGCGTCACAGACTCCGAGTTGGCCGTAGATCGGCATGACGTTGGGATAGCGCGACCTTGTGCTCCAGAGCACAGCCTTCGTCGGAACGCGTTCGGGATGCGGCATCGGCCGTCCCTGCGTCAGCGGAGTGACCACCCACCCGTCGTAGCCGATCCCGCCGCGCGCGTTGGCGGATGCGGCATTGTCGTCCGGCGCGCTCAGCCCCGGTGAACACCGACCGCTGGTATCCGCCTCGATCCGCCAGACCATTGTCCGTTCCCCCGTCATTGCCCGCGCCATCGGCGGGTTCCGACGTATGAGCATAGGACAAATCGGTTTCGTCTTTGCTTACGCCTTCACAAGCGCGTGCGTGACTTGCCGCCGCCGCGGCATGGCCCAGTTTGACCGGCATGGTAGGTATCTGCCGAGGAGTTCAGGAATGCCGCATCACGGATTGAACAGACGGGCGCTGCTCTCCGGTGCCGCAGCCATCGCGGCCGCGCCGCTGCTGTCCGCCTTGCCCGCGCTGGCGCAAGATGCGCCGGCGTCTCGGACGATACCCTCCACCGGGGAGGCGATCCCGGCCGTCGGGCTGGGAACCTGGATCACCTTCAATGTCGGCGACGATCGCGTGCTCCTCGACGCAAGCACCGAGGTCATGCGCGCCTTCTTCGCCGCCGGCGGCCGCGTGATCGATTCCTCGCCCATGTATGGCTCGGCGCAGGCGACGGTGGGCTACGGGCTGGAGAAGCTCGGCCGGCCGCAGGGTCTCTACGCCGCGGACAAGGTCTGGACGTCCGGTGACGGCGCTGCGCAGGCGGAGCAGTCACGGCAGCTCTGGCGCGTGCCCGCCTTCGATCTCCTGCAGGTCCACAATCTCGTCGCGTGGGAACGCCAGCTTGCGCTGGTCGCCGACATGAAGGCCGAAGGGCGGCTGCGCCACATCGGCATCACGACGTCGGAGGGACGCAGGCACGCCGACTTCGCAACGATAATGGCGTCGCGGGCGCTCGACTTCGTCCAACTCTCCTACAATCCGCTCGACCGCGAAGCCGAGGCGCGGCTGCTTCCGCTGGCGGCCGATCGCGGCATCGGCGTGATCGTCAATCGCCCGTTCCGGCAGGGCCGGCTGACGCGGGCGCTGCGCGGCGCCGAACTGCCCGGCTTCGCCGCCGAGCTCGGTGCGACGAGCTGGGCGCAGCTCATGCTGAAATTCGTTCTGTCGCATCCGGCGGTCACCGTGGTCATCCCGGCCACCACCGTGCCCGGGCACGCGGCCGAGAACGTCGCGGCTGCAGCTGGCCCGATGCCGGACGGTGACTTGCGCGAGCGCATCGCGGCCGCCGTCGCCGAGAACGCCTGACCCGTGTCGGAGTGGTTGTCGTACCGGCCGGAAGACTTCCTGCTGTTCTCCGAATCCGTCTACTGGCGGCTGTTCGCACTGCACAATGAGGCGCTCTGGCCGGCGCCCGTGCTCGCTGTCGCGGCTTCGGCGATCCTTCTCTATGCGGCGCTGCGGCCCTCGACGACGGGGGGGCGCATCGCCGGGACGTTGCTCTCCCTGGCCTGGCTCTCCGCCGGGGTGCTTTTCCTTGGCCAGCGCTACGCCTCGATCAACTGGGCGGCATCCTACGTCGCGCCGTTCTTCGTGTTCCAGGCGTTGCTGATTGCCGCCGTCGCCTGGCGCGGCGGGCTCGCGTCCGGCGGAGGTGGCGCAGCGCGGCCGGCCGCGCTCCTCATGGTCATCTGGGCGGTGGCGCTGCACCCGCTGTTGCCGCTGCTCGACGGTCGACCGCTTGCCGGCGCCGAATTGTTTGGGCTCGCGCCCGATCCCACCGCGATCGCCACGCTGGGCTTCGCCGTCGCGGCAGGCGGCCGCTTGCACTGGCTGCTCCTGCCGATCCCGCTCCTTTGGTGCCTGGCAAGCTGGGCGACGCTTGACACGATGGGCACATGGGAGGCGTGGGTGCCGCTGGCGGCCACCGGGCTTGGCCTTGCCGCCTGGCTGGTGTCGGCCCGGCCGCGCAACAGCCCTTGACGGGCGGGCGGCTTCGTCCTGCCATTTTCTTGACGCCACCTGTCGGCACGGGGCTGACTGCCGCGTCCTTGCCATGACGCAGCAACGGATGGAGACGACGATGACGGCGCCAAGTTCCTTCTTCTGGTACGAGCTGATGACGACCGATCCCAACGCAGCGGCGCGCTTCTATGCCGACGTCGTGGGCTGGACGCCGACGCCTTTTGCCGGTGGTCCCGACTATACGGTGCTCAATGTCGGGGCCGACCACGGCGCGGCCGGCATCATGGGCATCCCGCCTGGCGCGGAGGGCGCGCCGCCGCAGTGGATGGGCTACGTCCACGTCAGGGACGTCGATGCCACGGCGCATGAAATCGAGAGGGCCGGCGGATCGATCAAGAAGGCGCCGGAGGACATCCCCGGCGTCGGTCGCTTCGCTGTTGCCGCCGACCCGCATGGGGCGCCCTTCATGATCATGGCGCCGCAGGGCGAGGACCGGCCGCCGCTGCCGATGACGACGCCCGGCACGATCGGCTGGCGTGAGCTTTCAGCCGGCGATCTCGACGAGGCTTTCGCCTTCTACGCCAGGCTCTTCGGCTGGACGAAGGGTGACGCGATCCCGATGGGACCGATGGGCGACTACCAGCTCGTGCACGCCGGAGGGGCTGACGCCATGGGGGCCATGATGAAGAAGCCTGCCGAACGGCCATATCCGCAGTGGCTGTTCTATTTCGTCGTCCCCGCGATCGACGCTGCGCGCGATCGCATCGTGAAGGGCGGCGGAAAGGTCACGATGGAGCCTATGGAGGTGCCGGGCGGCGCGTGGGCCATGGAAGGCCTCGATCCGCAGGGCGCTCGCTTCGGACTGACAGCGGCCATGCGCTGACCGGCCTGACGGTTCCTCCCATCAGCGGGGTTTGCGGCCCGGCCGCGGCTTGCTAATGAGCCTGCGAGCAACGGGGAGGAGCAGGCGATGAACGCGCAGGGAACCATCACTCCGGTCGGCGAACGGGCCAGGCGCAACACGATTTCCGACGCGTTCCGGCGCTCCGCCAGGCGCAACGGCCCACTGGCGGCGCTTTCCTTCGCCGGACGTCGCTGGACCTACGCCGAGCTCGACCGGGCGGTGAACCGCGTCGCCGCCCGGCTCGTCGCGATGGGACTGGAGAAGGGTGACCGCGTCGCAGCCTACGGCCGGAACTCCGACGCCTACCTGATATTGTGGCTCGCCTCGTGCCGCGCGGGCACGGTCCACGTTCCGGTCAACTACGCGCTGACGGGACGCGAACTGACCTATATCCTCAGGCAGTCCGGCGCGAAGGCCGTGTTCCACGACACTGGCCTGGCGGCGACCGTCGCGGGGGTGCTGCCGGACCTTTCCGTCGGCATCAGCGGCACGATCCAGTCGGGGGAGGGCACCGACATCCTCGCCTTCGCGCTCGACGAGGCGGCGCCGGGCGACGATTTCGACGTGGACGTGACCGACACCGACCTCGCCCAGTTCCTCTACACGTCCGGCACCACCGCCGATCCTAAGGGCGCGATGATGACGCACCGCGCTCTGCTCTCGGAATACATGGCCTGCGCGGTCGATCTCGAGATGAGCTATCGCGACAAGTCGCTGGACGCGCTTCCGCTCTATCATGCCGCGCAGATGCACGTGTTCCTCATGCCGCATCTGATGATCGGGGCCGAGAGCATCCTGATCGAGGCGCCAGCACCCGACATCTGCCTGCGGCTGATCGAGGAGCACGCCATCACCTCCTTCTTCGCGCCGCCGACGGTCTGGATCGGCCTGCTGCGCCATCCCGACTTCGATCGCCGTGATCTCTCCTCGCTGAAGAACGTCTATTACGGCGCCTCGATCATGCCGGTGCCGGTGCTGCAGGAACTGCGTCGGCGCCTGCCGGGCGCGCGGCCCTTCAACTGCTACGGCCAGAGCGAAATCGCGCCCATGGCCACGCTGCTGCGGCCCGAGGAGCACGAGGCGCGCCCCGCCTCGGCCGGGCGTCCGATCGGGACGGTTGAGACACGGGTCGTCGATACCGCGATGAACGACTGCCCGCCCAATGTGCGCGGCGAGATCGTGCACCGCTCGCCCCAGCTCCTGATCGGATACTGGGACAAGCCGGACGCCACCGCCGAGGCCTTCGAGGGCGGCTGGTTCCATTCCGGCGACGTCGGCTATCTCGACGAAGAGGGCTATCTCTACGTGGTCGACCGGGTGAAGGACATCATCAAGACGGGAGGCTCGATGGTCGCCAGCCGTGAGGTCGAGGAAGCGCTCTTCACCCACGCGGCCGTCGCGGAAGTGGCCGTGGTCGCTCTGCCCGACCCGAAATGGATCGAGGCCGTGACGGCAGTCGTCGTGCTCAAGCAGGGCGCGGTCGCGACCGAGGCCGAACTGGTCGAGCACGCAAAGTCGTCCCTGGCGCCCTTCAAGGTACCCAAGAAGATCATCTTCCGGCCCGACCTGCCACGAAACACCGCCGGAAAGATCCTCAAGCGAGAACTCCGGGACGAATACGCCGAAGCGGGCTGACACGGCCACCGACCTGCAACTTTCCGCTCGACCTCGTGTCGGGATCGCGCTTACTCATTCGTCCTTTGCCATGGAAGGACGATCCCGCAATGCTGTATGCGATCCTCTGCTACAATCAGGAAGACGTCGTCGGACAGTGGTCCAGGGAGGAGGACGACGCCGTCATGGCGCGTCTGATGAAGGTTCAGGACGGTTGGCGCAGCAAGGGCCGGCTCGGCCCGGTTGCCCGCCTGCTGCCCACGACCGCCGCCACGACGCTTCGCAAGTCCGGCGACGAGCCGGTCATCATCGACGGCCCGTTCGCTGAAACGAAGGAGCAGTTCCTCGGCTTCTACATGCTCGAATGCGCTTCGCTGGACGAGGCGCTGGACGCCGCCCGCGAACTGGCAGAGGCCAATCCGGGCGTCGGATCCTACGAGATCCGGCCGGTCGGCACCTACTTCCCCGCGGCGGTCTCATGAACGACGCCGACTGGATCGACAGGGCCCTGTCCACCGCGCGACCACAGGCGGTGGCAGCCCTGCTTCGATACTTTCGGGATTTGGACATGGCGGAAGAGGCCTTCCAGGAGGCCTGCCTGCGTGCGCTGAGGACATGGCCCAAGAACGGTCCGCCCCGCGATCCGGCCGCCTGGCTGGTCTTCGTCGGCCGCAATGCCGGCATCGACGCGACCCGCCGCGCCAAGCGCACCACGGCGCTGCCCGACGAGGACCGGATATCCGATCTCGACGACCGCGAGACGGCCGTCGTCGACCAGATCGACCACGCGGACTACCGCGACGACATCCTCCGCCTTCTCTTCATCTGCTGCCATCCCGACCTGCCGGCCACGCAGCAGATCGCGCTTGCCCTTCGCATCGTGTCGGGGCTTTCCGTCAGGCAGATCGCGCGCGCCTTCCTGGTGTCGGAAGCCGCCATGGAGCAGCGCATAACCCGCGCGAAGGGGCGCATCGGCAAGGGCGAGGTGCCTTTCGAGGCGCCGGGCGCCGTGGAGCGGTCCGAGCGTCTCGCCGCGGTCGCGGCCATGGTCTATCTGGTCTTCAACGAAGGCTATTCCGCCGGCCCGGCCGAGCGCGCGGCGCGCAGTCCGCTGGCCGAAGAGGCGATACGACTGGCGCGATTGCTCCTGCGCCTCTTTCCCGCCGAGCCGGAAGTCATGGGCCTCCTGGCGCTGCTCCTGTTGCAGCATGCGCGCGCACCCGCCCGTTTCGATCCCGACGGCAACGTCGTGCTGCTCGAGGACCAGGACAGGTCGCTCTGGAGCGCCAAGATGATCGCCGAGGGCCTCGCGCTGGTCGACAAGGCGCTGCGCCATCGCCGCCCCGGCCCCTATCAGGTGCAGGCCGCGATCGCCGCGCTTCATGCGCGTGCGAGGCGCGCCGAGGATACCGACTGGGTGGAGATCGACACGCTCTACGCGATGCTGGAAAGGCTCCAGCCTTCGCCGGTCGTCACCCTCAACCGGGCGGTCGCGACCGCCAAGGTCAAGGGGCCGGCTGTGGCCCTCGCCATGATCCAGCCGCTCGAGACACGGCTCTCGGCCTATTTCCACTTTCACGGGGTGAGGGGCGGGTTGCTGATGCAGCTCGGCCGTGATTCCGAGGCGCGTGAAGCGTTCGACCGCGCCATTGCTCTTGCCAACACGCCGGCCGAGGCAGCCCACATCCGCATGCATCTCGACCGGCTGGCGGCGGCCGCTTCGGTGTCTGTCGCTTCGTCGGGCCTGAAATAAAGTCGCTGCAATTGTCGGCCAGGCAGCAGGCCGGGCGTTCCTAGGGCATCGACATCACGAAAGGACGGACAATGACCGACAAGACCGTAACCGCCCCGCTCGAACTCGTCCTCGAGCGCATCCTCGACGCGCCGCGCGACAAGCTCTACCGCTGCTGGACGGAGCCCGAGCTGATGGTCAGATGGTTCACCCCCGCGCCGTGGTCGACCGCGAGCGCCGAGACCGACGTGCGTGCCGGCGGCTCCAACCTCGTCGTCATGCGCGATCCCGACGGGAACGAATATCCGAACCGGGGCGTCTATCTGGAAGTGGTGCCCAACGAGAAGATCGTCTTCACCGACGCGTTCACCGAGGCCTGGGTGCCGTCGGAGAAGCCGTTCTTCACGGGCATCATCACCTTCGAGGACGCCGGCAACGGCAGGACGCGCTATGTCGCGCGCGCGCGCCACTGGACCGAGGCGGACAGGAAGGCGCATGAGGAAATGGGGTTCCATTCGGGCTGGAACGCGGCCGCCGATCAGCTCGAGGCGGTGGCGAAGACGCTTTGACGCCGCGCCTGGACGGCTGAGGCCTGCCCGCATTCACCACATAAAGAAAACGGCCGCTCGCGCGGCCGTTTCCATTTTCACAATGCGGCCTGGTGTCAGGCCAGCTCGTCCTGCGACTTGATGACCTTGCCGAGCAGCCCGTACTCCAGCGCCTGCTGCGTTGTCAGCCAGAAGTCGCGCTCGGTGTCCTTTGCGATGCGCTCCGCCGTCTGGCCGGTCGCTTCCGCGAAGATGCGGTTGAATCGCTCGCGCATGGTGATGATCTGTTGCGCCTGGATCTCGATGTCCGATGCCGCACCGCGGATGCCGCCACTGGGTTGGTGGAGCAGGAAGCGGGTGTTGGGCAGGCAATAGCGATCCTTGAGCTCCGCGGCCACGAAGATCAGCGCGCCGGCACTCGCCACCCACCCGGAACCGATCGTGCGCACGCGTGGACGGATGAACTTGATGACGTCGTGGATCATGTCGCCCGATTCGACGTGGCCGCCGGGCGAGGAGATGAAGACGTTGATCGGATCGTCATTGTCGGCGGCGAGCGCCAGAAGCCGCGCCGACACGTTCTGCGCGAGCTTGTCGTTGACCTGTCCCGCGATCAGCACGTGGCGCCGCTTGAAGAGCAGTTCTTCGACGAGCGGACCGGGCGAGGCGCGCTTCTCGTTCTTCTTGTTGTCGTCGTCCTCGTCGTCGTCGTCCATGAAGATCATCGTCGATGGTCCTGTTCTGCCGGATGGGAACGGGCCGCTGTGAGCCCGTTTCGCTCCCATCCCATTGCCACCTTTTGCCGCCTCCGCGCAAGCTCCGCACGCCGCCGGTCCGCGCGGCGCGGAAACCATGATGGGGAATCACCCGTGATGGCACTGGACATTCCACGCCGGATCGTCTCTTTTCCGTCACGCCCCGTTCGTGGATGCGTTGCGGAGACGATTCGCGTCGTGCCCAACAAACGGGGCAGGGGGAATGGGGAGTTCCTTGTATTGAAATTGCAAAGCCGCGCAGCAGTTGCGCTCGCCTTCGTCGCCTCGGTCGCAGGCTCGAATCACGCCATGGCCGCCGATGGGCCAGGCTATTCCGATTCGGTGTTCTCGGCTCAGCGCTGGGGCGTGGCCGTCGGCGGCTTCGTCGGCTTCCAGCCCGCCTATGAAGGGGCGAGCGAGTACCGTGCGATCGGCTACCCCCTCGTATTTCCGCGCTACTACGGCACGGGCTACGATCCCGACGCGCGATCCCGCGTAGCGGTGCGGGGACTCGACGACGTTAGGGTCACGCTCCTGCGCTTCGGTGGTCTCGATGTCGGCCCGGTCGTTGGATACTCGTTCGGCCGCGAGGAGAACCTGTCCGCGCGGCTTGCCGGGCTGGGCGACGTCGACGGCGGCCTGACCACGGGCGCGTTCGTGGCCTACAGCATGGACCGGTTCTTCGTCGATTTCGCCTACAACACCCAGATCACCGGTGACACGGATACGGGCTACACGCTGCGCATCGGCGCGGGTATCGAGGAGAAGTTGACCGATCGGCTTGCCGTCTCGGCCTATCTCAACGGTTCGTATGCCTCGGGCGACTACATGGACGCCTATTTCTCCGTGACCCCGGCGCAGGCGGCCGCGTCTGCGGCGGGCCTCGCCGTCTACGACGCGGGCGCGGGCTTCAAGAATGTCGGTCTCGACCTTGGCGTCGACTATCGCGTGACCGAACGGATGACGCTGCGCACGCGAGCGGGCTATGCGCGGCTGCTCGGCGAAGCCGCCGACAGCCCGATCGTTGCCGCTCGCGACCAGTTCACCGGCGGACTGGGACTGACCTACAGCTTCGGCCGTATCGACTGAGCCTGGGCGATCGCGGCGGGAAGTTCCGCCTCGAAGATGTCGAGTTCGGCGGCCGGACCGGCACTCACGCGAATGCAGCGATCGAGGACTGGCGCCATCGGCTTTCGCACGAACACGTCTCGCGCGATGAGCGCCTGCATCACCGATTGCGCGACCGCCCCGTCGCCCCCGCAGTCCATGGTGACGAAATTGGTGGCCGACGGCAGCGGGACGAGACCGTTTGCCCGGCCTATGGCGGCGATGCGCTCGCGCGCGGCGGCGACGTCCGAGACAACCTTTTCGAGATGCGCGTCATCGGAGAGCGCAGCCAGCCCGGCGACCTGGGCCATCCGGTTGACGCCGAAATGGTTGCGCACCTTGTTGAAGGCGACGATCGTCCCCGGTGCGCCAATCGCGTAGCCGATGCGAAGCCCGGCCAGCCCGTAGGCCTTTGAAAACGTCCGCAGCCGCAGCAGGTTGGGGCGTTCCGCATCTAGCGGGGGGAGAGCCGACGCCGGAGCCGTCTCGCAATATGCCTCGTCCAGAATGAGCATCGTGCTGGCGGGCAGCGCAGCCGCGAAGGCGGCGACCTCGCCGCCGTCCCACCAAGAGCCCATCGGGTTGTCGGGATTGGCAAGGTAGACGAGCGGCGCCTTCTCGCGAATCGCGGCTTCGAGCAGCCCGTTGAGGCTCTCGCGGTCCTCTTCGTAAGGGACCGCGACGAGCCGCCCGCCGAAGCCGGCGACATGGTAGTTGAAGGTGGGGTACGCCCCAAGGGAGGTGACGACCGGCTGGCCGGGCTCGACGAAGAGCCGGACGATCAGGCCGAGCAGACCATCTATGCCTTCACCGATCGCGATATTGGCCGGCGACAGCGCCAGCCGTGCCGCAAGCGCAGCCTTCAGCGAATGGTTCTCGGGATCGCAGTATTTCCAGATATCGACCGCAGCCTCCCGCATCGCGGCCACCACGGCGGGCGAGGGGCCGAATCCGCTCTCGTTTGCGCCGATCCGGGCCCGGAAGGGTCGCCCGCGCTGTCGTTCCTGCATTTCGGGCCCGACGAAAGGCACCGTTGCTGGCAGGGAGTCGGCGAGCGCGGTCAGGCGGGGCGAAAGGGTCATGCGTGGTATCCGGTAGGGCGCGAGCCGCTTCCTTACAGCCTGCTCCCGTTGCGGGAAAGGCCGCCGCGGACAACAAAAAACCCGGCGGTTGCCCGCCGGGTTTCGATGTCGGATCGTTCGAACCGGATCAGAAGTAGCGCGTGAAGCGCAGGAAGCCGGTCAGCGTGCCGTCGAACGTGTCGACCTTGTCGTACTGGACTTCCGAGCGGATCTCGAAGTTCGTGACGGGGGTCCAGACCGCGAAGACTTCGATCGAGTAGCCGTCGGCCGCGTCGTAGATGAGGTCGCCGGTGGTGTCGATGTTGGCGAAGTAGTGACCGCTGAGGCCGGCGCCGATGTTCGGGTTGAACTGGTGGTAGTAGGCCGCCAGCACGGACCAGCGCGAACCGCCGAACGGCGCACCGGTTACGTTCGGGCCGACCGCGTAGGCGCTCGCCTTCTCCGAATAGTAGCCGATGAGGCGGAAGTTGGAGCCCGGCGCGCTGGCCACGTTCAGCTGCACGCCCGCCGAGGCGGCCCAGCTGTGGGTGATGCCCACGAGGTCCTCGTCATAGCCGACCTTGCCCCACACGGCGCCCCAGGCGTCCTGCCAGCCGGCGACGCCGACGACGTCGGGCATGTAGTTGTTGGTGCCGGGATCGTTTTCCAGCGACAGCGTGCCGAAGAAGCCCTGCGAGCCGCCGAAATTGTACTGGATGAGCTGGCGCTGCTGATAGGCGTAGTAGCCGCCGTTCCAGCTCGTGGTTCCCCAGCCGGTGAGGCCGCCGACCACGTTGTTGCCCGCCCAGGCTGACTCGGTGTAGCCCATCACGAGGCCGCCGATGGAGATGAAGCCCTGGTCGAGGAGGACCGGATCGTCGGCGTTGGCGGGGTAGCGGTAGCCATTCGCGTTCTGCAGGCGGATGAACGAGCGCAACGTGCCCCATTCGGTCTCGGAGCGCGCGTCGAACTCGATGCGGATGTTGGTGCCCTTGTTCCACTCGTCGGCCACGAAGCCGTTATAGTCCGGCACGCTGAAGGCGTCGGCGTTCGTCGCGCCGATCTGGTACCACACGAGGCCCGAAATCTTCAGGCAGGTCTCGGTGCCGGGGATGTAGAAGAAGCCCGCGCCGTAAGCGTCGCAGACGCGCACATACTCGACCGGTTCCGGTTCCATCATGATCGCGTCCGCCGCCTGCGCGCCGGAAACCGCGACGAGGGCCGCTGCCGAGCCGAGGATGAGGCTCTTTATCGTCATTGTTCTCTCTCCAGATAAATTGGCGTGTCGGTCGGCCGACGCATTTCCGGATACTGCCTGCCCCCCTGGCAACCGGCCAATATCGTCCCCGCTTCGGCGTTGCCCAGATTTGTGCGGGGTTTCGCCTCATTTCGCAAGATTTGCCAAGCTTTGAACGTGATCCGTGACTGCACTCCACGATCCATTGTTGCAATTTTGCGACGATTTGCTGGCTAGCGAAAAGGCAATGCCACCTATGCGGGCAGGCTGAACGGACATTGCGCGCCATGAGCACAAGGATTGGGCAGGCGAATCAGCCGTGTCGGCTGCGAATCACTCCTTGAGCGGATGTGGTCGCGTATAGGCCCAGACGCGGCGCAATCTGCGGGTAAGTCACGTGAATCAGCCACTGGAGCCGGCGAGGGTCAGATGCGCCCGCGCTGCCCTTGGGGCCGGCTCGGCGCCTGCCCGGCCTCGATCGTTCATCATCCTGCAGATGTGCGCCCGATGCGGCGTGTCTGGCGCCCAGTCAAAAGACGTCTTCGGCGATCAAAAGATTAATGAAAGATTAACATAAGTGTCCGCCGTGCGGATATGACTGCGTGTGCACGGTTGGAGTGTATAGCGTCGCGGCATATTCTGCCGCTGCCCGCTTCCGGACACAATCATGGCCGGCAATGCCCGGTCACGGAGTCGCTTGCGGCCGACGGGCCCGGGCTGGGGCCGGACGATTGGCGGGGGCACAGTCGCGCACCGTTTATCGATATAGAGACCTACAACCGCGGCGAGGCACCGATCGACGTCGCAGCGCTTGAAGTCAAGCCTTGCTGGATCGGCGTCAACATGGCGCAGAGGTTTGATCTGTGTGTGATCGTGGTCGCGTCCCGCGACGGGTGACGGCTACAAGTTGTGGTCTGGTTCTCCACGCCGGAAGAAATCCTCATGGCGAAACCCGAGCGGGACGAGGTGGATTATCTCACTGGTCCGAGACCGGCTCCATCATCCCGATGCCCGTCCCGGTAATCAATCACAAGGTGGTCACCCAGCACCTTCGCGACCTTGCCGCGACGTACAACGGCCAACAAATCAACTTCGATCCGATCCGCGCGCCGGATATCAAGCGCTAGCTTGCCCGGATCGGCTCTCGGTGTTCAAGTTCGATTAGTCCTGACGCATGCTCCTGCCGGCAATCGGCACCCTGACCGAGGTGCCTCGCGAGGGCCGCATGCAGCACGGCGGCAATCCGGCGCTGAGGTGGAATTTCGAGAACATCGCCATGACGAAGCCCGACAGGAACGGAAACAGGCTGCTTGCGAAGCATGCCAGCAAGGATCGGATCGGCGGCGCCTCGGCGTGTCTCGTTGTAGGCATGTAGAAGCAATACAGGAAGCTAGTTGAGCGGCGCTCGTTCGGCGTATAGGAGCATGCGCTCAAGAATTTTGTTCAACCCGCACCTCATCAGTGTCTATCGAGATCGTGCGTGAACAGGCTGGACCGGTCAATCACTCCGGCCGATGCCGCTTGGCAACATGATGCGATCAAGGGGTTTGACGATATGTGAAGCGTCCGCAAAGAGACACCAGGGCGCTTCAGTTGAATTCCTTTTCTCCGAACGCTGCGAGACGAAGAACAGCTTCCAGAAAAGGGAATATTTCAAGTGTCAAGAACCATTCTCTACCGCGATGTGACCCCTCAATCTCAATATCACCTATGAATTGCCATTTGCTTGCTTTAGGATTTTCGTCATCATATGATTCGTATACAGGCCTTAAATCGTCCGCATGTACGATTCTATTGCAGCATTGACGAATGGAATTCTCATACGTTTCAAATTCTTCAAAATACTGCCCTAGGACGGCGCTACTCTCAACTTTAGTACGGTAAGCCTCATACTTTTTGCTCGGATATATTTCTGGTCTAGACATGGTTTCATCTAATGTGCGGACAAGAAGAGCAATCCGCAATAGACGTCGAGAGATCTCTGCCTCGGAATCTTCAAACATAACGGCTTCGAGCGCCGGGGCGCTGTCAATTCGTGTTGCGCTGGCCTTAATGATTGCGGCCAACTCAAAAGCCAATCGGCGAATCTCCCCGCGGTCCACAACGTGAGGCTTATAGTCTGGGTGATGATAAGGGTTCTCTGTCATTGTGTTACCGTCAGTTGCATGGCTGCCGATGGAGGATCGAGCTAGCTTTTTTTGCATGTCCTACGCTTTCGGACAGCGACCATCGGCGTTTATTGGCCGATCCTTTTCTTCGCGCTGGACGGGCAACAGTTGCGTCACTGTCGTCAATCCATATCTAACGCATTGATTTTTCGAAGAGGCATGGCGGAGAGGATGGGATTCGAACCCACGAGAAGCTTTTGACCTCTACTCCCTTAGCAGGGGAGCGCCTTCGACCACTCGGCCACCTCTCCGTCGCGCTTGGCTTTAAGGGAAAGGGGGCGGGGAATCAATCTTCCCTGGAAGCGAAGCGACGGTCCGCGCCCCATCCCCTTCGGTAACCCAGGCGGCCGTCCAGACATGTCCTGCACGGGATCCGGTTGGGACTTCGTTAGTGGACGTTGCCCGTCAGGTTTCGGCCTCGTTCCGGACGGGCCATCCTACTTTCGTCGATGTCACAAATCTGCAATGTTCATAACATAAGGTAAGTCATTTAACTGGCTAATTTTGTTACATTTTTGCGACGTTGCATTTTGGCAACGCTGTGCTGCTCATCTGCTTCGAAGCGTGCCGCGATCGTGGACGGAATGCGGCGAAGCAGCATAAAAGCCGATCGGGGCGGTGGTGAATTCGGTCCTCCCAAGACAACCGATCCTCGATGGAGAAAACGACGATGAAACTTGCAAGAGCGCTGGCCCTGCCGCTTGGGGCGCTTGCGATGGGTGGCCAGGCATTCGCCGCCGACGCGATCATGATGGAGCCGGAGCCGGTCGAGTATGTCCGCGTCTGCGACGCCTACGGCTCAGGCTTCTTCTATATCCCCGGCACCGAGACCTGCCTGCGCATCTCGGGATATGTTCGCTACACGATCGGCGCTACCGGGGACGACGGGCTCACCGACACGCCGAACTGGCTGGGCTTCGCGCCCGACGAGTGGAACAAGGGTTCGCGCGCCCGCGTGAACTTCGATGCGCGTTCGGAAACGGAGTGGGGCACGCTGCGCTCCTTCATCCGCCTCCAGGCATCGGCCACGAGTTTCGGCATCTCGGCCGACCAGCCCGTGCGTCTTGATCTCGGCTACATCCAGCTCGGCGGCGTCGCCATGGGCTACATGCAGTCGGCATGGGCCGGCACCTTCAACGGCGGCGATTCAAACGACGGCACCTTCACCGACGACGGTTTCGACTACGGCGACCAGTACCGCCAGATCGTCCAGTACAATTTCGGTGGCCGCGACGGCTTCTTCGCCACGTTCTCGCTGGAAAACGATCCGGGCAGCGCCAACTACGTGCCGGACATCGTCGGCAAGGTCGGCTATGCGGCCGCCTGGGGCACGCTCCACGCTATCCTCGGCTATGACGAGGACCTTGTGGACACCGGCGGCATCGCCGGCAGCGACGCCTTCGCGGTTCGCGTCGGCGGCCACTTCAAGCTCGGCGAGCGGGCGGCCTTCAAGCTGCACGGTTTCTATAATGACGACGAGACCGGCTTCAATTCCTACTGGTCGACCGCCGAATGGTCGATCCAGGCCGCGCTCGGCTACCAGCTCACCGACAACGTCTTCGTATCACTCGGCGGCCAGTACTGGTCCGATCTCACGCCGACTGCCTTCGGCGGCCTGCCGCTCGGCTTCGTGCCGGGCCGCGACGCCTGGGGCCTCGACGGCGGCGTGGTCTGGGAACCCGTCACGAACCTCGAGATCCGCGCCGAGGCCAACTACGTCAAGGCCGAGGATCACGACGGCTCGCTCGGCGGCTTCGTCTGGTTCCTGCGCTCCTTCTGACCGCCGCGGTCCATCCAGTCCGGGGGGCGGTGCTGCTGCGCCGCCCCTTTCGATTCGTCGCCCCCGCCCTCTTCCGGCCATTCGGATCCATGCAGCGCCCACCCCTGACATGCGAATCGCCGGAAATCGCGTCGCGGTGCAGGCGGTGGGTCAATTTCCCGGTGCGGTCGACGCGATTCTGGTGGATTCGCTCGCCTGAGCCGAGCCGCAACCCCCTCCCAGGCCGCAACGGTAAAGCAGACCTTAACGCGGCCGCCCAATTCGTGACATTTTCGCAACAAGAACCCGGCAACAACGTGGGAGCGGCCTCACCGGCCCGTGATCGCGGTTGAATGCTCCGGCCCCTTGGGTAAATGTCGGTCGCGAAAGAGGGGCGTGCTTCGCATCTTTTTCGCATCCAGGGGATGGGGCAGGGAACGCTGTCCTTCAGCAAATGAATACCCAGACCCGCGACTTAACTTTGACTGGAGGTCAGAAAATGAAAATCAAGAGCCTAATCCTCGGCTCGGCAGCGGCCCTCGTCGCGGTTTCCGGCGCTCGCGCCGCGGACGCGATCATGATGGAGCCGGAGCCGGTCGAGTACGTGCGCGTCTGCGACGCGTACGGCGCCGGCTTCTTCTATATCCCGGGCACCGAAACCTGCCTCAAGATCGGCGGCTTCGTGTTCTACGACATCGGCGCTTCGAGCGTCGGCCCCGGCGACACGCCGGGCTGGGTCGCGGCCTATGACGCCCGTCCCGACGAGTGGACCAAGTTCGTCCGTGCCCGCGTCAACTTCGACGCGCGTTCGGAGACCGAGTGGGGCACGCTCCGTTCGTACATCGAGCTGGAAGCCAACAACATCTCCGGTGCGATCTCGGCTGACGCTGCGGTTGGCCTGAACCAGGGCTACATCCAGCTCGGCGGTCTGCTGATGGGCTACACCGAATCCGCGATGTTCCTGACGCCGCAGGCGGCGCTCTCGAACGGCGTGGGCTTCGGCTGGTGGGTTTCCACCTACGCCTACTCGCAGAGGCAGCTGATCCAGTACAACTTCTCCGGCGGCGGCGGCTTCTTCGCTTCGCTCTCGCTCGAGAACGATCCGGTCATCGCTGGTCTGCCGAACGACTCCAACTACATGCCGGACGTCGTCGTTAAGGGCGGCATCCAGCAGGCTTGGGGTTCGGTCTATGCCCAGGTCGGCATCGACGAGTTCTCGAATGTCACTGGCGACACCGAGTTCACCGTCAAGGCCGGTCTGCACCTGAACAACCCCTCGGCTCCTGGCTCGGCGTTCCGCCTTATCGGCTTCTACGCTTCGGACCCGAACGTGTACAACACGGCCGGTCTGCAGGGCTTCTTCAGCGCCGAGTGGTCGATCTACGCGGGCTATCAGCACGCCTTCAGCCCGCAGCTGCGCGCCTTCGTCGGCGCTCAGTACTACAGCGACCTGTTCAACGCGACGCCGCTCATCGGCAACTACAGCACCGGTGTGGACGCCTACCACATCGAAGCTGGCGTGATCTGGACCCCGGTCACCAACTTCGAGATCCGTTCGGACGTGTACTACACGAAGGCCGACGGTCTCGACGGGACGCTCTCGGGCTTCCTGCGCTTCACGCGCTACTTCTAATCGATCCCAGGATCGAGACGGAAAACCCGGCGGGCAACCGCCGGGTTTTTCTTTTGTGACGCGCGGGCAGCGCCGCCGTCCCTCCGCTGCCGCCGACTATCCCGGAACTGAGAAGGCGGCAAATCACGGCCGTCATTTCCGACCTTGCGCGCGAGCAAAGCAAAGCGGGAAGTGTCGGGAATCCACGCCTCGCCGGCCGAACGCCGGGCTGTGCGCGGGCAGGAACGCCCCCGATCCGGAGGATGCGGCGAGTCCGCCGCGACGCAGGATCCGCGGTCGCAGTTCAGGCGACGGGACGGCTTCTTTCCGCGCGATCGAGGAAGGCGGCGATCTTGTGCGGGAGATCGCCGGTTTCCAGCAGCGGTGCGTGGCCCTGTCCGGGCACGGTGACCGACTCGAATCGCGGATGTCTTTCGGCCATTTCGGCAAGGGTCTCGGCCGACAGCAGCTTGGAGTTCTCGCCCCGGATCGCCAGCACGGGTATCGCCGCAAGTCCTGCGAACTGAGGCCAGAGCGAGGGGAGGGGCTTGCCGAGGTCGACGCTCTTCATCGTGTTGACCAGGTCGGGATCGAATTCCGGCACCAGCCGTCCGCCTTCCTCGCGATAGTAGGCGCGCGCGGCACGCTCCCAGTCTTCCGGAGCGAGCGCGGAAAAGCTCTGGCCGGTCGAGGCGCGGCTGAAATTGACCGCTTCCTCCCAGTTCTTCGGCTTCGGCGCGCGCTCCAGATAGGCACGGATCTGCGCCAGTCCCGCCCCGTCGACGGCGGGCCCGATGTCGTTGAGCACCGCCGCGCGCAGCGCTCCCGGCCGCATGGCAGCGATGACATGGATGATGATGCCGCCGCGCGACGTCCCGATGAAGGCGGCGTGGGCGACGTCGAGCGCGGTGAGGCCGGCGAGCACGTCGGCCGCCTCGACCCGCACGTCGTAGTTCTTCCAGTTGCGGTCGCGATCGGACTGGCCGCGTCCGCGGTAGTCGAAGGCGACCACGCGGCGGGGTGTCTTCGCCCGCGTCGAGAGGTGAAGCGCGAGCGCGTGGAAATCGCGCGCGTTGCGTGTCAGCCCCGGCAGGCAGACGACGGGCAGGGCGGTTTCATTCGCCTCGCCGTAGATGCGGGCATGCAGCCGCAGCCCGTCCTGGGACGTATAGAAGAAGTCGCGGAATTCGTCGCTTGTCATCGCATCTGACTATGCGATGCGCGGCGCGAAGTCACGAGGTGCGACGGCGTGCCTGGCCGTCACCGTCCGTGGGTGAGGTCCTGCGCGATCGCCATGGAGCCCGAGAGCCGCATTTTGTAGACCTGATAGTTCTCCATCACGCGCTGCACATAGCCGCGTGTCTCGGTGAAGGGGATGCGCTCGATCCAGTCGATGACGGTGTCGAGGTCCTTGCCGCGCGGGTCGCCGTAGCGGGAGACCCAGTCCTGCGCGCGGCGCGGGCCGGCATTGTAGCCCGCGAAGGTGAGCACGTAGGAGCCGGAGAAGCGCGAGAGCTGCTCGCCGAGGAAGGCCGCGCCAAGCGTGGCGTTATAGCCGGGGTCGGTGGTCAGCCGCGCCTGCGAATAGGGCAGGCCGCTCTTCTTGGCCATGTCCTTGGCGGTGCCGGGCAGGAGCTGAAGGAGGCCGCGCGCGCCGGCGCTCGAGACCGCTCCGACGTTGAACTCGCTCTCCTGGCGCGCGATGGCGTAGGCGAGCGCCTTTCCGGCGCCCGAGATGCGTGCCGAATCAGGGATCGCGCCGACCGGATGTGCGAGCGCGCCCACGTCGAGCCCGCGCGCTGCCGCGATCTTGCCGACCCTCAGCGCGAGGTAGTGGTCGCCACGGCGTTCCGCCATCACGGCGAGGAGGGCGAGCTCGCCGGCGCTGTCCAGCTGCTGGGCGAGATCGCGGTAGAGCAGATCGGCGCGGCGCGCGTGGCCGGCCTGTTCGAGGCGCCGGATCGCATGCACAGCCTCGCGTTGTTCGAAGCGCGCGCGGTCCGTGTCGCTGGGGCGTGGAAAGCTCGCCGGCACCGCGTTGCGACCGAGCTTGGCGGCCGCGACCTGCCCGTAGAAGGCGGTGCCGAAGCCGGCGGCTTGCTGGAAATGCGATTGCGCGCTGCCTGGCCCGCCCGCCTGGGCGGCTCGTCCGAGCCAGTAATGGGCGCGCGATTGCGAGATCGGACCGCTCGAAACCTCGGCGATCCGCGCGAAGTGCCGCGCGGCCGTGCGTGCGTCGTTCAGCGCCCGCAGCGCATACCATCCCGCGTGGAACTCGGCATCCGCCGCCGTGGTGGGGCTGCCGCCCTGATGCGCGGCGGCGACGCGGTAGGCCAGGCGTGCGTCGCCGACGTCGAGCAGTTCGCGCGAGAGAACCCGTCGCTCGGTCCACCATGAATCGGGATCGACCAGCGAAGCCGCATCGCCGGGCGCCTGCAGGATGACCTCCGCCGCCTCCTTGAACCGGTCGGCGCGACGCAGATGCCGCGCCTTGGCGTAGTGCCAGCCGGCCGAGCGCTCTGCGCGCGGAACGGCGTCGAGCAGGGCGCGGGCGTTCTTCTCGCCGCGTATCACGGCCGCCCATGCCTTGTGCAGGGACTCGGCTCCGGCAAGCCGGGCGACGCGTTCGGCCGAGGCCACGCGATCCATATGCAGCATGCGCTCCATGCGGTGGCGATGTTCGGCGCGCGGGATCAGTCGGCCGAACTCGCGGATGACGGCCGCCTCCTCCTTGGCTTCCAGCCGGGCGGTGCGCCAGAGCGGGACGATCGCCCGCCGCGCCGCATCGGCGTTTCCGACCGCGCTCTGCGCGCGTGCAAGCACGATCGCGCCTTCTATGGTGAGCGGCGCGCTGCCGCCGAAGGCTTCGATAACGAGGCGCGGGCCCGGATTCTCGCGGAACATGGCGCGCTCGGAATTGCGTCGTAGCGCCTCCAGACCCGGCCAGCCGCGCAGCGAGGCAGAGGCGGCGGCGATCTCGCCGCTGGGCAGGCGGTCGCCGCCCGAGATGGCGATCGCCCAGTCGAGTATGTGGCGGTCGAGCGAGTTCTGGGGCAGGCCGTTGCGCGCCGCGCGTGCACGATCGACATTGCCGCCGCCGAGCGCGTCGAGACCGCGCTTGAGCGCGGCCATGTCGCCGCCACGGCTGAGCGGCGCCTGCGCGGCCGCGCTGCGTGCCGGTACGGAGGCTGTCGTCACGCGGTCGATCGGCGAGATCGCGTCGTAGGGGCGCGCGAAGGGGAGCGGCGCTCCCGTCATCGGCAGCGGGGCCTCGGCGGCGGCGTTGGTGGCGATGAGGCCGAGGACGATGCCGACGGCGACGCGGTTCTTCTGCATGAGGCTCTGCGATCCCTCTTCAGTGACTTGGACACACGATCTGGAGCGGGTTTGCGACGACACTATGCCCTCGGAGTGAAGAGGACGTAAATCAAAGGTTAGCGCGAAGCGTCGAATTGCCGGCAAGTGTGCGACCACTTGTCCTTGCCGCAGCCGATGGGCGAGACTATGTTGCGCGGCTTCGCGACGGGCCATCGGCCGCCGCACACCGCCGGGAGTTTTTCGAGATGTTCAGAGGTTCCATGACCGCCCTCGTCACGCCGTTCGACCGGAACGGGCGCTTCGACGAGAAAGCGTTCCGGGCCCTCGTCGAATGGCAGATCGGGGAAGGCACCGGCGGTCTCGTTCCCGTGGGCACGACGGGCGAGTCGCCGACGCTCACCCATGACGAGCACCACGAAGTGGTGCGCATCTGCGTGGACGTCGCCAAGGGCAGGGTGCCGGTCGTCGCCGGCGCGGGCTCCAACAACACGGCGGAGGCGATCGATCTCGCACGTCATGCCGAAAAGTCCGGCGCCGACGCGCTTCTTGTTGTGACGCCCTATTACAACAAGCCCAACCAGCGCGGCCTGTACGCCCATTTCGCGGCGATCGCCAAGTCCACGAAGCTGCCGATCTTCATCTACAACATCCCGCCGCGCTCGGTGATCGACATGTCGCCAGAGACGATGGGACGCCTTGCACACGACTTTTCCAACATAGTGGGCGTGAAGGACGCGACCGGCAAGGTCGAGCGCGTGTCCGAGCAGCGCATCACCTGCGGCCCCGACTTCATCCAGCTTTCCGGCGAGGACGCCTCTGCGCTCGGCTTCAACGCGCATGGCGGCGTCGGCGCGATCTCCGTCACGTCCAACGTCGCGCCGCGGCTCTGCGCCGAGTTCCAGGAGGCTACGCTTTCGGGCGATCGCGATCGCGCCATCGAGCTGCAGGACCGGCTGATGCCGCTGCACAAGGCGATTTTCATTGAGGCCGGC
>VFQR01000150.1_pt1 | contig 155176 bp, 147 predicted proteins | sample 3512321 | NCBI WGS metagenome assembly VFQR01 (sample SAMN10412374, study PRJNA504923) | tailings metagenome | isolation source: Relicate 3 Philex TSF1 revegetated site | place: Philippines: Tuba, Benguet | collected 2017-08-29 | reverse complement strand
TCGACGGCCACTCCAACGGCGCCGAGCAGATCGCCGTGCGCGCCCGCGACGTCGGCATGGAGGTTGTCTACGAAGGCATCCGCCTGACGCCCGCCCAGATCGTGCGCGCCGCCGTGGACGAGAGCGCCCACGTGGTCGGCCTGTCGATCCTTTCCGGATCGCACGTGCCGCTGGTGTCAGAGCTGATGGATCGCATGCGCAAGGAAGGGCTTGCGGACATTCCCGTCGTCGTGGGCGGCATCATTCCGCCCGAGGATGAGGTCAAGCTCAAGAGCTTCGGCGTGGCCGCAGTCTACACGCCGAAGGATTTCCAGTTGAACGACATCATGGCCGACATCGTGCGCCTGGTCGAAGGGCACGAGAAGGCGGCTTGAGCAGTCAAGTGCGGCGAAGCCTCGTGTCGGCCCGCCGGATCCTCGAGGGATGAGCATATGCGCGACGAAACCAGACGCAGGCTGGACCAGAAGCTCTTCTACGACCGTCTGAAGTGGATTGGCGCGGGCGTGGCCGCGGCCGGTTGCGTCGCTGGCGGGTTCTGGCTGACCGGCCTCGATGCCAACGTCGAGACGCGCCGCGTTGCGGGCGTCGTCGAGAATGTCGGCCCGCTTGTCGGCGCCAAGAGCATCGCCATCGAGGAAGGCCTCGCCGTCGACGTGAAGCTGGCGGATGGCCGCGTTGCCCACGTCATGGCACTCAAGAAGACCGATCCGCACGTGGGCGACCACGTAGAGGTCGCCGAGCACATCCACGGCACCGGCCGCACCACCTTCTCCTGGAAGTAAAGGCTCCCGGAGCCCCTCAGAATCGCCAGAGCAACGTACCCCGGACACCGTGATCCTCGGTGTCTCCGGCAAGCTGGCCCGTGTAGGAAATTCCCAGCGTCGCATCGGCGCTGAGGCCAAGGTCGAGCCCCGCTTCGATCAGCGCCGCATCCTCGGCGAGCGGCACGCCGCTGACGCCGAACCCTGCGCCCGAAGAGACGAACGACAACGCGAGCCCCGGCGCGACCCTGTCGAAGGCATGCTGCCACGCCACCGAGACGCGCGGCATCACCTCGAGGCCGCCCGCATCGAAGCGCGTCGCCGCGCGCAAGCCGAGGGTCGAGAAGGTCACGCTCTCCGTATTGCCGGAAGAGCGAAGCGCGGCGGATGAGCCGGTCTCGACGAAGCCGTCCGTGTCCGTGTGAACGTAAGCGAGCCCGGCAAACGGCTCGATCGCCAGGCGCCCGGAGCTGAACGGCAGGGCGGCCTCGGCGAAGATCTGCCCCGTGTCGCCGTCGTAATTCGCGTCCGCTCGCTCGGTGAAGCCGGGGAACACGATGGCGCGGCTCGTATCGATCTCGTGCCACGACCAGGCGAGGCCGGACCGGAGGGCCAGCGCCCCCACCGGGCCGCCCGCATAGGCGGCAAGGTGATAGGTATCGACCTCGGCCGTGGAGCGGCGTGCGTTGATCGAGGAGTTGGCGTGTGCGTAGCCCGTGGCGAGACCGGCCCGCCAGGATGCTCCGATGGCGGCATCCATGCCTGAGACGAAGCCGCCGAGCGCGCGCTCGGCCGCAGCCGCGTTGCCGTCGCTGTCGTAGTCGCCCCAGGAGCCGTAGCCGTGTGTCCAGAAGGTGAGCCCCCGGTTGATCGCAGGCGCGGGCTCCGCACCGCCACGGCCTGCGCCGAGGGCCATGCGCCCGGGAGGCGCGAGATCGGCGACGATAGCCGGGCCGCTGCCGCCGAGCATGGGGGAGCCGCCGCTATGGAACGCCTGTGCAAGACGCCCGAGCAGCGCGTCGCGCACGTGGCGGCTGTCCTCGACGAGAAGCCCGCCGAGCGTCGCGTGCACCTCGCCCGAAAGTGCATCGAAGGCCGCGCGTGCGCCATCGCGCGTCTGCCCCACCACGCTCTGATAGGTCGGATCGCTGCTCGCGAGACCGTCGATCGCGCCTGCGACGTTGCGCTGGTTCGGGGTGAGCGCGACGTCGGCGAAGGCGGTCGCATTCCGGCTGAGCGTCAGCTCCAGTTGGCTGCCGCCACCCGCGAACGACACGGTGGGATCGAGAAAGGCGAACGGACTGACGAACGTCGCGAACGAGCCGGAGATCGGCCCGCCCGCGCTGTCGATGATGAGATAGCTCATGCCCGGAACGTAGCGTCCGGGCTCTGTGATCACGCGCAGCACCGCGCCCGTGAGGTCGACCGTTCCTGTCGCGACCACGCGGTCGCTTTGGCCCGCCGCGTTGATCTCCATTTCGAGCACCGCGCCCGCCGAGAGGATGTAGTCGCCGACGGTCTGCGTTCCGATGGAGTTGCCCGGCGCGTGGACGCCGCCCGCGAGCACAGTGGTGTCTCCGAGTGTGCCCGTGCCGGAGAGCGTCGCTCCGCTCTGAACCGTCACGTCGGACTGAGCGATCGAGCCGTTCACCACCAGCTTGCCCGCTTCGACGAGGGTATCGCCGGTGTAGGTGTGCGTTCCCGTCAGCACGGTCGTGCCGGTGCCCATCTGCACCACCGAGCCGGCATCGAAAACATCGTCCTCGATCGACCCTGTGAACACGTAGATGTCCGAGCGGTTGAAGGCCAGCACGCCGCCGTTGGTCACGTTGCCGACGATGGAGCCGGACGCTCCACCGTTGCCGAGCTGCAAGGTCGCGCACACGCAGACGAGCGTGCCGCCCGTGTAGGTGTTGTTGCCCGACAGGATCATCGTGCCGTTGGTGAAACCCGCATTCATGATCGCGACGCCGCTCGATCCGCTGATCGTGCCGGAGAACTCCGTGCTCGATCCGTCGTCGACGATCAGGCCGAGCTCGCCGCCGTGGGTGACGACGCTGCCGCTGCCCTTGAGGTTGTGAACGTAGGCGATGGGGCCGTTGAGATCGAGCGTTGCGCCCGCTTCCACGGTGGTGGAGGCCGCGCTCGCGAGGAGCATGACGAGGCCGATATCGCCGCCGAGCGTGCCGCCCGCGACCACCACGCGGCCATCCGGATGCGACGATCCGAAATCGGTATTGATGAGGATGGTGCCCGTTGCCGTGGACGATCCGAACACCGCCGTGCTGTCCGCATCGATGCCGATGAAGGTGCCGAGGAAGCTCGGCCCGAACTCCACGATCTGCCCCGGCGCGGCCGTGACCGTACCCGTCTTTCCGTCGAAGAAGCCGAGGTTGTTCTCGAGCGCCGCGCTGATGTTGAAATGCAGCGATCCGCCTTCGATGTTGATGTCGTCGGTGCCGAGCACCGAGGCATCGTTGATCACGACCGGCGTGGTCACGTCGATGGCCCATGCCGCTCCGCCGCTTCCCGCCAGCAGGCAGGCAGCGAGGCTCAAGGTGCCACGGAGCGGAGGAGCGATACCGCGAATGACGTGAGGTCTCCCTACGGGAATACGCGGCACAAGTCCCTGATCTATCTTGCGGGCGCAACCTGTCCCGATACAGATGATCACGACGCGGCAGCGTAACGGATGGCGCCGCTCCCTCGAAGCCCGGACCGCCCCAACCCGCAAAGGGAGCGGTGAATAGTGCCGTTCTGTAGCGTCGCAGCCACATTTATGTCCGAGATTTCAACAGAGCGCCCCGCAAAGCAAGGCTTGCAACCCCGCCTGAGCCCAGGTAGAGGCTGAGGACGAAGCGATTGAAAAGCCTCACAGCCTCTGTGGCGGAATCGGTAGACGCGGCAGACTCAAAATCTGTTGTCAGCAATGACGTGCCCGTTCGAGTCGGGCCAGGGGCACCATTTTCCTGATCTCTGTCCGGACGAGTCACGCAGCGACATGACCATCCGTCCCGGCCCGCGCAATCTCATCACCGACGTCGACGGCATTGCTGTCGGCAATGCCCACTGCGCTTCGGTGCGTAGCGGCGTCACGGTCGTGCTTCCGGAGCGGCGCGCGGTTGCGGCCTGCGACGTGCGCGGAGGCGCGCCGGGCACCCGCGAAACCGACGCGCTCGACCCGACCTGCTTAGTCGAAGCGGTCGACGGCATCGTCCTTTCCGGCGGCTCGGTTTACGGCCTCGAGGCCGTGTCCGGGGCCGTCGCCTGGCTCGGGGCGAGAAAACGCGGCTTCGCCTTGGGAGAGACGCCGCACGTTTCGCCCGTTGTGCCCGGCGCTGTGCTGTTCGATCTTCCCAACGGCGGCGACAAGGCGTGGGGCGAGATGCCGCCTTACCGCGCCTGGGGTATCGAGGCGTGCGAGCGCGCGGACAGCCACTTCGAGCTTGGCAACGTTGGCGCCGGAATGGGCGCCATGGCAGGCAACATGAAGGGCGGCCTTGGCTCCGCGAGCGCGTATGACGGCGAGATCCAGATCGGTGCGCTCATCGCGGTCAACCCGTTCGGTTCGCCCGTGATCCCCGGCACCGGGCATTTCTGGGCCGCGCCCTACGAGCTCGAGAATGAGTTCGGCGGCCGGGGCTGGCCGAGCCCGATCCCGGCCGTGTCCGCCGAGGACCCGGTCCGCGGCAGCCGGTTCGACATCGCGCCGGCCGCGCCCGGCACCAACACCACCATAGGGCTTGTCGCGACCAACGCGATATTGACGAAATCGGAGGCGCGGCGCATCGCCATCATGGCGCAGGACGGCCTTGCGCGCGCCGTGCGGCCGATCCATTCGCACGTCGACGGCGATACGCTGTTCGTGCTGGCGAGCGGGCACGTGGCGCTGGCGGAGGACGCAAGCGCGCGCCTGATGCAGCTCCTGCGCCTGGGTGCCGTCGCCGCCGATTGCGTGGCGCGCGCCGTGGCTCGCGGTGTGTACGCGGCGGCTGATCTGGGCGAGGCGGCGTGCTATCGGTCGAGATACCCTGCGAGAGATTGAGACGTGAGCAAAAGCTCCAAGCCCAAACCAGAGAAGCGCGAGCGGACGCCGCGCAAGAGCGCCCCCCGCAGCCGCGCCAACCCCGCGCGGCGCGCCATATCGGACGAGGCCGTGTGGGCGCCGGAAGGCGCGGAAAAGCCCTTCTGGGAAATCAAGACCCTCAAGCAGATGACGGCGGAGGAGTGGGATTCGCTCTGCGACGGATGCGGGCAGTGCTGTCTCGTGAAAATCGAGGAGGAGGACACCGGCACCGTGTATCTGACGCGGCTCGCCTGCGGTCTGCTCGACATCGGCTCGTGCCGCTGCAAGGACTACGAGAACCGCTTCGAGAAGATGCCGGATTGCCTGAAGATCGATTTGCGGCGCGTTCGCACGTTGTCTTGGTTACCCGAAAGCTGTGCCTATCGCCGCCTGGACGAGGGACGCGGTCTCGCCTGGTGGCACCCGCTTATTTCCGGCGATCCGGAAACAGTTCACGAGGCTGGCGTTTCCGTGCGCGGCTGGGTTCGCAGCGAGGAAGGCATCCCCGAGGATGAGATCGAGCGCTACATCATCGGCGAGGCAACCTGATTTTTTGGGAACCTGTTTCGTTCTGGCGCGTTCAATAACCAGACGGGCGCCATCACCCGGCGAACGTCAGGCGCCGAAAGGTGCTGCCCCGCTCTGGAGCTGAAAAACGCTTCACGGCGGGGTCTGCCTTTTGTGCGGACCGATCTTTTGTGCGGACCGATGTTGAAAGTGGATGCGCCCGTTGAGAGCGCACCTGCCGGCGATAAGAAGCGCTCCGTCGCTCTAGGCGCCGTCCTTCTCGATATTGAGGCACACTGAGTTGATGCAGTAGCGCTTGCCTGTGCCCGTCGGCCCGTCGTCGAACACGTGGCCGAGGTGCGAGCCGCACTTCGCGCAAGTCACCTCCGTCCGCACCATGCCGTGCGAGGCATCCCGGTGATAGGCGACGGCGCCGGGAAGCGCCTGATCGAACGACGGCCAGCCGGTGCCGGAATCGAACTTCGTATCCGACGCGAAAAGCTGATTGCCGCAGGCCGCGCACGTGAACTTGCCGTGGTCGTGCGTGTTGAGATGCTCGCCCGTGAACGGCCGCTCCGTTCCGCCCTGGCGCAGCACGCGATACTGCTCGGGCGTGAGCTTCTGACGCCAGTACTCCTCGGTATCTGTCATGGGTTTCCTCGCTTCGTGTTCGGATATGGAGTGAATGTGGTTCTGCGGCCGCGATCCGCAAGCCGGAAGAGCAGCAGCATCGCGACGATCGCTGCATAGACGAGGGGCTCCGGCGGCCAGGCTTTCACCAGCATGATGAAATGCACCGCCGCCGCCGCGGCAGCGAGATAGACCCAGCGATGCAGCCGCTGCCACGCCGCGCCGCCGAGCCGCTTGATCATCGTCGCGTTCGACGTCGCCGCCAGCGGAATGAGGATCAGGAAGCTCAAGAGCCCGATCGTGATGTAAGGCCGCTTGAGGATGTCTTTCAAGATGAGGTGGAGGTCGAAGCCTTGATCGAGCGCGACGTACACCGCGACGTGAAAGAGCGCGTAGAGAAACGCGAGCACGCCGAGCGTGCGCCGGTAGCGGATGAGATTGGGGCCTCCGAGACGGCGAAGTGGCGTGATGGCGAGCCCGGCAACCAGGAAGCGCAGCGCCCAGAGGCCGAGCGAGCGCTCGAGCACCTTGAGCGGGTCTGCGCCGAGCTGGTCGGAAACGGCGAGATAAAACGTCCAAGCCGCCGGCACGAGTCCGAGCCCGTAGAGCGCCCAGCTTCCAGGTCCGATCCACGACGGCCAAAGAGCCCGCGTGGCGTGCGGCCGCGGCCGGTCGCTAACCTTGGCGAGGGTCTCAGTAGTTGGCACGGAGATCCAATCCTGCGTAGAGGTGAGCGACCTGCTCGCCGTAGCCGTTGAACATCTGCGTGGGCCGCCGCTTCGCGAACAGTCCGCTTCCTTCGCCGATGCGCCGCTCTGTCGCCTGGCTCCAGCGGGGATGATCGACTTCCGGGTTCACGTTCGAATAGAAGCCGTACTCGTTGTCGGCTTGCGATTGCCACGTCGTCGGCGGCTGCTTTTCGACGAGCGAGATGCGCACGATCGACTTGATGCTCTTGAAGCCGTACTTCCACGGCACCACCAGCCGAAGCGGCGCCCCGTTCTGGTTCGGCAGCGTCTCGCCGTACATGCCGGTCGCGAGGATCGTCAGCGGATGCATGGCTTCGTCGAGCCGAAGCCCTTCGAGATAGGGCCACGGCAGCGGCTGGAAAATGCCGCGCTGTCCGGGCATCTCGTCAGGCCGAACCAGCGTCTCGAAGGCGACGTATTTCGCGCTGCCCTGCGGCTCCACGCGCTTCAGGAGATCCGCCAGAGGAAAGCCCACCCAGGGGATGACCATAGACCAGCCTTCGACGCACCGCAGGCGGTAGATGCGCTCCTCGAGCTTGGCATGGCCCAGGATGTCCTCGAGCGTGTAGGTGGCGGGCTTGCCGACGAGCCCGTCGATCTTGACGGACCAGGGCGCAGTGGTGAGCGTATGCGCCTTGGCGGCCGGATCGGCCTTGTCGGTGCCGAACTCGTAGAAGTTGTTGTAGCTCGTGGCGTCGGCCTTGCGCGTCGGCGTCTCGTCGGTCGAGAACGGGCTCTTGGTGAACGCCAGCATGGCAGCCCGGGCCTGTTGCGGGCGAAGCGCGGCCAGCGCCGACAACGCCAACCCGCCCTGCAAAAGCTCGCGCCGCTTCAGATAAATCGCGCGCGGCGTGATCTCAGAAGACGGAATGTCGGACGCCTTGCGGATAAGCACGGGGAAACCTCATTCAGGGTTTGGCGGACCAGTGTGCATTTTGTACGTTCCACCCCGCACCTTGGTTTCAAAGTATCACCGAGCCTAGAGCATTTTCCGGGGAAGTGGAGGCCGGTTCGTCGCAAGAAAATGCGGCCGGCCGAGAACCTGGAGCGCAGAAGGCCTTGGAGCCCGGCAGGGCGCGGTCGAACATGGGGGCGGCCCAGAGAAGCGGCCGTATGGGGGATGAAGCTCAGCAAGACGAACTATCTCGTCTACCGCGACTGCGCCCACAACGCCTGGGTGAAGGTTCACAAGCCCGAAGTCTACCACGCCGAGCCGCTGTCGGTGTTCGAGCAGGCGATCATCGAGATCGGCAATGATGTGGACGTGCGGGCCCGCGAGTTGTTCCCGGGCGGCGTTCTGATCCGCCGCGGCGACGCGGTGGGCACCGCGCAATTGGTGGATGCGCGCACGCCCATCCTGTACCAGCCCGTGTTCGAGACCGGTCGCTACACCACCGCCTGTGACATTCTCGTCTGGAACGACGCGCTCACCGCCTACGACCTTTACGAGGTGAAGGCGTCGACCAGTGGCGAGGATCGCAAGGCAAAGGACGACCTCTACGCCCACGACATCGCCTTCCAGGCGTTGGTGCTGCGCGAGAACGGCGTCCCGCTCGGCCGCCTCAATCTCGTGCGTCTCGACAGCTCTTACGTGTCGGACGGCACGCTCGATCTCGACCGCCTCTTCACGCGCGAGGACTTCACGGACCGGGTTGCGCCGCTTCTCGATGCGGTGGCCGTGGAGATGGACGCTGCCCATGATCTTCTGCAGCTCCCCGCGCTTCCCTCCGCGCCATGTGTCTGCATCTACAAGGGCCGCAGCAGCCAATGCACCACGTTCGGCTACATCAACCCGAACGTTCCGGCTTACAGCGTGCATGATCTCACGCGCATCGGGCAGTCACCGAAGAAGCTGCGCGCACTCGTCGATAGTGGCGTTCTGGCGATCGAGGACGTGCCCGAAAGCGCGGAGCTGACGGACAATCAGCGCAACCAGGTGAATGCCGCGAAGCGCCGCCGCCCGTTCGTCGAGATTGCCCCGCTCGCGGCCTTTCTCGACGACATTCGCTATCCCGCGGCCTTCCTCGATTACGAGACCTATCCCTGCGCGCTCCCGCGATTTGCGGGCTACGGCCCCTTCAACCACGTCCCCTTCCAGTTCTCGCTGCACGTGGTCGAGAGGCCGGGCGGAGAGGCGATCCACCGCGAGTTCCTGTTCACGGAAACCACCTGCCCGGACGAGCCGTTCGTCGCCGCGCTCAAAGCCTCGCTGCCCGCCGAGGGATCCATCGTCGTGTGGAACAAGCCCTTCGAGAAAGGCATCAACGCCAAGCTCGCCGAGCGCCTGCCGGCCGAGGAGAGCTATCTCGCGGGTGTGAACGAGCGCGTCGTCGATCTCATGGATGTCTTCACCGCGCAGATGGTCGTGCACCCCGCATTTCGCGGCAAGACATCGATCAAATGGGTGCTGCCGGCCCTGGTGCCGAGCCTCTCCTACAAGACCCTCGCGATCCGAGAAGGCGCCACCGCGAGCGAGACGTGGAACGCCATCGTCACCGGCGAGCTGGAGCTGGATGAGGCGCGAGCGGCACGGGACAACCTGCTCGCCTATTGCGGCCTCGATTCCCTGGCGATGGTCGAGATCTGGCGCGCCTTGCTCGGCATCGCCGCAGCCCGCGAATATCGCGAGGCCGGCTGATCGGCAAATAAAAACGCGAGGCAATGATGCGGCCCCGCGTTTCGATCTGGTGAAGCAGAGGAAGCGAGGTTACTTCGCGTCGGGCTTGCACGGACCGCGCTCGCCGGGCTCATCCGGCGGCTTGGGGCCGAAGTTCTTCAGATATTCCTTCGTCGCCTGATAGGCGATGTGCTGACCCTGGCAATCCGGCTTGGCAACGGAGCCCGTTTCGATCCGGCTGGTGTCCTCGTCGTCGTCGCGGTCGACGCGTGCGGACTTGGCCTCGCTCGCCGGCTGGGATGCCGCCTTTGCGCTCCGCTGGTGCTGCGGACGCAGCGGGGTGTCCTTCAGAGACGACATTTCACGGATCGTATCGCGGCAGCAGCCACCGAGGAACGTCAGGGCGAAAACAAGAGCTGCGGCTTGGAAGAGTCTCGGCATTGCGATCCTTGTGACGGGCTTAGAGCCGACGCAACACCAGAAACGCGACATGCGGCTTCACTACAAACTGACTAATTCCCTGAGTCGCCTGCCCAGCTCTATGGGCAAACCACGGAATCCACAGCGGTTAGCGTGACTTGCGACTGCAAGTGTCGCGTATTGGCACCACATGATGCACCTGCCGGGGGGACTCAGCCGACGTGCGTCGCGCGCACGTCGATGACGGGGCCGGTGCCCGCCGCGTCGCGGCGGATGTGGCCGTGCTTTGCAAGGTGGCCTTTGAGGAGGGCCAGGTTCTTCATGTTGGCGCGGAAGGCCACGTCGAAGGCATCGCCCGCGAACGGAATGATGCCGATCACCGTATCCACGGCCGTGTTGGCGATCATGCGCCCGATGACGAGGCGCGAAACGCCGAGCTGGCGTGCCTCCCAGATGATGTAGCTCGAGATCGCCTGCGAGATGAGATCGCCCACGATCGGCACGAGTCCGATCACCGAGTCGAGGCCGACGCGCACTTTCGTTCCCGGAATCACGAAAAGGTCGTCCATTAGCCGCGAAACCGCCTCGATGCGGGCCACGGCGGCCTGGATGGCGGGGTCCGAGTAGCGTTCGACTGTGCTCTTCGTCATCTCTCTCTTTCGCAACGGCGCGACGCTAAAACCGCACGCGCGCCTCGGAAAAACGGAAGCTTGTGCGCTCTCCCCTCAGGATTTACCTTCCGGGGCTTCCGTCATGTTGTGACGGCAGGGGGTGGGGTCAAGACCGCGCGAAGCGCGGGAAGGGAAGAGCGACCATGTTGCTGCGTCTTCTGGTGGGCACCAGCACGATCTTTTTGTCTCTGATCCTGGGCGCCTTCGCGCTGGCGCTGGTCGGCTACAATTCGCCGGAGACGCTCTCGATGATGTTGGGATGGGCGCGCGATCTCAAGAGCCTCATCACCAGCACCGGCATCGATCCCAAGTACAATATCTGGGTGGAGCTTCTGCTCGAGGAGCGGCAGTTGCTCTTCATGTTCTTCACCATCGCGGCCCGCATTCTGCTCGCCATCATCGCCGCGCCCTTCACGAGCCGCTGAGCCGCGCGTGCCGGCGGGTTAACGCAGCGTTAGCCAAACCCTCCCCATAATCTTCCGAGGCCGCGCTTTCGCCGGGCCTTTGGGAGAGCCGGATATCGGCGGCGCGGTGGGGCTCGAGAGAGCATGGGGTACGACGGCCGAGATTACAGGGGGCCGCATCAGCCGGATCCGCCGCACCAGCACGACTGGCAATCCTATGCCACGCCGGATGACGGCGGCCGTGGCCGCTCCGAGCTTCCTTTCCGCATCCGCTTTCTGCTGCTCGCCCCTGTCGCGGCGCTCTCACTGATCGCGATCACGGTCGGCGCGCTCTTCATCTATTACACCGTCACCTTTCCCGATCCGCTCTCGATGCGGCCCAAGGCGACAGGTCCCGTCATCCGCATACTGGGACGCGACGGCAGCCTCGTCGCCGAGCGCGGCGTCTCACGCGCTTACATCCCGCTCGACATGCTGCCGCGCGAGGTGGCCGATGCGGTGGTTGCGACCGAGGATCGCCGCTTCTTCGAGCATCCCGGCCTCGATCCCTTGGGCATGCTGCGCGCGGCCATCGCCAATCTCCGCGCCGGGCGCCTGACGCAGGGCGGCTCGACGCTCACGCAGCAGCTCGCAAAGAACCTGTTCCTCTCCTCCGAGCGCACGTTTTCCCGCAAGGCTGAGGAGCTGGTGCTCGCGCTCTGGCTGGAGCTCAAGCTCTCCAAGCGCGATATCCTCGAGCTCTATCTCAATCGCGTCTACTTCGGCGGCGGCGCCCACGGCATCGAGGCGGCGTCCCAACGCTATTTCGCCAAGTCCGCGCGTGAGCTCACGCTCGCGGAAGCGGCCGTCATCGCCGGTCTCCTCAAGGCACCCTCGAAGTATGCACCGAGCGCAAGCCCCGTACAGGCCATCGCCCGCGGCCGGGTCGTCATCGGCAAGATGGTCGAGGCGGGATTGATCAGCGAGGAGGAGGCCAATCGGGCGCGCGCGTCCGAGATCCGCTTCTCCTCGATGATGCGCGTGCCTGAGCAGGCCGACATGGCCTATGCGGTCGACTATGTGCTGGATGTGGCCGCGCCCTTCGAGGATGCCGATCGCGACGAGATCGTCATCGAGACGACGCTGGACGCGAACCTGCAGCGCCGCGCGGGCGAGGTTGTGGAGAGCGCCTTGGCCGGCAAGGGCCGTCCGCTCGAGGCGAGCCAGGCCGCGGTCGTCGTGCTCGCGCCGGACGGCGGCATCCGCGCGCTGATCGGCGGACGCTCTTATGCCGACAGCCAGTTCAACCGCGCGGTGAAGGCCCATCGCCAGCCGGGGTCCGCCTTCAAGCCCGTGGTCTATCTCACGGCGCTGGAAAGCGGGCTGACACCCGACAGCATCGTCGAGGATGCGCCGGTCACCGCAGGCCGCTGGTCGCCCAAGAACGAGAACAACCGCTACGTCGGCGCCACCACGCTGCGCTATGCCTTGGCGAACTCCATCAATTCCGTTGCCGTGCGGCTTCTGCTCGATGCGGGCGTGAGCAAGGTCACGGCGACAGCACGCCGCCTCGGTATGAAGTCGCCGTTGCGCGCCGATGCCTCCCTCGCGCTCGGCACGTCCGAGGTGTCGCTCCTTGATCTCACGGGTGCTTACGCCGCGTTCGCCAACGGGGGCTACGTGAACGAGCCTTATGCCATCCGCCGCATCCGGACGGGCGCGGGGAAAGTGCTGTTCAAGCGCATCGACGCCAAATCGGACCCCGCGATCCCGCTCCGCTCGGTTGCCGCTATGAACGACATGCTGCAGTCCGTTGTGGCGACCGGCACCGGACGCCGCGCCGCGATCCCCGGCCACACCGTGGCCGGCAAGACGGGAACATCGCAGGATTTCCGCGACGCCTGGTTCGTCGGCTATACGTCGTATCTCACGGCGGGCGTCTGGGTCGGCAACGACGACGGCCGCACCATGAACAGGGTAGCGGGCGGAACGCTGCCCGCCGAGATCTGGCACGATGTCATGCTGGCGGCCCATGACGGAAAGGCGCCGCTCTCACTGCCGGATGCTGTTACCCGGCGCGGCCCGCCTGTTGCGGACGCCTTGAGCCGCTCGCCGCAGAAGCAGCAACCCAGGGAAGATTCCATCGCCGGAATTCTCATGCGGGCCTCCGCCGAGGAGAGCGCGCCTGCGTCCGCCCGGGGCGAAACCACGGTTACGTCGGAAGGGCGCATCATCGTTCGCCCGCCCGTGCGGTGAACGCCCGGATGCCGGCCTGAACGTCTGAACGCCGGCGGCGTGCGCCGGAAGGCGCTCAGCCTGTCAGCGCCGCGTCGGCGACGGGCAGGCGCAAGACTTCCTTGTTGTCGTCGTTGACGACCGATACGGCCCAGCGGGCTCCCGGTTCGCTCGTCGCACGCTCGCGCGCGATGCGCGCCGCCTCCGCCTTGGCCTCGCGAAGGCTCTCGAGTTCTTGGCCGATGTGATCGATGCAGATGACGGTCTCGCAGACGAGGTGGAAGTAGTACCGCATGGCCTTTTCCGCTTGCCGGCCGAGCGGCGCCGCTGTTCGGGCGGCATCCCGGTCTCGACGTTGTTTCGGGGATGAACGCCGGCTATGGGGCTCGCCGGAGAAGATGGCTCGCGGGGACGCAGCAGGATCGAGCGGCGCTTGAAGCACGCTGAAATAAAGCAGCGGTTCGGGATATTGCGCGGGGGAGAAGCTCGATCGGGCTAACGCCCTCGTGATCGTGAGGCAGCAGCAAACGCTCGCCTCGCCCAAGCCAGTTACAAATCTGCGCAAATACTAGGCTGCGCTCCGCGAACCCGGTAGTATGTCACCGCAATTTACCGTTAAATCACGTCCCAAGATCACGCTGCTCGCGCTGAATTCGTTCAGCTATTCCGCGCTGTGCGGCGAAATGAACATATCCTCCTCACGGACCTTCCAATTCTTCTTCGGGCCCGCAAGTGCCGACAGTGACGGGCGTTCAATTTTCTGCGTGGCGAACTCGGTCGGATGAAAAAAGGGGATGACTCGAGAGCGGGTCGACGTTGAAAAGCAGCTCGAAGCGATCTTGGCCTCGGAGGAGTTCGCCTCCGCGCCGAAGATGCGCGCGCTCTTGCGCTATCTGGTCGACGCCACGCTGGGGGGCGAGGTTGAGCGGCTGAAGGGCTATGCCATCGGCGTGGACGTCTTCGAGCGTGGCGCCGAGTTCGACCCCGGCACCGATCCCATCGTGCGCGTGCAGGCCGGCCGTCTGCGCAAGCTTCTCGACAACTACTATCTGACCTCCGGGCGGCACGATCCGATCCGCATCGACATCCCCAAGGGCGGCTACGCAGTCGAGTTCAACGCCGCCGATGAGGAGCAGCTGGCCTTGTCCGGCCCGGACGAGAGCCAGCCGGACACGCCGGAAGCCGCGCCAACCATATGGCGCTCCTGGGCGGCCAAGCCCGCGTTTCTTACCGTCGCATCTGCGCTCGTGCTGGTCGCGTTCTGGGCCGCGGCGCCGTCGACGCGAGATGTCGCCCCTGCTCCTGTGTTGAGAGGACCCGCCACGCCCCATAAGGCGGTGGATGCCATCACGCTGGCGGTGCTTCCCTTCACCGACATGTCGAAGGACGAGCCGAACATTCGCTGGGCCGACGGCCTCACCGACGCGCTCACGACCGCGCTCGTTCGCGTGAAATCCCTCGCGCTCTCTGCGCGCACCTCCGCGTTCCAGTTTCGCGAGGCCACAGATCTGCGCCGTGTCGGAAGCGAGTTGGGCGTGAGCTACATCCTCGAAGGCAGTCTCCAGCGCGACAAGACGCGGACGCTGATCAACATCCAGCTCGTCGACGCGGCCAAAGGCGCCCCCGTTTGGGCACAGAACTACGAGCGGCCCACCGCAACGGACGACCTTGCCGCCCAGAGCGAGCTGGTATCCACGCTTGTGTCCGAAATTCTTCCGCAGCTCTACACAGCCGCCAAGCGAGCCCTCAAAGGCAATATCGAGAACGCAACGGCCTGGCAGCTCTTTCTCCAGTCAACCTGGATGCCGGGAGAGGCGAGAGACAGTCTCGCCTGGGAGAAGGAGCGCATTGCGCTGGCGCGGCGCGCGCTCGCCCTCGACGCCGATATGGGCCAGGCGGACTCCGTCCTCGCCGACAAGCTCTCCTATCTCGCGAATGTCGACCCGTCATCGGATACGTCCGCAGCCCGGGCCGAAGCCGAGGCGCACGCGCGCCGCGCGCTTGAGCTCGCGCCCGACGACGCCGATGCCATATTCAACGTATCGATCCACCACTGGCATGCGGGCCGCATGGCCGAAGCGCTCGCGGCGACAAAACGGACGCTCGAGCTGGACCCCAACCACGGGCTCGCCCGCTTTCTGGTGAAGGCCATCCCGCTCACCTGCGCCAGCGCCTCACAATCCGCGATCGACGATCTCATCGCCTTCGATACGACCATGTCTCCCGACAACCCCGTGCGCTGGGTCACCCAGGCTTGGATCAGTCAAGTCTATATGAATAACGGCGATTATGAGCGGGCAGTCGTGGCCGCGCGGCACTCGGAGCAGGTCTTCCGCACACCCTACACGGCCTATCGGCTCGCCGCCTCGCTCGTGCAGCTCGGTGATGTGGAGACCGCAGTCGCCCACGTGAAGCAACAGCGCGTCAACTGGCCGACCCTTGATCCGCGCCACTATGCGGAGGTTACGATCCCGCGTCTGTGTGGAAATGCTGAGAAGGCAGAGGTCATCCAGCGCGTCTATCGCGATCTCGCCGCTGCTGTGGAAGCATCCGAGCGCCGGGGCTAATAAGCGGCGCGCAACTCTCAGGCCTCGTCCAGCGCACCGTAGCGATGCAGGTCCATGCCGTAGATCTGCAGCCAGCGCTTGGCCTCGTCGAGCCCAGGCATGGTCTGGCGCACCAGCGCCCAGAAACGCGGTCCGTGGTTCATCTCCTTGAGATGCGCCACCTCGTGGGCCGCCACATAGTCGAGAATATCCGCAGGCGCCATGATGAGCCGCCAGGAGAACGACAGCACGCCCGTCGTCGAGCAGGAGCCCCAGCGGCTGGCCTGGTCGCGAACGGCGATGCGCTTAGGCGAGACGCGCAGGCGCTTGGCGTGAAAGGCGACGCGCTCTTCGAGATCGCGATGCGCCTCCTTTGCGAGCCAGTCCTTGAGGCGCCGCGGCGCATGCTCGGCCTGGCCCGAAACGCACAGCTCGGGATAGGAGGAGGAAACCTTGCGCTCGACCGGTGCGCGGCGGGAAAGCCCGGAGAAAACGACGCGATGCGCTTCGCCGCGCAACGGAATGAACACGCCGTCACGGAACGGCACGGCGGTGGGAAGGCTGTCCAGACGCTCGCGCACCCAGTCGATGTTGCGCGTGATGAACGAGCCGGCTTCGTCGATGTCGCACTGAACAGGAAGGGTGACGATCACAGTGCGCCGCGTGCGGCTCACGCGCAGCGTGAGGCGGCGTGCGCCGGGATGACGGCGAACCTCGACAGGCGCTCCGAGCTTGTCGATGTTCTCGTTCTTGAGCGTCGGAGACGCGAAGCTTCTTGTCTTCCGCATGAATGACTTTCGGAACGCGCTGATTTTGGAGACGCACTACGTTGTGATGGATGCAATGGATCGAATGCCCCGCTTGCGTTCATCCGACTGACGCGCCTCGCGCCGAGCTCGATCCTGCCTCCCACTTAGCAAGAGAGTGAATAGCATCTCCAGTGTGAAATTGTGACGTTGCGCAACGGATCATCACACTGTTGCGCAATCGCCCCATGATATTTTCGCGTATCGCCCGCGGCTCGAAGCGAGCTTCTTGCGAGCAGGCCCACGCGTCTCACTGGGAGCGGCGGATGCGCGCGCGAGAAGCAATCCGACTCCTCCGAAATGCTTATTCGCACGCGCGGGCGACAATCGCACGCACGCGCGGTCTCGTGAATAGGGGATCGACGGTGCAGCGCAAAGAAACCCTTCATCGGGATTCATGCGGAGGCAATTTATCCGCTTGATCTGCTCAAGGCGCGGGGGCAGTCCGCGGCAGCGTGCGCTCGGGTGCCGTGAAGCTCGGAAGCTCCCGCATGTCGAGGCTTGGCGCGCCTGGGCCGCTCCAGGGAACGTCGGGTGCGCCTTCGATCGCGGGCGGCGCGCCGGGCAGCGCAAATCCACGATCGCCCACAGGCGCTGTGGAAAGCGGGCGTGAAATGGACGTTGGCGGCGGAGCCTTGTGAGCCCCCGGCTTTGGCATCACGAGCGAGGGCATCGCCATGATCAGCCCGACCATGACGAGCTGAATGCACACGAAGGGAACGGCGCCCCAATAGATATCGCTCGTGGTGACCGGCGGCATCAGGCGCCCCGTCACCTTGTCCTGATAGGTTTCCCGGGGCGCGACGCTGCGAAGATAGAACAGCGCGAAGCCGAAAGGCGGATGCATGAAGCTCGTCTGCATGTTGACGGCCAGAAGCACACCGAACCAGACCACGAAAGGTGTCACGTCCGCAACCATCTCCGTCACGACCCCCGCACTATCGGTCCGGGTGAGCACGGCGAAGCCGAAGCTCTTGGCGATGGCGATGGCCTCTGGAGATGTACGGAAGATCGCTTCGGCCGCTGGTTTCAGCAGCGGCACCAGGATGAAGCACAGCTCGAAGAAGTCGAGGAAGAACGCCAGCAGAAAGATGAGGATCATCACGGCGATCAGGAAGCCGTACATGCCGCCCGGCAGCGAGGTGAGCAGATGCTCCACCCAGATGTGGCCGTTCACACCGTAGAAGGTGAGCGAGAAGATGCGTGCCCCGATCAGGATGAACATCACGAACGCGGCGAGCTTAGCGGTGGCTTCCGCGGCCTGCCGCACGATCTGGAAATTGAAGCGGCGGGCGTCGGAATCGCTGTAGCGCTTGGCAGCCGCGAGGATGAGAGCGCCGACCGCGCCCATGGCGCCGCCCTCCGTCGGCGTTGCAATACCGACGAGAATGGTGCCAAGCACGAGGAAGATCAGGAGCAGCGGTGGCACCATCACGAATGTCACGCGCTCGGCGATGGCCGAAAGCAGCCCGCGCCCGGTGACGATCATGAGACCGCGGTTGAGCAAGGCGGCGCCGAGCGCGAACATGATGCCCCAGGCCATGGCGAGAATGCCGCGATCGATCCCCGAATAGGACGAGCCGTGCATCATCCAGGCTGCGAACAATCCCGAGAGAATGGTCAAGATGCTGAGTGAGGTGAGACCGCGCGACCCATCCGCCTCGCGGTGTCCGACCTCCTCCGCGGGAAGGCCCGGCGCGGCGTCCGGACGGATGATCGAGACGATGAACACGTAGGCCGCATAGAGACCGGCGAGCGTCAGCCCCGGCAGGATGGCCGCTTTGTACATATCGTCGACCGAACGGCCGAGTTGGTCGGCGAGAACGATCAGCACCAGCGACGGCGGAATGATCTGCGCTAGCGTGCCGGACGCCGCGATCACGCCCGAGGCGAGCCGCCGGTCGTAGCCGTAGCGCAGCATGATCGGCAGCGAGATCAGGCCCATGGAGATGACGCTGGCCGCGACTACGCCGGTGGTGGCGGCGAGCAGCGCGCCGACGAAGATCACAGCGTAGGCGAGGCCGCCGCGCAGCGTGCCGAAAAGTTGCCCCACCGTCTCGAGCAGATCCTCCGCCATGCCCGATCGTTCGAGGATCAGCCCCATGAACGTGAAGAAGGGGATCGCCAGCAGCGTGTCGTTGCGCATCACGTCGAAGATGCGCCCGGGCATCGATTGCAGGAGATGCCAGGAGAGCGTGATGACCCCGTCCGAGTGCGGCGCGAGTTCCACGCCAACGACGAAGAACACCAGCCCCACCGCTCCGAGCGAGAACGCGACCGGATAGCCGAGCAGCAGGAAGATCACCAGCGACGCGAACATGATCGGCGCGAGGTTCTGGGCCAGAAAGGCGGTCATGCGTCGTCGTTCCCCCGTTGTCGTCTGGCGCTGAGGCTCAGGCTCAGCCTGTTGCCGCCCGTCTCAGTGGTCGTGGCGTCTCGTGTCGTGCGACCCGTGCGGGGCCTCCGTGCCCGCGGCTACCGCGTCGTCGTGATAGCCCTGGTGTTCCCCTTTTTCCGTCAGGTCTCCGCGCATGATGGCGATGCGCTTGATCAGCTCCGAAAGCCCCTGGACGAAAAGCAGCGCGAACGCGACCGGGATCAGCGCCTTGATCGGCCACAGCGCAAGTCCTCCCGCGTTGGGCGATTGCTCGTTCTGGGCGAAGGAGGTCGCGAAGAAGATCCAGGATGTGTAGACGACCAGCGCCGCAGTCGGCAGCAGGAAGAAAATGTGCCCCACGAGCTCGATGATGTTGCGCGTCCGGGCGGAAAGCCGGCTGTTCACCACGTCGATGCGGATGTGCTCGTTGATCGCGAGCGTCCAGGGCGCCGCGAGCAGGAACACGGCCGCGAACAGCCACCATTGGATTTCGAGCAGCGAGTTCGCGCTCCAATCGAAGAGTCTGCGCACCACGGCGTTGACGGCGCTGATCAGGGCGGCGGCCACGATCAGCCACGCGACCGAGCGTCCAATCGACGCGGAGACGCGGTCGATCGCGCGGCTCAGCGCCAGCAGTCCGTCCATTGATATCTCTCCCATGTTGGCCGGTCTCCGCTGGCGGAGCATAGGCTGGTTTCCTATATCCGAAAGGGGCCTGCGCGAGAACTCCGCCATTGCGAGTTTCTCCCGCATGACTTAGAGCCAGAGCGTTTGAGTCCCGGCAGCCACAGACGCCCGCGAGGCCGCCTGCGGCCGCCCACGAAGGAAAAACCAGGAGCACCGCATGTCCGATTTGAAGTCCCAGGTCATGGAGCGGTTGCGCCGCGTCAAAGGCCCCGATCTGGACGGCAACATCGTCGATCTCGGCCTGGTTTCCGATATCCTGATCAAGGACGGCCGCGTTTACTTTTCCATCACCGTGCCCGCCTCGCGCGCCGAGGAGCTGGAGCCATTGCGCGGTGCAGCAGAGAAGGTCGTGAAGGAGATCGAGGGCGTTGCGGGCGTGGTCGCGGTGCTCACCGCGGAGGCCGCTCCTGGCCGCGAGCCGCCTCAGCCCAAGCCCTCTTCTGGCAATGGCCGTGAGCATCCGCGCGTCACCGAGGCACGCGCCCGTGGCACCGCAGGCGATGCCGGCCACCGCCCCTCGCAGCAGCAGGCCGCAGCGCCCGTCCGCCAGACGCAGGGCGTGCCCGGCGTCAAGCACATCGTCGCCGTCGCCTCGGGCAAGGGCGGCGTCGGCAAATCTACGGTCGCTGCCAACTTGGCGCTCGGCTTCCAGGCCATCGGCCTCAAGGCCGGCATCATGGACGCGGACATCTATGGTCCCTCCCAGCCGCGCCTGCTCGGCATCACCGGAAAGCCGGAGGCGAGCGCCGACAAGAAGCTCTTGCCGATGGAAGGTTACGGCATCAAGGCCATGTCCATGGGCTTCATGGTCGAGGAAGGCACGCCCATCGTCTGGCGCGGCCCCATGGTGGTCGGCGCGCTCAATCAGATGCTGCGCGAGGTGCTCTGGGGCGATCTCGACGTGCTGGTGATCGATATGCCGCCCGGCACCGGCGACGTGCAGCTCACCATCGCCCAGCAGGTGCCGCTCTCCGGCGCCGTGATCGTCTCGACGCCGCAGGATCTGGCGCTGATCGACGCCCGCAAGGGTCTCGCCATGTTCCGCAAGGTCAACGTGCCGCTGCTCGGCATCGTCGAGAACATGAGCTACTTCATCGCGCCCGATACGGGAGCGCGCTACGACATCTTCGGCCACGGCGGCGCCAAGGCCGAGGCGGAGAAGCTGGAGGTGCCGTTCCTCGGCGAGGTGCCGCTTACCATCGAGGTGCGCGAGACGTCGGATTCCGGCCGGCCCGTCACAGCGACAGCGCCCGACAGCCCGAGCGCGCAGATCTTCCGCGAGATCGCCGCAAAGGCGTGGTCCGAGCTCGAGCGCGCCGCAGGCCGTGGCATGAAGCCGCCGAAGCTCGAGATCGTGCACGGCGGCGAAGCCCTGCACGTGACCTTCGCCACGCGCGACGATCACGAGCTGTCCGCCGAGTTCCTGCGCGTGCTGAGCCCCTCCGCTGAGGTGCAAGGCCACTCGAAGGATCAGCGCGTCACCGTCGGGGGCAAGAAGAACGTGAAGATCCGCGAGCTGCGCGGCGTGGGCAACTACGCCGTCCGCATCGTCTTCGATGACGGACACGACACCGGCCTCTACACGTGGTCCTATCTGCACATGCTCTCGCTGCAGAAGGACAAGCGCTGGGGCGACTATCTCGCCGAGCTCAAGGCGAAGAAGCTCTCGCGCTGAGAGTGCGGCAGCCACGCAACGCCAATGGGCCGGGCTGGAGATAACTTCGGCACGGCCACATTCTTGCTAAGAATCGAAGACTTTCTGCGTCCTGTCACTGGGAACGTCGGGGGACGCTACGTGAAATCTGCTTCGGTCCGCATTGTCTGCGGCGCGGCCATCGCGCTCGCCGCCGGAACACTCGGTCTCGCCTCGCTCGCTGAGACCGCCCACGCGAAGAAGCCCGGCAAGACCTACTGCTACAACAGCGTCTGCCATCGCGTGAAAACCAGCTCCGAGATGGAAAAGCTCGTCGGCTTCGAGGAGGTGGTGACGGCCTCTTTCTACGACGACTGCAAGGTCGATCCCGGCAATCCCTGCACGATCCTCTCGTCCGGCGAGGAGATGCGCGCCGACCTTCCCGACAACGCCGCGAGCCCGGTCTATCCCAACGGCACGATCCTGGTGCTCGTGAACCCCAAGACGGAAGCGATGGCGCTCGTGCGCATCAACAACTCGGGGCCGTACGTCAAAGGCCGCATGCTGGACGTCTCGCGCGCCACGGCCGAAAAGCTCGGCTTCGCCAAGATGGGCATCGCACGCCTGAAGGTGACCGTGATCAGCGGCCCGCTGAGCTAGGCTCCAAGAGAGCCCGCTCGTCTTCCTCGCTCAGTAGAAGAGGCTCGAGACGCTTTCCTCGCGCGAGGTGCGCTGGATGGCTTCGCCGAGCAGGGGAGCGATCGAGAGCACTCGGATGTTGCGCGCAGCCTGCACCGCCGCCGTCGGCAGGATCGAATCCGTGATGACGAGCGATTTCAGCCGCGAATTCTGAATACGCGAGACGGCGCCACCTGAAAGCACGCCGTGCGTAATGTAGGCGCTGACCTCGGTCGCGCCTTTGGCCAGCAGCGCTTCCGCAGCGTTCACGAGCGTGCCGCCGCTATCGACGATGTCGTCGATGAGGATGCACAGCTTGCCCTGCACGTCGCCGATGACGTTCATGACCTCGGACTCGCCTGGCCGCTCGCGCCGCTTGTCGCAGATCGCGATCGGCACGTCGATGCGCTTGGCAAGCGCACGCGCGCGCACCACGCCGCCGACGTCGGGTGAGACGACGACGACGTTCTTGCTGCCGTAGCGGTCCTCGATGTCGCGCACCATCACCGGTGCCGCGAACAGGTTGTCGGTCGGGATGTCGAAGAAGCCCTGGATCTGCCCGGCGTGCAGGTCGAGCGTCAGCACGCGATCTGCGCCGGCGCGCTCGATCAGGTTGGCGACGAGCTTCGCCGAGATTGGCGTGCGCGGGCCGGGCTTCCGGTCCTGCCGCGCATAGCCGTAATAGGGAATGACCGCCGTGATGCGCCGGGCTGATGAGCGCTTCAGCGCGTCGATCAGGATCAGCAGCTCCATCAGGTTGTCGTTGGCGGGGAACGACGTCGACTGGATGACGAACGCATCCTGGCCGCGCACGTTCTCCTGGATCTCCACGAACACTTCCATGTCCGCGAAGCGCTTCACCTGAGACTTCGCAGGCGAGATCTTGAGATACTGTGCAATAGCCTCAGCCAGCGGCCGGTTGCTGTTTCCGGCAACGATCTTCATGGTCTGGCCGCCCCTGCCATTATCTCCACGCGCATCGAATGGCATGGACGCTCCTCATGCGACACTTCGATGACGCGCCTTCTAACGCGCGGGCCCGGGTGTGTAAACCACCCGGGCCCGGCATGTTTAGCAGACTCTGTTGAAGTGTGGCCAGCGCCCCTCACGCCGCGCCACCTTACGAACGATCAGTTCACTTTGCTCTGCGGCGGCAGCAGTTTCAGGATGCCCTGGGCGGCGGCAGCGGCCGCCGCATCGGCGGTCTTGCCCCAGGCGCCATCCAGAGACCCTTGAGGAATCTCGTTCTTCTGCGACACCGTGCCGAGCTTCTTGCCCTGAGGATCCTTAACGTTCCAGTCGATCTGGATCGGCTGCTTGCCGTTCTGGCCCTCGCCCACCACGACCTTGCCCTCGACCCTGTAGGTCTGAGCCGAAGCCGTCTCGGTGAGAGCCAGGCCGTTGCGGGTCAGCTCGCGCTGGATCGCGCTGGTAAGCGCGACGCCGCCGTCGCCGGGCGCGCCGGTCACGCTCGGCACCATGGCCGTCACCGCGCCTTCACGCGCGATGCTGCCGGTGGTGGGACCGCCTGCCGCGGACGGCGGAATGGGGTTGGCCGTCGCCTGCGGCTGAGCGTAAGCCGTCGGCGTCGCAGCCGTCTGCACGGAGCCAGCGACCGCCGGAGCCGTCTGCGGGGAAACCGCAGCACCCGTAGTCGAGCCGCCCATGGCAACGGGAGCGGATGCACCCTGCGTCGGCAGCCAGGTGGCGAGCGAGCCCGCCGTCTTGCTCGAGATCGTATCAACAACCTGCGGGGTCACTGCGGCCCACGGGTCCTTGGACTGAGCGCCCGCGAGCACTTCCTCGCCGGTGATCCGGTTCACGCGCTTGCCCGAGGGATCGGTGACGTCCCAGATGTAGGAAACCTTCGTGCGTCCCTTCTCGCGTGCCGACACCACGTAGCCGCGCAGAGTGAACTCAGCCTTGTCGTTCGCGCCCTTGGCAACGGTGATCCGCTGCGATTCGATGGCGCTCGTGAGCTGCGTCTGAAGCTGCTTTGCGACCGCATCGGGCGCGCCGATCACCGGAGCGATGGCGATTTTCGGAGTCTGCGAGATGGAAGCCGCCGGCGGCTGTCCAGTGGACAGTGACGCGTTCGGGTCGGCGGCGTTGTTCGCAAACAGGTTGGCACCCGTCTCGCACCCACCCAGGCCGAAAGCCACGAAAGTTGCGAAGACTGCGAACACGACTGATCTGTTACCACGCCATGCCGCAGCAGCATCAATGGTCGTCACGATGACGTCCCCCTGTGAATGATCCGCTGTTCTCCGGCGGCCGGCGTACAGACTTTGCGGCCATTTCTCCTAAAACGCTGCCGGTACCCTCTACCGAGTCCTGTATCTACCCGCCCGCCGTGCGTCCAGACGGAATCGAGGTGAAAACGGTGTCGTGGCTAATTCTGTCCGCAACATCCACAACGCGATTGTGGATTTTGCAGTTAGGCCACAACAATGGCGGAGATTTGGCGCCCGTAATCGGGTTCATTTCGATGTGTTGCTCGCCGAAAGCTGTAGAACATCGATTCGTTCTCGTAGGTGCACGGAGACTGTTGCTCGCTGCGGCGCAGGCCGAGCCGGCCGAGCCGATGCATCACATAGCCGGGCAGGTCGAAGTGGGGCGTCTTGCGCCCCTTGGGAATGGTAAAGAACCGGGCGTTGCCTGCGTCCGCGGCTTCGAACGCGGCCACGAACTCGGGGCCCACCTCGTAGGACTTGGGCCCGATCGAGGGACCGAGCGCGGCAAAAATGCGTGTGCGATCAGCGCCAATGCCCTCCATGGCGGCCACAGTGGCTTCCAGAATGCCGCCGAGGGCGCCTCGCCATCCGGCGTGAGCCGCCCCCACGACCCCCGCGTCCGCGTCGGCGAACAGCACTGGCGCGCAGTCGGCCGTCAGGATGCCGATCACGAGGCCGCGCGTCTTGGTGACGAGCGCGTCGCCCTTGGGCAGCTCGTCGCGCGGGACGAGCCGGTCCACGACATGCGCCTCCGCACTGTGGGTTTGGTAAATGGTCTGAACATCGTCTCCAAAGCTGCCGAGATGCTGGGCCACGCGGGAGCGGTTCTCGATCACCGACACGGCGTTGTCCTTGGAGCCCGCTCCGCAGTTGAGGCTGGCGTAGATCCCGCGGGAGGTGCCGCCCTGCCGGGTGAAGAAGCCGTGACGGATGCCGGGGAGGATGGAGAGGCTATCGGCCTCGAGGGGGCTCAGCATGGGCTCACTGTTCTTGATTGGGATCAGATGAAACGGCTTATACCTTATGCGTCGGCCTGCTCGAAAGCGGGCAACGGAGGAAGCGCGGGCGAGCGCACGCCGAGCACCAGGAAACGGGAGCCCATGCCCGTGGGCGCGATCAGGCGCGCCACGCCGGCTTCGATCTCGGACGCCATCGCCGGATTGGCCGACATCAGCCGCGAAGCGCGCTCGATGATGCCGAGGCGCCCCAGGAACTCCGCTTGCGGCATGGGGCCATCGACCGCGAGACCGGCCGCGGCGCAGCTCTTGGCGAAGCTCTGGAAGTCGACCTGCGCCGAGAGGTCCGTCTCCCCCGGCCGGTGGAACGGCGAAACGTGCTTCTGCCCCGCCACGCCCTGCAGCGTGTCGCCGAAGCCGGTTGCGGTGTGCCCGTAGTCGATGAACAGCGCCGCGAGCGGCGCGAGGCTCGCGCGGCTGCGAAGACCGGCGGCGACCACGGCCTCATGGTCTGCGCAGACTTCGAGAATATCCCCGTCCCGGGGAGCTGTCGGCGTCTCGTGGAGCAAGGCGGGGTCCAGCCGGGCACCGCGATCGAGCGTGAACTGCAGCGCGCCCCCGGCATCGACGGTTACCTTGCGGGCCCGCCAGTCCCCCTCTGCATAGACGAGCTGCGCGACCGGAAGCGCGTCGAGAAACTCGTTGGCGAGCACGATGGTCGGATGATCCGGGATATGCGACTCACTCGTGAGCGCTGAGACGGCGTCGCCATGAAAATGAACGGGCACGCCGCATTCGGCCAGCGTCACGCGCTGAAGATTGCGCAGCGTCTCGTTGCTGTCGACAAGGTGAACCGACAGCGCGCTCCGGAAAGCCGGCACGAGGCGCGCGGCACGCAGTGCGTCCCGCATCATCGTTCCCCGCCCCGCGCCGAGCTCGACCAGATTGACCCGGCCCGGCGAGCCCATCTGCTGCCACACGACGGCGCACCACAGCCCGATCAGCTCGCCGAACACCTGGCTGATCTCGGGCGCCGTGACGAAATCGCCCGCCGCGCCGATCGCGGACCGGCGCTTGTAGTAGCCGTGCTCCGGATCGGCCAGACAGGCGAGCATGTACGCCGAAACGTCGATCGGGCCATCGCGGCGGATGCGGGCCTTGAGCTTCGCGCCGAGCGGCGTCTCCGCGTTGGTGGTCTCGGCTGTCATGTCCGCGCGGCGCTGGTCTGCTGGCGGGCGCGCCAGATGAGGTAGAGCCCGCCGAGCAGCATCGGCAGGGAGTACACCTGCCCCGCCGTGAAGGGGCCGATGTTGAACAGGTGCTCCGCGTGCGGCTCGCGGAAGATTTCCGAGAACGAGCGCGCGAGCGCGTAGCCCGAGAGAAACACGCCCGTCACCAGCCCCGGAGACTTGAGCGCGCCGAACGTGTGCGTGAGGAGCCTCAGCACGAGGAAAAGAGCGAGGCCCTCCAGCGCCGCCTCGTAGAGCTGGCTCGGATGGCGGGTTGCGGGCTCGATCGCGGGGTGGAGCCATTTGGCATGCGGAAACACCATTGCCCACGGCACATCCGAGACGCGGCCGAACAACTCGCCATTGATGAAGTTTGCGAGACGCCCGAAGAAGAGCCCGATCGGCACCGCTGCGGTGCCGAGATCCATGGCGCTGAGCGCGCTGATCTTGTTGCGCACGGCGAACAGCCAAACCGCGAGCCCGCACCCCGCGAGCGCGCCATGGAAGCTCATGCCGCCCTTCCACACCGCGAAGATGTCGAGCGGGGCGGCGAGATAGGTGCCGGGTTCGTAAAGGAAGACATAGCCGAGCCGCCCGCCCGCGATGACGCCGATCGTGATGTAGAGCAGGAGGTCGTCCACCTTCTCGAGGCTGAAGGGCGGCGTGTTGTTGCGCCAGAGCTGCGGCTGCTGCAGCAGCCGCCTGACGTAGATCCAGCCGAGGATCAGCCCCACGAGGTAGGCGAGGCCGTACCATTTGATGGCGAACGGCCCGATGGAGATGGCAACCGGATCGAAATCTGGAAAGGGAATGGCGAGAAGGTTCATGGCGCTTGCGGATTTCCCTTTCGCGTTCAATGGCTCATAGTGCCAGCCGGAGCGGCGGGCGGACGCTGCCGGGTCTCGGCAAGCGAGTCAAGCGATCCTCGCCCGGGCGCTTGAACCGTGCCCTGCGAACCACCATAGTCCGGACAGATGACAGCAGACCCCAGGCCGCACGCGCCCCGAGCGGACTGCGGCTCTTGCGACGCTCCCCATGCCAGCGGCGGCGGAGTATCAGACGAAAAAGCGCGTCGCCCGGCGCGCCAGCGGAAGGAACCCCGATGACCCAGACCTCAAATCGTCTGCTCGATGAAGTCGCCAAGCTGATGACGGACGCTGCCGGTGCCGCTCAAGGTGTCCGCCGCGAGGTGGAGGGCGTCATGCGCGCGCAGGCCGAACGGCTGCTGGAGAGCATGGACCTCGTGAAGCGCGAGGAGTTCGAGGCTGCGAAGGCCATGGCCGAGAAGGCTCGCGCCGAGAACGAGCGGCTGGCCGGTCTCATCACCGCTCTCGAAGCCCGCGTGGCCGCGCTCGAAGGCAGCACGCCGCGCTCGGGTGTCTAGACCATGATCGCTTCGGACCCTATCAGTCCGAAGCGTGAATCATTGGTCTCATTGAAGTCCCATGATCGCTTCGGACCCTATCAGTCCGAAGCGTGAATCATCGGTCTCACTGAAGTCCCATGATCGCTTTGGACCCTATCAGTCCGAAGCGTGAATTTTCGATCTTACTGATGGCCTTGAGCGGCGATCGGGAGTGATCGGGCTCTAGCCCTTCGCGCGTCTCGGCACGAGATGCCTCGGTGCTTCGTTCCGCTTGTCGAGTGCGCGGCCGCCGTTTCCACATCGGAAAATCGACTTTTCAACATTTGGCGTCAGCGAGTTGCGCAAACGCTGCGCCTTAAGCGTCGCGACACCATTTTGCCCACTTTGCTCGTGGACAAAACCGCCATCGGCTTGCGACTCGTGCGCCCCTCTGTTTTCGTCTGCGGCGTTCAGAGTGCTTCGAAACGCGGGTCAATTTTCTCCGTTGCGAGGCTGGCTCGACAGGGGAGCTGCGGTGCCTTTGCTCAGCCGTTGAGAACGCGAAGCACCCGGGGACAAGTCGAGTTTCGCCCCAATCAGGTCATCGGCAGAGCGTGCAGTGCGGCGATCAGGAATGCCGGCAGCCGAACGAGGTCGCCGAGCAGGTTGAAGGAGCCAGAATGGCATCGTCCGAAAAGGGCAATCAGCGCATCACTCACCCGATCGATCTGGTGGAGCAGCTTGCCGCGACCTATGACTGGCAGACGGATCGCACGGGCGACGACGAGCTGACGCTGGTCGTGGGCGGCAATTGGACCGACTATCACGTCTCGCTCAACTGGCGCGATGACCTCGAGGCCTTGCATCTGGCCTGCGCGTTCGATTTCCGGGTGCCCGAGACGCGCCTCAACGAGATGTACCGCTTGATTGCCCAGATCAACGAGCAGCTCTGGCTCGGCCATTTCGATCTGTGGACCCAGGAAGGCCTGGTGATGTTCCGCCACGCGCTGCTGCTCAATGGCGCCGTGATCACGCCGGGCCAGTGCGAAGCCATCCTCAAGGCCGCTCTCGAAGCCTGCGAGCGCTACTATCAGGCCTTCCAGTTCGTCGTTTGGGCGGGTAAGGAGAGCCGGGAAGCGCTCGTCTCGACCATGTTCCAGACCGAGGGCCAAGCCTAAGCCGCCTCTGGACAAAGCTGAGCTGCGTCTGCGGCGGTCCCCGCAGAGAAGCAGAACGGCACGGCACAATGGCATTCACATTCAACGGTCCCCTCCTTCTCGTCGGAGCGGGCAAGATGGGCGGCGCCCTGATCGAGGGTTTGATCGCGCGCGGCCTCGATCCCAAGCGCGTCCGCGTCCAGGACCCGTCTCCGCCGTCCGAGGTTGCAGCGCTTCTCGCCAAGTACGGCATTCCAGCCGAGCCGCGCATTGAAAGCCTCTCCGAGGCGCCGGGGGTGATCCTCGTCGCGGTCAAGCCTCAGGTGATGGACGCCGTCTTTCCGCCGGTTGCCCGCCTCGCCGGACCTCAGACGTTGACGATCTCCATCGCGGCCGGGCGCACGCTGCAGAGTTTCGAAAAGCATCTGGCGCAAGGCGCCGCCGTCGTGCGCGCCATGCCCAACACGCCTGCCGCTATCGGCCGTGGCATCACGGTTTGCGCTGCGAACGCCCACGTGACACCTGCCGCACAGGGCTTGTGCGAAGCGCTCTTGTCGGCCGTGGGAGAGGTCGCGTGGGTCGAGAAGGAGGAGCTGATGGATGCGGTGACGGCCGTCTCCGGCTCGGGACCCGCCTATGTGTTTCTGCTCGCCGAATGTCTGGAGAAGGCCGGGATCGCCGCAGGGCTGGAGGCCGGTTTGGCGAAGCGCCTCGCCAGGGCTACCGTCTCGGGAGCGGGCGAGCTCTTGCACCGCTCGGATCTCGACGCGAGCGTCCTGCGCCAGAACGTGACGTCGCCCGGCGGCACCACGGCAGCGGCGCTCGGCGTGCTGATGGCCGAAGGTGGTCTCGGAGAGCTGATGACGAAAGCTGTGCTTGCGGGAGAGGGGCGCAGCCGCGAGCTGGCGAAATGATCATGGCGTGTCAGATCGCGCACGCCCGCGGCTACGTGTCCTCGTTTGAACCCGGATGAGCCCGAAAGCTCCGGCGACCGGGTTCTTTTGACATCGATGCGGCGGGGACCTAACGCAGCAAGGAGGATAGCCTGTCGGGTCCGCGGCCGCCGCATTGAGTGCCATGCCATCGGCGGGTGGCGGTCCCGCTTTCTGGCCGTTTGGGTATCGACGCCGCTGCAAGTGCAGCATCACCCTCACCCCTAGGGTTATGCTATACTGTAACAGTTCGCGCAACGCGGCATTTTTCCCAATCACGGACTTGTGTAGCACGGGATCGCCGGGAAAATATCGGCACGAAAAAGCAGGCCACCCGAGGGTAGCCTGCTGTTTTAAAAGCAAAATCAGGATCAGTGTGTGGCGCGGGGCGAGACGTCGCCGACGACGCCGGTTGCGGCATCGCACACCACCTCGTAGTCGAGCCCGTTGGTGCGAAGCACGAAGCGATAGATCGGCCGGCCGTCCGGTGCTGTTTCGCTGGTGTGCCCCATGCTGGCGCCCATGGCGTTGACGGTTTTGGTGCAGGCGGTGGCATCCGGAAGCTTCTGCGAGACGGCGTCGGCCGCAGTGGCTGGCAGGCTGAACACGGACGCGACCGCAAGTGCGGTGATCCTCGTAACGGTTGGTGAGGTCATGAAACCTCTCCTCTCAATGAAGGAACGGAACAAGTCCCGTCTGATCGGGACATTCATGAAATAACGTTACGTCTAGACGGGATGTAACGTAACTCAACATCCCGTGAGGCGGCGAGAGCGGGAAAACCCCGAGGCAGACCAGCGGATTACGGGGAGAGAGCGGCCTCTAGAGCGGCACGGAGATGATGGCGCGAAGCCCGCCCATGGAGCTCTCGCCGAGCGTGATGTCCCCGCCGTGGCTTTTCGCGATGTCGCGGGCAATGGCGAGCCCGAGGCCGCTGTTGCCGTCGTCCTGGTTGCGCGACCTGTCGATCCGGTAGAACGGCTTGAACACATTCGCCCGCTCAGATGCCGGGATGCCCGGTCCGTTGTCGTCGACCTCGATACGCAGCCATCGCCCTTCGGTGGCGGCGCGGATCACGATCTGATCGCCGTAGCGCACCGCGTTCGAGACAAGGTTGGTGATGGCGCGTTTGAAGGCCTGCCGCTTGAGCGGAAGGATCACGTCGCCGCGCCGCTTGCGGAGCTTGAGTTCGATTGCCGTGCCGTAGACTTGCGACTCCTCCAGGATTTCCTCGAGCAGCTCGGTGAGGTTCGTGGGCTTCGCCTCTTCGCCGCCGTCGCCGCGCGCAAACGCGAGGTAGTCCTCCAGCATGTGCTGCATCTCGTCCACGTCCGCCTTGAGCGACTGGACGTCCGGCCCTTCGCCCATGAACGCGAGCTCGAGCTTGAAGCGGGTCAGCACCGTTCGCAGGTCGTGACTCACGCCCGCCAGCATCGTCGTGCGCTGCTCCACGTGCTGGCGGATGCGGTTGCGCATTTCGAGGAAGGCTGCCGCCGCCTGGCGCACCTCGCGCGCGCCCCGGACCTGGAAATCGTCCGGCACGGGGCGGCCCTTTCCGAAAGCGTCCACCGCTTCGGCAAGACGCAGGATCGGGCGGATCTGGTTGCGAAGGAACAGGATGGCGACGGTCAAGAGGATCACCGACGAGCCGACCATCCAGAGAAGGAAGATGTGCGAGTTGGACGCATAGGTCTGCGTGCGCACGGCGAGGAAACGCAGGATGGAGTCGGCATGCTGCACGCGGATCTCCACGTGCCGCGATTGTCCCACCGTATCGATCCAGAACGGCCGCTGAACCTGCCGCGAGATCTCGCGCGAGAGTGCGCGGTCGAGCAGATCGAAGAACGGCTTCTGCCGCGATTCCGGCAGGTCGCCGGGCGGCAGGATCTGCATGGACAGATTGAGCCTGTCGCGCGCGATGCGGATGATCTCGTCGTATTTGCCCGGCGGCGAGCCTTCGTAGATGTCGATCAGCGCCGCGATGTCCCGCGCCGTCGTCTCGGAGAGGCGGCGCGTGACGTTCTGCCAGTGCCGCTCCATGAACACGAACGCGATCACGCCTTCGAGCACGACGATCGGTGCGATGATGATGATGAGCGCGCGGGCATAGAGGCCCTTCGGCATCAGCTCGGCAAACAGGCCCACGAAGCTCTGGTGCAGCCCCTTGAGCCGGCTGAGAGCCGGAGCGGATTTTTCCGAAAAGAAGCGGAATGCCTTCCCGGCTCGTTCGGACGCGCTGGTGAAGGGGCCGAGAAGGTCCACGTTCTAATCCACGTACAGGATGTATCCCTTGCCGCGCACGGTCTGAAGGTAGACCGGGTTCGAGGGGTCGGTTTCGATTTTGCGGCGGAGGCGATTGATCTGCACGTCGATCGCCCGGTCGTTTCCGGTCGTCTCGTCGGTCGCCAGTTCATGCCTCTGTATGGGAGTGCCCTGCTTCTGCGCGAACTGGCGCAAGAGATCCCGTTCACGTTCGGTGAGCTTGATCGTCTCGTTGTTGCGCTTGAGCTCTCCGCGCGCGATGTGGAACACGAGGGTTCCCATCCTTACCTCGTCGGAAACCGGGGGCGCCTGAACGGCCTGCGCACTCTGGCCGCGCTTCAGGATGTTGCGAATGCGCAGCAGAAGCTCGCGCGGCTCGAACGGCTTCGGCACGTAGTCGTCGACGCCGATCTCGAGCCCCTCGATGCGCTGCTCGGGCTCCGCGCGGGCTGTCAGCATGCAGATCGGAATGTCGCGCACCGCCTTGATCTGGCGTGCGAGCTCGAGCCCGCTGATGCCGGGCATCATCACGTCCAGCAGCACGATGTCGAAATCGAGTCCCCGGAGCGAGGCCTGGGCCATCTCGGCGTCGGCTGCCGTCGTCACGCGAAAGCCCTGAGAGTAGAGATAGCGCGCGAGCAGATCGCGGATCTTGTGGTCGTCGTCGACGATCAGCACATGCGGAGCATCGTCCGGCAGCGGCTCGGAGCGTCGGTCTGATAACGAGGTCATCAACGGTTCTCCCCGCTGGCCTTGTCGCCTGCCGGTGAGACGCGGACGAGAGCTTCCACTTGCGCCCGGTCTTCCTCGGAGATCATGGCGAGCAAAAAGCGTTTGGTTGCGGCCTCCGCCTCGGGTCCCGCGGCCGCAAGGGCCGCCTCCACGCGCTTCACCTGCAAGGCGGTGAGCTTTTCAGCGAGCCGCGTGCCTTTGACGGTCGCATAGAGCAGCCGTTCGCGGCGATCCTCCGCTCCGGCCCTCTGCGTGATGAAGCCCTCGCCGATGAGCTGCTTTAGCACGCGCGCAAGCGACTGCTTGGTAATCTTCAAAATCTCGAGAAGGTTGGCAACTCTGAGGCCGGGATTGCGATGGACGAAATGCAGCACCCTGTGATGGGCCCGCCCGAAGCCGTATTGCGCCAGCACCGCGTCCGGATCGCCCGTGAAATCACGATAGGCGAAAAAAAACAGCTCCACGTGCGTGATGAGGTCGGCTCGTCCGTTGGCTGAAGAGGGCGCGTCCTGGGCGCTGTCACGCGTCAGGTTCTGGCGTCGGGCACCGGAGGGGTCACGAGTTATGTCAGCCATGTTGACATATTTGAATGCCATTGGTACTTCTGGCAAGTCATTTTCAAGCGGCCGTCACATGCCGAAACGGGGCGCATTGCTCCGTTTTCTGCCGCCCCGCAACCTCGATTGCGGGGAGCGACCTGGCCGGACCCGTCCGGAAGACCCGTCTCGGCGGTCGAGCAGGACGACGAGCCCAATGCCGAGTGCGAACTGCGGAACCCAATAGGACGTCATCATGGCTGAGATCGTTCCCTACCACGATCGTGACGGTTTCATCTGGATGGATGGCAAGCTCGTGCCCTGGCGCGAGGCCAATGTTCACATTCTGACGCATGCGCTGCATTACGGCAGCGCGGTGTTCGAGGGCCTGCGCGCATACGGCGGCGAGATCTTCAAGCTGACAGAGCATTCCGAGCGCCTCGTCGAGAGCGCCCGCATCCTCGAATTCGAGATCACGCAGAGCGTGGCCGAGATCGATCAGGCGTGCCGCGATACGATGGCTGCCAACAACCTCGTCGATTGCTATGTCCGCCCCATCGCCTGGCGCGGCAGCGAGCAGATGGGCGTGGCCGCCCAGCAGACCAAGATTCACCTCGCAGTGGCCACCTGGACTTGGGGCTCCTACTTCCCGATGGAGCAGCGGCTGAAGGGCATCCGCATCGGCTTCGCCAAGTATCGCCGTCCCGATCCGGCCACCGCGCCCACCAAGGCGAAGGCCGCCGGTCTCTACATGATCTGCACTATCGAGAAGCACCGCGCCGAGCGGGCCGGCTATGCCGATGCCCTCATGCTCGACTATCGCGGCCGCATCGCCGAGTGCACCGGCGCCAACATCTTCTTCGTGAAGGATGGTGTGATCCACACGCCCGAGGCCGACTGCTTCCTGGACGGCATCACGCGCCGCACGGTGATCGCGCTTGCGAAGAAGCGCGGTTATGAGGTGCGGGAGCGTGCAATCCTCCCCGACGAGCTGGCAACCTTCTCGGAGTGTTTCATCACCGGCACCGCCGCCGAGGTGACGCCCGTCTCCGAGATCGGCGACTTCAAGTTCAAGCCTGCCCAGATCTCCGAGACGCTGCTCAACGACTACATGACGCTCGTTCAGCCCAACAAAAAGGTCGCCGCAGAGTAGGCGAAGCACGGCCTGCGCCTCGCTTCCGTCTTGCCGCGCCGCAGGTTACGGCACGCGGTTTCTCCACGCAGGCGTGGCCAGCTTCCGCGTGGCCCATTGCCCGTTGGCGGGTCGCAACTCACTCTCGGTCAGCGCACCGCGCCGGCGTGTCTGGATCCCGGCCTGCGCCGGGATGACGTTGAATTGAGGCAGCCGGATCGACAAAAAAGAGCGTCATCGCGGCCGTCCATGCGAAGCCACGGCATGGCTGCGCCATGCAGCCGGCGGACGTTGAATTGGGGCAACCTAGGCATCCAAAAAGGAACGTCATACCGACGAAGGTCGGGATCCAGGCACGCTGCAATCTTGCGCATAGCGCCGTGATGATAACGCAGCGCGCCTGCCGGATAGGACGCGGCGAGCCTCAGAAGCCAGGACCGCGGTTGTAGCTTTCGACGAGCTGATTGTAGTCGTGCATGAGCCGGTCGGGCGAGCCCTCCACCATCCAGCCGCCGCCGCCGGAGTTGAGGATCATCTTCTCGCCGTCGCTGTAGGGGACCTTGTCGCGCACGCGGCGCATCAGCTGCTTGCTCGTGACCAGGAACGACTTGGCGGAGCTGACGAAGCTCGATCCGATTTTGCTGTCCTTGTTCTGTTCGGCATAGCTGTCGGCCGCCTTGGTCGCCGCTTCGTATTCGCCGAGGGCGGCCGTGATCTTTGCAAGATCCGGCTTGTCGGTGCTTTGGGCGCGCATAAGCCGCTTCGCATGCATCATGAGCGCTTGGATGTGATAGCGCCCCTTGCGGCCCTCCTCCTTCTCGATGTTGACGAGGTCTTCCGCAGCCAGCATGTCCTGCACGACATCGATGCCCGAGCGCAGCTTCGCGTCAGCGGTCGCGAACGCAGTCCACGCGGCTACGAGTTGGGGATGCAGCGCCTTACCCTTGGCCATCTTGTCGTCTTTGTAGTTCTCCTGAGAGTAATAGTCGTCCGCGTCCTTGAGCAGAGGCTCGAGCGCGACCACCGCGTCCACATAGGTTGAGGCCGCCGCCTCGAGCTCAGCATTGCGCGGGTCGAGCGTGTTGGCTTTCTCGACGCCGCTCTTGCAGTCCGCCGTGTCGTAGATCGTGTACGTGCCGTAGATGATCCGCTCTTTCCCCGTCGGACCCTTCTTGCCCACCCAGCTGAAGTAGCGCTCGCGGGAGTCGTAGGCGCGTTCCGAGAGCCGGTTGATGCAGCCCACATACGCGTTGATCTTCTCGGTGAGTGAAGAGGTCTCTGCGCGGACGCCGCCGGCCGCAAGCAGTCCGGGAAGCACGGCCGCGCCCACAGCCAAAATCCGCAAAGAGATGGAATGCATGATGTTTCTCGTCATGACAGGGTTCTGAAAAATATAAGAATTGCAGGTGTTTACGGCAGAATTTCAGCATTGGGATCTTTGCTGGACCCGCCGGGGTAGGGATAGCGGATCATCCCGGTTGCCAGAAGCCCAATTGTGGCAGAAAATTGGCGCATGGATGAAGCCACGAGGCCAAAGCCATGTCGACGTTGCGCAAAGCTACCATCTGCGTCGCGAGCTTGACGCTGATCTTCGCCGCCGCCGCGTTCTCCGCAGGTCGCGGCCTTGCCCAGGAAGGTCCGGGCGGTGCCATCAATCCCGGCCGCGACTGCCAGACGATAACCACCTGCCAATTTCGCAAAGGCGGGAGCTATCGCGGATGCCTGTCCTCCTATAGCTGTCGGGTCTGCCGGTTCGTGCGGTCGAGCTGCACCATCGGCGGGGCGAGGAAATCCTGCTACGAGTCGCGCTGCACGTGGGGCTGAGCCCGATGTCGTCGTCTCGGCGCGCAGGGCGTTGCGAGAGGGCGATTGGGTTTGCACGACGTTGCGATCATAGGCGGGGGCCACAACGGCCTCACCGCGGCGGCTTATCTGGCTGCGGCCGGCCTCGATGTGGTGGTGCTGGAGAAGAACGCCAACGTCGGCGGCGCCGCCTACACCGAGGAGTTTCATCCCGGCTTCCGCAACTCGGTCGCGGCCTACACCGTGAGCCTCCTCAACCCCAAGGTCATTCGCGATCTTGATCTGCCTCGCCATGGACTGAGGATCGTCGAGCGTCCGGTCGCCAACTTCTGGCCCGTCGATGACCGGCGTGCGCTCGTGATGCCCTACGGTCTCGCGGCGCGTCAGCGCGCGATTGCCGCGTTCTCCGAGCGGGACGCTGCGCGGCTGCCCGCCTACGATGCCGCGCTCGATCGCGCAGCCAGCGTGCTCAAGGGCCTTCTCCTGGAAACGCCGCCCAACGCAGGCGGCGGACTGCGCGAGCTATGGAAGGGCGCACGCCTCTCGCGCTCGGTCCAGAAGCTCCCGCTCGAGGCACAGCGCGACCTTGCGGCGCTGTTCACCGAAAGCGCCGCAGACTTTCTGGCTCGCTGGTTCGAGAACGAGACCGTGAAAGCCGCATTCGCGTTCGACGGCATCGTCGGCACCTACGCAGCACCAACCACGCCCGGCACCGCATATGTGCTGCTGCACCACTGCTTCGGCGAGGTGAACGGAAAGCCGGGTGTCTGGGGTCACGCGGTGGGCGGTATGGGAGCGATCAGCGCGGCCATCGCCGCAGCCGCGCGTGAGAAGGGCGCGAAGATCCGCACCGATGCCCCCGTGCGCGAGATCCTGGTCGAGAACGGCCGCGCGGCGGGCGTCGTGCTCGCCTCGGGAGAAACCGTGCGCGCCCGTGCCGTGGCGGCGGCCGTTCCGCCGAAGCTGCTCTTCTCGCGCCTGGTCCCTGAAGGCGCGGTCAATCCCGGCCTGCACCAGCGGCTCGCGGGCCTCAAGTCCGGCTCCGGCACGTTCCGCATGAACGTCGCGCTGTCGGAGCTTCCGGACTTTACCTGCCGTCCGAACCGCGAGGGCACGGACCACCTCGCCTCGGGCATCGTGATCGGGCCGACGCTCGACTACCTCGAGCGCGCCTATCTCGACGCGCGGCGCGACGGATGGTCGAAGGAGCCCGTCGTCGAGATTCTCATTCCGTCCATGCTGGACGCCACGCTGGCCCCCAAGGGCCGCCACGTGGCGAGCCTTTTCGTGCAGCACGTCGCGCCGCATCTACCCGCTCCGCGCGCCTGGTCGAACCCGCATGAGAAGGAAGCCTTCGCCGATCTCGTGATCGATACGGTGACGCGGCATGCGCCGAACTTCAAGGCGAGCGTGGTGGGCCGCCAGGTGCTCTCGCCCTGGGATCTGGAACAACGCTTCGGCCTGATCGACGGCGACATCTTCCACGGCGCCTTGAGCCTGGATCAGCTCTTCTCCATGCGGCCGGTTCTCGGCCATGCCGATTATCGCATGCCGCTGCCCGGCCTCTACCTGTGTGCCTCGGGCGCTCATCCCGGCGGCGGCGTGACGGGCGTCCCCGGACACAACGCGGCACGCGAGATCCTTCGCGACAGGAAGGGCTGGTGGAAAGGCCGGGCATGACGGAGCGCTTCAAGGACCACCGGGTCGGACGAGCCTGACGGCGCGGTGAGGCGTCGCAGTTTGTCGCATCGTGTAACGAAGTGTTTCCCCGCCACAAAAAGTCGGCTTTTCCCCCTGTAGCACAAAGATATTCCGGCTTCGTCCAAGGCGAGCTCGAATGCGACGGATTGAGGTCCGGCCGGACGTTTCCCCGTCGCACGAAGTGAGGCCGCCGATCGGGATGATCGTGATCAGGGGAATGGGGCGCCGCCGACAGTCGATACTGGGGCCGCGGCGGTGCCCAACGGGGTGAACGAATGAGATCGGCCACAGCGGCAAAGCCGCTTCAAGAGGCTCAACTGCAGAAGAGCGCGCTGCCGCCTGTCGAGCAGGCGCCGGACGACATCGCCGCAGCACTCGGTCTCGAAGGAGAGCCGCGGCGGCGCTGGCCGTGGATCGGCGCTGGTATTGCGGCGCTCGTTCTGCTCGCGGCCTGGTACGCGCTCTCGTCCGGATCGGGAGAGCGCACGCGATACACGACGCAGCCGGCGACGCGCGGCCATCTCACGGTGCTCGTCACGGCGACAGGCTCCGTCCAGCCCACCAATCAGGTCGACATTTCGAGCGAGCTTTCGGGCACGGTCCGCCGCGTGATGGTGGACTACAACTCCAATGTTGCGGTCGGAGATCTCCTGGTCGAGCTGGACACCGACAAGCTCAAGGCCACGCTCGACAGCTCGCGCGCCAAGGTGGTGGCCAGCCAGGCGAAGATCCGCGACGCGGAGGCAACCGTCGTCGAGAAGAAGGCCGAGCTTGAGCGCAAGAAGGCCCTCGTCACGAAAAGCTGGGCGTCAGTCCAGGATGTGGATACGGCGCAGGCCGCTTACGATCGCGCCATCGCGAGCCTCGATAGCGCACGCGCCGATCTCGGCGTCTCGGAAGCCGATCTCAAGATCAACGAAACCAATTTCGAGAAGGCGCGCATCGTGTCGCCCATCCGCGGCGTCGTGCTGTCGCGCGCTGTCGAGCCGGGCCAGACTGTGGCCTCCTCGCTTCAGGCCCCGGTGCTGATCTCCATCGCCGAGGATCTGACCAAGATGGAACTGCAGGTCGATGTGGACGAGGCTGACGTCGGCAAGGTGAAGAAGGGGCAGAAAGCGGAATTCAGCGTCGATGCATTCCCGGATCGCAAGTTCCCCGCCACCATCGAGGAGTTGCGCTATGCCTCCGAAGTCGTGCAAGGCGTCGTCACCTACAAGGCCATTCTGGGAGTCGATAACTCCGAGCTGCTTCTGCGTCCCGGCATGACGGCGACGGCCGAGATCACCGTCACCGAGGTCAAGGATGCACTTCTCGTTCCCAACGCGGCCTTGCGCTACGCGCCGCAGGCATCCAACGCCCCCGCGGAGCAGACGAGCCTCCTGCGCCGCATCCTGCCCGGCCCGCCGCGCTTCCGTGCGCCGAGCGCGCGGCAGGAAACGGGGGCGAGCCGGACGATCTGGGTCATGCGCGATGGCGTGCCGCAATCGGTGCCGGTGGAGATCGGATCGAGCGACGGCAAGGTCACCGAGATCGTGAAGGGCGAGCTCGAGGTGGGCCAGGCGGTCATCATCGACGAAACGACGGCCGCACAGTAACGGGAAGCAACCGTAAGACGCCATGCAAAAGGCAATCCCGAAAACGCCCCTGATAGAGTTTCGCTCCGTGACCAAGACCTACGGCACCGGCGCCGCGACGGTGCACGCCCTGGCGGGCGTCGATCTCGTCATCGAGCGGGGAGAGTTCGTGGCCATCATGGGCCCTTCGGGCTCCGGCAAGTCCACGACGATGAACGTCATCGGCTGCCTCGATGTGCCGAGCACGGGCCAGTATCTGTTCCAGGGCGTGGATACGGGCACGCTCTCGCGCAACCAGCGCACGCGGCTGCGCCGTCATTTCCTGGGCTTCGTGTTTCAGGGCTTCAACCTGCTCGCGCGCACCACGGCCGTCGAGAATGTGGAGCTGCCGCTGATCTATCGCGGCTTGGCTCCTGTGGAGCGCCGCAAGCTCGCGATCAAGGCGCTGGAGCGCGTGGGCCTTGGCGGGCGCATCGATCACGGCTCCTCCGAGCTCTCCGGCGGCCAGCAGCAGCGCGTCGCCATTGCGCGCGCCATCGTCACCAGCCCGCGCGTGCTGCTGGCGGACGAGCCGACCGGCAACCTCGACACCAAGACTAGCCGCGAGATCATGGATCTGATCGTGAGCCTCAACCGCGATCAGGGCATCACGGTTGTCATGGTCACGCATGAAGCCGATATCGCCGCCTACGCGCGTCGTGTCATTCGCTTCGTCGACGGCCGCATCGATAGCGATACGGTCAACCGGGAGGCGGCGTGACATGTTTTTCGAAACGCTGAAGCTCGCCGTCCAGGCCATCCGGCGCAATGCGCTGCGCTCCATCCTCACCGTGCTCGGCATCGTCATCGGTGTTGGTGCCGTCATCGCCATGGTCACCATCGGCAACGGCACCACCGCCAAGGTGACCGCCGATCTTGCCAAGCTCGGCACCAACCTGCTCTCCGTTAATCCGGGCCAGTTCGGCCCCGGCCGCGCCAGCTCCGAAGCCAAGCCCTTCAACTATCGCGATGTCGAGGCCATGAAGCAGCAGCTTCTCGGCGCGCGAGCCGTGGCGCCGCTGGCCCAGAAGACGGCGACCGTCATCTACGGAACGGAAAATCGCAGCACCACGGTGATCGGAACGAGCAACGACTACTTTTTGACCCAGGACTGGGACCTGAGCGCCGGGCGCACCTTCCTCGATGGCGAGATGCGGGGAGGACGCGCCGTCTGCATCATCGGCGAGACGGTGCGCAGCAAACTGTTCGGCCGCGAGGCGCCGGTCGGGCGCAGCCTGCGCGTCGGCAGCGTGGCGTGCGAGGTGATCGGCGTGCTGCAGGCCAAGGGGCAATCGAGCTTCGGCAGCGACCAGGACGACGTCGTGATCATGCCCATCCGCACCCTGCATCGCAGGCTTGCCGGCAACACGAACATCAGCCGCATCTTCGTGTCCGCGAAGAACGGCGGCGAGACCGCCAAGGTCCAGCGCGACATCGAATGGCTGCTGCGCGAGCGCCGCAAGATCGCGCCCGGCAAGGAGGATGATTTCTCCGTCCACGACATGAAGCAGATCCTGCAAGCGACAGCCGGAACCACGGCCATGCTGACGGGGCTGCTCGGCGCGGTGGCCGCCGTCTCGCTGCTCGTTGGCGGCATCGGCATCATGAACATCATGCTGGTCTCGGTCACCGAGCGCACGCGCGAGATCGGCATTCGCCTCGCCATCGGCGCGCTGGAAAGCCAGGTGCTGATGCAGTTCCTGATAGAAGCGGTCGCGCTTTCGGTGTTCGGAGGAATTCTCGGCGTGATCCTGGGGCTCTCCTTGGCGCTGCTCGCCACCATGGCGCTCGGCGTGCCGTTCATCGTCAGCACCGGCATCGTGCTGGTGGCCTTCGCTTTCGCGGCCCTCGTCGGCGTCGTCTTCGGATATTTCCCGGCCCGCCGCGCCGCCCGCCTCGATCCCATTGAGGCGCTGCGTCACGAGTAGTCCGCACTCCTTAGAAGGATAGCGGAGGCCAGTTATCAACCATATGTTTTTAAACGAAAAAACTAAGAATCCGTCACCCGGATTAACCTTTTGTAAAGCGAATAAATCGAGCCTCCGAAGTGCAGGAGACAACGCTTCGAAAGGGGACTTTCCATATGGGCAAGCTCGCAGTTTTCATGGCGATGAAACGGGATCTGGCGTTCGAGTTCGAGCGTGAGCTGAGGGCGGTGCGCAATCTCATTCTCGGCGTCACCCGCATCTCTGGAACGGACTACACCATCGATCTGCAGGCGACCGAAGGCTTCGTGGCGGGCAGTCGCGCACGTGCGGCCTTCGCCGAAGCGCTCCACAGCGCCGTGCACGAGGCTCTCCTCAAATACGCTCACGACCTCGCGCGTGAGAGCCTGGAGCACGGCATGGATCAGGACATCGTGGGCGGCGCCCTGGGCGGAAACCCGGCGCTTCAGACTTTACAGGCCCTGCGCGCGCGAGCGGCCGAGCCCCAGCAGCCTGCGCAGCCCGCAGACGGAAACACGGTCCGCCTCGCTGTGTGCGCTTAGGAAGCGCGGAGAAATTCAGGACGGCACCGATAAGCGCGCCACGTCTCGAAGCGACGTGTTCCGAAGCGACGTGGCGCGTTCTTTTTGCTACCCTGCCATCACAGAGCCGGGATGCTGGGTTTTGAGAGCTTATGCGGCTGTTGATTGCAGGTTGGCATGGACAGGTTGCGCGCGCGCTCATCGAGGCAGCGCCGGCCTCGCCGCATGTCAAGGCGCTGGCGGCCGGAAGACCGGCGCTCGATCTGCGCGATCCCAAGTCTGTCGAGCGCGCATTCGGCGATATTGAGCCCGGCATCGTCATCAACACGGCAGCTTACACGGGTGTGGACCAGGCCGAGACGGAGCCGGACGCCGCTTTCGCGCTCAATCAGGAGGGCGCTAGGGTTCTTGCGCGCGCCGCCGCGCGGCGCAACGTGCCGGTCATCCATCTTTCCACCCACTACGTGTTCGACGGCGGAAAGCCTGAGCCATACGTCGAGAGCGACGAGCCGCACCCCCTCACGATCTACGGACGCTCGAAGCTCGAAGGCGAGCGCGCGGTGGCCGAAGCCAATCCGCATCACGTGATCATCCGCACCGGCTGGGTGTTCGGGGCTGTGGGGCGGAACTTCGTGACCAAGATTCTCGGGCTCGCGACCGGCGAGGACCCGTTGCGTATCGTTGCCGATCAGCACGGCAATCCCACTTACGCGCCGCATCTGGCATTGGCGATCCTGGAGGTCGCGCGCCAGCTCACGCAGCACGAGAGGGATGCCTCCATCTGGGGCACCTACCACGCGGCGGGGACGGGTGCCACGTCCTGGCACGGCTTCGCGAGCGAGGTGGTGGGCTGCGCCACACGGCTCGGTCGCCCGGAGGTGCCGGTGGAGTCTATCGTCAGCCTCGACTATCCGACCAAGGCTCCGAGGCCCTTCAACTCCGAGCTCGATTGCACGAAGTTCGAACGCGCGTTCGGACTGCGTCTGCCGCCCTGGCAGGACGGCGTCGCGGACTGTGTGGGACGCCTCCTGCAGCCTTGAGGCGGCGATCTAGATCTGCCTTTCGGCGCGGCGCACTTTCAGAAAGGCCCGGCTGAAGAGGCCGAGAAACACCACGAGAAGCAGCATGAACGGCACGCCGATCCAGACGTCGAGCCGGCTCGCGGTCTCGGTGCCGACCAAGCCGAAATGCTCGGCCAGGCGTGAAAGCGCCGTCGCGCCGACCGCGAGCAGGAACACGTTGCTCGCCAGCATGAGGCGCGGCTCGGCGAGATAATACTTGGTGAGGAACCCGCCCTGGGGCGGCTTCGAGCCGCCGAGGAGCGAAAGCACGGCCAGCGGCAGAACCACCAGCGCCACGAAGCCGTGAACCAATATGGTGAAGATCGTGATCATGGGAACCTCCGGCCTAAGCCCGCCGGGATGCGGAATCCGGCATGGGACGCACCCTGCTCATCGCGCGCGCCGCCGTCAGTTCCAGCCGAAACAGGCCGCGCGGCCGCTGAGCCCGCTGCACAGCGGCCAAATCTCTGCTAAACCCGCGCCATGCTGGAAGTCACCCAAGACATATCGATCGACGAGCGTGAGCTGGAGGAGCGTTTCATCCGCGCGTCCGGACCGGGCGGACAGAACGTCAACAAGGTCTCGACCGCGGTCGAGCTGCGCTTCGACGTGCGCCATTCGGGCAGCCTGCCGATTGCGGTGCGCGATCGGCTGGTGCGCCTCGCCGGCCGCCGCATGACCGACGAGGGCGTGCTCGTCATCCGCGCCGAGCGCCACCGCACGCAGGAGCGAAACCGCGAGGATGCGCGCGCCCGCCTCGTCGAGCTCGTGCGCAGCGCGCTCCATGTTCCCAAGAAGCGCGTCGCCACCAAGCCGAGCCGTGCCGCCAGGGCGCGCCGCGTGGACACAAAGGTGAAACGCGGCAACGTGAAGAAGCTGCGCCAGTCCCGCCCCTCCCACGATTGATCCTTCCGCCATCGAGAGCATCCATGCCCCGCTTTGCCGCGAACCTGAGCTTCCTCTTTACGGAGCTGCCCTTCCTCGATCGTTTCGAGGCGGCCGCGAAGGCTGGCTTCAAGGGGGTCGAGTTCATGTTCCCCTACGCCGTGCCGGCGGGTGACATTCGCGCACGCCTCGACGACAACGGCCTCTCGCTCGTGCTCTTCAATTTGCCGCCCGGCCATTGGGACAAGGGAGAGCGCGGTTTCGCGGCCGTGCCCGGCCGGGAGGACGAGTTCGCCTCCGCCGTCGATCTCGCGCTGACCTACGCCGAGGCGCTCGATTGCCCGCGCCTGCACGTGATGGCGGGCCTTGCGACGCATGGCGCCACGCGTGAGACTTACGTCGCGAACCTGCGCATGGCAGCGGACTGGGCCGCGCCATTCGGCATCGACATCCTGATCGAGCCGATCAACACGCGCGACATGCCGGACTATTTCCTGACGCGCACCGCAGACGCTCGCGACGTGATTGCCGAGGTGGGCGAAGCAAACATCGGGCTCCAGTTCGACATCTACCACCGCCACGTCCAGGAGGGCGGCGTGGAGAGCGCGCTCGCAGAGTTCGGTCCACTCGCGCGCCACTTCCAGTGTGCCGACCCGCCCGATCGCGGCGAGCCGGGCCTCGGAACGCGTGAGCTCGACTACGCGCGTATCTTCAACCTGATCGACGCCTCGGGATACGAGGGCTGGATCGGCTGCGAATACAAGCCGCGCGGCGAGACATCGGCCGGCCTCGGCTGGCCTGCCGCCTGCGGTGTCACGCTGGGATGATGCGCGTCCGGCCTGGGCTTCGTTGAAGCCGGGTTGCGGAAAGTGCCTGCTCACCCCAGATACCCACGCAAGCCGCTACCGAGCGAGGAAGAGATGGCACCCAGAAAAATTCCCAAGGCCCCACTCGTTGGCGAACCCAAGGCCCGTTGGTTGACGGGGCCGCCCCGCGGCACTTGGACAGATCCGATCATCAGCGAATGGGAGCTCACGGGCGAGGCATGGACGGACGAGCACGCGCACGACGAGTTCGCCTACGTTCTCGAAGGCCAGCTCTTTGTCGAAAGCGACGGCGTGACCGTGGAAGCCAGCCAGGGTGATATGGTCTGTGTGCCCGCTGGCAGCATCGGAAAATACTTCGCACCGAAGTACGCGCGCATGTTGGGGATCTATGGCCCCAACCCGGCCGGCGAACCGATGAAAAACGCACGCCTCGAAAAGCTGGGCGCTTGAAGGCGCTTCCGTGCCGTCTCGCGCGAGCGTCATCCTAGACCAGCACGTCCGCTCTCAGCACCGTTTCGAGCCACTCGGTGAAGACCTGAAGCCGGTGCGAGAGATGCCGGCGATGCGGATAGAGCAAAGTGATTGGCATCGAAGCTGGAGGGTGTGTCCGCATCACGTCCACGAGCTCACCCGACTCGAGATGGGTCTTCACATCGTAGGCCGGTATCTGGATGAGCCCCAGACCCGCGAGGCAGCACGCGATGTAGCCCTCGGCGCTGTTCACTGTCACACGCGCGCGCACGGAGCGGTAGCGTAGCTCGCCGTCTTCCACCCACTCCCAATCCTCGACGCGCCCCGTCGAGGGAGAGGCATAGCCCACGGCCCAATGCGCATCGAGCGTCTCGGGAGATCGCGGCCGGCCGTGACGCTTGATGTAGGAACGGCTGGCGACGTTGATCAGCCGCAGCTCTCCAACAGTCCGCGCGATCAACCCTGAATCCCGCAGAGGCCCGACGCGTAAGGCGCAGTCGACGTTGTCCTCGACGAGGTTGACGGTTCGATCCGACATGCTGAGCTCGACGGTGATGTCGGGATAGCGATCGAGAAAGGCGGGCAGAGCCGGCGCGATCGTGAGGCGCCCGATGCGGCCCGGCACATCGATCCTGAGCTTTCCCGAGGGACGTGCGGCCGATTTGCGGAACAGCGTCTCGGCTTCTTCGACGTCCGCCAGCAGCCGCAGGCATCTTTCATAGAAGGCGAGCCCGTCATTTGTCGGCGCAACCTTGCGGGTCGTCCGGTTGAGGAGTCGCGTGCCGAGGCGCGTTTCCAGGTCTTGCACTGCCGCGGAGACCGAGGATCTCGGCAGCCCCAGCGTGTCCGCGGCCCGGGTGAAGCTCGCGCAGTCCACCACGCGAGCGAAGATGCGAAACAGCTCGATGCGGTCCACCGGCAAGCGTCTCCATTGTTCGGCGTTTCTGACATGTGATGCCAGATTGGCCATATTTATATATGGAAACTAGACGATATGCTCGATGGCGAAAAGGCTAGTTGAACGAGGAGATCATGGTCGATCACAGCATCAAGGGAAAGACAGCCATCATCGCAGGTGGTGGGAAAAACCTGGGCGGTCTCATAGCGAAAGACTTGGCGGCTCAAGGCGCCAAGGCCGTCGCCATTCACTACAACAGCCCCTCCAGCAAGGCCGAGGCCGAGGCAACGGTCGCAGCGGTCAAGGCGGCGGGCGCACAATGCGTGGCCTTTCAAGCCGACCTGACGTCGGCAGGAGCTGTCGAGAAATTGTTTGCGGATGCCGTGAGCGCCGTCGGAAAGCCGGATATCGCGATCAACACCGTCGGCAAGGTGCTGAAGAAGCCGATGGTGGACATCACGGAGGCCGAATACGACGAGATGAGCGCGGTCAACGCCAAGTCGGCTTTCTTCTTCCTCAAGGAGGCGGGCAAGCACGTCAACGACAACGGCAAAGTCTGCACGCTCGTGACCTCGCTCCTCGGCGCATATACGCCGTTCTACTCCTCGTATGCCGGAACCAAGGCGCCGGTTGAGCACTTCACGCGTGCGGCGTCGAAGGAGTTCGGCGCGCGCGGAATATCCGTAACGGCGATCGGTCCGGGCCCGATGGACACACCGTTCTTCTATCCCGCGGAAGGCGCCGATGCCGTGGCCTATCACAAGACGGCCGCCGCGCTATCGCCCTTCACGCCCACCGGCCTCACGCACATCGAGGACATCGTCCCCTGGATTCGCTTCCTCGTGTCGGACGGCTGGTGGATGACGGGACAGACGATCCTCGTCAACGGCGGATACACGACGAAATGATCCGCGCCCCGTAGCGCGACAAGATATGGGCGCCCGCACGCACGGGCGCCCGTTCTGTTTGAATGGCGGGGGCTGCTGCCGGTCCGGCCCCGCTTCGCAGAGAGAAGCTTTTCGGCTAATATTCGACGTCGGACGATCACACGCCCTTTCTCGCGTCCAGGCCCGAAGGTCTGGTGCGATGCTCTGCGGAGGAAGGTGCAGCCATGGCTGAGTTGCTCGTCGCTGCCGCACTCGTCGCCGGTGTCATAGCCGCCCATGAAATCGGTTTCAGATTGGGCCTCAGGTCGCGATCCGCCGATGCAACCCTGGACCGCCAAGTGGCGCTCGTCCGGAACTCCACGGGCGCGCTGGTCGCGTTCTTGATCGGCTTTGCGTTCTCGGGAGCCGGTTCGCGCTTCATCGACCGGTTGGACATCATGGTCACCGAAGCCAATGCGCTTGGAACGGCGTATCTGCGTGCCGATACCCTTGCCGATCCATACCGCGGCGATCTCAAATCCGCGCTGAAGGAGTACACGGGCGATCGAGTCACTATGTTGAGCGGCGCCGGGCGCCAAGAGATCGAGACGCTGCTCGCCAAGGTCGGCGGCCTGCACCAACGCATGTGGCAAGCGGCCATCAAGGGCACGCAGGACAATGCGCCGCTTATGGCCGTCGTGCTTCCCCCGGTCAACGAGGTCATTGATTTACATGCGACGCACCTCGCCATGGCAAGGCGTCACCTGCCCATTCCGATCATGGGAGCTCTGCTGGGCACGACGGCAATCGGCGTGGCGCTGATCGGCTTCGGCAACGGGCGCGTGAACCGGCGCTTCTCGCTCCTCGCCTCCGTCTACGGGGCCGTCCTCGCGGTTGCCTTGTGGATGACGATCGACCTCGACTATCCGGGGATGGGCATTATCCGGGTGACCGGCAACAGCTTCGTGGAAGCTCTGGCGGCGATGCAGTGAGCGTCGCGTCTCGCGAAATTAGGAGCCCCCGGACTAAGCCGGGGGCTCGAAGCGCGACGCAGCTTACTATGTGGGGGTGGGGAAAGCTGAAGGCTGCCCCGAGGGGGAGAGTGGGCAGCACGACCGTTCGCGCGCCTGTATGAAGAGGCACGCGCACGGCAAGCTGCTTTGATCTCGATCAACGCCTCATAATTGAACGATGACAGCGCGAAATTTCGCGCAACTCTTCCTTACGCGGGCGCCGCGACGTGACCGGCTTCCACCAGTCCCCTCAGCATCACGGCCGCGCCGCACTGCTTGGAAACGGCGTTGGAATCCCACACGTTGTCGGCAACGAACTTGCCCTTCGTGTAGTGGTTCGAGAAGCTCCACAGATACGGTGTGTTGATCTTGTAGAGCAGGCGGCTGCGCCAGCCGTTGTAGGCTTCCCAGCGATAGAGCATGTGCGCCAGCGTCCAGTCGGGCTTCTCGTCGAGCTTGTCGTAGCGGAGCGCATCCACCGCGCTCGACACCCAGTCTGATGGCGGCAGCCATTGCGCGGGCCGGCCCTTCGGCACCTGCACGGTTTTCTTCTTGAGCGAGTCGCCGTTGTGGAGATGCGACTGCATGTCGAAGCCGCATTCCATGCCGTGGATGATCGCCACGAAATACCACGGCACGCAGGTTTCCTCGAACACCTGGTCGTAGGCCTTGCGCCGCGTGGGATCGGTGATCTTCGAGACGTACCACATCACCTCCGAGCGCTTCTCGGAGCGGATCTCGCACGTGGCGAACAGGCGCCGGTAGTCCTCGGCAATGCTGTCGAAGGCGGGCGCAGTGATCGCCTGCGCCTGCGGGCCCTCGGGGATGTCGCGCGGCATCCGCTCCGCGTTGCGCGCCGTGCGAAGAAGCTCGGACGCGCGATCGAGCAGGCTGTCCACGTCGGCTGACGTTACGCCCCGCGCGTCGGGAGCCGACGCGCTGACGCTGTCCATGAAGTCCACGATGGCCGGCTGGATCTCTGTAAAGTCCTCGCTGGAGGACGAAGGCGCAAGGCCCATGCGAGGCACGGAAAGCCCAAGCCGCTGGGCTTCTTCGGAGAGGCCCGCGAGCGACGACCACGTGCCGCCATAGCGCTGGGCCCGGGCGGAAAGGCTGCCGATGCCGCCCGCGAGGGGAAGCGCCATTGCGGCTGCAAGGCCCTTTCCAAGCTGCCGGCGGTCGATTTGGACCCGTTTCATACGCGTTCCCTCGTCACATTTCGTTTGGCTATCCGCGACCCGAAAACGGGACGGCGAAAAGTCAGGATGCTCAACTCGACGGCACTTCGAGACCGACGGCCTTTTGCGAGGCCACCACCTGATCGCAATCGGAAGGGATGAGCCCGCCGAGCTCCGCGCCAGCGAGCTCGAAGCAGCCTTCGACGAAGGCATTCGCCGCGTGCGCCAGCGTCGAGCTTTGATTGAGGCCTACCGTCATCGCGCGATAGGTAATGCGCGCGAGCTTGTAACGCCCGATACCCTGCACCGTCACGCCGCGATGCGTGCCGCCCTCGGAGATCAGATAAGCGAACTTGTTCAGGATGCCGCTGTTGAAGTGCACACAGCCGTTGTCCTGATAAGCGGTCGATCCGCACTGGGGATCGTCGGGCGTCAGCACGTCGGAGTAGTGGTCGGGCTGTCCGCGATTGGCGAGCGAGAAGCGCGCCGCGCGGTCGAACATCGACTTGTTGTTGGCGTCCTTGAGGTTGGGATCGGCGAGGCTGCGCAGCGGCGACGTGATCGAGAAGCCGGGAGAGGATTCGCCAATCAGCCAGTTGCCGCCGTCGCCCCTCGCGTCGAACTCGATCAGCGCGCCGAAGATGTCGGCGAGCGACTCGTTCACCGCGCCCGGCTCGTTGAGATAGAGCAGGTTCTTCTCATGCGCGATGATGCCATGCGTCATCTCGTGAGCCACGATGTCGAGCGCGCCCGCATAGCCCGGGCCATACACCATGACGTTCGCCTTGGGGCAGTCGTAGGATTTGCTCGTGCACCAGTAGGCATTCTGCGTGCGCCCATGGCGGACGTAGGCTTCGAGCGGCGAGCCGCCTTGTCCAGCGTTGTCGTCGAAACCGTCGCGGCCGAACGTCAGGAAGAAGTAGTCGCGTACGATGCCTGCATTGCGGAACGCGACCAGCGCTTCCGGCGCGAGCTTCTCGATGCGCTTGCGCGTCTCCTCGTCGATGCCGAGCGAGCCCGGGAAGGTCGTGGCCTGGGCCAGATCGTACACCCGCCGCAGCATCCCCGAAGGCTGATCGCGATAATAGTAGAAGGCCTCGCCCGTGTTCGCGTCCACGAAGATGCGGAAGGAATCGATGGTGACCAGCCACGCGAGCCGTGTCGGCCCCGACTTCGCTTTGCCGATGAGAGCCGGATCGAACACGGTGAGATCAGGCTTCTTGATTTCGGCCTTGCTCGGGTCCGGCGCCAGCGGGAAGGCCCGTGAGGCGTCCGGCGCGCTGCGCAGCACATCCGCGAGCTTGGCCCGCGCGGCGGCGATGGCCTCGCCTTCGGCGATCTTGGGCTTGGTGTCATCGAGCGCGACGTTGGAGATCGTGCCGCTGAACTTCGTCACGCCGAGCGAACGGTCGACGTTGAGCTTCGCGGTGGAGCCGAACACGGGAATACCGTCCACTCGCTGCTCCACCTGCGCGACGTAGCGGTCCGGAAAATCCGGATCCTTGCGCCGTCCGATGTACTCCGGCTTCGCGCTCTTGTTCTTCGAGGGATAGAGCGAGCTGAGGCCGCCGGTGCCGAAATAGGCTTCCACCGCCCGCTTCGTTTCCTCCTCGGTCTGCTCGCGGCCGCCCTCGTTGGCCCCGAGCGACGGCGCACCCGAGCCCGGCTGCGGCGAGAGCCCCATCACGGTCGTCGGCAGTCCTGTCGCGGGATTGATGGTGACGCGCAGGTTGGGATGCGTCTTGCGCAATTCCTCTACCGCGCGCTCTACTTCGGCCTTCACGGCCGCTGGATCGCTCGCTGCTGCCGGTTGGGTCCCGCTCGGCGCGGCCGTGACCAGAGGCGTGGCCTGCTCGCCGTTCTGCGAGCCGGCGCCAGTCGCGTTGCTTGCGACCGTGGTCGTGCTCACGAGCCGCCGGCATTTCGTGATCGGCTCGGGCGACGCCTCGGCAACCGCGTAGATCTCGGGCGGAGTGGAAAGCCCGGCGCTGGCGACTGCAGTTCCAAACGGCGTCGCCGGATCCGACCAGAGGAACTCCATGGCAGCGAGATCCGTGCGGTCGCTGCCGCCGAGCTTGCGCGCATCCTTCGGAGAAAGTGCGCCGAAGCCGCTGCCGTTGAGGTCGATGCGCGGCCAGAAGCATTCGTTGTCGTCGATCACGCCGTCGCCGTTGAGGTCCTCCGTGAAGGCGGCATTCTGAGTGGCCGCACTGGAGAGCGTCGCAAGCTGGCGCGAGAACACGGCAAGATCGCTCGGACCCACCGCGCCGTCTCCGTCGAGATCGGCGAGCAGGCGCACCTCCTCGGGAACGAGCCGCGTCGCGGCTTCCAGCGCGTCGATGGCGGGAGCGTGGGTCTCGCCCTGCTTGGCGGGCGTTGCGCTCGCCTTCAGGATCTCCGCGATTTCGGCGGGCGTCTTGTCGGGTGCGAGCTCGAACAGGATGGCGGCCAGCGCGGCGACGTGCGGCGCGGCCTGTGAGGTGCCGCTGCAAACGCCGAGCGGCAGCTTGTCGGGCGAGAGCGTGCTCATGATGTCCACGCCCGGCGCTGCGAGATGACCGCCGATGTTCGAGAACTCGGCGCGCGCGCCGTTACGGTCCACGGCCTCCACCACGAGGATGTTGGGCGGACTGTCGCCGGTGGCGGACTCCTGCGTTCCCGCCCACGCGAACGGCGAGGCCCACTTGGCGTCGATCGGCACGGCGCGGTCGTCGGAATCGTTGCCCGCCGCGACGACGAACAGCACATGATCCTTCACGCGGCTCGCCATCAGGCGGATCAGGTTGGCCTGGTGCATCACGTGCAGCGCGAGACCGGGAACCTCCTCCGGATCTTCGTCGCCGAGCAGGTTGCTGGCCACAAAATTGTAGCCGAGGCTGATGTTCACCACTCGAAGATTGTCGGGCTGCATTAGGTTTGCGTAGACGTAGTCGAGCGTCTTGGCGAGCACGTCGTCGAACAGCAGCGCGTGCACCTGCCAGCCTTCGTCCACGCCCACGTGGCCCGAGTCGCCGACGATCTTGTCGTCCACCGCGATCGCATCCATGCGCGCGTCGGGAATGATGCCGTCGATGCCCGGCTGGTCGTCGCGCCGCGCGCCGATGATGCCGGCCACATGCATGCCGTGATGCGTGCCGCACCCCGCCGTGTGGTAGACCAGCGGCTTCACGTTCTCCATCGAAGCGAACGGCACCAGCGGATTGGTCGCAAAGCCGCCGTCGATGATGCCGATCTTCGGGCGCTTCGCATCCGGGTTGGCCTTGCGATGCTGCGCGAGCACGCTCCACACCGGCGGCAGACGGATGGCCTTGAGGCCCCAGTTGCCGTCCTGGCCGTCGCCGGCATTCCAGCGCCAGCTATAGATCTGGTCGCCCACCGTGATGGTGGCGCCCGCGCCCTTCGGCAGATGCTTGGCTTCCATCGTGGAGTTGACGAAGGCGCCCTCGACGATCCGCTCGTTTCTGAGATCGCGGATGAGCGGAGGCTCGAGGATGTTCTGGAGCTGCGCCTTGCGATCCTGGGGCGCGGCACCCGGGGCCGCGCCCACGGGGGCAGGCGCCTTGCCGTCCACCTCGACCGTGATCACGCCGAGCGGCGCGATCATCTTGGTGATGCGCAGATTGTATTTCTTGAGCAGCGCCTCGATGTCCGCGTCGGTCGCGGTCGGTGCGAGCTGAATGACGTAGCTGTTGGGCTTGGCCACGGGCACCTTGCGCGCGGCGACCTCGACGGGTTCGCCCGCGGGCGTGCGGCCGCGGCGGCCGAACAGCGTGCGGAACAGGCTGGGCCGCGAGGTGCTGGCCTCGGAGGCTTCGCTGAAGGCGCCTTTCGGCTGGTTCTCCGCAGCCGGAGCCGCTTCCGTGCCGAGCTTGTCGGAAAGGAACGCAAAGACGGACTCGCTCCACGTCACGCTCGAACGCTTGGCATTCGGGTCGTTGGACTTCTTCGAAGCCTTCTCATCCGGCTCGATGTAGATGAAGTCGTCCTTGCCGGAGCTGCTTCCCGGCTGGCCGGGCTTGGGCGCAGGCTTCGTTTTCGGCGCGAACTTTTCCTCCAGCGAGCGCTGCAGCCTGTCGTATTGCGACGGCGGCAATTGCGCTTCGGCTGTCGAGAACATCGGCACGGTGAGCGCCATGAGCACCGCCATGGCAATTGCTGGCGTATGTCTCGGCATCGTTGCTGCTCCTAACTCGACAAAATTGACGTGACGTGGGGAGGTGAAGAGGTCTCGTGCCTCAACTTCCCCACCAATTGTTCCACTTACCCTTGATCCAGTCCCACCACCCTTGCTCCTGAGGCGCGGGCGCAGGGGCCGGCTGAGGCTCGGGTTGCGGCGCGGGCTGAGGCGTTGGCGCCGGTGCGGGAGCCGGTTCCGGCTGCGGAGCGGGTGTCGGCGCAGGTGTCGGTGTCGGCTCCGGTTGAGGCGGAACGGGCGCCGGCTCGGGTTGAGGCGCGGGCTCCGGCTCCGGCGCGGGCTCGGGCGCAGGCGTGGGCTCAGGCTGAGGCGTGGGTTCGGGTGCCGGTGCGGGCACTGGCGCAGGCTCCGGCGCGGGCGTGGGAGCAGGCGTCGGCGTAGGTTGCGGCGTCGGCTGAGGTGTCGGCGTGGGTGTCGGTGCCGGAGGTGCCGTCGCGCCGATCTCCACCACGGGATCGACGATCAGATTGCCGTCCGCATCAATGCCCGCATCGAGGCCCTTGGCGCGGCGCAACGCGGCGATCATCGAGGTGAATACGGGGACGTACACCTGCAAGGTCTTGTCGCCGACCTTGATGCGCTGGCGCACGTTCAAGTGCAGATGCAGGCTCGTGGCGGGCTTGCCGCCCATGTACTTCGAGACCTTGCCGAGCACTTGGCCCTGCTTCACCTTCGCGCCCGTCTTCACGGTGATCGAGCGCGGGTGCATGTGAAGATAGTAGTAGTCGGTGCCGTCGTTGGTCTTGAGCTGCACGGTGGTGTTGGAGGTCACGTTGACGATCGTGCCATCCGCGACCGCGACCACTTCCCACGTGTTGTCCTTGTAGCTCGGCGGACGGATGTCCTGGCCCTGATGGCCTGCGCCGCCGGGGCAAAGAGGCATGTCCCAGCCGCGAACCTCGCAGTAGTTGTCCCGCTGCTTCATCGGGTCGTAGTTGCGCGGATCGCTGTCGCTGCCGCCGGCCGCGCCCTTGCCGTTCCAGCCGCCGCCGCCATAGCCCCAGATCTGAGAGTTCATGTGCGGGAAAAGGCCGGGGCCGAGTTTCAGCGGGAAGATGATGTCGGGCGCATAGACGCGACGGTCCGCGCGTCCGCGGCCTTTGTCTTTCTCCAAGAGGTCTCCGGGCGGATAGTAGGCGAAGCCTGCTTGAGCCGGAGGCGTGGCCGTGCCCCCACCGGTACCCGGTTGACCTGTGCCAGGCTGCCCCGTTCCGCTTCCCGCGCCCGTATCAGTCCCCGGTGTGGTCGTCCCGCCGCCGGTGACGGGTGGCGTCGAGCCATCAGCCGGTGGCAGCAAGCTGCAACGCGCGAGCTGCACGAGATCGTTGCCTTGCACACCGGCGTCGCCAACACACGGCGTAAAACCGCGCTGAGGAGCCGTGCGCACGCCATTGAAGGCCGGTGCCATGCTCGGCGCCGCGAAGCTTTGCACCAGCGCGTATGTTGCGATGTCGCGCCCTAGGAGAGGCGAAGGCCCAGCCGCGAACGCGCGATCCTGAGCTGGCAGATGGGCGAACCCTGCGAAGCCGGCACCCGCGAGTGCGGGAATGACGCACAACGCAACTCCACGAGCAATCCTCACGCGACGTCCCCCGTATCCAGTGCAGTTTCACAGTGCATGTGGATCCCTCGCCGGATAATGCCCAAAGAGTTGGACCCTGGCAACGGAACCCCCGGCAGTGCGCCTTCTGGCGGGCGCTTGTGGAAACAATCTAAAAACCAACAGCTTGTACCGTTGCCGTGCGAGCAGGAAAACCCTGGCCGTGCGGAGCAAAACCTAAGGAGCGCTCTCCGCCGGAAGCAGAGATTGCAGCATCGCGCGGGCTTCCGGCGACAGGCGATCTTCCGGCAGATCTGCAGCAAGAACACGGCGGATTGCGGCTTGCACGTTTGCGGGTGCCGGTTCCGGTGCGACCGCCAGCGCCTGCGGGCCGCCAAGGCCGGGCGCCGCGGAGAAGAGCCCGCCCCAGTCGATGCCGATCGACGGTTTCGCCCAATCGCCCGAGATGCGCACCGGGATCGGGAACGCCGTCGGCGGAGGGATGGCCTTCACGCGGATTTCCTGGTTGAGCCGCTTGCTCGGTACGTTGACAGTTCCCGCCGAGTTGATCTCCACCTCAGAGCCGCCCATCGAGAGGCCCGGCTGGCTCCGGAGAATGCCTTTCTTGATGTCGTACTGCGCTTCGAGGCGCTCGAAGCCTGTCTTGAGGCCGAGGTCGAACTTCCAGCTTTTCCACCATTCGAAGATCATCCGGCGCACGTCGAAGCCGCGCAGCGCGCCTTGTCCCATGCGGAAATGCGCTTTCCCTTCGAGCGTGGAGGTGAGCTGGCTCTGGTTCTGCCCAGCGGCCGTCGCCGAGATCTCGACGTTGGATGTGCCGGAAAGAAGCGGCTTTCCGGTCAATTCGGTGATGATGGGCTCCGCCGCGACATCCGACATGGTGAGCACCACTGCGGCCTTGGGCGGCGCGGCGCGGCTGTCGACGTTGAGTGTGCCCGTTGCCTTGCCGGCGCCGACGGCCAGCTCTTCGAGCTGGGCATCCAGCACCCCGTCGGTGATGGCGGCTTTGACGCGTCCCTGCTTGAGATCGAGCGCGCCATAGGTGATCGCGGCGGCGTTGACGAGCACGTCGAGATCGAAAGCCCGAAGTGCCCTGAGATTGAACGGCTGCTCGCTCCATCCGGGCGCCGAGGAGGCCGTGGCGGACGCAGCTTCGGCCTGCGCGGCCGCTTGCGGGCCGCGCTCCAGCGTAGAGAGATCGTTGAGAAGCTGCTCCCAGCCCGCGGTCACCTGCGGCTCGAACTCTGTAACGGGTGACGCTTCAGGTGCGAGCGATGCGCGTCCTCCCTTGCCCGCGATCCGGCCGAGATCGACATGCTCGCTCGCAATCGTGCCAGAAAGCTTCGGCCGCACGCCGCCAAGATCGAGCTTGCCGTCGAAGCGGCTGCTCGTCGTGTTGATCATCACGTCGGTTTCGGTGAACGTCACGTCGCGCGTGGTGGCCAGCACCTTGCCTTCGAGCGAGGTCTTGAGCGGCTCGCCGGTCGCGGTCGTGTCCGCGCCGAACCAGCGCGCGAGATCGAAGAGAGAGGGCGTGGATGCGGTCACGTCGCCCTTGAACTCGGCGGCGGCCGAGAAAAGCGCGTCACCTTCGAGTGCCGCCCGCAACGGACGCCCGTCGATGCTCGCCTTTAGGGTCGACGATCCGCCCGCGACCATGGCATCGAAATCGCCGAGCACGATGTCGAACGCGACAGCTTCGCCACCTGCCACCAGCGTTCCCTTTGAGGTCGCGCCGCCTCCGACGGTGTCCAGTGTCTGCACGGAGTTTATGGCGCTCACCGCGCGAATGGCCCCCGTCTTCCCGCTCCGGAAGCTAAGGGCGCCGTCCCCGATCGTGATGATCGGCGGCGGAGAGAAAGCGGCCACGGGCGCCGAGGTTGCCGGTTGTGCCGCCACGCTCGCCGCAGGCGTGCCGAACACCCAGTTGCGGGTGCCGTTCGCATCTTCCTCGAGCGTGATGTTCGGCTTGATCAGTTGCAGGCTTTCCATCCGCACGCGGCCCTTGAGCAGCGGCAACAGATCGACCGTGGTCTTCACGGTGTCGCCCAGAAAGAGATTGCGCTCCGGCATTCCCTCAGGATTGGAGACGGCCACCTGGTCGAATTCCACGTCGAGCTTCGGCCGCTCGAGCTTGGGCGGGATGTGAATGCGCATGGCCCCGATGGTCACCTTGCGGCCATACGCATCCCCGATGCTCTTGGCGAGTTGATCCTTGATGAGGCCTAGCGGCGGGAAGATGACGAGAAGCGCGATCGCAACGATGGCGCCGATCAGCAGCGTGCGGAACAGCCGCCACGCGGTTCGACCCGTCTTGCGCGGCGCCTCGGCCTCGGAGGGCGTTCCAGGATCTGCTGGCATGCGGGTCTCCACGCAACACACGGGACTGACATCATGCCGGATGCGCACCATGCCAGTATGCAAGCGGCATACTATTTGGCGCGCACTCCTTCAACCCGTGCCGCGCCTGCCACGCGCTTGTGCTCAGAGGCGTTGCGCGGAGGAGACGCCGGGTCTTGACGGACTTGATCGTGGACGGGCCGCCCGGGTAAGGTTCGCACCCAAATGGCCCGGCCCCGCTTGGCGGACCGCTGAGCGCTTAGGTATGTCTTGAGTAGACAAGGAAATGTCCGCATGACGATTGTTGGCGTGTCCGCTCGTGCGTACCGGCCCGCGACGGGACTGGCGGTGGTCATGCTCCTGTCGGCCAGTACGCTGGCCGCGGCCGCCGGCAAGCTCATCGCGGTCCAGTGGTCCGATCCCGAGATCAAGAGCTTCGTCAGCGCGACGGCGGCCAATCCGCCCCGTTCTCTCGGCCCCACCGCAGACGATCAGCTCGGCAAGCTCAAGCTGCCGGTGCTCGCCTTCGAGGCGACGCCCGGGGTCGCGGAGAACACGTTCCGCATCGGTCCGCGCCCGGCGACAGAGCGCGATGTCGTCATGGATGAGGCCGAGCCTGTCTGGTACCAGATCGTCGAACGTTATGGAGACGTGACGGTTTCCGTGTCGGCGGATCTGCGCGTGCAGCACGAGTTCCCGGCGAGCTACCCCATCTATCAGAACGAGAGCCGGGGCGCCGCGCCCCAGGCGGGACCCACGGTCTCCGTGTTCGACGATCGCAACGAAGGTGGCGAAGAAGGCCTCCTCGCGGAGTACACGATCACGAAGTTCGGCGTGCCGTACACGGTGACGGTCGAATGCACAGCCGAAGCCAAGGATCAGTGCCGCGATACGAGCCAGATCTCGAAGGACAGCGAGCTGTTGAAGCTGATCCGCGCCACGCCCCCTGCCGCCACGCCCTAGAGAGACGGGCGATCACGCGACGCATGTTCGTTTGATGCGCTCCTGAGAGGTGTTCTGGACCCTTGGCCTTCGCCAGGGTGACGAAGGGATTGGGCGAGCGCCGCCGACACCTCAAGCCGTCACACCGGCGTAGGCCGGTGTCCAGACACGCCAGAAATGGGCCAATCCATCGCTGCTCGGGAGCGCATCGAACGGCGCGGCGTTTACACCGCGAGATTGCCGCTGATCGCGAGGCGCCCGCCACGCGGAGCTGCATCCGCCAGGGCAAGGTCAGGTCCGAGCGGCGTTCCATGATCCATGGCCCGGATCGCACCGTCGCGGGCCCCGGTGATCATGTTGGCGCTGATGAGGCACGCGCCCGCAGCCGGGTCTGACGAGATCAGGATGCCCACGCCCGCGTCGCGGATCAGGTTTCCGGTCATCGCCACGTTGCGTAGATAGGCCCCCCAGCCGGCCAGGATGCCCGCCGTCGGCGCGCCTTCGATCACGTTGCCGGTCACCGTGGTGTCCGCCTCGATACCGATGCCCACTCCGCGCTTATCCACAGGTTCGTGCTCGCGCCGGAACAGATTGCGGACGAGATTGCCCTGCACCACGGCGAGCCGTCCGCCCTCGTTGAAGTTGGTGACGGCGATGCCGCTCGCGGCGTTGTCTACGACATTGCCCGAGATGAGCGCGCCTTCGAACGCAAACTCCGCGTAGAGCGCCACTTCGCCGATCGTGCGGCACGCATTGCCGACCATCTGGATGTTGCTCGCTCCGTTCCCGCGGATCGCGGAATAGGCGCAGTCCGTTATGCGGTTGCCCGAAACCAGCACGCCGCCCGCGCGGAACACGTTGATGCCGTTTCCGTTCTGCCCGCTGCCGCCGCCCTTGGTAGCGATCCGCTCGATGCGGTTCGCCTGAACGAGGCTGCCGTCCTCGCCGGGGCTGCTCCGCCAGATCTGCACGCCGTTGTTGGCACAGTCCGAAATCGCGTTGTGGCTCACGTCGAGCCCGCGCGCATCAAGGCTGAAGAGGCCAGCCTGCGACATCTCCCGCAGCGTGCAGTCGGTGATCGTCCCTGCCGACCGGGTCAGCGCGATGCCGTTGAGCAACCCGCGCCGCACGTCGAGGCCGGACAGCGTGAACCCCTCGCAATCATCGAGCGAGACGAGGCCCGTCGCCTGATTGGCGTCCATGCCGAGCAGATTACCGTCGAGGACGAGCCCTTCGAGGCGGACGCCCGCCGCCTTGCGTCCTGAAAGAAAACTGCCTCCGCCCGTGAATTCGAGAACGGTGCGTCCGGATGTTCCAATGAGATGCGTGCCGGGCCTCAGCGCCAACGCGCCGATGCGAAAGCGTCCCGGCGGAAGGGTGACCGGGAGACCCTGGCTGGCCCCGCTGTCGATGGCGGCCTGCAAGTCTGCCGTCTGCTCCACGCCGTCTTTCGGCAGGAGGGCAAATGGCAGGGATGATGCGGAAGCCTTCGAGTGCGCACGCGGTCCCGCCTCGCCTCCCGCGCCCGTTGCGGCCTGGGCGGAAAACCCAGCGGCGGCAAGGCCGGTCGAGACCAGTCCGGTCGAAAGAAGGGTGCGGCGATCGAGGGGCATGAGAGGCTCCGGACGCCCATCATGCACACCCCCGGTTAAAGGACCTTAACGTGCCGGCGTGAGGGGGGCGGCCGGCCGAGGCAGGTCCGGATGATCTCGAGCCCGCCGATGAGCGCCGTCCCCCAGTCGAACCGCATCGCCTTGGGATCGGCCCGCGACTTGAGCAACGCAGGCTGAATTTCCTGGGGAATATGAAAAAAGCCGACAGTCGCCGGTTGCTCACCTTGCTCCGCCAGAAGCAGCGAGTGGTAAAAAATGGCGTTGCAGAGATAGCCGCCCGCATCGTCCGAGAGTTCGGCAGGAACGCGCAACGCGGCGAGGCGGCGTTTGATTTCTTCGGCGGGAACGTGCGTCGCGTGGGTCGCAGGCCCGCCGCGGACGATGTGGGTGTCGCTCGGCAGCGCGCCCACGGCATCCTCTGCAGAGCGGCACAGATTGTGCGCCTGCGTCTCGATCACGAAGCAAGTAGCCTTGGACGATACGCCGAAATGCAACACCAGCTTCGGCCGCTCCCGCTCGTAGAGCGTCTTGAGCCGGCCGGGCGCTCGTTCCCATTCCGTGGGCAGGATCCTGGAGACCACCCGGTGCGCGCTGAAACGGCGGGCCGCGAGATGGGCGAGCTTGGGCACGAACCGTTGGCTGGCGTTCTCGGCGACACCAGGAAATGGGCCGAAGCCCGTCAGAAGAATGGTATCTCGCTGACGCATTGCCTCAAGAAATTGCCCCTGGATTGGGCGTATTGACGGAGGAAGCCCGTGTCACGAAGTCGAAGCCTATCCGTGTTTTATCGCAATCGGCGGTAGGCTTCATCACCGCAAGCAGCGCTGGCGGCGATTGGCGTGATCCCGTTTGAAATGGCGCCGGATCGGAATTACGCTCTCGCCCGATTTTGTAGGGCCGCTTGCGAGACTTGGGAACGCCGTGCCGTTCCTTCAATGGCGGATACCTGATGCGGACTGCATTTTGGGGGAGGCGACCTTGCGTAGCTTCGGTGTGATCGCGGCTTGTCTTTCGGCGCTGATGCTGGCGTCGTGCGGAGAAGCTCCCAAGAGCGGCAGTCCGCCGCCTGCAACCGCGCCCGCGCCCCAGGCCGAGCCGCCGCCGGTGACGGACGAGGTCGCGCCGTCGGCACCCGAGCCCAAGGCCGAGGCTCCGAGCGAGACCGATGGCGCACCGGCCGGCGGGTCTCCGCCCGCGGCCGGGGAAGAGGAAGCGCGCCCAAGAGCCGCGGCGCGTCCGCCTGCCGCTGCGAAACCGCAGGCCCCCGCTCCGTCCTCCGCGCCCGAGCCCGTGGGCAGCGGCGCGCCGCCCCCTGACGCGATGGCGCCCGGCGCACCTGCGCCGCCGCCGCCACCGGCCGCCGAGGAGGCCAAGACCGCTCCGGGCGAGTGGGATGTCGTGCCTGTCTACTACGGTACGGATCGCGCCCAGACGCCGAACGACAAGCGGCTCGACTATGGCAGCGAGCGCGGGCGGCGCCTGGAGCTCGGCCGCGCGCTCGTCACCGTTCCCAAGGCCCACAAGGTTCCGTCCATCGAGCGGCCCTGGGCCATCCGCGTCTTCAACGTCACGCTCTACGAAGAGGCGGAGGACCCCAATCGCCATTTTACGATGGAAGAGATCAAGACGCTCTCGGAGGAGGAGTTCCTGGCCGCCGTGCGCGAGCGGCTCGCCGCCTCGTCGCGCTATAAGGATCACGCCTTCATCTTCGTGCACGGCTACAACACGAGCTTCGACTACGCCATCTACCGCACGGCGCAGATCTCCTACGATCTGAAGTTCGACGGCGCGGCCTTCGCCTACAGCTGGCCGTCGGGCGGCGGGCTCGCGAGCTACACCTACGATCGCGAGAGCTCCGGACAGTCCGAGCCCTATCTCAAGCAGTTCATGGAGCTGGTGATCAACAAGACGGGCGCGAAGTCCGTGAGTATCATCGCCCACAGCATGGGCAACCAGCCGACGCTACAGGTGCTGCGCGACTTGCGTTACGCCAAGCCAGAAGGCGTGCAGATCAGCCAGATCATTCTGGCCGCGCCCGATGTCGATCGCGACAACTTCGAGAACATCGCAAGCTCCATCAAGGGTCTCGCCGACGGCGTCACGCTCTACGCCGCCGGCAACGATCGCGCCCTTCGCGTCTCGCGCAATTTCTACGGCGGCATTCCGCGCGCGGGCGACGTGCCGGCCACGGGGCCGCTGATCCTGCCGGGCATCGACACGATCGACGTGACCGCCGCGAGCATGGACAGCCTCGGCCTCAATCACTCCGGCTACGCGGAGAACAACGCGCTTCTCTCCGACATCGCCGCGCTGATCGCCAGCGGTACCCGGCCGCCGAAGCTGCGCACCCCGAGCCTGGAGGAGGTGACGACGGACCGCGGCGTCTATTGGCGCTACCCTGCCGCGCGTTGAGGGCGGAAGGATTCGTTAACTCCGCTTTGCGACAGTCCGGGATCGCGGTGTTGTCGTAGCGTGGGTGTGAAACGATGCGTGGCGTTGGAATGGCCGGCTGCAGCCGGTTGGCTCTGAAAGCGGGCATGAGCGCTCTGGCGGTCATGCTGATGGCCGGACTTCCCGCCGCTGCCGCTGAAGACACGCCGGCAGCTTCAGCCGAGGCAAAGGCCGACGCGCCGCCGCAGGCCGACTATTATACGCGCCGCGCCAAGTCGATCCTGGAAGCCGAGAAGAGCAGTATCGAGAAACCGCATCCGCTGGCCGCGTCCTATCCGGGCATGGACGTTGTGGTATGCGAAGCCGGGTGCACGACCATCGGCAAGCCTGAGGTCGTCTACGCAAAGCGCCATGCCGAGGCCGCCAAGACGGTGACGCAAGGTTTGCTCGTTCCCACATCCGACAACGGCGGAACCGCCGCCGCACCCGGCGCGGTGCTTTCGTCGAATGCGGCCGCCTGTGTGGCCGGGTGCTATGGAGGTGAGGGAGACGCGTTCGAGGCTTATCCCGAATCCCCGGTCGGAGAATGGTCCACCTCCGTTCAGACGACAGCCCCGCGCGACAAGCTCTCGCCGATCCGCTGAGCAGCGGCCCTTAGCCGCCAGCGAGCGCGGCGCGTATCTTCTCCGCGTTCTGGGCCAGAACGGCGGGATCCTCCATCTTTCCCGAATGCGGTTTCATCGGCACGCCTGTGTGCCGCGGCACCACGTGAATGTGCAGGTGGAACACGCTCTGTCCGCCGGCCGCCTCGTTGTACTGGAAGATGCTGACGCCGTCGGCCGCGAATGCGCTTTTGACGGCGCGGGCCACCTTCTGCACCACCGGAAGCAGCTTGGCGAGCGAAGCGGGATCGGCATCGAGAATGTTGCGCGCGGCCGCCTTGGGCACCACGAGCGTGTGCCCCGGCGCCTGCGGCATCACATCCATGAAGACGAGCACGTCGTCGTCTTCCAGAACCTTGTGGGCCGGAATCTCCCCGCGCAGGATCTTGGCGAAGACGTTGTTGGTGTCGTAGGCCATCGTGCTCACCCCAATCTCAGGTCTGATGCTGCCTTCTATGAGCATCGCCTTTGCCATTCTGCAAGCCCTCACGAGCTTTGCCTTGATCTCATGCGGATGAAGCGGGTTCCCCACGGCGCGCCCTATTGTCCGTTGCCGTCCCGCTTGAATGGTCCGTGCTCGCGCAGAAGCTCGTTGACCTCGGCCACCTCGCTGCGCTCTTCCTCGAGATAGCGGGCCACCGCCGCCTCGAGGCGCGGATCGGCGAGCCAGTGGAGAGAGTACGTCGTCTCGGGGAGATAGCCGCGCGCGAGCTTGTGCTCTCCTTGCGCGCCCGCTTCCACACGGGGAAGCCCGTGCGCGATCGCATAGTCGATGGCCTGATAGTAGCAGAGCTCGAAATGCAGGAACGGATGGTGCTCGATCGCGCCCCAGTAGCGCCCGAACAGGCAGTCTCCGCCGATGAGGTTCAGCGCGCCCGCCACCAGCTTCCCGTCACGCCGCGCGAACACGAGCAGACACCGATCCGCGAGGGCCGCACCGAGAAGTGAGAAGAAGGTGCGGTTGAGATACGGCCGTCCCCACTTGCGCGATCCGGTATCCGTGTAGAACGCGAAGAACGCATCCCAATGGGCCTCCGTGATTTCCGCGCCGGTGACCGAGAAAATTTCGACGGCGGCCTGCGCGTCAGCCCTCTCCTTGCGGATCGCCTTGCGCTTGCGAGAGGCGAGCGTCTGAAGAAAATCGTCGAAGGTGCGATAGCCCGCGTTGTGCCAATGGAACTGCTGGCCGGTGCGTCTCAGAAAGCCGCCCTCGCCGCCGAGCCGCGTCCATTCGCCTTCGGTCAGGAACGTCACGTGCACCGAGGATGCGCCGATGCGATCTGCAACTTGAATGGCCGCACGGGCGAGCAGCAGTTCCGTCTCGGCCTCCTTTGCGCCAGGCCGCGCGAGAAAGCGGCGCCCCGGAACCGGCGTGAATGGCACGGCGCCCTGCAGCTTCGGATAATACTGTCCTCCCGCGCGGTGCAGCGCGTCGGCCCAGGCGTGGTCGAACACGTACTCGCCCTGGCTGTGCGTCTTGGCATAGAGCGGCATCACGCCGGAAATTGCGTCTCCCGGGCCTTCGAGCACGAGGTGATGGGGATGCCATCCGCTTCGCTCGCCGACGGTCCCGGCCGCCTCGAGCGCGCCGAGAAACGCGTGCGAGAGAAACGGATTGTACGTCGCCGCATCCGGGTTAGCGCAAGCGTCCCACGCATCGGCCGCGATGTCGCGGATGCGCGGCACGACTTTCACGAGTCTCTGCTCCGCGTCGCCCAGCGTCCTGCTCCTATCGAGGCTCGAAACCTAAGCGTCCACCCGCGCGCGTTCGGCAAGCCAGCCTTCCAGCTCTCTCAGCGCACGCCGGGACATGATGCGCTTTTTCTCTGCCCCGCGCTCCTTGCCTTTGAGCCGACGTCCGTCCGCCCCCGACGTCGGCGCGTCGTCGAGCGGAGGCAGCAGCCCGTAGTTTATGTTCATAGGCTGGAACGACGGCGCGGAGGCGCCGGCATCGAGAAGATGCCCGCCTGTGATGTGGGCGATCAGCGCACCGAGCGCCGTCGTGGGCGGAGGCGGAGAGAGAGGCTCGCCCTTCCGCTCCCAAGCCGCGAAACGTCCGGCGAGCAAGCCGATCGCCGCGCTTTCCACGTAGCCCTCGACCCCGGTGATCTGACCGGCAAAGCGAAGCCGCGGCTCGGCCTTGAGCCGGAGAGAGCTGTCGAGCAGCTTCGGCGAGTTGAGGAACGTGTTGCGGTGAAGGCCGCCCAAGCGCGCGAACTCCGCGTCTCCGAGCCCCGGGATCATGCGAAACACGCGCACCTGCTCCGCGTGCTTGAGCTTGGTCTGGAAGCCCACCATGTTCCAGAGCGTGCCGAGCGCGTTGTCCTGCCGAAGCTGCACCACGGCGTAGGGCCGCCGCCCCGTGCGGGGATCACTGAGACCCACGGGCTTCATGGGCCCGAAACGCAGAGTCTCGCGGCCTCGTTCCGCCATCACCTCGACCGGAAGGCATCCGTCGAAATAGGGAGTTGATGCTTCCCAGTCCTTGAAAGTGGTCTTCTCGCCCGCGAGCAGAGCGTCGATGAAAGCTTCATACTCGTCTTTCGACATCGGGCAGTTGAGGTAGTCGGCCCCGGTTCCGGCGGGTCCCGCCTTGTCGTAGCGCGATTGCTTCCAGGCGATCGTCTGGTCGATGCTCTCGAGATGCACTACGGGAGCGATGGCGTCGAAGAAGGCAAGCTCGGTTTCGCCCGTGAGCGTCTTCACCGCCTCGCTCAGCGCGGGAGATGTGAGCGGCCCGGTCGCGACGATCACGCTGTCCCAGTCTGCTGGCGGCAGTCCGGCCACTTCGCCGCGCTCGATCGTGACCAGCGGATGCTGGGAGAGCCGTGCCGTCACCTCGGCCGAAAAGCCGTCGCGATCCACCGCCAGCGCGCCGCCGGCCGGCAGCTTGTGCCGGTCTCCCGCCGCCAGGATGAGCGAGCCCGCGCGGCGCATTTCCTCGTGCAGCAGGCCGACTGCGTTGTTTTCCCAGTCGTCGGACCGGAAGGAGTTGGAGCAGACCAGCTCCGCGAGGCCTTCCGTCTTGTGGGCATCCGTCATGCGCTCCGGGCGCATTTCGTGGAGAACGGCCGGGACGCCGTGGGATGCGATTTGCCAAGCCGCTTCCGAGCCCGCGAGGCCGCCGCCGATTACGTGAATGGGTGTGTGTTCTGTCATGGCGCCGAGCCTATCACAACCTTAACGGCCGTTCGTCAAGCTGCCTCTTTGCCGGTCCGCCAGCCTGGAATGGACATATGGGTATTTCTGGCGCATAAAAATTCACGGAACATGCTCACTAGGAGCCTTAATATCGGCCATGTCCATCATCCCGAAACCTGACAGCATCACGTGCAGCAGGGCCGAAGTGGACGTGCTGGTCGTCGAGGATTCCTGGAACGTCGCCCAATCCTTGAAGGGCATCGTGGAAAAGGCTGGCGCCCGGGTTGTGGGACCGGTGCCCTCGGTAGCCGAAGCCCTCAAGGTCATAGATGACCAGCCTGTGTCCCTCGTGCTCGTCGACATGAACCTCAGGGACGGTTTCGCGGATCCGCTGGTGGATGTGCTGATCGAGCGGGGCATCGCCTACGCCATCATAACCGCCTACGAAGCGCTGCCCTCGAATGCCGATCGCGAGGCGCTTGCCCGCATGAGCAAGCCGCTCGATCACGATCGCATCGCGGAGTTCATTCGCGACTTCAGCGCCAGTCAGGCGAACGCCTGAGCGCCACCCCCGTCATGTGAGCGTCAGGTCGGCAGGCGCGAGTGGCAGCCAGATGGTGCAATTTGCGCCATGCTCCGGAAACGTCAGTGTCACCATCGCATCCGCCTCATACTTCAAGAGATCGCGGATGGTGCTCGTGCCGAACCCTTCCGGCCCGATCTCGCCCGTGAGCGGAAGACCACGCTCCTGCCACTCGATCACGAGAATTTTTGTGTCCGGCAGCTCTGTGCTCTCTATGTGCCAGGTGACGAAAACCCGGCCCTCCGGCCGTGACAGCGCGCCATGCTTGACCGCGTTGGTCGAAAGCTCGTGCAACACGAGGCTTAGGGATTGCGCAAGCGCCGGCCGCAACAGAATGCGCGGGCCGGTGAGCGCGTCGGCGCTTGCGTCCTGGAACGGCGCAAGCTCGGTTTGAACGAGCTCCGCAAGCTCGAGCCCGTGCCACTTCTCCCGGCTCAGCATCGAATGCGTGCGCGCCATGGAGCGGATGCGCCCGCCGAGCGCCAGGTAGAAATCCTCGACCGAGGATGCGTTCTCGCGCGAGCGGTCCACCACGGCCTGCACGAGCGTCAGCCCATTCTTGACGCGGTGATCGAGCTCGCGGACGAGCAGTTTTCGCCGCTCCTCGCCCGCGCTTCGTTCCGCGATCAGCGCCGAAAGCGAAAGCGAGCAGGCGACCATCGACACGATGGTGATCTGCGACCACATGATGTCGACGTCCGTGATGTCGCCCCGCTGCGCGACGACGCAGGCCACCAGGATGAACGCAACGAGCGAAGCTCCGATCGGCGAATAGGTGAGCGGCTGGCGGATGGCGAGCAGCAGCAACGGCGGAAACAGGATGGCGACCGGAATGCGCAGCTCCGCGCCGTGCTGCCCGATTGCGCCCGGATAGAGCGCCGTCGCCGTAGCGGAGACGAGGCCGATCAGAAGCAGGCCCTCGATATGATCGCGCACCGGGATCTCGCGAGAGGCGAGCGTGCGCAACCCTAGAATCATCGGCGTGATGGCGATAACGCCGATCAGGTCTGAGCGGAACCAGAGATGCCAGTGCGTGAGAAGCGGGCCTTTGGCCTCGCCGAGTATCTTGATCGTCACGGCCCCGATGGCCGCGCCGAGCGCTGTTCCCACGGTCGCGGCGACGAAAATGCCGAACACCCGGCGCAGGCTGTCGAAGCGCAGGTCCGTGCCGAGAAACCGTTCGGCAAGCCACGCCACCGTCAGGCACTCGACCACGTTCGCGAAAGCGAACAGGGGCGCCAATGCATAGATCCGCCCGGCGGCCATGTTCGCCGCCATCGTTGCGATGGCCACGCCGGTTGCGACCGGCACGAAGCTCGCCCGCCCGAAGACGAGCAGTGCACCCACCGCGATGCCCGAGGCAGGCCAGAACACGGCGACCCCGCTCGGATGGGCGAGCAATGCGAGCCCATAGCGCGCGGCGAAATAGTAGGAGGCCGTCATCAGCGTTGCGGCGAGAACGCCTATCCCCACACGCTCTAGGCTTACCGCGCCGCCCGCGCCTCGCTCGGCCTCGCCCCGCTTCTCCTGCCCGGCGGAGGTCGCAGACTCGCTCCTCAGGAAGAGCGGCGCGCGTGTCATGACGCGCACTGTCCGCTCGCGTCGAGATCGGCCTTTACCGCGTCGAAGGAGTCGAACTCGCCGACGGGCGCGATCTCCTTTGCGCCGCTCGCATCGAACAGCCAATACCAATCGAAGCTGCCCCCGAAACGGAGATAGCGGTGCTGCTGGGCGACAATGGAATCCTTGAGGTCGGAAGTGCACCACGAGAGGATCGCGAAATCGTTCGCCGGCATCACATAGCGCGCGGTTCGCGATTTGAGGGTGAATGCATGGAGCGCCGAGGAGGTGGCCCAGGCAGGCGAGAGGAAAAAAAGCGTCTCGCCGTCGGCGGAGAATTGCTTGTTCTGAAACGCGCACAGAGCCTGGCTGGGTTCGGATCCCGCGTGCCCTCGGATCAGCAACTCGTCACCGGCGCCGTCGATGCGAACGCGCCGCAACTCGTCCGGTGCGCTGAGCGCGGTGCAGTCGCCGCTATCGTCCTCGTCGGGGCTTTTGGAAGCTGGCTTTGCCGAGCGCGTATAGATCACCCATTGCTGATCGGGCGAGATGACGGCCTCGCTGTCGCGCTGCTGGCTGGTGAGCGTTTTGCGGTTGTTGCCCGTGAACAGCACGACGTTGCCGTTCTCCACGGCGACGCGTAGCCGGGCTCCGGCCACGGCGTCAGACGTAAAACAGCCGATCGCAACAAGAGCCGCGATCGGCGCGAGCAGCACCCCGGCTGCCATGGTTTGAGCGCGTGAGGCGCAGACGCACATGATCTTCATCCGAGCTCGAAACAGGCCCTCTCGCGACGTGGCCGCGTGTGGGGGCGCCCCGCACGGCGACGCTCAGTGATACCCCTCGCCGGCTCTCACCTTGCCGCGGAACGTCCAGTAGACGAACACGGTATAAGCCAGGATCACGGGCAGCAGGATGAGAACTCCGATCAGCATGAACAACTGCGACGACGGGTGGGCGGCCGCCTGCCAGACGTCCACGTTGGGTGGCACGATGTAAGGTAAATTCGAGACCGCGAGGCCGATGAACCCGAGCAGGAACAGCGCGATGGTCGAGACGAAGGGAGCCGTGTCGCGCCCGGCATGGAGCGCCGACCAGCACGACCACGCCGCATACGCCGTCAAGAGCGGCACGGGAGCTAGAATCAGGAAGTTCGGCAGCGTGAACCAGCGCTCGAAGATGCGCGGCACCGCGAACGGAGTCCAAAGGCTCACGATCACGAGAGCAAGCAGCACCAAGGGAAGAATGCGCTTCGCTTGCTCGCGCGCTTGCGTCTGAACCTCGCCGTCTGTTTTCATGACGAGCCAGGTCGCGCCGAGAAGGGCATAGCCCGCCACCACGGCAACGCCGGTGAGCAGCGAAAACGGAGAAAGCCAATCGAATGTCCCGCCCGCGAATACGCCGTCGCGCACCGTGGGGCCTTCGAGCAGCGCGCCGAGAATGATGCCCTGCATGAACGAGGCGACGATCGAGCCCCCCGCGAACGCAAGATCCCAGATCTGGTGGTGAGGCTTGGCGACCCAGCGGAACTCGAACGCCACGCCGCGGAACACCAGCGCCAGAAGCATGATGATCACCGGCAGGTAGACCGCTGGCATGATGATCGAATAGGCCAGCGGAAAGGCCACCAGAAGCCCGCCGCCTCCCAGCACCAGCCACGTTTCGTTGCCGTCCCAGAACGGCGCGACCGAGTTCATCATCTGATCCCGGTCCGCTTCCTCCGGGCTCGCCGGGAACAGGATGCCGATCCCGAGGTCGAAGCCATCCAGCACCACGTAGAGCGCCACCGCGACGCCGAGAATGGCGACCCAGATGAGCGGGAGCCAATAGGACGTGTCTTCCATGGGCTCACCTCGTCCCTTCGATGGCTTCGTGGGCTGCTTCCTCGGCCGCCGACAGCGGTCGTGACGGCACGCCCTCTGGCGGCTTGACGGAGGCGCCCGCAGGTCCCTTCTCGATCAGCCGGTTGATGTAGTAGATGCCCATCGAGAAGACGACCGAGTAGATCAGTACGAACAGCACCAGCGTGGTCAGCACGGCCCCGGCGGAAACGGGTGAGGCTGCCTCCGCCGTGCGCACGATGCCGGTGGCGAGCCAAGGCTGCCTCCCCGTCTCGGTCACCCACCATCCGGCGAGAATGGCGATGAAGCCGGCAGGCCAGGAGATCGAAAGCGGCCATAGGAACCACCGTGTGTGGAACAGCGCGCCGCGCCACCACAGGAATGCGCCGATCGCGCCCGCGGCTATCATGAGTAGGCCGAGACCCACCATGATGCGGAACGCGAAGAACACGGGCTTCACTGGCGGCCTGTCCTCAGGCGCGAAGTCCTTGAGGCCCTTGAACAGGCCCTCCCACTCGTGGGTGATGATGAGGCTCGCGATGTTGGGCAGTGCGATCTCGAAATGGTTCTTCTCCTCCGTCTCGGAGGGGATGGCGAACAGCACCAGATCGGCTGGCTTGCTGCCGTCCCAATGAGCCTCCATCGCCGCGACCTTCGCCGGCTGATGCTTCGCCGTATTGAGGCCGTGCATGTCGCCGATGACGAGCTGGAGCGGAGCGAGCAGCGCCACCATGCCGATGCCCATTCGCAGCATCGTCTTGGATTCTTCGATGAAGCGTCCGGCCAGCAGATAGCGCGCGCCCACCGCCGCCACCACGAGCGATGTCGTGAGATAGGCCGCCGTGAACATGTGCGAGAAGCGGTAGGGGAAGCTCGGGTTGAAGATGATCTCGAACCAGCTCACCGGATAGGCGATGCCCGCGCGCACCTCGTGTCCGGCCGGAGTCTGCATCCAGCTGTTGGCCGCCAGGATCCAGAACGCCGACAGCGACGTGCCGATCGCGACCAGAACCGCCGCAGTCACGTGAAGATTGGGCGAGACCCGGTTCCAGCCGAAGAGCATGATGCCGAGGAAGGAGGCCTCGAGGAAGAAGGCGGTGAGCACCTCGTAGCCGAGCAGCGGCCCGAGCACGTTGCCCACGATCCGCGAGAAGCCGCTCCAGTTGGTGCCGAACTCGTAGGAGAGCACGATGCCGGACACGACGCCCATCGCGAAGCTCACGGCGAAGATCTTCGTCCAGAAGCGGGCAAGCCTGTGCAGGTGCTCCCGCCCGGTCATGCGCCAGCGCACGAGCAGCGTCGCGATGAAAGCCGCGAGCCCAATCGTGAAGCTCGGGAAGATGATGTGGAACGAGACAGTAAATGCGAACTGAATACGCGCCAGAAAGGTTGCGTCGAGATCCATGGACCGCCATCTCGATAAGGGTTGAGCGCGAAAAGCGAGCGCCGGGACACCCGGACGTCCGCAGCATACTGGCGTGCGTCGGCCGTGCCGTCGAGCCCCCCGTTGGACGCAGGCAAAGGGGAGCGTTCCTGGCTTGATGGCGGAAAGCGTGCTAAGAGGGCCGCTCGTGTTTTTCAGGAGCACGGAGGACGCACATGGACACGAAGGTCATTGTTGCCATCGCCGCGGCCATTGCGCTGGCGGTGATCGCCTACACCGCTTTCACGCCGCAGCCCGCGACAGGTCCCGCCACGCCACCCGAAGCAACCGCACCCGCTCCTGCGCCGGCACCAGCGCCGTCCGCAGCTCCCACCCCCGCGCCAGAGCCGGCCCCGGCTCCCGAGACACCTCCTCCTGCTGCGCCGCAATAACCTGGCGGCGACCCTGCCTGTGAGGTTGAGAAATGCCCCTGGAGGCGAGAGAAGCTTTCCGGAGATTTCTGTGTGCGCCGCGTTTGGCGTTTCTCAACCTTAACGCCGCATGTCCCATAAGCGCGGCGAGGCTCGCGCGCTGATCCCGGCGCGTGGGCACGTCACGCTTGTGACATAATAATTTCGCGATGAATCTTTGCTCTCGGTAGAGATCAACGAACGGCGGGCGCCGGAAGCGGAGATCGCGACCGGAAGCCGCAGAACGCGACGCGGCGATAAGTTCTGTCGCTCCGTGTTCCCCGCGTGACTGCTCACGCCTGCCCAAGTCGCTTTTTTCACCGGACCCATGCCCGCGCGAACGCCCCGTCCGCGACCGGATCTCACCTAAACGGAACATCAGGACCCCCCATGTGGAGCTACCGCAAACGTCTCGACCGCGACCTCGTGCGATGGCGCGAGGCGGGTTGGATCACGCCGGAGAACGAAGCCGCCATTCGCCACGACGCAGAGAGGGGCGTACGCACGCTGGGGCTGGCCAACTCGCTCGCCATTCTCTCCGCGGTCCTGATCGGCTTCGCGGTCATGAGCTTCGTCGCCTCCAACTGGCAGGATATGCCGCGCGTGCTGCGCCTGGGGCTGCTGATCGCGTCGCTGTGGACGTCCTACGGACTATCGGGCTTCTTCGCCCGCCGCGGCATGGCCGGATTTTCTCATGCCGCCATTCTTCTTGGCGTCGGCATCTTCGGCGGCAGCATCATGCTCATCTCCCAGATGTACCACATGGACGGCAACCCGGCCGGCGCCGTGCTGCTCTGGGCTGCAGGCGCTCTGCTGGCTGGCGTCGTCTTGAGGTCGAACCCCGCGCTCGCCTTCGCCATGATCCTCGTCACCATCTGGGGCACCATGGAAGCCTTGCGGCTCGACAAGGTGTTCTGGCTCTTCCTCTTGCCGTGGGCCCTGGTGTCGGCTGCCTTCTATTGGCAGCGCTGGCGGCCCGGCCTTCATCTCGCCGGCCTTGCTCTGACGGGATTTGTGGTGAGCCTCGGCTATCGCTTGAACGACGGACACGCCCATGGCCTCGTCGTCGCCATGGGGCTCGGCATCATGGCGGCCTCCATGGCGGGCGAGCGCCTCAAGCCGGAATTGCCGGCTCTGTGGTCGGGCTCGTTCAACTATGGCCTTGTCATCGTGCTCGCCGGGCTCTGGGCGCTGCAGTTCTTCGAGAACCCGCCGCTCGATGTCTTCACGCTGCTGGCGGTGCTCGCGCTCGCCTTGCTCATCGCGGCCATTTTCTGGGGTCTCAAATCCGGAAATCGCGGCGCGCTGTGGCTCGGCTATGCCGGCTTCTCCGTCGAGATCCTGGCCGTGTACGTCGAGACCATCGGCACACTGCTCAACACGTCACTCTTCTTCCTCGTCGCCGGCTTGATCGTCTCCGCGCTGGCCGCAATGGCCTACCGGCTTCATTCCCGTGGCGAGGCGCAGGCTAAGGGAGCCCTGTCATGATCAAGTTGTCGCCCACCTCCTGGCTTGCGATTGCCATCGTCGCGGTGCTCCAGACCGTCGCGCTCGCGAGCATGGTCTACGGCCGCGTGACCCTGCTTCGGGACGGCCGGGAGATCGTCGCCGAGGTGATCCCCGTCGATCCGCGCGAAATCTTCCGCGGCGACTACGTCATTCTCGGCTACGGCTTCGGCCGCGCCGAGGTTCCGGTTCCCGCCGGCACGGTTCAGGGAGACACCGTCTACGTGACCCTGAAGCCCGCCGCGGCGCCTGGACAGTGGGACGTCGTCTCCGCCTCCGGCACCTATCCCAGCGAAGGCATGGGCGCCGAGACGGTCGTCCTCAAGGGCATCGTCTCCTACGTGTCCGGCAGCGCCGTCCCGGGCGAACTGCCGAAGGCCGCCGTCCGCTATGGCATCGAAAGCTATTTCGTGCCGGAGGGCACGGGCCGCGAACTGGAAAATCAGGTCCGTGAAAAGAAGATTTCGGTGGTCCTCGCTGTTGGACGATCGGGTGACGTGGCGATCAAGGCCCTCGTCATCGACGGCAAGAGGGTGGCGGAACAGCCCTGGCTCTGAGCCTCGGCAGAGCGGGGGCGACGCGCGGACCCTGGCGCCGCGCGCCAACCTTTGCTAAGCGGGCGCACCTTTTTGTTTGAATTGGAGCCCCGCCGACCATGACCATCGTTCGCCACGAGTCCAACGAGATCTATTCCAAGGCTGCCGAAGCAGGCGGCCTCGTTTTCACGGCGGGCATCGTGCCGTCCGATCTTTCGCGGTGCGTGAAAGGCCAGACCGAGGAAGTGCTGAAGGAGATCGACCGCCTTCTGGCTCTCGCAGGCACGTCGAAGGATAAGGTCGTCCAGGCCACCATCTGGCTTGCCGACATCCGCCATCGCGAGCAGATGAACGAGGCCTACAAGGCTTGGACCGCCGGCAAGAACACGCCCGTCCGCGCTTGCGTCGAGGCCAAGCTGGTCGATCCGCGCATGCTGGTCGAGATCAGCGTCGTTGCCGCGAAGTAAGCGCGAGACGATACGAAAGCGAGCACGAGGCAGGGTCTGTTTCGCTATGTGCGGAGCGGGTTCTGCCTCGCAGTTATTCCGAGCTGCTCGCTTAAGATTCTACCCGTGTGACGTGTTTGCCTCGCCGTCAGCCGATTCGGCCGGACACTGATCTGGCGCTATCGAGCCCCCTAAGTGAATCGGGCAGACTGCGCGCCTCAATAGCTGAATGCGAAATGAGGCTCCAATGTCGGCAACGAGGATTTTCAGGGCGATAGCGGCTGCGGCCGTGATGAGCGCGGTGGCAGCGCCTGCAATGGCGGATGATTCGGGCTTCGCCTACATGCACGATCTCCGCAAGGAAGGCGGCCGGACGTGCTTCACGGACCACTATCACTATGGCAGCGGCAGCGGGCCGACCAAGGCGGCCGCTCAGAAGGCTGCGATCGGCTCTTGGGCAAGCTTCACCGATTTCGAGTACGGCAGTGATTGGGCTCGTTTTTCTCGTGCGGCCAGCAAGGGCATGACGTGCTCCGGCGGCGGTGGAGGGAGCTTCGACTGCCAGATCGAGGCGCGCCCCTGTAAGTAAGGCGCCGACGCGGCCGCGACGGCCTTCTGGATAGGGAGCAGGCAACGCCCGCGCGGGGCGTCGTCTGCTCTTTTGCGTATGTGGGCCGTGCACGGAGTACACGCTAAAGAGGCTCAGGCGGTCATGTCCGCCTAAAGACCACAGCCGCGATCTCGGCTTCCTAAACCGGAGAGAGCGAGCGTAGGAAACTGAAATAAAAAAGAAAAATTGAAGTCGTATGTGATGGGAGCAGGTCTGTTTCCCTACGCGATAACCCTTTGTGCCTGTATTGCAACGCAAAGGGTCTTTTGGCATGGTCGCGCGTCTCTGCTTTGGGAGGGGACGGGGAAACGCGGACTAGACCGCTTCGGGCTTTGCCGGCTCGGCGCGTAATCCGTGATCGACACTTGCGATGAAGTGCGTTGCTCACGTTGTTGATTGATTTCAATCAGGAACGATCACGCTCACCGGTTGTCGCGAGCACGGACACGTGCGAGGTCGCAGCCAACGAACTGGCCATATAGGGGAATTCAATGACGGAAATAGTTTGGGGGATCATCGCCTGCGGGGCGTTATCGATCCTTTATGCGGTTGTCACGATTCAGTCGGTCATGAAGTCCGACGCGGGCAACGCGAAGATGCAGGAGATCGCAGCCGCGATCCGCGAGGGCGCGAGCGCCTATCTCAACCGCCAGTATCAGACCATCGGCATCGTGGGCGCGGTGATTTTCGCGCTCGCCTGGTTCCTCCTGGGACCGCTCGTCGCCGTCGGCTTCCTGATCGGTGCAGTCCTCTCCGGCCTCGCCGGTTACATCGGCATGAACGTCTCGGTTCGCGCCAACGTGCGCACCGCTCAGGCTGCAACGGTCTCGCTGGGCAAGGGTCTCGACATCGCCTTCAAGGCTGGTGCCGTGACGGGAATGCTCGTGGCTGGTCTCGCCCTGCTCGGCGTCGCCATCTACTTCTATGTTCTCACTGATCTTATGGGCTACGGCGCGGGTGACCGCACGGTCATCGACGCGCTCGTCGCGTTGGGCTTCGGCGCGTCCCTCATCTCGATCTTCGCCCGTCTCGGCGGCGGCATCTTCACCAAGGGTGCGGACGTCGGCGGCGACCTCGTCGGCAAGGTCGAGGCTGGCATTCCCGAGGACGACCCGCGCAACCCGGCGACCATCGCCGACAACGTGGGCGACAACGTCGGTGACTGCGCCGGCATGGCGGCCGACCTGTTCGAGACCTATGCGGTGACGGTCGTTGCGACCATGGTTCTCGCGGCCATCTTCTTCGCTGGCCAGGCGAACCTCGCACCCCTGATGATCTATCCGCTCGCCATCTGCGCGGCCTGCATCGTCACCTCGATCGTCGGCACCTACTTCGTGAAGCTCGGCGCCAACAACTCGATCATGGGTGCCCTCTATAAGGGCGTCATCGCTTCGGGCGTCTTGTCCATCGCTGGTCTCTATGCGGCGACCCAGTACGTTCTCGGCGGCTTCGGCGAGGTCGGTGTCGCCAATGGCGTTTCGATCACCGGCCAGGGTCTCTTCCTGTGCGGTCTCGTCGGCCTCGTGCTGACCGGCCTCATCGTCTGGATCACGGAGTACTACACCGGCATCGGCTACCGCCCGGTACGCTCGATCAGCCAGGCCTCCGTCACCGGCCACGGCACCAACGTCATCCAGGGTCTCGCGGTGTCTCTCGAGGCGACTGCGCTCCCGACGATCGCGATCGTCGCCGGCATCCTCTTCACCTACAACATTGCTGGCCTGTTCGGCACGGCGATCGCAACCACGACGATGCTCGGCCTCGCCGGCATGATCGTGGCGCTCGACGCCTTCGGCCCGGTGACGGACAACGCCGGCGGCATCGCCGAAATGTCCGGACTGCCGAAGGAAGTCCGCCGTTCGACGGACGCCCTCGACGCAGTCGGCAACACCACAAAGGCCGTCACCAAGGGCTACGCAATCGGCTCGGCCGGTCTCGGCGCGCTGGTGCTGTTTGCCGCCTACAACTATGACCTCCAGTACTTCATCGCCAAGGCCAACGAAGCCGGTGCCACGTCCTATCAGTACTTCAAGGGCGTCGAGATCGACTTCGGCCTCGACAATCCGTATGTCGTGGTCGGCCTCCTGCTCGGCGGTCTCATCCCGTACCTGTTCGGTGGCATCGCCATGACGGCAGTCGGCCGCTGCGCCGGCTCGATCGTCGAGGAAGTGCGCCGTCAGTTCAAGGCCAAGCCCGGCATCATGAAGGGCACTGAGCGTCCCGACTATGCGCGTGCAGTCGACATCCTGACCAAGTCCGCGATCAAGGAGATGGTGATCCCGTCGCTCCTGCCGGTGCTGTCGCCCATCGTGCTCTTCTTCGTGATCGAGCAGATCGGTGGTCGCGGCGCGGCATTCTCGGCGGTCGGCGCCATGCTGCTCGGCGTCATCGTGACCGGTCTCTTCGTTGCCATCTCGATGACCTCCGGCGGCGGCGCCTGGGACAACGCCAAGAAGGCGTTCGAGGATGGCTTCGTCGACAAGGACGGCGTGAAGCACGTAAAGGGCACGGAAGCCCACAAGGCGTCGGTCACCGGTGACACCGTCGGCGATCCCTACAAGGACACCGCTGGCCCCGCCGTGAACCCGGCCATCAAGATCACCAACATCGTGGCGCTCCTGCTGCTCGCCGTCCTGGCGCACAGCTAAGCGATCCGCGATCGATAAAAAGGAAAAGCCCCGGAGCTCGGCTCCGGGGCTTTTTTTATGGGGGTGTGAAAGCTCAGTGCGTGTCCAGCTCCTCCGGCGCGCCGCCGAAGCGCAGCAGGTTTCCGTGCGGATCGTGGATGTAGAACTCTTTCATGTTCCACGGACGCACGGCGAAATCGGAAAGCGTGGGTACGCCCTTCGCGCTATACTCCTCGTAGAGCGCGCTGATCTGCCCGCCGCGGATGTAGCAGGACGTATGCTCGGGATGGATGCGATCCGCCGCGAGCCAGAAATGGATCTCCATCTGGTCGCGCTTCGCGATCAGATAGTCGTCGATCCTGTCGACAGCGAAGCCGAGCGCGTCACGATAGAAGCGCTCGGTCTCCGCGAGATCGAGAGACGCGAGAACCGGGATTGTGATCGCCGGATCCTCGACCGCCATTGCTACTCGCCGAAGATCTGCTTGGTGCCGAGGTTGCGGAAGAGCTGCTTGATGAGGCCATCTTCCTTGCCGCCGGGAGCTGGCGTGGTGCGCGACACGAAGTCGAACACCTTGCCGTCCTTGAGGCCGTAGTTCGCAACGCGGTCCACCGTTGCAGCAGGCGTGAAATAAACGGCAAGCACCTGGCGGTCCACTTCGTCGCCCTTGAGGAAGGCCGTCTTCTTCTCGGTGCTCGAGATGTAGTAGTAGACGGACCCGTTACCGGAGGTGGTCGTGGTCGTCGGCGTGCCGAGGATCATGCGCACCTGCTCCTGGCCCATTCCGGGCTGCACCTGTGCGATGTCCGTCTCGCGGAACAAGTGCCCGTGCTTGGTGATTTGCTCGCTGCAGGCGGCGAGCGAGAGCGTCATCAGCAAAACAGCAGGCACGGCCGCTCGGCAAGACCGGAGTGCAGCCCTGCAGCGTTCCGCGCCCTGGCGCGACGCATCCCGACGACGCATATTGTAACGCCCCCCTCGGAGACTCATGAATTCCCTGTGCTCATGTCCCGCCCTTAGCTAAAAGGAGCCCCCAAAGCAACGGCGTGGTCCCCGTCATCCCCTAACGTCAAGGACAGGAAAACCTGCGTGCTATCCTGGTTTAGAAACAGAGCCCAAGATCGGCGCACAGCAATCGACCTTTATGGCGCGATCGTGGCCCAGGCTCGGCAGCCGGCGTTTTTTGAGCGCTATGGTGTCCTCGATACGCCGGAAGGGCGTACCGCTGTGATCATCCTGCTGCTTTTCCCTGTTCTGGAGCGGCTGCAGGCGGATGGCGAGCATGGCCGCCGCTCGGCTCGCTTCCTGAGCGAAACCTTCGTCACGGACATCGACGACTGCCTGCGCGAGATGGGCGTCGGCGACATGTCGGTGCCGAAGAAGGTGAAGCGCGCGGCCCAGGCGCTGGGCGAGCGCTGCCTCGCCTACCGCACTGCGGCAGAAACACCCGAGCCGGCTCCCGCACTCGCGGGCGAGCTGGCAGCGACGCTGCCCGGCCTCGACGCCAACCCCGAAGGCGCCAGCGCGCTCGCCCGCTATGTGCTGGCAGCTCGCGCCGCACTCGCCGGCACGTCCACGGACGCGCTTGCAGGCGGCCGCATCACCTTTCCCGATCCGGCCGCCACGGCCGTTTCCTGAGTTCAACCTGGAAAAATCGCATGACCGCCCTTCGCGACTGGCTCCATCTCGTCTCCGACATCGGCGATCGCACGCTCAACGAAAAGCGCGTCGCGACCGAGGAGGAGCGCATCGAGCTGGCGCGCGAGCTCGACATTCCGTCTTGCGAGAGCTTGCGCGTCGCCTACCAGATCAAGCCCCACGGAAAGGGCCGCTATCTGTTCGCGGGCGCGCTCGATGCCGAGGTGACGCAGGCGTGCGTCGTGAGCCTCGAGCCTGTTCCCGCTGTCATTTCTGAAGCTTTCTCCATCGAGCTCGGCCCGGCCGAGGAGTTGGGAGACGAGCCAGCCGTCGAGGGCGATCGCGAGGTGTCCAGCATCCCGGATGTGGAGCCCATCGAGGAGGGACGCATCGAGGTGGGGACCATTCTTTTCGCTGTGCTTTCCGCAGCCCTACCTTCCTATCCGCGCAAGGAGAACGCGGAGTTCGATTGGGTGGACCCCAAAGCGGCGGCCGACCCGGACGGGGCAAGTCCGTTTGCCGCATTGGCCAAGTTGAAGCCGCGATCTTAATTTGCGGCCAATCTGGCAGGCGGCCCGAAGCGCATCGCAAGTGGCTCGCTAGCCAGAGAATTTCCAAGCCGCTCGGGTTCTCCCCCGCGGATTGGCGGAAATTGGTTGTTTCGCAGGTGCAAACGGGTATTTTCCCGACGGCTTGCTCCCGGGGGTATGGAGCTGGCTCGAAGACAAAGCACCGAGCTCGTTCGACAGGTTCAAGACGCGCCAGATGGCTCAGCCGCGGACATTAGCGCTCGACGCCATGGGGGGCGATCATGGACCCGAGGTGGTAATCCCGGGCGCCGCGATCTCCCTTGAGCGCCATCCGGCGTTGAGCTTCATTCTCGTTGGTGACGAAGCGCGCATCGCGCCGCTTCTCGCCGCGCATCCGGCGCTCGCCGCCCGCTCACGCATCGTTCACACCACGCAAGTCGTCGCCATGCACGAGAAGCCGAGCCAGGCCCTGCGCCGTGGCAAAGGCTCCAGCATGTGGCTTGCGCTCGAAGCCGTGCAGAAGGGCGAGGCGCACGCCGCCGTTTCCGCAGGCAACACTGGCGCGTTGATGGCCATGGCGAAGCTCATCCTGCGCCCCATGAAGGGTATCGAGCGCCCGGCCATCGCGGCACTCTGGCCAACCATCACGGCCGAGTGCATCGTGCTCGACGTCGGCGCCAACATCGGCGCCACCGCGCGCCAGCTTTCCGATTTCACACTCATGGGCGCGGCCATGGCGCGCGCGCTCTTCCACGTCGAGCGTCCGACCGCGGGCCTTCTGAACGTCGGCGTGGAGGACATCAAGGGCGCCGAGGAAGTGAAGGAGGCCCACGCACTCCTGAAAGCGGTCGAGCTTCCGCTCGACTATCGCGGCTTCATCGAGGGCGACGAGATCGGCCAGGGCAAGGTCGACGTGGTGGTCGTCGAAGGCTTCGCGGGCAACATCGCCTTGAAGACCGCTGAAGGGACCGCGCGGCAGATCGGCCAGTATCTGAAGGACGCCATGATGCGCACGTGGCTGTCGCGCATTGGTGCCCTGCTCGCGCGTGGCGGTTTCCGTGTTCTCAAGGAAAAAATGGACCCCAGGCGGGTCAATGGTGGCACGTTCCTCGGCCTCAACGGGCTGGCGGTGAAGAGCCACGGCGGCACGGACGCCCTGGGCTTTGCGAGCGCGGTCGATCTCGGCTACGAAATGTCCGAGAGCGGCCTCCTGGAGCGGCTGGCTGCCGATCTCGAGACTTTCCATCATCGTCTTGGGACCGTGTCCCAGGATCCGCAATCGGCTCCCCAATAGGGGACAAGGGGCTCAAGACCCCGGAAGCAGATAAGAGGACACCTTGGCAGTCATTCGATCGGTCATCCGCGGTGTGGGCGCCCATCTTCCCAAGCGCGTCATGACCAACGCGGATATGGCGAAGATCGTCGATACCACCGACGACTGGATCGTCGAGAGAAGCGGCATCCGCCAGCGCCACATCGCAGCCGATGACGAGCTGACGTCCACCCTCGGCATTGCCGCTGCGCGCCAGGCGCTGGTGCGCGCGGGCATCGATCCGGTCGATATCGATCTCGTTGTCTGCGCGACGGCGACGCCCGATCGCACGTTTCCGTCGACGGCGGTTCGTATCCAGTCCGGTCTCGGCATCACCAAGGGCGCCGCGTTCGACGTGCAGGCGGTCTGCTCCGGCTTCGTCTACGCGATGACCATCGCCGACAACTTCATCAAGGCCGGCCAGTCCCACCGCGCGCTCGTCATCGGCGCGGAGACCTTTTCGCGCATTCTGGATTGGACGGATCGCTCGACGTGCGTGCTCTTCGGCGACGGCGCAGGCGCCGTCGTGCTCGAGGCGCAGCCCCAGCACGGCACGCGCGAGGACCGCGGCATCCTCTCGACCCTCATCCGCTCCGACGGCCGTTTCGAGGACCTGCTTTACGTCGACGGCGGCCCCGGCTCGACGAAAACTGTTGGCCATTTGCGCATGAATGGCCGCGAGGTGTTCCGTCATGCAGTGCAAAAAATCTCCGGCGTGATCGAGGAAACTCTGGTCATCACCGGTTATGCCGCCGACGAGATCGACCTCTACGTCCCCCACCAGGCCAACGTGCGCATCCTGGAAGGCATAGCCAAGAAGCTGGGCGTTGATCCGAGCAAGATCGTTATGTCATTGGAAAAGCACGGAAATACGTCTGCGGCGTCGATCCCGCTCGCTCTGAATATGGCCTTTGAGGACCACCGCCTGCGCGAGGGTAACCTCGTGCTCATGGAAGCCATGGGAGGCGGATTTACCTGGGGCGCGGTACTCGCCCGCTGGTGATCTCGCAAAAGCGAGAAAATAGGGGGTGCAGTGCACAAATCCGACGTCGGAACGTCTGAAAATCGGGCCTCTCGGCGTTAGCTAAATCTACGTGATATTTCAGTTGCTTGTTGAGATGGGTGATTGACCGCCGACGCGACCCTCGGTAGCATAAGGGAAAATACCTAGCGACGGGGAGGCGAAAGCGCATGAGCGGCAAGACACTGACACGTGCCGATCTGGCCGAGGCAGTGGTCCGGAAAGTCGGCCTGCCGAGAAACGAATCGCAGGAGCTTGTCGAGCTCGTGCTCAACGAGATCTCCGAGAGTCTCGCCCGCGGAGAGCAGGTGAAGCTTTCGTCATTCGGTTCGTTTGGAATCCGTCAAAAAGGCGAGCGCATCGGTCGAAATCCCAAGACCGGCAAGGAAGTGCCCATCACTCCGCGCAGAGTTTTGGTGTTCCGCCCCAGCAACATCATGAAGGATCGGATCAACTCCGGTCGGTCGCGCCGCCCCAAGGCAGCCGAGTAATCCCTGCGATTGCCGCACGTCGTGCGTGAGCGCGTTGCATCGATGCGCGGATGCTGCGCGTAAACGGGCTGTGAATTCTTGCACGGCCGGTGCGAGCGCGCGCAGATGCGCGCTTTGTTACGCGCGTGCTTTTTCAAAGCCGCTCCGATCGCGTCGAGACCGCTGGCTTGATCCGGTCTCCGCAAAGCGCCCTCCAGAAACGGCCCAGAAACGACAACGTGTTCAAGGCGTGCGCCGACAATCGGCAGGCGCGCGTGTTCGTCGCAGCGTGGTGTCGGCGAACGCGAAGACATCGCGACGGGCGGGCGTGTAGAAGACGTGCAGAGCGCGCACCTGCGCGCGACATGAGGCACGCACGCACAAACGATATCGCGCTGCGCTTGGTCTCATTGCGAAAAAAGCTGTGACCGAATGATCCGATTGGTCGAGACGCAGCGAGACGTTGACGGTATCATCGCGCCCGCAAGCTGTAGCGTCGAGTAACTGCACGTCTCTTCGTCTGAGAAGGAGAGGCAGGCATGGAACTTGATTCCAACCGCGAGTGTAATTGAGGGGCGGTCGGCGCGCGCCAGCAGACAACGTGACGGCGAATGCCGTTCAATGCGCGTCTTGGGCCAAGGCATCGAGGGGTAACGATGAGCAAGGCAGCGGAGGCTTTTCGAACCATCAGCGAAGTGGCTGATGAGCTCGATGTCCAGAAGCATGTTCTGAGATTCTGGGAAGCACGCTTCCCGCAGGTCCGGCCCATGAAGCGCGGCGGCGGGCGCAGGTATTACCGGCCGGAGGACATGGAGCTGCTGCGCGGCATCCGTCATCTGCTCCACGCCGAGGGCTATACCATCAAGGGCGTGCAGAAGATTCTTCGCGAACAGGGTATCGATCATGTGAAGCAGCACGGCCGCCTTCCGGGCGAGGCAGAGACGCGTGCTCCCGCTGCAGGGCGCGGCATTCCCGATGCGCGCGCGATGCAGGCGAACGTCCCCGCGACGGGCGGGCGTGGCCGTGGGCCGGTGCCCGTGTCGGCGCGCCGCGCGGCGGCACGCAACCAGGGCAACGCCATCGAGCACTTGGCCGCCATCGAGGCTGCGATCAAGGAGCTGGAGCAGTGCCGCTCGATCCTGCTCGAGACGCTCGGCAAGAACGAGCCGTTGCGCGCTCCGCGCCGCGCGCGCGCCGTGGGCGCCTAGCCGGCAGCGCTAGGTACGTCGTCTGCGGCAGAGGAATGCGAGAGATTGGACCGGTGACGCGCTGGCGCGTCACCGGTCTTCGTTTGCCGGGAGGCACGCCATAAGCTCCATGGCTGCCCGTCGTCCTGTATAGTCGCTGTGATCGCGTCGGCTGGCTCTGCCGAGGGCGGACAGCGGCGCAGGCGGATGCAGATGGTTGAGACGGAACTCTGGCTCGTAGATCTTCATAAATCGGGAGAGGCGCTTGAAGCGCTAGAGGCATCGTCTCCGCGTCTCTCGAGCGATGTCCTCACCCGCCTCGCCGCCATCAAGGATGAGGCCACCCGCCGGGAGCGGATGCGGGCGCACATCGCGCTGCGTGTTCTTCTCGAACGCCAGCTCGGTCCGTCCGTGCGCGGCACGCCCTTTGTCATCGGCGCATCCGGCAAGCCCGCTCTCGCCAATGATGGCGTGAGCTTCAGCCTCGCTCACACCAAGGGGCTGGCCCTCATCGGCACGGGACCGGGAATGCCGCTCGGCGTCGATCTGGAGCTGATGCGGGCCGTGCACATGCCCGAGACACGCCGAGCCCCCATCGAGCGGGAGGCCGTGGCGCTCGCGGCCGGCGCGCCGCTCGGCGATGCGGACGCGGATGCGCGCTTTCTGCGGGCCTGGGTCCGCATCGAGGCGGTGGCGAAAGCGCTCGGTGAGGGCGTGGGGCCGCTTCTGGAGCATCTGAGGCCTGGGAGAGAGGCCCCTCACTCGAGCGCGGAACCCGTGAGTCTGCCCGGCGCTGAGCAATGCCGGATCGTAGCCCACGATGTAGCGGCGACCCGAGACCTTTTCGCCGCCGTGGCCCTTCCCGCGGGGCAAAGCCCGCCACCTCTCGGCGTGCTTCCCGAAGCTGCGGCAAAAATTGAGGCGCTTCTTGAGCCTGGAAGCGGAACGAGGCGTTGACCGGAGGCCCAAGGCCAGACATAAGGGGGGCCGAAGTCGGAGCGTAGCGCAGCCTGGTTAGCGCACCAGTCTGGGGGACTGGGGGTCGGAGGTTCAAATCCTCTCGCTCCGACCAATTTTTTCAAAGAAATTAATATGTTATACGGCAACTGTGTTTTGGGCTAGGTAACCCGGTTGCCGGGGACACGCCAGGGACGCGCTTTATTTAGATGAGCGCCTTTCGCTAAACACCTTGCTCCAGACCTGAGTGTCTATCGGTCCTGCCAGTTACGCCGAGAGCAGTTTGCTGGGCTCTCGAGGCCGCTCATTGTTAATTTCTTGAGTCGCAGAAGGATGGGTGCGGCTCGAGCGGCAATCTCATGTGCTCGCCTGCATAGGTGGCTATCGCGGAGACGATCTTCGCTCTTGCACCGCAGAACAGATGCAACCAGCAGGACATGAACTGTCAGATTGAGCAAGTTGCGCGGGCCCTGTTAGGGTCTCGACCAAACACGAATCACGACAATTTAGAGGCGGGGCGCCATGCACATACGGGAACTGCTGGGCGGCTCCAGCGACGATCACTCGTTGCTGGGAGCGTCGGATGCCGAGATCGCGGCAGTCCAGCGCATTATGGTCGAGAAGAACGGCCGCCCCTACCTTCAATGCCCGGTGCGAAAGAAGGACATTCTAGCAAAGCCCGAGGAGGTCGTTCGACAGCTGTGGGTCCACCGGCTGGTCACCGAGTACAAATATTCTATTGAGCGGCTGACTGTCGAATACCCCGTCACGTTCGGCCGCGATACGTCCAAGCGTGCGGACATCGTGGTGTTCGACAAAGATCGCCCGACGGTCCCCTACCTCATCGTCGAAGTGAAGCAGACCAAGCTCAAGGACGGCAAGGAACAGCTCAAGTCCTACACCCATGCCACCGGTGCCCCGCTTGCGCTGTGGAGCAATGGCGGTCAGACCATCCAGTGGCACCGCAAGAACCCGAACTATTTTGTTGAGCTACCCGATATTCCTCGGGCCTCGCAGCGCATCGAGGATATCGTCGATCAGCCTTGGACGATCCAAACACTCATCGACAAAGAGAACGAGCGTGAGAAGGAAGGCTTCAAGGCTCGTTCCCTCCGCGACCTGATCGTCGACCTGGAAGACGAAGTGCTCGCCAACGCGGGCGTCGACGTGTTCGAGGAGGTGTTCAAGCTCGTCTTCACAAAACTCTACGACGAGATGGCCTGCTACCAGGGTAAGTATAACTTCCTTCGTTTCCGCAACACGAACACCGCTGCGGAGCTGCGCTCCTCGATCCAAGAGTTATTCGACGAAGCCAAGGAAAAGTGGCCTGGTGTCTTCCTCTCCGATGAGCGGATACGCTTATCACCCGACCACTTGCAGGTCTGCGTGGGCTCACTTGAAGAATGGAAGCTCTTCAACTCGAACCTTGATGTCATCGACGACGCCTTCGAATACCTGGTCTCGAAGTCGGCCAAAGGCGAGAAGGGCCAGTACTTCACGCCCCGTTGGGTCATCGACATGTGCGTGAAGATGCTGAATCCCAAGGAGAACGAAACCGTCATCGATCCGGCCTGTGGATCAGCCGGCTTCACTGTGCACGCCATGTTCCATGTCTGGCGTCAGATTTTCGATGATATGGGCTTACCTCAGTCACACCTCTTCACGATGGAGGAGAAGCCGAGGCGCTGCACCAACTACGTACAGGAGAAGGTCTTCGCGATCGACTTCGACGAGAAGAGCGTCCGCGTCTCGCGGTGCCTGAATCTCATCGCTGGCGATGGTGAGACAAACGTGCTGCACTTGAACTCCCTCGACTGGACCAAGTGGGACGAGACCACCAAGCAGGAAGACTGGGCCGATACGTATAGCTCCGGCTGGCGGCGCATACGCAAGCTGCGAGCCTCGAAGAAGAACGGCGACTATCGGTACTTCAACTTCGATGTGCTGATGGCCAATCCACCGTTTGCCGGAGACATCAAGCAGACGGATATGCTGGCTCCCTACGTGCTGGCACAGAAGCCAAACGGCAAGTACGAAAGCGCCGTTGGCCGCGACCTGCTTTTCATCGAGCGCAACCTCGACCTCCTAAAGCCAGGCGGACGGATGGCCGTCGTGCTTCCCCAGGGACGCTTCAACAATTCAAGTGACGAGCGTGTGCGTCGCTTCATCATGGAGCAGTGCCGAATTCTGGCAGTCGTCGGGCTCCATCCAAACACGTTCAAGCCACATACTGGTACGAAGACCAGCGTGCTGTTGGTCCAAAAGTGGAATGACGATTCGAAGGCAGGTCCGCTATGCTCGAAGGTCGATGACTACGAAATTTTCTTTGCGACCCAGCAGGTGGAGTCGGTCAACAATCGCGGCGAGAAAGTCTACGTCCGAGACGAGAACGGCAACGTCGTTCGAGACTCGCATGGCCATTTCATCGTCGCCCATGATCTGTTCAACCACGAAGGTCTAACCAAGGATGGTATAGCCGAAGCCTTCGTCGAGTTCGCGAAGAAGGAGCGACTCAGTTTTTTTCTCTAGGCCCCTTCGACAGCGCCAAGTTCAAGGCGCTCACGGAGGGGCTGGACATTTCGGTACTTAAGCTTTCTGAATGCCTAAGCGAGAATGCCAAGGCACGCATAGATGCTGGATTCTTCCGAAAGAGATTCCTAGTGGCTGCGGCCACTATAGAACGCTTGCCTCACGACAACCTAGGCGCACTAGTCGATGTGTTCCGGAAAGGTATATTCGACATCAAAGCCGATACGTACGTTGATCCCGGCGAGGGCGTTCCGTTTGTCCGCATCGGAGACCTACGCGGCGGATTGATATCGAAATTGACCACCGCATGGATTTCTCACTCCGCCCATGCTCTCGAAGAGAAGACGCAGCTGTCTTACGGGGATATCGTACTCTCCAAAACTGCGTATCCGGCTGCCGCGTTCGTTAACTTGATCAATTGCAATGTGAGCCAGGACACGATCGCTGTTAGGTTATCGACTTACGGTCGCACCAAGTACTGCTCCGGATACATTATCGCTTTTCTCAATTCATCTTTCGGCCTTCCGCTCATGGAAAGGCAGTTTCAAGGCAACGTTCAGCAGCATCTGTCACTCGATGATGGGAAGAAGTTGGCTATTCCTCGGTTCGGTATGGCCTTCCAGAACCGTGTGGATGGCCTGGTTCGCTCCGCTGATGCGACACACGATGAACTGTCCAAATCCATGGGCGCGGCAGAAGCGGCCCTAGTAACGGCCCTTGGTCTTGCTGATTGGTCACCGCCCGAGCCTCTGTCCTACACAGCGAACTCTAGCAATGCATTCGCTTCCGGGCGCTTGGATGCACAGTTCTATCGACCGAAGTACGACCGTATCGTCTCGAGTCTTCGGGCAACGGGCAGCACCGTCGAGCTTGGCCATATCTTGACGGTCAACTCGAGAGGGCGCCAGCCCAACTACGCCGAGGACGGGCTCCCTGTCGTCAATTCCAAGCACGTTCGAATTAATCGAGTTGAACTGGACGACGACAATCGCTCAGCTGTCGCTGAGCCGAGTCCAGTGGTTATCGAACAGGGTGACGTGCTTCTGAATGGAACGGGTGTCGGAACAATTGGTCGAGCTGCGCCCTATCTCAGGAAGCAGCCGGCTCTGCCCGACAACCATGTGACCGTTCTCCGAGCTGCGGGTCTTGATCCTATCTACCTTTCAGTATTCCTGAATAGCCTTCCGGGTCAGCTGCAAATCGAGCGACTGATCAAGGGCTCCTCCGGCCAGATCGAGCTTTATCCCGACGACATCGCGAAGATCATCGTCTGGGATGCTCCCAGGAAGACTCAGGATAAGGTACGCGACCAAGTGCTTGCTGCCTTCGCCCTGGAGCACAAGGCCCAATCCCTGCTCGATGCCGCGAAGCGCGCCGTCGAAATTGCCATCGAGGAGGGCGAGAAGGCCGCGCTACGGTACCTTGAAGATGTGGGGGAGTGAGCCATGCCCAATGCATTTCTCGACGCGAGGGATCGTTGGCTTGATCTGTCCGAAATCGACTATCTGGGGCACTTCGTACGAGCTTGGTTGGCCTTCAACGCTTGGTATCGAAGTGCCCATGCTCAAACCCAGGACAGGGCCATTATCGAAGACATCAAGTGGCAAGCGAATCCGATGCGCAATGGGGTGTTGCCGCTGCTCACCGCAGAAACCTCGGACGGTGCTGAGTTCAGGTCTAACATTGGTCTCCTTCACCAGAGGCTGGAGAATTACCGGCTTGAGGTTGGAAAAGGCAACGACAAGTCGCCGATCAGCTTCCAACGTGTTTTCTTGAAAGAACGGCCCTCAGCCCCTCAGACATCGAACTATATGAACTGGACCTATGAAGTTCGCCCCGGGGCGGTGAACGGCAGTGTCGTTTGTGAGGTTAAAGACCGTAACGGAACTACTAGATTCTTGTTGAATCAAAACCGATACGATCTTGCAGGCCTCGAAGGCGCTCCTGACTTCGCCGCCCGACTGAATGCTAATCAGCAAGGCCAGCTGAGGGGGCTGTACATTGCTTTCTCCCCCCGGCTAGTCGCTGACCTTACCAACTGCCCGGGTGCTGGCGCTCGCCAAATTGCGACCGGAGCGGTCAACATGATGTGTTCGCCGGAGAACCTATTCGCCGGTATCGTCGAGAACGTTTACCTCATGCGCTGTTCGCTTTTTCACGGAGAGCTGGTACCCACCAAGGATGCCACAGCCTGCTACGAACCGGCCTACAGGATCGTCAGGCGTTTCCTCGCCTCTATCAATTGAGGATTTAAATGGCAGCGATTGCGAAACCATGATGCTGACAGTTCTTCGCCAGCGAGCGCACGCCTAGTGTGTGTGCCATAGATGGCTGAGTAATCCCGCTATCGAGCATGATACTCTAAAAAGCTTCCTATTATAGGCAGTGCGCCGTACACATCCGCAGTCAGATTAGCCGCCCGTCCGTCCAGCCGACGAGGCGAGTGCCTGGTTAGGGGCTTTTGCAAGGCACTCCCTACTCTAGGCGTTGGGTCCCATGAGCAAAGCCGTGGCAAAGGCCGCCAAACTGATTTTATCCTTCGATCCGCGTAGCAGCCAAACTTGCGTGCCTACCTGAAGATATCCATACGTGAAGCAAGACTGTTTTTGAGTTCACTGGCAATGACAGTTGCGACTTGCCAGCAGTCCGCATCAATGCTGATCACGTCCCAACTTGCGCTTACCATTTCGGGAATCTAGGCGATCCAGAAACTCCGTGAGCTTGACCTATTGCACGATGCGTCCACGGCCAACATGACATCTGCGAAGCGGTGACAAATGAAGTCTGGCTTCACCGAAGCCGCTTGCGAACGAATAGCCTTTTCACGCTCAACGTCTTCAGCAGTCCAATGAGATATGCGCACAAGTTTTTCATAAAGCTCAGGCGCGGGCTGCGCGCCATACTTCGCCCACACCGCGAAAGAGCCCGCGTGCTTCGCCATCATTACATCTCGTGCCAAACTGTCCCCCACGTAAACCACATCTTTGGCGTCGAAGCCCTCTGCTGAGCAAATATCATGAATGATGCGAGCGTTGGGTTTAACGTCGGAAAGGGGTAATCGTACAACTTTTGTCCAATTGAACTCTGGAAGCCATTCGCCGAAGGCGCCTTTGACTGGATGGTTAGAAAGGGTCTCTTCGCGACAATAAATCCGGGTCAGATAGGGCTCTAACCCCAACCTGTTCACCCGATCAATGGCGCCAAAAAGCTTACTCTCGGTGTGCGCGACAACGCGAAGCCCAATCGCGTTGAGCGAGCTAAGAGTCTCAACAACTCCTTCAAACAGCTTCAAATGGGCTACGCGAGACCTGTTGAATGCATGAAACGCGGAGTTGAATTCTTCGTACAGTTCGGATGGCGAACTGTTTGGGAATCGTGAGGCCACCAAATCGGTTTCCAGAAGAGCAAACGGATGCTCGCTGTCATGGTGCCTCTGGTGAACGACGCGCATACTTGCCGCGACTTCTTCTGTCTCGCAGCCGAGCACATCAGCAGCAACGTCAATCATCTCATAGATTGATGGCACAAAATAACCGTACCAATCATAAAGGGTGTTGTCCAAATCGCAGATGATCAGCGGCTTATTTTCCATCCGACACCTTGACCGTTGATTCCTGATTAGTCTTCGGAGTGACCCGGTAGGTGGTGGCGAATATTGCTACAGCCATTACCAAGAGCGCTATTATTACAGTGGTGTAGAATCGACCAATCTTTTGGGAGGCGGGAACTAGTTGGCCGCCCTGATATTTGTAGCGGCCACTTTCCCTTGTGAAGGACGCATCGGAAAACCGACTGTAATGAGAAATTGCCTGCGTCATTCCCTTGTCCAGGTCCACAATCTTCTTCAGATAGTTCTCCTCCAGGTCTTCCCCGAAAGTCACCGCGCCTCGCAACATCTTATGGTAGACGTGCAAATCCAGGATGCTAACACCCCACACAGCGAACGCCGCCGCGAGAAATATAAGTCCGGCCATGTGCAGGGTGTACGTCGAGCCGCACATTGAGAAAGAGAGACCGAAATCTTCGCGACGACCTAGAAGGACGATGCCTAAACCGAGCGCGGCAACAACGAAGGTCAGTCCAAGCTGCCGTGACTTCGCCGACATTTCGTTGAAGTGCATCTGCGTGTCCACAGCCTTGGTCCAGATTTCAACGTAAGCCTTCAGCTTGGCATCGTCGGCTGGGGAGGAATTCTGTTCTGTGGCCATGATCCCATCCGCTTCAATGATTCGGGCGCCCGCAAGACAGTGCGCCCCCTATGTCGAAATCGCTACCTGCACGTGGGGTCTAGCACTTGTGGGTAAGCCTTTTCCCGGTCTTCGTGCGTTGATGTACGCCTGCTGAAGAATTTTTCGGCCTATTCTACGGTCAGCCTTAGGTCACTAGCCCGTACTGTATCCCTGAGCCAGCCAATCACTTTTTGACGCTGCACGGACTGCCGGGCGCCGCAACGCTCACGCGCCTGTTTCCAGGTAACGGTAGACTGAAGCGCGACCGATCTTAAGTTCCTTGGCGATGGCTGTCGCGCCCTTGCCCTCCGCCCGAAGGGCCTGCACGCGACTGGCGTCGATGGTGGCGCGACGGCCTCGGTAAACACCTTCGGCCTTTGCCTTTGCGATCCCTTCCAACTGTCTCTCTTTGCGCAAGTTGGTCTCGAACTCCGCGAACACGCCAAGCATATCGAGGAAAGCTTTGCCAGCTGCCGAAGCCGTGTCGATGGGCTGTTCGGTGGCCCTAAGATGCACGCCTTTGGCCTTGAGGTCGGCGACTAGGTTCTGCAAGTCGCGGAGTGAGCGGGCTAGGCGGTCGATACGTGTGACGATCAGCGTGTCACCGGCGCGAAGGAAGTCCATCAGTGTCTGCAGCTCGGTCCTACCGTGGAGAGATGCACCGGAGACCTTTTCGGCTCGGATGACTGAGCAACCGGCGCTGCGCAGCGCCTCCTCCTGGATGCTCAAGTCCTGGCCCGTCGTTGAAACCCTTGCGTATCCGTACACCGCCATTGCCGTCTCTCACCAATCTGTCTTGATAAGGTCTAGACACGATAGCGAAACGGCTGGGTTTGTCTCATAATTCCATGAATCGACCCTAACGAGACGTGCATCGTGTCTCACGACAATGCCCTGTGCGGGTATACTCAGCCGAGACGGTGATGGTATTAACGAATTGGTATTCCATGCCTTTCGTCACCATCTCTAAGGCTATGAGCTGGACCGACGAACAGATGGAAGCTATGCGCGGGCTGGGAATTGACCCGGCCCTCGTGCCGTGCCCTGGAGAACGCCTTGAACGGCCTGTAGACCCGGCGGTTCGAGAACCCGACGGAGACCTCACCGACGCCGAATTTGCCGCCTTAGAGCCTGCGTTGCCGCCGGAGCCGCGACTGGCTGGGGCTCTTTCAAACCGCACAGTCCTTGACGCCCTTCTGTGGGTTCAGCGAACCCGCAAGAAACTAACGCAGCTTCCGACGCGCTACGGGTCTCCCGAGGCCATCCGCAAACGAGCGGAGCGATGGGCGGTCTCCGGCGATTGGGATCGACTGCTGGAGCGGCTAGACACCTTGAGCTTGACGGTCGCCAAGCGGGAATCCATTCGGCGGCTGGCCCAATTCCAATCCTATCGCGGTGCCCGTATCCGTAAGTCGCGCCTTAATCAAATTTGATACATTCGAACTCTGCGCCGTTCAGCGAGAAGAGCAGATGCACCATGACGTTAGTCGTTGCTCGATGTGTTCACGGAAGAATAGCTATCGTCGCCGATACCCTGCTCACCGAAAACGGTTGCGCCCTGCCCCTTACGCGTGGCGCCCTGAAATCCTGCTGTCTGCCCGGCAATCTTTGCGCGTCGTACTCCGGGTCGCCTGAACTTGCCGCAGCCGCGTTTCACAGCTTCGAGCAGCAATATCCGACTGGAGCAGGGTACGAAGAAGCGGTTCGGTTTTTCGAGGCTTCGGGCACTGCCACTAACAATGAATATCTTCTTGCATTTGGTGACAATCCGAAGCTGGTAACGATCAAAGATGGGTGCCGCTTAGCGACGCTGTCAAAGACACACTGGATTGGCGACACGCAAGCATTCGAAAGTTTCCGGGAGTATGAGCACCGCAAAAGACAGCGGTACGAGCAGGGTCGTGCGGTGAACGCTGCCCTGTTCGCTGATGAGTTGACTGGCTCTCCTGCAAGCGACCTTCACGGCGTATTCCGCAACGTCCTGGTTGATCGGGCGGTACCCACAGTTGGTGGGTTTGCCACAGTCCTCAGCAACCGGGACCTCGGATTTCGCTATTCGGTTTACAGTGATGTGCTTCTCGACTGGCCTGACGCCCTACCGCTCGACTCAGTCTTACAGCTATCGGACAAGCATGATCTCGTGGCATCCGGTGAAAACGATCAGTTTTCAGTTAGCCAAATTTCATCAGGTTACTGCAATGCCAATATTGTCGCCTTTTACCTCCTGAAAGGCCGATTATTGATTGTCCTGTTGGGGTGTTCGGTGGGGCGAGAGGGGCAGATCATCACGTTCCCGAACGTTTCCCCATCTGAAATTTCTTCGACGCTCAACGCAAAGCTGGGCTGTGACTTTGCGGCTCTGTGCCTGGTGATGTCGTCGCGACAGGGGCTGCACACGCAATCGGAACGAACCGAATCGACGCACGGTGTTCGAATAAGCCTTTTCTGTGAGGCTAACACGATGAGTGGCAGCGGGTTGTGACGGACGGAGCGGCACGAGATGGCGGCGTTGGGTAGCGTACCCAAGGGAAGAACGTCGGTTAGGCGAGCAAACTGAAGGCCTGCTCGTCCCTTCAGACATCAAGTATCGTCACTCTCGGCAAACAGCCTGACCGACGCTCGACTGAAACAAGACCCGCCTGCTCAAGCTCGACCAATGCTCGCGACTTGGCACTGCGGCCAACGCCAAGCGCCTCCGTCTCAGAGTTGGCCAGGCGGACCGTCTTAGATTTCACAGCGCCAGCGAGCCGCCAAAGCGCAAGACCAACGGCCAGGGCGCTGCCTGACAGACTGGCCGCCTTCTCTATCCATGCCCACGGCACGGGCCCTTTCAGGAACTTGTCAGAGCGCACGACAGTGGGAACAAAGGTGCGCGCCTTTTGATCCCATTTGTAGGGTACCGAACTGGTCAAGGGCTGCACGTCTCTCTCCCACTATTATAATAGAGAAGTAATAGATGAGGGTGCGCTGTCTGTGGGAGCCCGTGTCGGAGTGGGAGTTGCAGCGGCGGGAAGGTATTCGGCCTCGGCTTGGTCGATAAGGTCCTTGACCTTGTCCCACATGACCTCTCCACGCTCGTCCATGTAGCGGTCGGGATAACGAACGATCTCGCAGTCGGTGTTCAGCTCGAACCCGCCGAGCACAACCCGAGATGCCTCGGCCATGGTCGCCTGCATTTTGGCGACGTGCTCGTCGAGTTTGTCCAGCGGGGCAACAATCAGCAATGCGTCGTGCACAGGAGCGCATATCTCGATGCCCGCTTCGACACCGAGGATACAAGCAAGCCGCAACATCTCCGCCCCGTTCGCCTGCATGAGGAAATTGGCCAGCGAGCGAGGATTAGGGTTTGGTCCGGTGTGGAGGGGCCAACCGAAGACGGTCCATAGTTTGTTGTGCAGCATGGCGTAGTTCACGGCACCATCAGACCAATCCCAGAATACTTTGTAGGTCTTACGGTGGAGGCGAAGAAGATCGCTGGCCTCGATGACTGGCGCGTTCATGCGGCGAGCCAACGACTCCGCTCCCATCCCGTATTGGGTCCCAAGGATGCAGGACTTGGCGCGGTCACGTTCCGGCTTGTGCGTGGCCTTCGTTGCTCCAACAGGGGCCAACCCTGCCTGAATGGCGAAAGCCAAGTAGGGGTCGCCCGACTTATAAGCCTCCTGCATGGCGAGGTCGCCGCTAAGTGCTGCGCCAATTCCGAACTCTTGTTGTCCCCAATCGATGTACGCCAATCCGTATCCCGGCGGAGGCTTGATGAGGCTGCGATACCAAGCGGGTAATCCAAAGATATATTTGGTGGTGCTCGGCTGATTGCGGCCTGTCGAGGACCCGAAAGGGCTGAGCATCGTTCTATTGCGGCCATCCGAACCAATCGGCAGGGCAATCAGCCGCGTACCAGACAAGAACGATCTCAATCCACGCAGTGGGGCGATTTCGAGGTAGCCCTTTTCCATGTCTCTGAAGGTGTCGTCATCAAGCGCAAGGCGACCACTCGCATCTTGCGGCCAAGGAATGTCTTTCCGCTCAAGGTAGGCCGCAAATTGATCGTACTTAAACGTCTGGCCGTCGTAGACACCGTAATCCTTGTCAATTTCGGTGATCAGCTTGGCTTTGATGGTGTCGCGATGCTTCTCGATGCGGGCGAGCCCAGCTCCGTCAATTGGAACACCATCAAACTCCATTTGCGCCACGGCGGCCATATAGCGTCCGCGAAGGAGGGCCCGGTCTAGATCGATGCGGGGCAACATCGCAGGCAACAGTCTATCGAGTGCCGTTACATCGGTTTCGCAATAGTCGAGAATTGCATCTCGCTGCGTGTCACTCCAGGGGCCGCCAGTCAGGATAAGCTGACGCATTTCACCCTTTTCGCTGGCTCCGATTGATGGCAGGCCGTGAAATGCCAGGGCTCCGATTAGGCCATTTCCCGCGATGGGCTTGAGCCCATTGCTGACAGCGCGAAACTCGGCGAAGAGGTCGAGCCAGTTCCGAGGAACAGGCCAATCAAGAGCGAGGAAGGAGCCGACTTCCGCGCTTGCATAGTAGGCCGTGAACAGAACTTTGTTGTCAGTACGGAACGGAGGGACGGACCCGAACTCTTCGTGCCAGAGACGGACCGTGCGGCTAGACCTCATTTCGCGGGCGACCATGCAGACCACTGTCTGACGGTCTCCCGGCGCGCCGTAGTATTCAAAGTCGATATTCCAAACCTCATCATATGAGGCGTACAAACGCGAAAGCATGGTCAGTTCCATTCGACGAGGGAGGGGAGAGCGGGGGGTAGCCCCGCTCAACTGCTTCTCACGCGAGCCCGCGCAGCTTCTTGACGACGAGATGATCGGCGCTATCGATCAGCCGCCCCTTGAAAGCGAGCTTCAGCAGCTCGTCGAAGGACATGTCGGGCCAAGTCGGCTCGTCGGTGAGGCCCGGGGCCACGAACATGTCGTATGCGCCTGCCTCCTTGTTCCACTGAATGCGCAGCCATTCCGAAGTCGCACGTTCTGCGGCAGCGCGCTGCGAATCCCAAGAGCCGTGCGACTTGCCGTCAGAACCAGGCAGCCGCACAGGCCAAAGGAACGCAGTGCCCTGACGGGTCACCGCGGTGAAGAGAGTGGCGGGCACCAGGAGGTCGGCAAGCTCATCGTAGAGAGCCGGCGCTACCGCGTACATGCAGTCATCTTCCTCGTGGTCAATCAGTGCCAGATGGCGCTGGTAGTCCGCGCTTGCGTGAACGCGAATGAACTCCTGTTTGTGGGGCTTCTTAACGTTCACGGTCGTCAGCAGCTTCTTGACACCAATCTGCTCAGAGAAGTTCTGAGGCAGCTTGAGCGACGAGAAGTCGAAGCCGCCTCCCGCGTTGGAGGGCGCTTCTTTGGTCGGAGTTGCCGAGGTCGTCTCAGTTTCGGGAGTAGACACTTGTTGCTCTCTTTCGTACGTGGTGTGCCGCCTTTGGCCGCACGATTGATCCTGTAAGCCCAGCAGATGGCCGCTGCCTCACCGCTCGCCGACGCGCAATGACACGCTGCGGCTTGGTGATCGCAGTAAGCGCAGGTCATGTGTGGGAGGCATATTGCTGGATAGCGGGCTCTACTAACCGCCCAGGGCTATGCAACGAAAGGAGTGGCCGCCAAAGCCGACTGTGTTTCCACTGCTTGCTTGTGCAAGCCTCTGACACGATCAACTGTCATGCCGGCACGCTCTTCGGATAATTTTTTTTCGATCGCCTTCCACTTCGAAGCGTAGGGTCCCGCCTCGTCCCTCGCGTCCAACACTCGAAGATAGTCCCGGTATTTTTCGGGCCGCAAACGAATGTCAGAGGGCTCTAAAGATGAGCTGTCGCTAGTAACCCCGCGCGCTCTCCTGCGGGTCTCAATCAGTTGGGAGACCGCGCTGAATTGCGGTTTGAGCGGCCTTTGAACGCGAATGGCAACTAGAAGGATGTCCTCGTCATAGGAGACCTCTTCTATGAAATGCTCCAATGACATTTCGGTGCTTGGGAGCCCAAGCGCCTGCTCTGGATCAAATCCCGAATTTGGAGCAGGTAGCCACCTTGCCATGTGGTACCGATATGCGAAGAAATGCAGCTCGCCATCGCGCGCCTCTAGAGCCGGATCGACTAGCTTGTTGAGAAAAAATGTTCCCAAATGGTAGTCGAGTTCTGGTTCGGTCTCCCAGCCGTTACTGATCAACTGCTGAGTGAGTCCCCAGAACTCGCGATAGCGGTTATGGCGACGGAGAAATTCCCATCTCCACTGCGCAAGAGTAAGCTCTTCAGGCGCTGGATAGCATTCAGGATTGCTCCAGTCCTTTACATTGAATGGGTTCGAGGACGGCAGGGGCGTATCGCCGTAAATCACTCGTCCGTACCGTTCAGTAAATGGAAGCGTTCCGCTCCTAGTCATCGGATGCCGGTCCCAGTATCTCGCCTAACCGTGCAGACCAACGCTCTAACGCATCGCGCATTTCATCTTCGTAGGCGTGGCGATTGTAAACCCTTGCGATGGGGGAAATTGACCCACCTGTGTGGTTCAATACTCGCTCGATAACGTGCGGAGGAATGCGCATCTCTGCGAGATTTGTTGCCGTTGTTCGTCTCAGATCGTGAACGGTCCAGTTGTGCACACCTGAAAGTTCATCCAGCCTCCGCTTGCTTTTCGAAAATCCGGAGAATGATGAGCGTTTCGATCCTTCAGATGCGAACACGTGAGGACCGGAGCCAGCGACGGAATGCCATTCTGTAAGAATTTCCGTCGCTCGCTTAGGTAGGGGCAACCGGTGCTCTTTCCCGTTCTTGGTGCGATGCTTCGGTATTGTCCAAAGCCCGGTGCTCAGCTCGAACTCGGACCACCGAGAGCCAGCGACCTCTCCCCTACGCTGCGCCGTGAGTATCAGCAGCTTGATGATTGTGTGGTATGCGCCAGGGTTGCAGCAAGCCTTCCATATTTTGCCCAGCTCTTCGTTCGTAAGTACACGCTCCCTCGGCTCCGGCTTAACGGGTGGGTCAAGCCCCTCCATGGGAGATGCAGCAATCATTCCTTGCTGGACTGCCCACTTATAGAAGACGCGCAGATCATAAAACAGATGGCCCGCTACTCGGGGTGCCCGAGCTTCTAACCGGTCCAACAATCTAACAAGGGTGTCGCGGTTTACAGTTTCAAAAGAGCGAGCACCGATGGCCGGTAGCACTTCCGCCAGAAAGCGCCTTTTGACTTCAGCAATGTGCGAGTCTCTAAGCCGGCGGCCCCTGTTCCTGCGCCCAAGCTTTTCGAGATAGTCAGTGAGTACAAATTCGACAGTGACGTACTTCCCAATAGTCTTGGCATCCCACTTCCGGTGCCGGGGGTCCTCACCCTTCCTAATTCTGTCAAACAGCTCCACCGCAGTCGTACGCGCCTTTTTCAAGCTCACCGACGGATAGCGGCCTATCGTATAGCGTGCAGGACGCCCGTTCACACGGTACCGAACGGCGAAAGATTTTACGCCCGCGCCGCTGATACGGAGCCACAGCCCAGAACACCCGGCGTCAGCAACTTCGACGCGGCTGTGGTTTGGACCGGCATCAAGGGAAGCTATAAGGCTGTCAGTTAAGCGTTTATGCATTGGATTGACATGACAAGCTGGGGACGCGCTGGGGACGCGTTTGACCTTGACCCAGAACAATCCAAAAGTGTATTGAAATGGTGAACCAGGCAAGAAGTTGTACGAAAAACAAACAAAAACAGCTTACTAGCTGACTGTTGATACAACCGCTGGGGGCTGCCCAGACATCAGTTGGCTGTGTACTCAAGTCTGGGGGACTGGGGGTCGGAGGTTCAAATCCTCTCGCTCCGACCAATCAAATCAAGCGCTTAGCCCCCAAATGCAAATCACCTCCGGGTGACAATCACTCACCTCAGCTCGAAATTCCTCAATAAAAAGATCCCATGTATCAGCTTGCTGTATACATGCGTTCAAACATCCGTATGCGGAATGTGAAAGTTGATGACGCGAATTGTGAGAGAGATTGTCGTTACGATGATCGGACTCGGCCAACCATCTTTGATGTGACTACAACGCGAAAAATTTTGGTGGTTGGCGATGCAATAGACGCTATGGAACCGCCCGATTCAGTTACTAGTGTTGCTAAGTGATCGTCGTGATTCGACGATGGAGGCCCAATGCACCCGTCTGTAGTGGTTGCCAACAGACTGCTCGAAAAAGCGAGAGCGGCCGGCGATACACTCACGCCGATGCAGCTCATCAAGCTCGTTTTCCTCTGCCATGGCTGGATGCTGGGGCTCTACGGCCGACCACTTGTGCGTGAGAGCGTACAAGCGTGGAAATACGGGCCGGTGATTCCCGAGCTGTACCGGGAGGTTCGAAAATTTCGGAGCAACGCGATTGTGCCGCCGCTAGGGTCTCAGTCCGCGGTTTCGCTCCATCCACTGGAAGATGACCTAATCGACCAAGTCTACCGCCTATACGGCAGATACGATGGTATTACTCTGTCCAACATTACGCACGAGTCCGGTTCACCGTGGGACCGCACTTGGCACCGGGATAGATGGAACCCTGTGATTTCGAATGACTTGATCGAGAATTATTATGCGGGACTCGCGCGCGGCGCCGCCGCGCACTGACTGGCGTCACAACGATCCGTACGCTGGACTTTCGGGCCTAGTTGAAGAGGTTCGAGCCCCCGCGCGCCAAAGCGTGCCCGATATTCAGCCGCGCGGCCGGACACCAGGACATCGCACCGATGGCCTTGCCGAGGCCGAAGCAGATGCCTTCGCCCGTGGAGACGATTTAGAGAAAGAAGCTAAGCGCTCCGAACACAAGCGTTCCGAAGCGACAAAGGGGTTCATTCACGGCTGTGCCATATGGACGGGGCGATCCGTCACGGCGCTGATGGTAGCCCTGCTGTGCATTTGGGCCTGGCATCTTGGCTGCCCCCCCAGCCTTGAATTCTTGCCGCCCGAAAAGATGGCCAACCTGGAGGCACTGGTTAAACTCGCCTTTTCCAGCGCGGCGGGAGCACTGTTCATGAAGTACTACGGAAAGCACATTTAGGCCAAAAACAGTGACACTCGGCGTCTAGCAGTGACAATTGTATCCCGGCAATGTATACATCCTCAAGCTATGCCGCCATAACGCGTTGAAAACAATATGTAAAAAACCTCGCTTCGTCACTCTCCGCGGCCGCCGCTGCGCTCCTCCGCTGTTCCCCCTATGTGACTTCGGTCACAGACCTGTCCCGTAATTCCCCCTATTTCGTTTTCCGCATGAGCGTCTGAGAATGGACGTGCGCTGCCGGCCTGTCGTGCGACGGGCTGGCGAGCAGCGTTGTGAGCATGGGGAGAATGGCATGAGAACTCTGTCCGCGGGATTGGGACGGAAGCTGAAGCAACTCGTCATCGCCGCCGCTCTCGTGGCCAGCGCCGCGGGCTTCGAAGCCGCCGCCGAGACGCAGGTGCCGGACGAGGCGAACGCCGCCAAGGCGCGCGCTGCCATCGCCGCGCTCGCGGCGAGCCTGAAAACGAGCCTCGGCGAGGCGCTGGCCTCCGGTGGCCCCACGAACGCGTTGAGCGCCTGCCAGGCCATCGCACCGGAAGCAACCCGCAACGCCGCCGAGACGCACGGCCTTTCGATCGGCCGCACCGCCCTCCGCGTCCGCAATCCCGCGAACGCGCCGGACGCCTTCGAGCGCCGCGTGCTCGAGGAGTTCCAGTCCGAGATCGCAAAAGGCGCGGATGCCGCCAAGCTCGAGCACGCCGAGATCGTCACCAAGAACGGCGCGAGCACATTCCGCTTGATGAAGCCGATCGTGATGGCCGAGAAGCCGTGCGCGGCTTGTCACGGCGCGGCCATCGCCCCAGATGTGAGGAGCGCGATCAAGTCTCTCTATCCAGAGGACGCGGCGACCGGCTTCGCCCCCGGCGAGTTGCGCGGCGCTTTCACCGTATCGATCCCGATCCAACCCTGACGAGGCAGAGATATGATCAGATTTATAGCGATGGCCGCACTCGCCATGATGGCGGCCACGTCGGCGCTGGCCGATACCGCCGCCGGCACGAACGTGCCTCAGTCGAAGCGCACGGTGCTCGGCAAATACGTCTCGTCCAAGGAGGCGCATGACGCCGCGATGGCCGAACGCCCGCGGCTGCTGTTCATCGATGTGCGCACCAGCGCCGAGTTGATGTTCGTCGGAGTGGCGGACGATATCGACGCGCAGGTGCCGTTTGCCGAGCTTGCCGAGCCGCGCGCCTGGGATGAAAAGGGCGGCCGGTTCGCCATGTCGCCAAATCCGGCGTTCGTTGCGAATGTGGAGGCAGCGCTTGCCCGGAAGGGGCTTTCCAAGTCCGACAAGGTGCTCGTGATCTGCCGGTCGGGCGAGCGCAGTGCGAGAGCCGTCGATATGCTCGCCAAAGCCGGATTTACGAACGCCTGGAGCGTTTACGACGGCTTCGAGGGAGATCTGTCGAAGGAGGGACACCGCACGGTCAACGGCTGGAAGAACGCCGGCCTTCCCTGGTCCTACAAGCTCGACAAATCCAAGCTGCAGGCCAACGTGCCGATGGCCCAGCGGTAAAGCCGGTTTGACGGCGAGCCGAGGCCGGCCGAGAGTGACCGCGACGAAGCAGCCCGAGGGAGGCGATTTTGGCGGCACGCGCGGCAATTGTTGTTGGAGTGGGCGCGCAATCCGGTCTCGGCGCCGCGCTGGCCCGCCGCTTCGCCCGCGAAGGCTTGTGCGTTGTGCTGGTGGGGCGCACGCTGGAGCGTCTCGAGCTGGTCGCGACGGACATCCGTGCGAACGGGGGGAAGGCCCGCGTTGCGGTCGCGGACGTCACGAACGAGGACGAGGTGACGGCGCTGTTCAACACGCTGGAGGCGCCGGAGACGCTTGAGCTTGTCGTCTACAACGTCGGCAGCAACGTCATGGTGCCATCGCTCGAGATGCACGCGGCGGACTTCGAGGACATGTGGCGGCAGAATGCACTCGGTGGATTCCTGATCGGCCGCCAGGCCATCCGCACCATGCTGCCCTGCAAGCGGGGATCGGTGATCTACACGGGCGCGACTGCGTCCTTGAGGGCGCGTCCGGGCTTCATGGCCTTCGCCTCCGCCAAGGCCGCGCTGCGAGCCGTCGCGCAGGGGTTCGCACGCGAGTTCGGCCCTCAGGGCATCCACGTGGCGCATGTGGTGATCGACGGCGTCATTCGCGGCGACTATGCGCGTGAGCGGTTCGCGGGCTTCGTGAAGGCGAAGGGTTCCGACGGTCTTCTGGAGCTGGACGACATCGCAGAGACCTACTGGACGCTGCACCAGCAGCCCAGGAGCGCCTGGACGCACGAGCTGGATTTGAGGCCCTTCAAGGAAGCGTTCTGAAGCGCGTTTCGGCGCGCATCATCTCGGCAGGAGGAACGGATATCCACCGCGTCGCCTCCGCTTGATCGAGGCGCGCGGTGAGCCCTCAGGGATACTTCCGCGACGGCGCGCGGAACGCGCTCATGAAGCGGAGCGTCAGCACGTTGGCCTCGCGGCCGGTTACCACGCAATCGGCTTCCTTGTTGTCGGCACTCGAGAAGAGCCTGATCGGGCGCGCCAGCAGGTGAGGCTTGATGTCGTCGTGCCAGAGCACGATCTGCGCGGTGAGCGGAGACATGTCGCGGATGGTGCAGGGGCGCGGCATGATCATGCCCTCGGACCAGAGGTAGCCCTCTTTCAGGCGCTGCGGACGCTTGAAGTCCTCGGGGCTCAACGCCCGGCCTTCCGGCTTCTTTTTGGAGCGCGATGCGTCGTCGCCGGACAGCGAGGAAACCAGTGTCTTCCAGAGGGCCATATTGAGCTCCGCCTGCGCGAGCGTGCGCTTGCTGAGCTTCCGAGATGATGGTGAACAAATCCCTAAGAAAATCGACTTAAAGAGAAACGGCTCCGCCGCGAGGGCGGAGCCGTCGGGTCAGGACGTGGGTGCCATGCTGCCGAAACGTCCGGTTTGGAAATCGAGCATCGCCTGCTTGATTTCGCCGACCGTATTCATGACGAACGGACCATGCGCCACCACCGGCTCGTTGATCGGCTCTCCGCTGAGCACGAGCACCGTCGCATCGCTGTTCGCTTCGAGCGAGATGTCCCCGCCCGTGCGATCGAGAAGCACGAGCTGAGCTTCCCGTGCGATGTGCTGCTCGTTGACGAGCACCGTGCCTTTCAGCACGACCAGCGCCGCGGTATGGCCGTCCGGCAGGGTGAGCGTCGTCGCCTTGTCGCGGTTGAGCCTCAGGTCCCAGATGTCGATCGGCGTGAATGTCTTCGCCGGACCTCTGTGACCCTTGTAGTCTCCCGCGATGACGCGCACCCGTCCCGCTCCGTCCGCCAGCTCGACCGATGGGATTTTCTCATCCGTCAGAGTCTGATAGCCGGGCGCAGCCGACTTGTCCTTCTTCGGCAGGTTTACCCAGAGCTGCATCATCTCCAGCGTTCCGCCCGTGCGGGTGAACTCCTTCGAGTGAAACTCCTCGTGCAGAATGCCGGACGCGGCCGTCATCCACTGCACGTCGCCGGGGCCGATCCGTCCGCCGTTGCCGGTGGAGTCGCGGTGCTCGAGCTCGCCCTCGTAGACGATCGTCACCGTTTCGAACCCGCGATGCGGATGCTCGCCCACGCCGCGCGGGGCTGCCGCCGGAGGAAACGTGGCGGGACCCGCGTAGTCGAGCAGAATGAAGGGCGAGAGGTGCGCGCCGTGGCTGCCGGGAGAGAACAGCGACCGCACGGGGAAGCCGTCTCCGACCCAATGGGGGCGGGGCGCACTGTAAAGGCCGAGAACCTGTCTCATGGCGGTGTCTCCTTTCCGGATGCCTCATGGGGGCGTCCTTGTCGATTGGTGAGATATAGATGGGACGACAATCCCGCTAGATGCCAATTCTTGACCTCATTGTCCTATTTGGTGGACAATAAAGCCATGCAGGACCTCAACGACCTCTACTTCTTCGTCCAGGTGGTGGGCCACGGCGGCTTCGCCCCGGCCGCCCGCGCCCTCGGTATTCCGAAGTCGCGCCTGAGCCGGCGGATTATCCTCCTGGAGGAGCGCCTGAACGTCCGCCTCATCCAGCGCACCACGCGCCGCTTCGCCGTCACCGAGATCGGGCAAGAATTCTACCGCCATTGCGTGGCGATGCTGGTGGAAGCGAAGGCCGCCGAAGAGGCGATCGAGCGCTCGCGTGCCGCGCCGCAAGGCGTTGTGCGGGTGGCCTGCCCCCCGGCGCTGCTGTGCTTCCAGGCAGGCGACATGATCGCGCGGTTCATGGCGGCGAACCCGCGCGTGACCGTCCATCTCGAAAGCACGAGCCGCAAGGTGGATGTCATCGCCGAAGGTTTCGATGTGGCGATCCGCGTGCGCTTTCCCCCGCTGGAGGAGAGCGATCTCATCATGAAGGTGCTGGCCCCCAGCACGCAACGCTTGGTGGCGAGCCCCGCCCTTTTGAGTGGACTGTCCGGCGCCATCGTACCGGCCGATCTCAGCGCCATGCCGAGCATCGATTTCGGTCCAGCCCACAGTGAGCACCAGTGGTGCCTTGAAGGCCCGGAAGGAGCCACCGCGCTCGTTCCGCACCGCCCGCGCCTCGTGACTGACGACATGATCCAGATGCGCCTCGCCGCGCTCGCTGGCATCGGCGTTGTGCAGCTTCCCACCATGATGGTGGCCGGCGATCTCGCACGCGGAACGCTGGTCGACGTGCTTCCGGCATGGGCGCCGCGCGCGGGCATCGTGCATGTGGTGTTTCCGTCGCGCAGGGGCTTGCTTCCGGCTGTCCGCGCACTCATCGATGCGCTCGCCGTGGATTTCTCGCGCGTCAGCGAAAGCGCCGGTCGGGCCCCACCCCCAGCAGATCCGGCGTAATAAAATCCGGAACAAATCCGGCCTTTTCCGAGTTTTCCACGCAAAGGACGAGGAGGACTGGAAATGGCAGATCGAAAAGTCATCGATCCTACGGATGCGCGCCAGGCTACGCCACAGCGCCTGAACTATCGCGTGCTCACACGCTCGCTTCTGATCGCGGTAATTGCAGCCGCGGTGATCTACGCAATCTTCTACATGCAGTCTCCGGCCTGACGCGCCGCGTTGCCGGCGAAAGAAAAAGAAGTGGGGACGAGCAAGGAGTTGAGCGCGCCCGGCAGGACACTGCCGGGCGTTTTGCTTCAACGCTTCGTCTTCCGCTGCCGGAGTTCACGCTCCACATGCGCGAGGTCGTCGTCGATCAGCGGCGCATAGGTTTCACGTAGCCGCATAAACTCCTGCTGCACCCGCGTCAGATCCTCGTCCGACATATGGTCGAGTTCCACCAGCCCGGTTCGCGCACCGTCCACGCTTCGCAGAAGCTCGTCGAGCTTGAGCGACACCACGCGCGCATCCCGGTTTTGCGTGTTCTGGATGAGAAACACCATCAGGAATGTCACGATCGTGGTGCCCGTATTGATGAATAGCTGCCACGTGTCCGAATAGCCGAAATAATGTCCGCTCACCCCCCAGAGGACAACCACGAGACACGCCGCCAGGAAGGCCCAGTAGGATCCGACCAGATGAGAGGCGTGCTCCGAAAAGCGGCGAAACATCTCGTTCATGCTGCTCTCCTCGCTTCACCCCCTCTGATCTTGATCCGTCCGGAAAAAACGGCGTGATCCCGAACGGTTTTCAGCTAAGAAGCATACGGACAACCGCGGGCCGGCCCGCGTGAGAGGGGGAGACGCAGCATCAATGGATGTGATCGACTTTTTGTTGCGCGCCGTTGGCGCTTTTTATGTGCTGGCCGGATATCTGGCGACGCGCGCGGCCGTCATGTCCCTCTTTCTCGACCGTGCAATTGCGGCCATTGCCGCAGAGAAGCCGAGCCGGAAGGATGTGGCGCAAAGCTATTGGCTCATTGCCGCCGCTGCCCTCGTGCTGGCGGGCGGCGCGGCGCTGGTCGTCTCGCTGGACATCGCCGCTTGGCTGTTCATCGCCTCCGCCATCGGACAGGCCGCATACCTGTTCTACGTCGCGCCCCGCTTCTTCGACGATGACGACACCGATGCAGCCGGACGGCGCCAGACCACCAATGCCTTCATCCTCTATCTGCTGGCGACGGCCCTGGTCGTTTGGGCTTTCTCCTCCGGCCGCTTGCAGAGCTGGCAGGATGCAGGGTGGCCCGCGCTCGCCGTTGCTGGCGGTTTGGTCGCCGCGCATTTGGTTTATGTGGCGTGGAGCCTGAGCAAGGTTCCGCCAGCGTCCCCGTTTGCCTCCTTCGCGACACCGGACGATGGTCGCGACCCTTCCGAATGCACGCGCATCAAGGTTATGGCCGACTACGATACGCATCCGCTCTGGGCGCTCGACGAGGATCTCTACGGAGATTTCCCGCCCGAGCGCCTCGGCCTCTCGCAGGAGTTGACGGACGATCTCAATGCCTGGGCGGAGGCCTTCACGTCGTCCCTCAATCGCGAGGACCCCGCCGAGAGCCTGTGGAGCGACGAGCAGCACAAGGCGCATCAGGCCATGGCACGGCCGCTCGCCGTCCGCCTCGCGCGCGAAATGCCGGACCGCACGATCTTCGTGATGAGCGAGGTCGGCGTCGTCGAGGTGAGCGCGGACGAGGATCTGCCGCCCACGGAAGGCGGGGCACGCGCCTGAAACGAATTGCCCCTCGCGAGAGGGCGAGGGGCAGAAAGCTCCAACGGAGCGGAAGGCAATCAGGCGCCGGCCGCACGCACCTGCGGAACCGAGGCCGGATCCTTGGCCGACTGAACGGCCGCATCGAGATGCGCGACAAGGCCATCCTCGAGCCCCATGGTCGCTCCAAGATAGCGCAGGTAGGCCTTCTCCGCCGGCGTGTCCGCCTCGATGGCGATCGCGGATGCCAGATAGACTTCGCTTTTCATCTCGGGTGTCGTGGCGGCAGCCGCAAACTGATGCGGCGACCACGGCGCGGCGATCTCACGATCGAGGAACTGCTGCTCCTCCTGCGAGATCCCGATGTCGGCAAGCCGTCCGGCGATCCGCTGGCGCTCCTCCGCGTCGATGCGCCCGTCGGAAAGGGCAGCCGCGATCATGGCGCGCAAGAGGAGCATGGCATGCTCGTTCGGCGCGGGAGCGCCGGGAAGCGTAGCGCCCGAGCGCGCCGCGGCGATGTACTCCGCGGCCTTTGTCCCGATCAGAGGCTTGCCGTCACGATAGTTCGTGTACGCCTTGTAAGCGAGGCCGCCGAGCGCCGCGGCCGTGCCGAGCTTGAGCGCGTCTCCGGCGATATCGCGTCCCGATTTCGTGCCGAGAACGAGGGTCGCGAGCGCGCCCGCAGCCGCACCACCCAGGATGCCGCCGCCTTGCCCGCGTAGAAATCCTTTGGCCTGCTCCATCAGGTCGCCGCCGGGCGAGCCGGTTGCAGGCGCTGCGCCGTAGCCCGGCTGAGTGGCCGGAACTGAGCCCGTCGTGCTCTGCGGCGCAGAAGCCCCGCCTGTTCCGTTCAAAACCAAGTCGAGAAGCTTTGCAGCGTCGATCATTCTGGTCCCCAATAGTCTTTCCTGACCAAGCGTAGATAGGAAGGGCCGGGGGGACCTCAAGATTGCACTGCGAAAATAGTAGGCGCCTTATTTTGCAACTGCACGCTGTGCAAGCAGGGCGGGAGCATCCGCTTGTATCGGGCCGCGAGGTACGCTTTAAGGCTCGGGCTCGCCCCACGGCACGCAAGATCAAAAAATAAGAGAGCGCGAGATGCGACCACCCAATGCGATCGATTTTTGGCGTGGTGTCGCGCTCGTCATGATCTTCATCAACCACGTTCCGGGGATGGACTATTCCATCCTCACGCTCCGCAATTATGCCATCTCGGATGCCGCGGAGCTGTTCGTGTTCCTGGCGGGCTGCTCGCTCGCTTTCGTCGCCAATGGCCAATCCTCGGTTAAACCCATCGGGCAGGTGGTGATGCGCCTTCTGATCCGCGCGTTCGAGATCTGGCAGGCGCAGATCGCCACCATCTCCGTCGCGGTCGCCATGCTGGGAGCCGGCGCCATCGCGTTCAGCGATCCACTGCTCCTCGAATGGCACAATGCAGGCCCCGCGTTTTATGACACCGTGCGCGCTTCCATCGGCATGGTGCTGCTCACCTACCAGATCGGCTACTTCAACATCCTGCCGCTCTATGTAGTGCTGCTGCTGCTCGCGATCGTGTTTGTCGTATTGGCCCGCCGCTCTTTGGCGCTGGCGCTCGCCGCATCGGTCGCGCTTTATCTTGTGACGTTAACGTTTGAGATCGAGCTTCCGAGCTGGCCGTCGGATGGCGCGTGGTTCTTCAATCCGTTATCTTGGCAGCTCCTGATCGTGTTGGGCTTCGTAACGGTCGCGTCGAAAAAGATATATCCATCGTGGCAAAAAGTGGTCCGAAGCCTGTGGCCGTGGGCTGTCGCGGTGCTTGTGGCTGGCCTTGTCATCGTCTGGGTCGACTATCGTCCGGACCCGATGACCGCACCAAATCCGCGATACTTATTCCTGTTCGATAAGAAGTATCTATCGCCTGTCCGAATATTGAGCATGCTCGCAATCGCGATTGCGTTCTATCCGCTATTTCCTGTACTTTCCCGGCATGTGGGGCCCGTCGTTCGCTACTGCAGCAGCCTCGGTCGCAATTCCCTCGCCGTCTTCTGCGTGGCGTCGTTGCTCGCGCTGGCTGGCCAGATGGTCAGATACATTGGCGAGCCGACCTTTCTGCTCGACACGGCCATCGTGACAACAGGCTTGGTATTGTTGAGGATCACAGCGTGGATCTCCGAATTCCAGTCGTCAGCGTCTGCGTGACCTGGCTCCTCCTTGGCTCCGTGGCTGCCATCGCGCAGTCCGACGACAGGAGCCCGTCGCAAGGGGCGATGCCGCTCGCAACTCCCGCCGCCGAGCCCGCGGTGCAGCCATCGCCGCGCCGTCCGATGGTGCATGCGGGAAGCCCGAGACTCTCGAGCGAGTGCAAGGTAAAAAGCCCGGCTTACGAAGGCCGCGCGCCGTTGCGCGCCGTGCGCCGCGCAATTCTGGAGAAGCGCCCTGTTCGCGTCATCGCGCTCGGCTCCTCCTCGACCGTAGGCATCGGCGCCTCGTCTCCGCTCGCGAGCTATCCGGTTCGCCTCGAGAACGATCTCGAAGGCGTGATCGATGGACTGCGCATCGAGATGTTCCCGCGCGGCCAGTCTGGCGAGGTGGCCGAGGGTGCAGCGGAGCGGCTCAAGGCCGAGGTTGCGGAGCTGAAGCCCGATCTGGTCGTCTGGCAGGTCGGCACGAATGACGCGGTCGCACGCATCGATGCCGACGATTTCGGCGATCAGCTTCGGGAGACGCTCACCTGGCTCGCCAGCCATAAGATCGACGTCGTGCTGATCGATCCCCAATACGTCGAGCGCCTGTCGAAGGATGCGCGCTACACCAGCATCGTCAACGAGATCGCGAAGATCGCCAGCGAGAAGCGCGTGCTGCTCGTCAATCGCTACGACACGATGGCGGACCTCGCGCGCGAGCATCCCGGCTCGTCGTATCTTTCCAGCGATCGTTTCCACCTGAATGATCTCGGATACCGCTGCATGGCGGAGTACGCCGCCCGCGCCATCGTGGCCGGTGTTCTGCAGGCCGATATCGAGAACGGGGCGATGCACTAGGGCGGGGAGGGCGTCGTCCGCCCCTCCGGGCTCTCTCAGGCCCTCTCGCGCACGCGCTCGCGCGCAATCACCGTCACCGGCACATCGGACAGCGAGATCACGCGGCTTGCAGCCGTGTGCGCGCTCAGTCCGGCGAGCGTCAGCAGTGCGCGGGCGACAGGCGTGCTTTCCTGTTCCGGAAGAAAGATGTGATCGCACCGTTCCTCGTGTGCGATCCGCGTCGTCACCTCGGCGGTCTCGCCGGGCTCGACTCGCGCCTCGGCCTTCACGCCGGCCGATTTTGCGCGCTGGAGCGCGAGCGTCATCACGCGCTCGGAGATCTCGCGCAACGCACGCGGCACCGGGCGCAGCATCTGCCAGGGCGATGGCGCGGGTGTAATGTTGAGCAGAAGAACTTCAGAGCTCGGCAACGCTTGGGCAATTTCGAGAGCTTGATCCAGTGCAAGGTTGGCTTGCACGGAGCCGTCGACAACCACAAGCATCCTTTTCATTTTGAGCCTGATAAGAGACCCACCCGACTGGGTCTCTGAGCATAGAGCGTAGAGGTGATCAAGACGCGAAACGGAACGCCATGATGATGATGGCGGAAGCAACAAGGAAGAGATCGAATAGTCTTACGCCGGTAGGCATTCTTGGCTTCTCCATAGCCGCTCAGCCGCCAACGGTTCTTGCACATCCGGCAAGCGCCGGAACCGCACCGTCGAGCAAAGCGGGAGCATCTTCCTGCGCCGAGGACTCGGGCACCGCGAGCGGACCCACGTCATCGGGATTCGCAATATACAACACGCGAACATGCGCAAAGCCCTGCGAGTAGGCGGCAGGTAGCCGATGTTCGGACACAGCCTCTGAAGTGGCGTCTGTCATCAGATCCTCCGTCGAAGTCAGGGTGAACAATGAAGTCAGGGTAAACGAGAATTAGCGCTGTCGTGACGGACAGAACTTGATCCGATTGCATTGGTTCCACAATTGGCGTGAGTACGTAGAAGGTCCACCTAAGTGGTATTACGTATCGCCCCTTATCGCCGAAGCGGCGAAAAGGGGATTTCCGGCCTATTCACGGGCGGCTGCAACACAGGAACGGCTCCACGGCACCATGACCGACGCCCGCATCTATCGCCGGATCCTGTACGGCTGCCTGTTTCTCGCGGCCTACATCGCGCTCGACTACGTGAGCTACGTAAAGCCTTATCGCGGCCTGGGAATCACACCTTGGAACCCGCCGCCGGGCCTCAGCATCGCAGTGGTTTTTCTGGGTGGATGGTTCTACGCGCCCTTCGTCCTCATCGCACCGGCCGTAGCGGACATGGTGGTGAGGGGAGCCGCCCTCGGCATCAAGCTCGAGCTTCTGCTGTCGCTCGCGGTCGGCAGCACCTATCTCGCGGGCGGTCTCGCTCTACAGCGTATTGTGAGCTTCGATCCGAGATTCCGTTTCGTGCGGGATGCGCTGACGCTGATCGGCGTAGCCGCGTCCTCGGCGCTGGTGGCCGCCGCCGTCTATGTCGTCATCCTGCGAAGCTCCGGCACCATCTTCCAGAACGAGGTGATCGCTGTCGCGTGGCGTGCAGCCGTGGGCGACATCATCGGCATCCTGGTGATAGCGCCCCTTGTGCTGCTCGCGGTCACCTACAGGCCGTGGCCGAGGCCCGAGCCGCTGGCGCTCGTTCAGCTCCTCGCGCTTTATGCCGCCCTCGCCGTTGTCTTCGGCTATCAGGAAGCCACCGCCTTCCAGCTTTTCTACCTCCTGTTTTTGCCGCTGCTGTGGATCTCGCTGAGCTACGGCCCGCCTGGATCGGCGATTGCGCTTCTGTTCATTCAGATCGGCCTCATCATCGGCGCCGAGATCCGCTTCGGTCCCGATCCGGGCCTCGGTGCGCTTCAGGTTCTGATGATCGCGCTCGCGATCACTGGCCTCATCGTCGGCACCATCGTGGCGGAGCGCGAGGATTCGGCTGCACGCCTTCGCGATCAGCAGGCCGCTATCAACAGGGCGCTCCGCATCCGCTCCGCCGGAGAGGTGGTCGCGACCATCGCCCATGAGATCAACCAGCCGCTCACGGCGCTCAACACCTACGCCGGCGTCGCATCCAAGGCGATGACGGATGGCAATATCGATCTCGCTTCTCGCGCTGTGGAAAAGGTGAGGGCCGAGAGCGCACGCGCCAACGAGGTGCTGAAAGGGATTCGCGAGCTGTTGCGCCAGGGAACGCTGTCCAAGCGCCCTGTGGATCTCAAGGCCAAGATCGAGGAGCTTGAACTTCTTTTGGGCGAGGATTTAGCCAAGAAGGGTATCCGTCTGGCCATCAACGTGCTTCCGGATTTCCCCATCATCAAGGCCGACGGCGTGCAGCTTCAGCAGGCCACCCACAACTTGATCGTGAATGGTGCCGAGGCCATTCTGGGCGTAGGCCGCGGCGGAACGATCGAGGTATTCGTCACCCTGTCGGCGGATGATGATGTTCTGATCGAGGTGCGGGACGACGGCCCCGGTTTTCCCCCGGGCTTCAATGTCGCCGAGCCCGCCCCGTTCACGACGACGAAGCCGGAAGGATCTGGGCTCGGCTTGGCCGTTGCCCGTTCCATTGCCGAGGCGCACGGGGGCAGCCTCACCATCTCCACGTCATCGCGCGGAGCGCGGGTCGTTTTGAGACTGCCGATCGAAAGGGAGGCTGATGAGCAAAACCGTAACCGTTATTGACGACGAGGCGTCCGTCCGGGATGCCGTCGCCATGCTGCTGGAAGCGCACGGCATGACGGTGAGCTGCTTCGACGGAGCAAGCGCATTTCTCGCCGCGCCCTTTGCCGAGGGCTGCATCGTGAGTGATGTGCGCATGCCGGGAATGTCCGGCCTCGATCTCTTGCGCACGCTGCAGAATGTCGGGGATCCGCGTCCGCTGCTCCTGATGACGGGCCATGGTGATGTGGAGCTGGCAGTCCAGGCCATCAAGCTCGGCGCCTTCGATTTCGTGGAGAAGCCGTTCAGCAACGAGCGTCTCGTCGCCAGCGTGGAGCAGGCGCTTGTCGCGTCGGAAAACTCCATGAAGGTGCGCCTCGAGCTCGAGGATCTCAAGAGCAGGCATCAATCGCTCTCCGATCGCCAGCGCGATACCATGCAGCTTCTCATACGAGGCCTCTCCAACAAGGAAATAGGCCAGCAGCTCGGCATCAGTCCGCGCACCGTCGAGATCCACCGCACCTGGGTCATGACGAAGATGTCGGCGCGCTCCATTGCCGATCTCGTGCGCATGGGGATGGCGCTCGGCGTCGAGTAGAGCCGCTTTGCGTGCCGCCGTGCATGGCTCCTGCGGGCACATACCGAAGGATGCATGCCCGCACTGTGATCTCTTTACCGCGCGCGTCGACTTTTCTGTGGGCCGTTGTCGAGACCGCCGGCTGAATCTGGCAAAATGCTCGGATCGTTCTAGTCAACAGGAGGCCTCTGATGTCGACCGGCGCGTCATACCGTTTGGCTCTTGCAGCGATGATCTTGGGCGCGAGCTGCGCGCCCTCGTCGGCGGATCAGACCGGCTTTGCGTCCATGCACAATCAGGCGCGCGTGGGCAACAAGATGTGCATGACCGACCATTACCACTACGGGAGCGGAACCGGCGCCACCAAGGCCGCGGCCCAGAAGAGTGCCATCAGCTCGTGGTCGAGCTTCACGGACTTCGAGTACGGCAGCGACTGGGCGCGCTTCAGCAAGGCCGTGGGCAAGCGCATCAGCTGCAGCTCGTCCAGCTCCGGCTACGACTGTCAGGTCGAAGCGCGGCCCTGTCGATAGCTGATACACCACTGTCCCGTTTTTTACGCGCCCGCAGGGATCACCTTGCGGGCGTCGCATTTTTGGTGCCCGCGCACTTGCGTGTGCGAGGCCGCCGCAAGAGCCCGGAATCTGGGCTTTTCGGAGAAATTTAACCAGGAATTTTTACCGGCCTTTAACGCTAACGCCGCTCAGCCCGCGCTTGCCCCGGAGTGAGCCAGCCCATGGCGCAAGACCTGCATCCCACCCTCCATCGCGAGCTTTAAGACGGCTCTCGAGGAACGATTGCATCGGTCGCGAGGAGCACCCGTGTCCACATCCAGCGTCAAATCAGCGATTGGCAGATCGCGCTCCGCATTTATCGGCGTCGGCGTCTTTTCCGGCATCATCAACGTGCTGGTTCTCACTGGCTCGCTGTACATGCTGCAGGTCTACGACCGCGTTCTGCCGTCGCGAAGCGTGCCCACGCTGATCGGCATCACCATCCTGCTGGTGGTGCTCTATGCCGCATTCGGCGCGTTGGATTTCGCCCGCATTCGAACCTTGAGCCGCATCGGCCTCGGCATCGACCGCCAGCTTCGTGCGCGCGTCATGGAAGCCGTGCTGGTTGTCCCAATTCGTGCCAAGCAGGGCGCTGACGCGCTCCAGCCCGTGCGCGACCTCGATCAGATCCGCTCGTTCCTGTCCGGCCTCGGGCCGACGGCGTTCTTCGATATGCCGTGGATGCCCGTTTACATCGGCCTTATCTATTTCCTGCATCCCGTGCTCGGCATGTTCGCCATCGGCTCCGCACTCCTTCTGGTGACGCTGACGCTTCTGACGGAAATGAAGACGAGGGCGCCCGCCCGGGAAGCCACCAAGAGCAGCTCGCAGCGTCATGCCTTCAGCGAGGCGGCCCGCCGCAACGCGGAGGTGATCCAGGCCATGGGCCTCGGCAATCGCGTGGTCGCGCGCTGGGAAAAATTGAACGAGCGCTATCTCGGCGATCAGCTCAGCATGAGCGACGCGGCGAGCGGCATCGGCACCATGTCGAAGGTTCTGCGCCTTCTTCTGCAATCCGGCATCCTGGGTCTCGGCGCCTATCTCGCGATCAAAGGAGAGCTTTCGGCTGGATCTCTGATCGCGGGCTCCATCATTCTTTCGCGCGCCCTCGCGCCCATCGAGATCGCCATCGCCAACTGGAAGGGTTTCGTGGGTATGCGCCAGAGCATCCAGCGCCTGGATACGCTGCTTGCGAAGCTTCCCGCGCAGGAGATCTCCATGGCGCTGCCGCGCCCCACGCGCATGCTCGCCGTGAAGGATCTCTCCGTCGCGCCCCCGGGCGAGGCGATGCCCACCATCTCCGCGGTTTCCTTCGCGCTCGAGGCTGGCGACGGCCTCGGCGTCATCGGTCCCAGTGCGGCCGGAAAGTCGACGTTGATCCGCGCTCTCGTCGGCGCATGGCAGCCACTGCCGCGGGGCGGCAGCGTGCGCCTCGACGGCGCGACGCTCGACCAGTGGACCCCCGAGGCGCTCGGCCGCGATATCGGCTATCTGCCGCAGGATATCGAGCTGTTCGACGGCACGGTGGCCGAGAACATCGCGCGTCTCGATCCCGACGCGCCGAGCGAGGCCATCATCGAGGCTGCGAAGCTCGCGGGCATCCACGAGATGATCGTGCACCTGCCGGATGGCTATCAGACGCGCATCGGCGATGGCGGAACGAAGCTGTCTGCAGGTCAGCGTCAGCGTGTGGGCCTGGCCCGTGCGCTCTACGGCAATCCGTTCCTGGTCGTGCTCGACGAGCCGAATTCGAACCTCGATCAGCAGGGCGATCTCGCTCTCACCACGGCAATCCGCTCGGTGCGTGACCGTGGCGGCATCGTCGTCGTCGTTGCCCATCGCCCGTCGGCACTGGCCGGCCTCGACAAGGTTCTCGCAATGAACAGAGGACAGGTCCAGGCCTTCGGTCCGCGCGATGAGGTTCTGAAATCCGTGCTGCAGGCCGTGCCCGCCCCGGCGCCTGCCCAGCAGCCGTCCGCCCCCGTCGGCCCGTCCATCGCCGCCACGCTGGCGCGCGCCCTGCCGCCGGGCATCAAGATGGTGGCAGACGGCGCGGTAGCGGGCTGAGGAGAAGCATCATGCAGTTGAAGCTCGAAGGACCCATGCGCCCGGCCGCACCGGCCTCGCCGTTCAAGGAGGTGCGCGCTTACATCGTGTTCGGCATCGCCGTCGTCGTCACGCTTCTGGGAGGGCTCGGCGTGTGGGCAGCCACCATCGACCTCGCTGGCGCTGTACTTGCGGCGGGCAACGTGGTGGTCGACAGCAGCGTCAAGAAAGTCCAGCACCCGACGGGCGGCGTCGTGGGCGCCATCGAGGTCACGGAAGGCCAGCATGTCGAAGCGGGCGATCTGCTCGTCCGCCTCGACGAGACGGTCACCCGCGCCAACCTTCAGATGGTGGTGAAGCAACTCGACGAGATCGCCGTTCGCCAGGCCCGCTTGAGGGCCGAGCAGGACAATCGCACCGGGATCGAATACCCGGCGGACATCCTCGCGCGCCGCAATGAGCCGGTGCTCGCCGAGATCATGGCGAGCGAGACCGCGCTCTTTGATAATCGCCGCGCCGCGCGCGAGGGCTTGAAGTCGCAGCTTCGTGAGCGCATCGCGCAGCTTCGCGAGGAGATCGACGGCCTCATCGCCCAGCAGACCTCGCGCCGCCAGGAGCACGACTTCGCCAAGGCTGAGCTAGAAGGCCTCGAAAAGCTCGAAGGCAAGAACCTCGTCAGCACGCCGCGCATCACCGCCGCGCGCCGCAGCGTCGCCCAGCTCGAAGGCGATATCGCCCAGGTCGCGGCCGCCACCGCCCAGGCGAAAGGAAAGATCTCGGAGATCGAGCTGCAGATTCTCCAGCTCGATCAGGATTTGAAAACGGAGGTCGGCAAGGAGCTTCGTGATCAGCAGGGCCGCGAGGCCGAGCTGTCGGAGCGGCGCGTCGCGGCCGAGGACCAGTTGAAGCGCATCGAGATCCGCGCGCCCCAGAGCGGAACCGTGCATCAGCTTTCGGTGCACACCGTCGGCGGCGTCATCACGCCGAGCGAGCCGGTGATGCTCATCGTGCCGAACGCGGACCGCCTCGTGATCGACGCCAAGGTCGCTCCCCAGGACATCGACCAGGTCAAGGTGGGTCAGCTGGCGCACGTGCGCTTCCCCGCCTTCAACCAGCGCACCACGCCGGACATGACGGCGACCGTGACGCGCGTCTCGGCCGATCTCATGATGGACCAGTCGCGCCCCTCCAACGGTGCAGCGCCCGCGGATGGCATTCCCTACTACAGCATTCGTTTGGCGTTGACGGAGGACGCGCAGGCAAAGCTCGGCGAGCTGAAGCTCATTCCCGGCATGCCGGCAGAGATCCACATCACCACGGGTGAGCGCACGGCTCTGACCTACTTCACGAAGCCGCTCTCCGACCAGTTCGCCCGCGCCTTCCGCGAGCGGTAGACCGCTGGCTCTCTCTCTTGGGCAGGGAACTGCGAGCGGAAACGATCGCGCGGTTCCCCCTTCGCACACCCTAACCGCCCTCATCGCGGAGCGATGCTTCGCATCGGCCGGCGGTCATCCAGAGCCACTCGTTTCAGCGGTGAGTGCGCGCCTCCTGGATGGCCGGGTCAAGCCCGGCCATGGATGGCGGGCGACGGGCCTCGGCTGAAACGCGTCCTGCGCGAGACGTCTCTGGACCCCGATCTTCATCGGGGTGACGTTGGAGTGTGGAAACCGCCTGCACTCTAGGTATCGTCACCCTGCCCTGCATCGTCATCCCGGCGGAGGCCGGGATCCAGACACGTTGCAGTGTCGTGCAAGAACGGCATATCTCGGCGCCCTGGCGGAGCGGGGCTTCACACCGACGGCTGGGATCAAGCTATCTCTCCGCAACGACGGCTGACCGCTAGCGGCTGAGAAGCTTGCCGGGATTGAGGATGCCCTTTGGATCGAGCGCGTCCTTGATGCGCCGCATCAGCTCGATCTCGACCGGGCTCTTCACGCGCTGAAGCTCGTCCACCTTGAGCCGGCCAATGCCGTGCTCGGCCGAGATCGATCCGCCGAGCGAGACGACGACGTCGTGCACGGCGCGCGCCATGGTATCCCAGAGGGCGAGGAAGTCGGCTTTCGCCATCTCGCGTGGCTGCGAGATGTTGTAATGCACGTTGCCGTCGCCGAAGTGCCCGAACGGAACGGGCCTTGCGCCAGGGCACACCCGCTCGACCACGTGGGCGGCCTTCCGCAGGAACTCGGGAACGCGAGCCACGGGCACCGAGATGTCGTGTTTGATGGAACCGCCTTCGCCTTTCTGCGCTTCCGACGCCGCTTCCCGGAGCCGCCATAGCTCAGCCGCCTGCTGCAACGACGCCGCCACGGCTGCATCGCTCGCAAGGCCCGCAGTGATCGCGTCCCCCAGGATGCCGTCGAGCGCGGCGGAGGCCCGCCCCTCTGACGCGCCGGAGATCTCGATCAGCACATACCAGGGCGATCTCTCTGCCAGGGGAACGCGCGTACCCGGAATGTGCCGGATCACGAAGTCGAGCAGCTCTTGCGGCATGAACTCGAAGGCGGTGAGCGCTCCGCCCGCCTGCTCCTCCGCGAGCTGGAAGAAGGGAAGCAGCGCGTCGAGGCTCGGCAGCGTGGCGAAGGCCGTCGCCCGTTCGCGCGGCTCGGGAAAGAGCTTGAGCGTTGCGGCTGTGATGACGCCGAGCGTGCCTTCCGAGCCGACGAACAGGTCGCGCAGGTCGTAGCCGGTGTTGTCCTTCTTGAGCGCTTTGAGACCATCCCACACGCTGCCGTCCGCCAGCACCACTTCGAGGCCGGACACCAGCGACCGCGCCGTACCGTAGGAGAGCACGGCCACGCCGCCCGCGTTGGTGGCGAGATTGCCGCCGATGGTGGCGGTGCCTTCCGAGGCGAGGCTCAGCGGAAACAGGCGCCCCGCCTGTCGCGCCGCCTCCTGCACCTCGTGCAGCGTCACGCCCGCTTCCACCGTTAACGATGTTGCAGCCGGATCGATGCTCCGGATGCGGTTCAACCGCTTGAGGGAGAGCACGATTTCGGTGCCAGCTTCGGCTGGGATCTGCCCGCCGACGAGGCCGGTGTTTCCGCCTTGTGCAACCACGCCCACCCCTTCCGCGTTGGCGAGAGCGAGCACGCGCGAGACTTCGTCGGTCGTCGCGGGCTTCACGACAAGGGGCGTGCGCCCCACATAGAGATCGCGCCATTCGATGAGGTACGGCGCTTGCTCTGCTGGCGCCGTAATCGCGTGATCGGCGCCGACGATCGCCGCGAAGCGGGCGATGAGATCGGCGTCAGGCGCCTTCGCGGAACGATCGGAGGACGACGTCATGGATAAGCCGCTGGCAATGAAGAAGGGCCGCGAGCGGGCCTCGCGTCCGGTTGCAGTCGAGAAGGCAATATCAGGCTTTCGCCGTCTAAGGCAAAAATCCGGCTCGGCGGCTGCCTTTGTGGCTGTCTTGGGCCTGATGATAGCCGCCGTCGTGCTGGCGCTCCCGGGCACGGCCCTGTCGCGATCGAGCGCAGGAGGAGGCACTGGGATGCACAGCCCGGTGCCCCACGCCACGCATCCCGCCGGTGCCGCGATTACGCGCCCCGCCGCTCCGAGCGCGACTGTCGCGCCTGCACTTAAAGCGACACCAGGCCCGGCCGCTGTCACGCCGCCCATTAGTCCCGGGGCGCGCACGGCGCCTGGCGGACGAGAAACCACGCCGCCCGCGGCGACGGCGACTGCCCCCACACAGCAGAACCCCGCCTATTCCGATTTTTCCTGTCGCGCGGCCTGCGGCGAGCAGTGCCAGCGCGTCACCTGCCCGGACCTCGATGTGTCGGAATGCCTGGCGGTCCGCCAGAAGTGCCGGCTCTCGTGTGAGTCGGGCTGTTGAGCCGGAATCCGATTTCAACGGTGAGTGAAGACGTTTAGAGTACGAAGAATGGCCAACGATCTTCCGTTCCAGGCGCCTTCGCCATGAAAGCCAGAGCAGCGTTTTTTGCATGTCTCGCGGCGCTCGCCGTTGCGGCTCTGGCCGTCCAGAGTTTCGAAAGCATGACAGGCACAGCCGAAGCCGCGCCCAACCGGACGCGCCCTGGCAGCACGCTCGACCCAGGCTTCCGGGCGGTTCCGCCTCCGCGGGTGTTGCCGGCACCGAAAGTGCCGCGTGTGACGCCCGTGCCTAATCCCGCGCTCGTGCCGCGGTTCGGCCCCGGCCCTGGCATCACGCGTCCAAACACCTACGGCCCCAATTGCCGTTCGAGCTGCGGCTCACGGTGTCAGATGATCTCGTGCGCGGGGCTCAACGTGTCGCAATGCCTCTCCGTGCGCCAGCAATGCCGCACGTCGTGCTCGTCGCGATGCATTTGATCGGTGCCTAGGCGCCGCTTCTCGGAGCCGCCGCCCGGCGCAGACGGTCGTTGATCGCTTCGCCGAGCCCGTGCTCCGGGACCGGCATCACGGCGATGGTGGCCGCTCCCGTCCGGTCGAGCGCGCGAAGCGCCGCGAACAATCCTGCCGCCGCCTCGATCAGATCGCCCCGCGCCGAGAGATTGATCACCGGCCCCGCCGTCTGCGGAACGGGCGCGCCGAAAGCCAGCAGAGCTTCTCCCGGCCGCACGTCGCTCGCGTTGAGGCGGATCGCGGCGTTTGGCGCATAGTGGCTCGCGAGCTGGCCGGGTGACGTGGGATGTGCGTCGTCGCTCTCCGGGCCGTCCGAGAGAGGCGCGCCGAGCACCGCCTCGATCGCCTCGCGCGGAACCGCGCCCGGCCGCAGAAGCACCACGCCGTCCGGCTTACTCGCATCCAGCACGGTGCTTTCGAGGCCGTGCTCGGTCGCTCCGCCGTCGAGGATCATGGCGACGCGCGCGCTGAGGTCTTCGTCCACATGCTGGGCGCGGGTCGGGCTCACGCGTCCGCTACGGTTCGCGGAGGGAGCCGCCAGCGGTCGTTGTGATGCCGCCAGCAAGGCCTGCGTAATGGGATGTGAAGGAACGCGGATCGCCACTGTGTCGAGCCCCGCCGTGACGAGGTCTGAGAGGCCTGAGCTCGCGCGCCGCGTGACCACCAGCGTCAGAGGCCCGGGCCAGAACGCCTCTGCCAGCCTGTGCGCGGAGGGCGGAAAAACTGCGAGCTGTTCAGCCCGCGCGAGATCGGGAACGTGTACGATCAGCGGATTGAAATGCGGCCGCCCCTTCGCCGCAAAGATGCCAGCGACGGCCTGCCCGTTTGTCGCATCCGCGCCGAGCCCATAGACGGTCTCCGTCGGGAACGCCACGAGTGCGCCGTCCCGAAGCAGGCGGCCAGCCTCGTCGATTGCCGTTTGATCCGCCGTGCGCACTGCCATTGTTCGGGACCTGATTCGTGCTCCGTTGCGCTCGGACGGCTTCCGCCCGATGATCGAGGCGGGCGGGAAACGCTGATTCGCCGGGCGCCGGGAAAGGGAGAAGCAATGAGCTACGAGGCTCCAGTAGACGACATCCTGTTCGCGCTCAAGACGGCAGCAGATTTTTCGGGCGAGATGGATAAGGGCGGCTCGCACGGGCTCGACGAGGACACGTTGCGCGCCATCCTTGAGGAAGCCGGCAAGTTCGCTGGCGAGCAACTCGCCCCCTTGAACAAGGCTGGAGATCGCACGCCCTCCCGATGGGCCAACGGCCATGTCGTCACCCCGATGGGCTGGAAAGAGGCCTACGGCGCATTTCGCGAGGCGGGCTGGAGCGCGCTCCCCTGCCCGGAGCAGTACGGCGGCCAGGCCCTGCCGGAGACGGTTGCGATGGCGGTCTGCGAGATGTGGAACGCGGCGAACCTGTCGTTCGGGCTCTGTCCTCTCCTCACCCAAGGCGCCATCGATGCGCTGCACGCCGGCGGATCGGACAAGCTCAAGAAGGATTATCTTCCGCGCATGGTGAGCGGCGAATGGACCGGCACCATGAATCTCACCGAACCGCACGCGGGCTCGGATCTCTCCGTCATTACCACGCGTGCCGAGCGTCATGAGGATGGCACCTATCGCATCTTCGGCACCAAGATCTTCATCACCTACGGCGATCACGATCTCACGGAGAACATCATCCATCTCGTGCTGGCGCGCCTGCCGGACGCACCCTCGGGCACGCGCGGCATTTCACTGTTCCTGGTGCCCAAGCGCCTCGTCAATGCGGATGGCTCTCTGGGTGCCGAGAACGACGTCGTCTGCGCCGGGCTCGAGCACAAGCTCGGCATCCACGGCAGCCCGACCGCCGTCATGAAGTTCGGCGAGAAGGGCGGCGCCATCGGTTATCTGGTGGGCCAGGAGAACCGCGGCCTCAACACCATGTTCATCATGATGAATGCTGCGCGCCTCGCCGTCGGCATTCAGGGCGTCGCCGTTGCAGAGCGCGCGACCCAGCATGCCGTGAGCTACGCCAAGGAGCGCCGCCAGGGCCGCACCGCCACGTCCGCCGGCATGGTTGCCATCGCCGAGCATCCGGACGTGCGCCGTAACCTGCTCACCATGAAGGCGTTGACGCGCGCCGCCCGCGCCATCTGCTACGCCACGGCCGCCGACATCGATCGCGCACGTCACGCCGCCACCGAAGCGGATCGCCGGGCGGCGTCCGATCGCGCGGCCCTTCTGACGCCCGTGGCAAAGGCCTTCTCGACCGACATCGGCTGCGAGGTGGCGTCCATCGGCGTTCAGGTCCACGGCGGTATGGGTTTCATCGAGGAGACAGGCGCCGCGCAATACTACCGGGACGCCCGCATCCTTCCGATCTACGAGGGAACCAACGGCATTCAGGCGATCGACCTCGTGACGCGCAAGCTTCCGCTCGCGGGCGGCAATCTCATCAAGCAGGTGATCGCTGAGTTCGAGGCGACGGCGCGCCAGCTGAAGACGCTCAACCGGCTGGAGATCGGCCGCATGGGCCAGCGCCTTTCGTCCACCGTCGTCGCGTTTGCCGAAGCCACCGCCTGGATGCTCGAAGCCATCGAGCACAGCCCCAATCTCGCGCTCGCGGGAGCAACGCCTTATCTACGGCTGTTCGGGCTTGCGGCAGGCGGCCATTATCTGGCCAAGGGCGCGCTGGCTGGCCTGGAGGTGGGTGGCCCCCACGCCATGGAGTCCGTTGCGCTCGCCCGCTTCTTCGCCGAAAACATTTCGGTGGCCGGCCCTGGTCTCGCCTCCGTGGTGACGTCTGGTGGCCATTCGGTCATCGGGGCGATTCCGGAGTCCGAGCTCGCATGAAGGCACCTGCGGGCTGAGAGAGGGACGCGCGCGAAGTCGGAGGAAGGTGATGCGGCTCATTCGCTTCGCTGCAAGCGCGCTTGTGCTCGCCGCTGCCGCGACGCTTCTCCCCGACGCTTCGGGCGCGGGCTGGCTCTCTCGTCTGGCACGGGAAGCAGCCGAGACCGGCGGAGGTGTGGCCGCCAAGACCGGCAAGCTCGGCCTCGGCGCTCTCGAAAATGCAGCGGCCCACGTCGCAGGCTTGCCGCGCCTGTCGCAAGGGGCTGCGCTTGCGGCTCACGTCACGCCGGAGGGTCACTGGAAGTTCGCCAGCCGCGAAGGCACCGTTTTCACCGCCGCGACGCCGGATGAGATGGCACGCGTCGCCACGACGCTTGCCCCCGAAATCGCGACGGGCGGAAAGCTCTCGCTCTACCTCAGCGAGGAGACCGTCTTCTCTGGGCGCTCGTTCCTGAAGGACCTGCCGAAGGACGCGGACCTTCACATCGTGTCCGGAAAGGAGGCCTACCGCCTGCGCCGCACGGGCAGCGGGGCGGGGGATCTCGCCGCCGAATTCCGCTCGAACATAATCGTCGGGCTGGATGATCGCGTGCTCTTCGAGGAGACCATCTACAGGCTGAGCCGCCCGCTCAATCGCTCGAACATACGTGCGCTCGCGCTCGAGCCCGGAGGGCCGCGCAGGCTGTCGTCGGTGCCCCGCTATGATCCCGCCACCAAGGCCGCCCTCGTCGATCAGGTCGATCCCTCGTCTCTCTCGGATGCGTTGGCCACGCTCAAGGGACAGACCGCCCTTGTCTCCGGCCGCATCGAAGGCAACGTGCTGACCTTCCGGCCGTCGAGCGGCCCCGAGCAGACGCTCGACATCACCCAGCTCGTCAAAGCCGCCGAAAGCGCCGACGTCAATCTCGTGCTTTTGCAGACCAGCGCCACGCATCAGCCGGGCGGGCGCAATTGGTTCTGGCAGAAGGTCGAGGTCGCCGGTCTCGACGACGCGTTGAAGCGCGCCACGTTTGCCGACTTCCTGAGCGCGCTGGGAGGAGCCGGCAGCGAGCTGGCGGTCAAGGCGGCCACAGGCTCGCAGGGCCGCGTGGTGTTTTCCGCCGTCCCGGTACCCACCGCGACAACGCCGATCACCGGCACGCTCGGCGAGTGGATCGGCGAGGTGACCGGCCACGTCGCCGTTAGGGCGGCCGAGGTTTATGCTCGGGACGAGGCTCGGGAGCGCGAGCTCGACGCCCGCCTCATCCCCGGCATTCCATCCACCGCTCAGTTCGTCTACCTGGGCTCGCTCGTCTTCGGCGTCCTGGCGTTCCAGGTGTCGAGATCTTGGTGGGGGCGCCTCTGGCCTGCCGAGCAGCGGGCGGACTATGCGGGGAAATTCGGATATTGGGCAGCACGCCTGACCCGCCTGCTCGCGTTCGTCGTGCTGTTCCTGCCGCTGGTTGGCATCCCGGCCTTTGTCTGGCTTTGTCTGCTCCAGCTCTGGGCCGTGCTGACCGCCCCCGTCCGCGGCCTGAGATGGCTCCGCGCCCGCTTCGGCAAGGAGCGCCCTGGCCTCAGAGTCTGATCCCGGTAACCGTGTTAGCGCTGGCCAGTCGCCACGGCTCCGCTATCATGGAACTCAATTAAAGAAACTCGGGAAACGCCAAGGCTGACCTCACTATGGCAACACTGCTGCTGACCCACCCTGCCTTCGTGGAGCACGACACGGGGCCGGGACATCCGGAGCGCGCCGATCGTATGCGCGCCATCGACAAGGTGCTGGCGCACGAGAGCTACAACGCCTTGATGCGGGCGGAGGCGCCTCTGCGTCTCGATGTCGAGGACGAGATCCTGCGCGTTCACCCCTCGGATCATCTGGTCCGCATGAAAGGCACCTCCGAGATTGTGAAAAAGCGGGATGCCGCCCTCCACATCGACGGCGATACCGTGATGTCGCGCGGCACCTACGAAGCAGCCCTCCGCGCGGTCGGCGCCGGTCTCGAGGCCGTGGACGAGGTGATGAGCGGCCGCGTGGCGAACGCGTTCTGCCAGGTGCGCCCGCCCGGGCATCACGCCGAGAAGGACCGGGCCATGGGCTTCTGTCTGTTCTCGAACATTGCCATCGCCGCCCACTACACCCGCGCCCGCCACGGCGCAGAGCGGGTCGCCGTCGTGGATTTCGACGTTCATCACGGCAACGGCACGCAGGACGTCTTCTGGTCCGACAAGGACCTGTTCTACGGCTCCACCCACCAGATGCCGCTGTTCCCTGGCACGGGCGAGCTGTCGGAGACGGGCGTCGGCAACATCTGGAATGCGCCCCTGCGTGAGGGCGATGGGGGTGAGACCTTCCGCGACGCATTCACCTCCCGCATCCTGGGTCCACTCCACAACTTCGGGCCGGACCTGATCCTCATCTCTGCCGGGTTCGATGGCCACAAGCGCGACCCGCTCGGCGGCCTGCGTTTGGTCGAGGCCGACTTCATGTGGGCGACGGAAGCTCTCGGCAAGGTGGCCGAAACCCATTGCAAGGGCCGCATCGTCTCGATGCTGGAGGGTGGCTACGATCTCGAAGCGCTCGCCAAGTCGGTGGCCGTGCATGTGCGCACGCTCATGGATCTCGGAAGCTAAGAAGTTGATGCGGCTAAAGAAATCATTGCGTGCGTGCGGGCGTTCGAGGCTCTAAATTCGGGCCGGAGAATCAAAGGGCTCGCTCGGAATGACAAAGACGCCGAACAAGAATCACGCCGACATCAAGGAGCTGAGCTTCGAGCGCGCTCTGAAGGAGCTGGAGACGATCGTCAGCCGGCTGGAGCGCGGTGATGTCGAGCTTGAAGAGAGCATCACCATCTACGAGCGGGGCGAGGCGCTGCGCGAGCACTGCGACCGCCTGTTGAAGCAGGCGGAGGCCCGCGTGGAGAAGCTCACCGTGGGTTCCGATGGCGCGCCGCGCGGCACGGAGCCTCTCGACCCGGAGTGACGCCGGAGCCTGGGGCAAATCGCAATCGCGCCGCGCTGTCCGGTTGCCGGGTGCGGACCGAGCAACTGCCGGAAAAAGAAAGAGGGATGCCCGGGTGGTGCCCCTCCGAACCCCGGTGGACGCCAGTCCGCGCTTTTGCACACATCTGACGCAGCGGGAGCGGGAGGAATGCCCGCCCTCGGCCCTTCATCCGCCGTACATTCGGCGCTATGGTGCCCCGAAACGCGAGGCTGGAGTGTCAAGGCTGCGGCCACTTGGGCGAAACGCCCCATATCGTTGAAGGAATGTGTCCCGCCGTGAGCAAGACCCCGCTCCTCGATACCATCAAGACGCCGGAGGATCTTCGCAAGCACCCCGAGTCTGACCTTCGGCAGATTGCCGATGAGCTGCGCCAGGAGACCATCGAGGCGGTCTCGGTCACGGGCGGGCATCTCGGCGCGGGCCTCGGCGTCGTCGAGCTGACGGTTGCTCTCCATTGGGTGTTCGATACGCCCCAGGACCGGCTGATCTGGGACGTCGGCCACCAGTCCTATCCGCACAAGATCCTCACCGGGCGGCGCGATCGCATCCGCACGCTCCGCCAGGGCGGTGGCCTCTCGGGCTTCACCAAGCGCGGCGAGAGCGAGTATGACCCGTTCGGCGCGGCCCACTCGTCCACGTCGATCTCGGCTGGCCTCGGTATGGCCGTCGCGCGCGATCTGAACGGCGGCACCAACAACGTCATCTGCGTGATCGGCGACGGCGCCATGAGCGCCGGCATGGCCTACGAGGCGATCAACAACGCGGGCGCCCGCGACGAGCGCCTGATCGTCATCCTGAACGACAACGACATGTCGATCGCGCCGCCCACTGGCGCCTTCTCGTCCTATCTCGCCCGCGTCACATCCAGCGGCACTTATCTGCAACTCCGCGATTTCGCCAAGCAGCTCGCCAAGCGCCTTCCGAAAAGCTGGGAGCGCCGCGCCGCCCGCATGGAGGAGTACACCCGCCACCTCTGGCAGGGCGGAATGTGGTTTGAGGAGCTGGGCTTCTATTACGTCGGCCCCATCGACGGGCACGATCTCAACCACCTGCTCCCCGTGCTCAAGAACGTGCGCGACACCAAGCAGGGGCCGGTGCTCGTCCACGTCGTCACCAAGAAAGGCAAGGGCTACGCCCCGGCTGAAGCCTCCGACGACAAGTATCACGGCGTCGCCCGCTTCAACGTCGTCACCGGCGCGCAGGTGAAGCCCAAGCAGAACGCGCCCACCTTCACGCGCGTCTTTGCCGACAGCCTCATCACCGAGGCCCGCAAGGACAAGCGCGTCGTTGCCATCACGGCTGCCATGCCGGACGGCACCGGCCTCGATCTTTTCGGCAAGGAGTTTCCGGATCGCACCTTCGACGTAGGCATCGCCGAGCAGCACGCGGTCACATTTGCGGCCGGTCTCGCAACCGAAGGCCTTAAGCCATTCTGCGCCATCTACTCCACGTTCCTGCAGCGCGCCTATGACCAGGTTGTGCACGACGTCGCCATCCAGCGCCTGCCCGTCCGCTTCGCCATCGATCGCGCGGGCCTCGTTGGCGCCGATGGGCCGACGCACGCAGGCTCGTTCGATCTCGCGTTCCTGGGTTGCCTGCCCGACATGGTGATCATGGCCGCGGCCGACGAGGCCGAGCTGACGCACATGGTCGCCACGGCCGCCACAATCGACGATCGCCCCTGCGCGTTCCGCTATCCGCGCGGCGAGGGCATGGGAGTCGAGCGCCCCGAGGAGGGCATTCCCTTCGAGATCGGTAAGGGCCGCATCCTGCGGGAAGGCACCAGCGTCGCCATCCTGTCGCTCGGCGCGCGTCTCGGCGAAGCGCTGAAGGCAGCCGACCAGCTCGGAGCCATGGGGCTTTCCACAACGGTCGCGGACGCGCGCTTCATGAAGCCGCTCGATCGCGATCTCGTCGCGCGCTTGGCCAAGGAGCATGAGGTTCTGGTGATGATCGAGGAGGGCTCGATCGGCGGGTTCGGCAGCCACGTGCTGCAATACCTCGCCGAAGCGGGATTGCTCGATCGCGGCCTCAAGGTGCGCTCGATGGTGCTGCCCGACGTCTTCATCGATCACGACGCGCCGGCCCGCATGTACGAGCGCGCGGGCCTCGCCGCGCCCGACATCGTGAAGACCGCGCTTTCGGCGCTGGGCCGCGACGCCCTGGCGAGCCGCGCCTAGAGGGAACGGGGTAGGCTTCGATGAACTATACGATCCGCTTCGCGGGCGCCGTCCTGGTTTCCATGATGGCGGCGCTCGGCCCCGCGCATGCGACGGGTGATTTCCTGTGCGAGGCGAACGATGCTTCCGTGAAGTTCGAGGCGGGAAGCTCGTTCAGCCACGGGCTGGGCGAGGTCTTCACCAACTTCAAAGGCACGCTCAAGGTTCTCTTGAAAGATACTCCGAAGGACTTGGCCGACCTCGCCTTCGACAAGGACCACCTCGCCCATCACTGGTTTCACGGGGATAGCCTGAAGCTTCATCTCTATCGCGAGAGGCCGGGCTCGGGTTTGCACGGCTACGTGGAGCTTGTCGTTGAAACCACCCAGAGCCCTGACGACGAGACGGCGTTCGGCGGCTCCTACAAGCTCACCGTCTATCACATCCGCGACGAAGCCAGCTCCGAGGGCGAGACCCTGAGCGCCGAGGGCGAGATCTCCTGCTCCGTCGGGTAGCAACGCATGAAGTTCAAGCGGTTCGCGAAGAGCACGACCGGCGTATCCGCGAGAACGAGCGTTTCGACGCCGGATCTGCCCGCGCGCCCTCAATCCATCGGTGAATGGATCGGCGTCATCTTCGTCCTCGCCATGTTCGCGCTGACGGGCGCCGTGGGCTGCCTCACCATCCTCGCTGGAGTGCGTCAGCTCCTCTCGGGTGAAGCCAGCATTCCGAAAGCGTTGGTGCTGATCGCCATCGGGCTGGTGTTTGCAGCGATCGGTCTCGGCTACTTCTATTTCCGCTACGTGAAGAAACCCCTCTGGGACGCTGAGCAGGCCCGGCTCGAAGCGCGCTATCCGGGCCAGCCCTGGATGCAGCGCAAGGATTGGGCCTCCCGCCGCGTCACGCACTCGAACCTTGGCGTCACGGCCCTGCTATGGGTCTGGAACATCGGCTGGTGGGGCGCCCTCGCGTTCATCGGCACCGTCAACCGCGACAAGATCCGCGTGGCTCTGGACGAGTCCTGGTGGACTTACTTTCTACTCGGCGCCTTTCTCTTCTGCGGCCTGATAGCGCTTCGCTTCGCGCTCGCCGCGACCTGGGCACACGTGCGCTACGGCAGGACCACCCTCCGCCTCGATACGCTCCCCGCCTACATCGGTGACAGGTTTCGCGGCACAGTCGAGGCCCGCCTTCGGGCCCGGCCTGTCGAGCCGCTCAGGGCCGCTTTGATCTGCGAACAGTTGAAGTGGATCAGGATCAGGACCGGCGGCAAGACCACCTCCCGCCTCGACGTGAGGGAGCTGGCCCGCGTTGAGCGCGAGATCCCCGCCTCTCTCGTGATGGTTTCGCGCACGGGCGCACGCATCCCGGTCGAGATCGATGTGCCGCCCGCGAGCCGGGAATACTCGCTCGACAGCGAGGGCAACGGGGTTCGCTGGACGCTGCATGTGGACGCGCCGGACAGTAAGCAGCCCTTCTCGTGCTCGTTCGAGATTCCAGTCTACGCACGCCGCGCTTGAGCAGGCAGCTCACCCGTCGAACAGCGCATCGTCCATCGCAACCGGGCTATAGCCGCACTGGGCATCCGGCGGGGCCGGGAAGCCGATGGCGTCGTTATAGATCGTCCCTTCGTGGAAGAAGTAAGTGATGGTGGTGCGGAACAGGCCGATGCTGTCGTGCTCGGCCGTTTGCAGAACGCTGCGGGTGGTGGTCACGAGACTCTGGATCTCGCCGTTCGCGATCGCCCGTTGCAGCACGCCGTCGTCCAGGATCTCTTCGAGCACGCCCGTGGCGATCGGCGCCAGGTCGCGGCCGATCCAGTCTGCCATGGAAGGGCGCTTGGCGAGCGCGGGTGCGGAGAGACGTTGCAGCGTGAGGCCCGGCGTTCGTGTCAGCGCACGCGGCGCTGGGCAGAGCGAGATCGAGGCGGAGAGGCTGCGCAACAGCGAGCTGGCGGGTGCCCAACCCAGGTCACGCAGGCGCTTCTGCTGCACCACGGACGGACTGTCCTCGCCGCGCTCCCACCGTGAGATGGTGCGCTGTGCCACACCCATCACGTCGGCCATGCGCGCCTGACTGAGGCCGTGGCGCAACCGATAGCGGCGAACGAATGTCTTCCAATCCCCATCCATGTCCGGAACCTGGATTAGACCCCCTTAGACGTTGAAGCCGTGCGACCGTTTTCTTACAGATCGATGACGGCTGCAATCGGGCGACACGAGCCCAGTAGCGGGCAAGCGTGGCTCGGCGGCGAGAGGCGTCCGGAACGGAGACGCCGCTTTCGAACCGTCCACGCTGGGGCTCCGCCCGATGGGTGCCGTAGCGTGATCGGGGTGGAACCATCGGCGGCGGAAGCTGCCGATGGTTCTGTTTTTGGGGCATGTCGAGAGTGCGAGGTTAGCTCACTCGATCGCGGCCAGCATCGCGCTCGCGCAGGCGGCTGCAGCCACCGCGGCGGCCGGCATCCCATAGCGGCTTCCAGCCGAGCGCACTTCCGGCGAGAGCCTGAGATAGATATCACGCGCGAGCGGACGCACGTGCCGGCGCAGGCCAGCCACGCCACGCCCGACAGAGGTGAGCGCGACCGCGTAGTCGTCGATGGCGATGCCGGTGTCCGTGCGCGCCCATTGGCGCTTGTAGTCATCGGCAGGAGCGAGAAGATCGTAGCGCTCGAAACCTTGCTCGAAGCACCAGGCGATGGTGCGCAGCATCTGCTCCTGGCCGGGGCTGGCCGAGCTGAAGCGCGGATCGAATGCGCCGAGATAGGCGACATAGGTGTTGCGGTCCGCGTAGCCCACCTCGATTGCGGCAAGCGACGAGCCCGCGCTGAGGGCCGACACGATGGCGGAGCCCGAGGCAACGGTGCTGCGCAGCAGGTTTTCCCACTGTCCTCCGTCGAACACCGGGCTAGAGACACCGCGCTCGTCGAGCCACGCGCGCTTCCAGCCGAGCGCCGTTTCGAAAGCGTCGAGCGCATCACCGCCTCGCAGCATCTCGAAGGAGACGGGCCCCGCCAGCGCTTCGAGCTTCTGCTTGCGCTGACGCCGGTTGCGCCGCGTGCTGCCGGAGAACGAGGCGTCATAGGCCGCGAACGTGCCATGGGCCTTGAGGTCGATGTAAAGCGCGCGCTCGGCGGCCCGTTGCGAGCGGCCATGGCGTTGAAGCGCAGCGTGGAGGCGGCTGTCGTGGCGCACCTTCCGCAGGAGCATCACGTCGATGCCTCTGCGGCTGACGGCTTTGCAGAGGCGCGCGAAGGCGTCCGGATCGATCGCCTCGCCGACAGCGTCGGTGTATTGCGCCAAGGGATGAAGCAGCGGCACGGCAAGACGCGCGCCGAGAAGACGCTCGCACCTGAGCGGCAGAAGCGAGACCGCCTCTCCGTTGCGGCGGAAGATTGCGACCAGCGGTTCGGAGCCCTCCGCCTCCACCATGCGGGCAGCGGCTTCTACGAGATCGAACCTGTCGAATGCGCCGAGCCCGCCAGCTTGAGCGCCCACGCTCCGCCAGAGCGCGCGAAGCCGCGCGATGGACCCGAAGCCGGATACGAGCTCGATATCGTCCATGACGTGAAAGGTGACCTGTTCAACACGGCGGGATGGGCGCCGGGAGGCGACAGCAACTATCCAGGTCAAGCGTTGGGATTGCGTTAAGTGTGGCTCAATTCGGGAGTTGCGCCACGTCCGCAGCCGGCTTGACGCCGAGCAGAGGCGCGATGCGCGCGATCACGCGTCCCGCGGTTGGCGCCGCATTGCGCCCGGCCAGCACCTCTCCGGCAGACTCGCTCGTTCCCTTGGGCTCAAACAGCAGCACCAGTACGAGGTACTTGGGATCGTCCATCGGAAACGCGGCTAGGAAGGAGGCGACGACGGCCTTCTCCATGTATCCCCCGCGTCCCGGCATCTCTGCCGTGCCGGTCTTGCCGCCCACGCGATAGCCGGGAACATCCGCGCGCCGCCCGGTTCCGATCGGCTCGCTCACGTTGCGCCGCAGCAGACCGCGCAGGCTGTTGCTCGTCTCGGCGCTCACCACGCGCGTGCTCGCTGGCGCATCGCTACGTCCGCGGAAGTACGTAGGCGTCACCCTCGTGCCGCCGTTGATGATGGCCGCCGTTGCCGCCGCGAACTGGATCGGCGCCACCGCCATACCGTGGCCATAGGCGACCGTGATCTGCTCGGCGCGCCCGAACTGGGGCGGCAACTGCGGGGCTGCGACGGGGCCGGCTTCCGTGCGCATCGGCGCCATCAGGCCGAGCTTTTCCAGAAACGCCTTTTGCCGCTCCGGCCCCTCGGCGAGCGCGAGCATCCCCGAGCCGACGTTCGACGAGTGAAGGAATACTTCGGACACGGTGAGGGGGCGCCCCGAAGCGTGCAGATCCTTGATGGTGAAGCGTCCGGCGGTCAGCGGCTTGGTGACGTCGAGCACGGTGTCGAGCTTGGCTTTCCCGCTGTCGAGCGCCATGGCGACTGTCAGGATCTTGAAGATCGAGCCCAGCTCGTACGTCCCGCCCTGGATCTTGTCGATGCGCGCCGGATCCAGCACCTCGGAGGGCTGAGAAGGATCGAGCCCTGGCAGCGAGGCGGAAGCCAGCATCTCTCCCGTGCGCACGTCCATCACGAGGCCGGCGGCGCCCTTGGACTCGTAGCGCACCATGGCAGCCTTGAGCTCGTCCTCGATGGCGTGCTGCACGCCGAGATCGAGCGAGAGCCTCACCGGCAGCCCCACGTTCGAGGGCGCGCCGTGTGTGGGCTCGACGCCCACCGTTTCGTCGATGGTGCGCTCGATGCCGCTCGCGCCGCGATTGTCGATGTTGACGGAGCCGAGCACGTGTCCCGCCAGCCGTTCGAGCGGATAGGCGCGCCTCAACTCGTCGCGAAACTCGAGGCCGGGAAGACCGAGATCGTGGATCTGCTGCGCAAGCTTCGGAGCGATGCCGCGGCGAAGCCAGATGAAACGCCGGTTCCGGTCTGAGAGCTGGCGGCGCAGCTCGCCCTGGTCCATGTCCGGCAGAACGGCGCCAAGCCGTTCGGTCACGTCGTCGAGGCTTTGCACCAGCGAAGGATCGGCGAACAGGGAGGGCATTTCGATGTCGGTCGCAAGCAGCCGGCCGCCACGGTCGAGAATATCGGGCCGCGCGTAGCTTCGCGCCATCGGCTCGGTGATCGCCGCCACCATCTCGAAGCCGCCGCTGCCCGCAAGACGCGCCAATTGCGCCGCGACGCAGGCGAAGAGGGCTGCCATGCCGAGCATGACGAGGCGCGTTCTGAAGCGGCCGCGCGGCCCATAGTGGGCCTCCGCGCGTGCGGGCGCAGGCTCCGAAGAGCGTGCCCTTCTTCCGCCTCTGGCCGCGCCGCGCATTGTTTTGTCCGTCCCCCTAGATGAGCCTCAGCGGGCGATGGCACCCGTGCTGAGACCGCCGTCAGGCACGCGGTCCGTCATCTGCTTGTCGGTAAGTGGCTCGAGCCCTTGTGCCCGCGCCAGCGGCTCGATGCGGCTCGGCCGTCCGAGATGCGCGCGCTCGGCTTTCAGCACGGCGATATCTGCACGTGCCTTGTCCGCAAGCCGCTCCTGCGCGGAGACGCGCGCCTCGAGCTGGCGTGTGTCGTAGGAGAGCCCGTAGAGCAGAAAGGCGCTGGAGATGGCGAGAAACGCTGCCGAAACTGTAAGCGGGTGCATCGGTTGAACCTCAACGACAATGGCGCGGCGTGCCTTGCGCACGCAGGGCCTTAGGCGAAGGGCGATCCCGGCGCAGTGCCGCTCCACGCGGGAGCCTCCGTCCGGAGCCCCACGCGCAACCGTGCCGAGCGCGCCCTCGGGTTTGCGTCCGTTTCCTCTTTGTTAGGTGTAAAACCGCGAGTGTTAACAATTCGGAAACTTGGTGCACTGGCCGGGCCGGATGGCGCTGGAAGATAGCGCGAGCCGCCCGCCGTCTTGCCGGAGCGCTCCTGCAGGAAGTGTTTGACGATCCGGTCCTCCAGCGAGTGGAAGGTCACGACCAGCAGCCGTCCGCCGGGAACGAGCAGGCGCTCCGCGGCTTCCAGCGCGCGCTCGAGCTCGCCCAGCTCGTCGTTGACGTGGATGCGCAGCGCCTGGAACGTCCGCGTCGCTGGATGCTTCTCGTCGCCGCGTGCGCGCCCCAGCACGCGCTCGACGATGCCGGCGAGCGCCTTCGTCGTCGTGATCGGCGCTTCTGTGCGCGCTTTTACGATGGCCCGTGCGATGGCGCGTGAGCGGCGCTCCTCGCCCAGGTTGAAGAGAATGTTGGCGAGGTCTTCCTCGTCCATGTGGTTGACCACGTCGGCCGCGGAAGGGCCATTCTGCGACATGCGCATGTCGAGCGGTCCGTCGCGCAGGAAGGAGAAGCCGCGCGCCGGATCGTCGAGCTGCATCGAGGAAACGCCGATGTCGAGCACGACGCCGTGAACCCGCTCGGCCCCGGCCGAAGCGGCGGCTTCTTCCATATTGCTGAAGGTCTCGGGAACGAGCGAGAGGCGTCCGCCGAATTCCGCGACGAGCGCCTGGCCGTTGGCGAAAGCCGTCGGATCGCGCTCGATTGCGATCACCCGGCAGGGAGCCGCCTCGAGGATGGCGCGGGTGTATCCGCCCGCGCCGAAAGTGCCGTCGATGTAGGTTTCACCCGCCACCGGCTGCAACTGCTCCACGACGTCTGCGAGGAGCACCGGGATGTGAGGGGAACGATGTGGATGGGCCGCGGTCATGATCGGCGGCTTTATAGGACATTTTGCGGCCGGCACCACGCTTATCGCGGAAGTGCGAGCCGCAAAGAAACCGGCAGGGCTAGTTCAAACGAGATCCGAAAGGGGCACGGGAATATGCGCCCGCACATCCTGGAGCACCGGTATCGAGCCGGTGCGCCGGGGCGTCATTCCCGTGCCCCTTCGTCGCCACCGCTGCTGCGATGGCCGCTCCCCGCGCCGAACAGTTTTCTGTGCTCTTGAGCCTTTTCGCGGGCCCGAGCGCGCCGCTCCTCGAAGGCTTGAGGGGCCCACATCTGAAACTTGTCGCCAAGGCCGACAAATGTGACGAGATCCTGAAGACCGGCGTGGCGACGAAGGCTTTCAGGAAGGACGATACGCCCGTCCCCGTCGATCCCGAGGACTTGGACGTCGCCGTAGAGCGCGACAGAGAGCTCGTCTCGCTCGTCCGAATAGTCCGGCAGGCCCGAGAGAAGCCCGTCGATTTTTTTCGCAAGTCTTTCGCCGCCTGCATCAAGGGCAGGAGCATCGATCGAGGGGTAGCAATAGATTCCGCCTGCATATCCGTCGCGTTCGAGCACGCCGCGGAACGGAGCAGGAATTGAGACGCGTCCTTTGGCGTCGATCTTGTTGGTGAATGTCGAGACAAAGCGGTCCATCCCCTTCTCGAGCCTCGCTCTCCAACGCAACTAACGGAACGCTTTTGTCAGACTTTCACGCGCGGGGATTGAAATCCCCATGCCGGCCGCTCCGGGCTGGGCCGTGGCGGTCGCTCGGGCTTCGGCCCTCTCTCGAAGCTGGCGCCACTACCACGGGCCCGTGCCCGGTGCGGTCGGGCATATATGGGATGCCATGGTTCGGTATGGGCGTCAATGGATCGTTAAGGATTTAGGCGGGCACCATCCCTTGTTTCACGCCACAAATTCGAGCCAGACTTATCAATGCAGTGACTAGAAGAGGCCTCTATCGCCAGCCGCCCGGACGCACGATATGGACAAGGCGAGCCTCAACGGAGGGATGGACTGGTGAAGGTGCGGCGGTGGCGAGGGAGGAGGGCGGCGCTGGCCCTTGCGCTTGCGGCGGTGACGGCCGCGATGGGCGCCGTCGCGGCGGCAGCACCCGCCGAGGCGCCGCCCGGCCAGCGGATCACACTTGAGGTTCCTGGCCGTGAGGCGGTGTCGCTCTACTATGAGGAGCAGGGCGCCGGGCCGCCGCTCCTGCTCCTGCATGGTCTCGGAGAGTCGAGCTTCACCTGGCACGAGATCGCCCCCGCCCTTGCCGCCCGCTATCGCGTCATCGCGCTCGATCTCAAGGGCTTCGGCCGCTCGGGCAAGCCGCAGGACGGTGCCTACTCGGCCGACGATCAGGCAGCCCTCGTCGCGCGTTTCCTCATCGAGCGCGGTCTCGAAGGCGTAAGCGTCGTCGGCCATTCGTTCGGGGGCACGGTCGCCTTGCGAACGGCCATAGCCGAGGGCATCCGCGGCACCTCGCGCATCGCGCGGATTGTTGTGATCGGCGCACCCGCCCTTCCGCGCTCCACGCCGCGCTATTTCGACCTCGTTAAGGCCCCGCTTCTTCCGGACACGCTGGTTTCGGCCCTGTCTCCGGAAGCCATGGCGCGTCTCCTGCTCCGCGAGGCCATGGGCGGCGAGGAAGACGCGAGTGAGGAGATGGTGGAAGGCTACGCCGCGCCCTACCGCGACCCCGCCGCCATGACGGCTTTCCTCGCGACCGCCCGCGCGATCGTGACCGAGGAGGGTCCCAAGGAGATCGCAAAGCGCTATCGCGCGCTGAGCCAGCCCGTTCTCGTTGTCTGGTGCCGCAAGGATCCCATCGTGCCGCTGAGAGCCGGGCGCCGGGTGGCGGCCGCCATTCCGCGCGCCCGCCTCAAGATCCTCGAAAGCTGCCACCACCTGCCCCAGCACGAGCGTCCCAAGGAGCTGCTGAGGGCGCTCGACGGGTTCCTCGACAAATGAAAGCAATATCAGACGGCTTGAGCATCGCTCTCAGATGAACTAGGTGTCGCGAACACGCAGACGAAAAGAGGCGCGGGATACCGCGGATATGAATGAGCGACGTGCGCTGCATATGCGCCATCGGCCTGAGCGGTCAGTTGGGATTGAACGGCGAACTGCCCTGGGAGGGCGATCCGCGCCCCGAGTTCAGGGCAGACGTGGAGCGCTTCTTCGAGATCACGCGCGGGCACGTTTTGATCGCCGGGCCGAAGACCATCGGCGCCGTGCCGGATTTTGCCCGTGCTCAGATGACCCTCCGCGTCGCGCGCTCGCATGAAAATCCTGAAGCCGTGCTCGCGGAATTTGCCGATCGCGTCGTCTTCATCGGCGGCGGACCCGCCCTTTGGGACGTCTACGCGCCCTTTATCATGCATTGGGACATTACGCGTCTCCCCTATGACGGCCCGGCGGACCGCTGGTTCGACCCGCGCTGGCTGCTGACGGGCAAAGGCAAGCCGCTCTAGGCGAGGCAAAAGACGCCAAGCCGGCGCCGGACACCTCGGGCGTCGCTTTCAACCACGAACGAAAACGCCGCCCCTCTTCGGGGCGGCGTTTGTTGTTTGTCGCGGGCGCGGCGCTCAATCGTCGTCGTCGCACTCGATCTTTTCCTTATAGCGGCCGTGTCGCCACTTCCGCTCGATGGTGCAGTTCGGGCCGTAGAAGTCTTCCGGCTCCCCGGCGAAGTAGTAGCCGTAGGGGATGTAGACCTCGTAGGCCGGCGCGCGATAGGCGGGCGCTCCATAGTAAGCCCGATACTCTCCGCGCCAGTGACGGGACTCGTAGTAGTCGTCATCGTCCCAATCTCGGCCCGCGCTGGCTGGCAGGGCGGAGGCCGCGAGCAGAGTCAAAGCAGTCACGAGGCGTTTCATGATGACCTTGCTCCTCCGGATAATTGTTGATCGATCCATCAGAGAACTGGAAGCATAAACCTGTCAATTCGACCTGGGAACTATGGTGCACGCCACGCAAAAAGCCCGTCCGTTCCCGGGTCGCAAAGGGGGAACGGACGGGCGTGATGCAGGTTCCGCCGATCCGGCGAGGATCAGCGCGGTCAAGGCGAGGGATCAGTCGCGGTCACGCGGGCCGCGGCACTTGATGGTCTCCTCGTAGTCGCCGTCCGTCCACCAGCGGCGCTCGATCTTGCAGGGACCGTCGCGGAACTTCTCCTTCACGTCGCGGCCCATCGGGCCATAGTGGGCGGCGATCCGCTCATAGATGCTCGAGGCCGAGCGAACCGGAGCCGGGCCCGGGTCCGCCGAGAAGCTGTCATCGCGAGCCAGGAGCGGCGTTGCGCCGAGTACGAGGGCAGCAGCCAGAGGCAGCATCGCTTTCATCACTTACATCCTTCTTCCTGTTGAACCCGACACCGGGTTAACGCCCGTCGCGGCCAAGAGTTGGGCCGCAGCGAGCAATTCATGAAATCGCGTGTTAGAACAACACTATGGCAATTCCATATCATACCGTGTCGAGGTGGGGGTATGTGCCAGCCGGCCTGTAAGCCGGGTTCTGTCGCGAACGGCCATTCATCTGGGACGCCCATTGCTGGGCGCCTCGAGCAACCAACCCGGGTGACGGGCTTGAAGACACGCCTCCGTGCCGGGTTTCCCCGCACGCGGCCACCCCTATTTGGTCTTGCTCCGGGTGGGGTTTGCCGTGCCGCTCCTGTTACCAGTCGCGCGGTGCGCTCTTACCGCACCGTTTCACCCTTACCACGCCGGGCCGAAGCCCGCCGGGCGGTTTGTTTTCTGTGGCACTGTCCCTGGGGTCGCCCCCGGCGGCCGTTAGCCGCCACCCTGTCTCCATGGAGCCCGGACTTTCCTCCACCGTCGTGAGACGGCAGCGGCCGTCCAGCCGGCTGACAGGGGCACATAAGGGCGCGATCGCGTCTCGCGTCAAGAGCGAGCTGCATCAGGCGCGCAAAGGGCGCACCGGCGAGCGTCAGACGGATTTGGCGCGCGTGGGGATGAGCGGCATGTTGCGCGGCACGTTGTCGAGCAGATACGCCGCGAGCGCCATCACCGCCGTGCCGGTCACGAAGATGGCGATTTGCGCGAGCCAGCTATGATCCGGCCCGGGCAAAGCGAGCCGTGCCGCGAGCGACAGCAACGTGCCGATCGAGAACACCGCGAGCGAGTTGCGCCCCATGCGGGTGAGAGCCTGGGCGGCGGGACGGGTGAGCCAGCGCGCGTCGCGCGGGACGTAGCGGATGATCAGATAGACCCACGCCAGCGTGTTGACGAAACGCCAGGGCGTCTGCCGGTCCACGAGGCCGCCGAACTGCGAGAACGAGCCCAGATAGCAGTGGCTCGAATCCGTGCCGAGATGGCGGCACGGAAAGACCAGCACAAACGAGACGGCAATGACGAGAATGCACAAAGCCGATAGCCAGCGCGATTTCCAGATGGAGCCGCCGCCGAGGCTGGCAAGCCCGATGCACAACCCCGTCGCAAACACGATCTGCCAAGACAAGGGATCGAAGTACCAGCCCTCGATCGAGCGCACGCTCGGGAAGTTGAGCCCGTAGACCGCCGCTACGAGCCACAACGCCGCCGACGCCGAAAGAGCGAGCCCCCAATGGCTGCGTGCCATGAAGAGCAGCGGCAGCGCGAAGGCGAGCAACACGAGATAGAGCGGCAGAATGTCGAAGTAGGGCGGTTGAAATTGAAGCACGAGCGACATCGCTGCCGCATGGGGCAACGAGTAGTCGACCCATGTCGCCGGAGACGCGACGAACAGATCGAGGGGTGCATTGCGATTGACGACGACGAGAAGCATGAGCGCGGCCAGCAGAACGAGAATGTGGGCCGCATAGATCGTCACGATGCGCCGCCCCACCATTCCCGTCACGGGGCCGATGCCGCGCGTGTCGAGGCGAGGCGCATAGGCGAGCGCAAATGAGATCCCCGCCAACAGCACGAAGATGTCGGCCGCACTCGTGAAGCCGAAATTCCTCAGCGTCAGGTGCGAGAACCGATTGTAGGGAATGTGATCGATATAGATGACAACGAGGGCCAGGCCGCGAAAGAGGTCTATACGGAGATCACGTTTGGAGGGGAGCGTTCCCATTTGAGACGGGCCTTAGCCATGCAATTTCAGGGTTCTTGCAAGGTTGATCGGCCCCAGCAACTTACAAGCGCCGCGCAGGTTAACGGGCACGGTTAACCGGCAAGCGCGTTGTGCGCGCTATCCGTGTCCGCTGGGCAGGCGTCCGTAGGATCAGGAGCTGAGCGTCGGCTGCAGCCGCTGGCGGCGGCGCTGGCTCAATTCCACGGCAGCGCGCGTGAGCCCCTGGGTTCGCTTCGCACGCAGGGCCTTTTTTACGGGCTTGTTTCGCTTGGCGACGGGATGGAGCGAGACGGGAGCCGCGCCGTTGAGTGACTTGGCGTCCACGGACGAGCCCGTCTGCGGAGCGGAGGGGGCGGACGACGCGGTCTCTGCGGAGGCCGAGGCCACGCGCTGGCCGATCTCGATCAGGCGCGCCACGCGCTCGGCCGCGTTCTGCAAGTACTCGCGCGACTTCTTCATCGCCACTTCGAGCGGCATGGGATTGGACGTCGCGGCTTCGAGCCCGTCGATGCCGTGCGCGAACACGCCGTTGGCATCATCCGAAAGGCCGCCGCCGATGGCGATGACGGGAACGCCGTGCCGGCGCGCGGAAGCGGCAACGCCTGCCGGTGTCTTGCCGAAGGCCGTCTGAAAATCGACGCGTCCTTCGCCGGTGAAGGCGAGCGAGGCGCCCTTCATGTGCTCGTCGAGCTTCGTCGCTGCGACCACCAGCTCCACGCCACGCTTCATCGTCGCGTTGGTGAAGGCGAGCAGGCCGGCGCCAAGTCCACCGCCCGCGCCTGCGCCCGGCTGACCGGCGATGTCGATGTTGAGATCGCGTTTGATGATGGCGGCCAGGTGGCCGAGGTTGCGGTCGAGCCTCTGAACCATCTCGGGCGTCGCGCCCTTCTGTGGGCCGTAGACCGCAGACGCGCCCGTCTCGCCGGTGAGCGGGTTGGTGACGTCGCTCGCTACGTTGACCTTTACACGCGACAGGCCGGGATTGATGCCGCTCACGTCGACGGACACGACCTCGTCCAGACGTCCGCCGCCGAGCGGCTCCGTGATGGCGGTGCCATCGGCGCCGATGAAGCGAACGCCGAGCGCCTGGGCGAAGCCCGCGCCGCAGTCGTTGGTGGCCGATCCGCCGAGGCCGATAATGATTTCGTCAACGCCGCGGTTGATCGCGTCCGCGACGAGCTCACCCGTTCCGAAGGTGCTGGCGCGCAGCGGATCGCGGTCGGCGCGCGGCACCAGCGGCAGGCCGGAGGCCTCCGCCATCTCGATCACGGCCGTGCGCCCGTCGCCGAGCAGGCCGTAGGAAGCCAGCACCTTCTGTCCCAAGGGACCGCTGACCGCGCATTTCACGATCCGCCCGCCCGTGGCATCGACCAGCGACTGCACCGTGCCCTCGCCGCCGTCCGCCATCGGCACCTTGACGTAGTCCGCATCCGGCCACACGCGGCGCAGGCCCGCTTCGAGCTCGGTCGCCACCTCGAGAGAGGTCAGGCTCTCCTTGAAGGAGTCTGGGGCGATCACGATCTTCATCTGGCGTTTCCCTCTTCTTCCCCGTCGCGCGGTCTGGCTCGTTTCTGCTTCGGCCGGACGTCATCCCACATTGCAACAATCTGTCAAAGCGAGGCCAGGGTCGTGGCCCGCGACAGATCAGCGTTCGACCTTATGAGAGAGGCACAGTCTAAGCCGTTTACGTCCCAATTTTAATTGTCAGCATTAATCAGGCAATCCGGCCGTCTTTGAGGCTCCGGGGCATGTCCAGCCGTGACAGCGTGTCCAGGGTGGAGCGGTCGAGCCGCCCGTCGGTGCGGGCCGGGCGGAAATGAAGCTGGAAGGAGCGCACGATCGTCTGCATGTCCGCGTCGAAAGAGCCTTTGAGATCAATTTTGTACCCGTAGTCGGCGAGAAGGCGCCGGGCGCGCTCCACGTCGGCGCTCCTGCAACCGGGCTGAAGCCCCGGGTCCCCCTCGTCGAGCGGAGCCGGTGCAACCCAGTTGCCCACGCCCTGCCGCGCAAGCCAGGCCCAGTCGAACTTCTCGCCGGGGTCTATCTTCCGGCCTGGCGCCACGTCCGAATGGGCGAGCACGTAATGAGGGGCGATGCCATGCCGCAGCACGATATCGTGTGAGAGGGCCGCCACCGCGCGCATCTGGATCGCCGGAAACTCGGGATAGCCCAGCATGTGCCCCGGATTCTGGATCTCGATGCCGATCGATGCCGAGTTGATGTCGGTTTCCCCGCCCCAGTAGGAGACGCCCGCGTGCCAGGCACGCAAGTCTTCGGCCACCATCTGGATGATGCGGCCGTTCTCGTCGATCACGTAGTGGCACGAGACCTTGCAGTCCGGGCGAGAGAGAACGTCGAGCGCGCGCTCCACCGTCGGCAGGCCCGTGTAGTGCAGGATCAGCATCGAGGGCGCGTATCCGGGTTTGCGCGGCTCGATGTTGGGGGAGGGGAACAACTCGCCGACCAGCGGCGTGTCCGGTCGGGTGATCAGGTCCACGACGCTCACGCACGTTCTCCTTGCGCGCGCTGGCCTGCCACGATGGCTTCGTACGCGGCGTTGATGGCGGCCAGCTTGACGGTCGCGGCCTTGATGAGCGCCGCCTGCGCGCCTCTCGCCGTCAGGCGATCCGGATGGAAACGCTGCACCAGCTCGAGATAGCGCGCGCGCACCGCGTGCCGCGAGGCGGTGGGCTCGAGCCCGAGCACATCGTAAGGGTTGTCCATGTCCCGTACGAACGGCGCACGCAGCTTCTTGAACTCGTCGCACGAGATGCCGAATGCCTCGCCGACCGTCCGCAGGAATGTTTCCTCGGCCGGATGCAGGATGCCGTCCGCGCACGCGATCATCAGAAGGCATTCGAGCACGTTGATCTTGAGATCCGGCTCGTCCTTGAGCATCCGTGCCACGTTCTCCGCGTAGATCTCGAAGCCGGCCGTATCCTGGCTCGCGAGATGGTAGAGGCTGCGGATGCGCGGTATCTCCTCGGGCGTGGGCTCGAAGAAGCGCTCGAACGTCTGGCACTCCACCTTCACCGCCACGCCGTCGGCCTTTGCCATCTTTGCGGCAAGCGCGATGATGGCGGCCGAGAAGGCTGCGGTCTGATGCACGGGCTTGGGTCGAATGAGGCGGCCAAGAGCGGGCCACCAGTGGCCGAGCAGATCGGCGAGGCGGCCGCGCAGGCCCTGGTCTCGCTCCTGCTCGATGAGATTGGATAGACTGTCGAGAGGCATCCGCAATCCATACCTGCTTCCGGGGCGATGATGAAGCACATGGAGCAAATTTCATGTTGGGCGGTTGACGGAACGGGCGCCCGCCGATAGCCACGCAGGATCACAAGGCTTTGCGGCGATTGGATCTATGGGACACGAGCGCGCGGCGTGGCAGTTCTGGGTCGACCGCGGCGGCACCTTCACCGATATCGTCGCGATAACGCCCGAAGGCTGTCTTTCGGCGCTGAAGCTGCTGTCGGAGGCTCCTGGCCTCTACAACGATGCCGCCATCGCCGGCATCCGCCGCTTTCTCGGACTTACACCGGGCGAGGCTATTCCCGCCGGCCGCATCGCATCCGTCCGGATTGGCACCACCGTTGCCACCAATGCGCTGCTCGAGCGCAAGGGCGAGCCCACCGTGCTGGTCATCACCGAGGGGCTTGAAGACCAGCTCGAAATAGGCACCCAGGCCCGCCCCGACATTTTCGCGCGGCGCATCGTCAAGCCGGAGAACCTGTACAGCCGGGTGATCGGCGCGGACGAGCGTGTGCGCGCGGACGGCACCGTCGAGAAGCCGCTCGATGCGACAGCCCTCTCCGCCGCTCTCGCCTCGGCACGCCGCGACGGCTTCGCGAGCGTCGCCATCGTGTTCATGCACGCTTACGCCTACCCCGAGCACGAGCGCCTCGCGGCAGAGTGCGCGCGAAATGCGGGCTTCACGCAGATTTCGGTAAGCCATGAGGTGGCTCCCCTCATCAAGATCGTGCCACGCGGCGACACGACTGTAGCCGATGCCTATCTCTCGCCCGTTCTGCGCCGGTATGCGGACGGCGTGGCCGCGGCCTTCACGGGAGACCTGGAAGCGCGCCTGTTCTTCATGGCCTCGTCCGGCGGCCTCAAGGCGCGCGCTCACTTTCACGGCCGCGATGCCATCCTCTCCGGCCCGGCGGGGGGCGTTGTCGGAATGGCCAAGACCGCACAAGCCGCGGGCTTCTACCGCGTCATCGGCTTTGACATGGGCGGAACCTCGACCGACGTCTCTCACTTCGCGGGCAGCTACGAGCGCACGTTCGAAACGGAGGTTGCGGGCGTGCGCCTCCGCGTGCCGATGCTGCGCATCCACACCGTGGCCGCGGGCGGCGGCTCGATCCTCCGGTTCGACGGCGGGCGCCTCCAGGTTGGCCCCGAGAGCGCGGGTTCTCATCCAGGCCCCATGTGCTACCGGCGCGGCGGCCCTCTCACCGTCACCGATGCCAACGTGATGCTGGGCAAGCTCGACCCCGCCTTCATGCCGTCCGTATTCGGCGAAAGCGGCAGGGAGCCCATCGACACGCATGCCGTGCGCGCTGCCTTCGAGGCGCTTGCCGGGCAGATCGGCGACGGCCGCATGCCGGAACAGGTGGCCGATGGGTTAATTCGCATTGCCGTCGAGAACATGGCCAAGGCCGTGAAGAAAATCTCGGTCGAGCGCGGCTACGACGTGACGGGCTACGTGCTGAATGGCTTCGGATCGGCCGCTGGACAGCATGCGTGTCTGATGGCCGATACGCTTGGCATGCGCCAGGTTCTCATCCATCCGCTTTCTGGCCTGCTGTCGGCCTACGGCATCGGCCTCTCCTCGGTACGCGCGAGCCGAGAGCGCTCGCTCGAGGTCCCGCTCGATGAGAACGGTCTCGCCGCGGCTTCAGCGTTGTCGGATGCGATGTTGCAAGACGCCGCCGCCGAGCTCGCGGCCGAAGGCGCCGCGCCCGCGAGCCTTCACGCAATCACGTTGCTCCACCTGCGCTATGAAGCGACCGAGGTCGCGCTGCCCGTTCGTCTGGACGCACGGGCTCCATCGGGCGTAACGCCGCTGGACGATCTGCGGCGCGCATTCGAGGCTGCCCACGCGCAACGCTTCGGCTTCATCTCACCCGAGAAACGCATCGAGATCGGCTTCGTCGAGGTGGAGGCGGAAGGCGGATCCGATCGGGATGAAGCCAGCCTGCAAACAGCGCCGAAAGAACCGGCAACGGCTGTTTCGCGCACGCGCTACTTCTCGCGGGGGGCATGGCACGAAGCCGGCGTTTGGCGCCGGGAAGGCCTGAGCGACGGCCAGCGCGTCACCGGTCCTGCCATCATTATCGAGCCGAACCAGACCGTCGTCGTCGAGAACGGATGGGTGGCCGAGATGACGCCCCGGCGCGATCTCGTTCTCACCCGCGCCGCGGCGCGCAAGCGCGAGCACGTGGGGCTCGAAGCCGATCCGGTCCTGCTTGAGGTGTTCGGCAACCTGTTCATGGGTGTTGCGGAGGAGATGGGAGAGGCGCTCCGCGCCACCGCGCAATCGGTGAACATCAAGGAGCGGCTGGATTTCTCATGCGCCATCTTCGACCGCTGGGGGCAGCTCGTTGCCAACGCGCCCCATGTGCCGGTCCACCTCGGCAGCATGGAAAGCGCTGTCGAGACCGTGATCCGCGAAAAGGGCGGCCGGCTCGTCCCCGGCGACGTGTACATGCTGAACGCGCCCTATGCCGGCGGCACGCATCTGCCGGACATAACGGTCGTAACGCCGGTGTTCATAGAAGGCGCGTCCACGCCCGCGTTCTATGTCGCAAGCCGGGGCCATCACGCGGATATCGGCGGCACGGCCCCCGGCTCCATGAGCCCCAACGCCACCACGATCGAGGAGGAGGGGGTCTACATAGACTGCGTGCCGTTGGTGCGCGACGATCGCTTCCTGGAGCAGGAGACGTTGAGCCTGCTCACCGGCGCGCGCTATCCCGCCCGCAATCCCGCTCAGAACATCGCCGATCTCAAGGCGCAGGTGGCGGCCAATGCGCGCGGCCGCGCAGAACTCGTCCGCCTCGTCGCAGAGTTCGGCGCTGATGTGGTGGCGAGCTACATGCGCCACGTGCAGGCCAACGCCGAGGAGGCCGTCCGCCGTCTCATCGGGCGCCTGAGCGATGGCCATTTTCGCGTGGAGACGGATGGTGGCTGGGCGATCGAGGTCACGGTCACCATCGATCGCGAGCGCCGAGCCGCGAAGGTCGATTTCACAGGCACCTCTCCTCAGCAGCCCACCAACGTCAACGCGCCGGAGCCGGTCGCGCGCGCAGCCGTGCTCTATGTGTTTCGCGTGCTGCTCGACGAGCCGATCCCGCTCAATGCCGGATGCCTGAGACCCATCGAGATCGTCGTTCCGGACGGCTCCATGCTGAAGCCGCGTTATCCCGCTGCCGTGGTGGCGGGCAACGTCGAGACAAGCCAGGTGATCACCAATGCGCTGTTCGCGGCGCTCGGCGTGCTCGGATCGGCCCAGGGCACCATGAACAACCTGACTTTCGGCAACGACAAGGTGCAGTACTACGAGACCATCTGCTCGGGCTCTCCCGCCGGCTTCGACCGCGACGGCCACGGCTTCGACGGCACGGCCGGTGTGCATGTCCATATGACAAACACCCGCCTCACCGATCCCGAGGTCCTGGAGAGCCGCTATCCGGTGCTGCTCGAACGTTTCTCCATCCGCCGTGGCTCCGGCGGCAAGGGGCGCTGGAAAAGCGGCGACGGCACGCGCCGGGTGATCCGCTTCCTCGAGCCCATGCGCCTGGCGATCCTCTCCGGCTTCCGCAGAGTGCGCCCGTTCGGCCTGGCCGATGGCGAGCCGGGGGAGGCCGGACGCAACACTCTCCGCCGCCGCGACGGGCGCGTGGAGGAACTGTCCGGCGCCGCAGCCGTCGACCTCGACGCCGGCGACGCTATCGTCATCGATACGCCGACCGGCGGTGGTGTCGGCAAGGCATAAGCCGGCGGGCCGCGAAACTATCCCGCCACCAGGGTCAGGATGTCGTTCGGCTCTTCGTTGGCAATGCTGAGGGGCTGGAGTGAGAGCAGCGACTTGATCTGCTGGGCTTGCTGCAATGCGGCCTCGAAGCTGAGATTGAGCTGCACCAGACTGGCGATGCCCGTGCCGCCTGCTTCTTCCGGATTGCGCCCGGCGATCTCGGGATTGCGTGGCGTAAGATCGAGATCGGCCTGCGCGGGCGGAGCCGGACGCTGAGACGGAAGACCATTGCGCAGCGTGGACGCTGCCGCTGAGCTCCCTATGGGTAAGTTGATCATCCGTTCTCCAATGGATCGCGTCTGTTGAGAGGCCGGCAGCCAGATATTCGGCAAGACACGTTGCCACGCGGCAGATCGTGCCGTGCAGGAATTAATCGGAAGCTTGCGCGATCGTTAGAGTTTTATCGTTCTGCCGCTTTTTTTGATTTGGAGCGCCGCGGCGGAGCCTGATCCGCGCTTGGCACGCCGCCGTAACCCAAAGGAGACTTGCGGTCTGGGTCAGCGTTGGGAATCATTTACCAATGACGTGCCGCGGCTGGCGGGTTGCGGCGGAGAACTCGGGATCATGGCGGCTGTTGTCCGTTACTCGCAGGGTTTGGTGTTCGCCTTGGCGCTTGCCACGGCCGCGTCGGCGGCTGACGAGAACGTGTCGCCCGATGCGGACTTTACGGCGCGTGAGATCACCCAGCAGCTTTTCAAGGCCAAGCCGGGAGAGCGCGTCGACTACGCCGGCCGCGACCTCACCTACCTCGATCTCTCTGGCCTCGACTTCAAGCAGGCGCGGCTCTCGCGCTCCGATCTCTATGGAGTGGATTTCACAGGGTCCGATCTCAAGGGCGCGGACATGTCCTACGCAAGGCTCGATCGCGCGGTTCTCATTCGCGCCGACATGTCGGGCGCCAATCTGCGCGGCTCCACCATCTTCCGCCCCACCGTCTATTCTGACATGCAGAACAGCCCGGCGGACGCGCCGCGTTTCGCGGGCGCAAACCTCACCGGCGTCCGCGTGCAGGCCGATCTATCGGGCGCGGATTTTCGCGGCGCGGATCTCACCTATGCCGACCTGAGCCCGCTCGAGGATCGCCCCGGCCAGGGCACCCTCGTCACGCTCGCACGCAATGTCCTCAAGTCCTGTGATTTCTCCGGCGCCACCTTGCGGCACGCTAACCTGACGCGCTCGGTGCTGATGTTCTCGAGCCTCGTCGGCGCGGACCTGACGGGCGCTCTGCTGGTGGAGGCGGATCTCTCGAAGGTGGATTTTTCGGGCGCCAATCTCTCGGGTGCCGACGTGACGGGCGCGGATTTCGATAGCGCCAACCTTGCGGGCGTCAAAGGGCTCGACACCGTGAAAGGTCTCGACCGCGCGATCAATCTGGACAAGGCATTCCGCTGAGCGCGGCGGTTAGGACGCGGCCTTGAGCGCAGTCTCGTTGGCCTGGGTGAGCGGGAGCTTCAGCGTGAAGCGCGCGCCTCCGTCTGGAGAGGCCGATATGGTGATGTCGCCGCCTTGCGCGCGTACCATCTGGCGCGCAGCGACAAGCTCCGCAGAGCGGCTGGCTCTCTGCGATGGCGGCGTCTCGATATAGTAGCGCGCTTCGAACACGCTCTCCCGGCAGGCGCGCGGAATACCCGGGCCGTTATCGTCGACCACGACCACGAGCGCTGTCGTGCCGTGATCCAGCCTCACCGTCGTGCGTGATCCGCTCATCAGGGCCTGTGTGACGAGAATGTCGATGGCACGCTGCAACGCCCTCGCATCGGCGAGCGCGAAGGCAGGGCCGCAGCCTTTTGCGGCTTGAAGCGTCAGGCGGCTGTCCTTGTGTTGAGCGACAGTCTCCGAAACCAGCGCCCAGACATCCACCGTATCGAGACGTTCGAGGCTCGGCAGGTCACGCGCGAGCAGCACGGCATCGCCCAGCATGCGGACCATATCGCCGATGTCGGCAAGCTCTTCGGCGGAAGGGCGGTTCTCGTCCTCGTCCGCCACCAGCCTCATCGGACGTCGCGAGGCAAACGGGCTGATCTTCTGGCCGCGAGGCCAAGACCAAAAGACGAGAAGGCAGAGAGCGCTCGCGGCAAGTGCGACGCTCAACGTCCAAAGGCCGGCCGTTGCCGTGGCGGGGGAGGAAATGATTGGGGGGAAACCGCCGATGGTCGCGGCCAGCGCGACAAACGAGGTCCCCACACACGCAGCGATGCAGCCAGCGATCCCGCGGCGCTCAAGCATCAAACAATCTCCAGACTGGCAGCACGCCGGTCGAGGTTCAATACTTAGTCCCAGCATGATGATAAAGCGTTACACTCGATACGATATTTGCTGTGTTTCGAATGACTTGTTGCTTTATCTCCGGTTAAGCCGTGTGCCAGGTCCCGCATTGGGTCCGATATGGAAAAGGCCGGCCCCGAGGGAGCCGGCCTTTCGGTGTGCGTGGAGCGCGTGCAGCCGCGCTCGATCTGCGCTGCGGTCAGACCTGAGGCGAAGGAGCCTCGCCGCCCGCCCCCGGGGGAGGCGTAGGACGGGTCTTCCGCTCGGCCATGAACTGATCGAACTCCGAGCGATCCTTGGCGAGGCGAAGCCGCTCGAGAAAGTCGCGGAACTCGCGCTGCTCGTCCTCCAGGCGCTTCAGGGTCTGCTCCCGGTATTCGTCAAAAGCGCGGTTGCCCGACGGAGAGAAGCCTCCGCGGAACCCATCGCCGCGCCTGTCCCACTTCTCCGCAAAGCGCTGCTGCCAGCGGTCACGGTCCCAAGCTCTGCAACCCCATCCTCGTCCCATGCGTCCACTCCAGAGTAGGAAAGCCAGGACCGCAAGTCCCAGCGGCCAAAAGACAATAAAACTCAGGACCATGAGCGCGAGCCACGCCGGCCGGCCCAGGTCGTCGAGCTTCAGAACCATGTCGTGCATTGCACTCGGACCTCATGTGAATGTTTATCACATTAACATATGTGGGGGAGAACGCCGTCGCCGTCAAGAGGCGAAGCATGAGCGATCGCACACCGCGGTGGCGCCGCTCGTGTCTCGCACATGCATGTGGTCCTGCGCGTGAGCCGCGCCAAGTGTGGCTGGGCCTGAAATCGTACGCGATGTTCCGATGGGAACAGCAATCCCTATTCGCCGCCGTCACAGTCGCCGCTTCGACCGGAGATGTCTCAACCCGGGGGTGGCGGGCTCGGCTCGATCCCTCGTGAAAGGGAGAAGACCATGCTGCGATCGTTTCATCTTCAGCATCTGACGGGCGCGGCGGGTATGATGCTGGTCTTCGGCGCGCTCGCATCGCCAAGCCTCGCCGGCATGACGCAGGACCTCGCCGATTGCACGGCCTCCGACCGCAAGACCAGCGCGGACGCTTGCACGCGGGTCATGAACAGCGGACGCCTTCCGCGCGAGCAGGTCTATATAGGCCACTACAATCGCGGCTGGTCGTACTTCAACGCAGGCGACTATGACCGAGCGCTGGCGGACTTCGACAAGTCGATCGCCAGCAAGCCCGATTATGCCGACACCTACTACAGCCGTGCCGTAGCTCAGCATGAGCGGGGCGATCGCGAGCGATCTCTCGCCGACCTTGACGAGTATCTGCGCCGCAAGGGCGAGGTGGCCGAAGCCTACATCAACCGCGCACGCCTGTTCCGTCGCCGCGGCGAGTTTCAAGCCGCGTTTTCCGAGCTCCAGCGGGCCGGCGCTCTCGATCCGGGCGATCGCAAGGTCGAGATGCTGCGCGCGCTCGTTCTTTCGGATCTGGGCGAGCAAGGCCCGGCGCGCGCGGAAGCCGAGAAAGCCGTCTCGGGGCTGCCCAAGGAGGCCGGCGCCTACTACGCGCGCGCCCTCGTGGCGTTCCGCGACAACGCGATTGCCGCTGCCTCCGCCGATGTCGAGCAGGCTCTGTCCCTCAAGGACAACTTTCCCGCGGCCCACACCCTGAAGGGGCGCATCAAGGAGCAGCAAGGCGAAAAGGATGCTGCCGTCGCGAGCTTCAGGCGTGCCCTGGAGCTTCCCTCGAAATCGCTCGATGCGCGCTCCGCGCAGGACGAGGCTCGCCAGCGCTTGGCCGTGTTGACCGGCTCGTCGCAGCCTCCGCCAAACGAGACGCCGGACAAGATAGCCGCATCGAGCCCGCCTCCCCCCGCGGAGGCGAAAAAATCCGACTGCCGCCGCTTCATCGCCTCGACGAGATCGACGGTCGCGATCGATTGCCCGAAATAGGCTGATGGATTACCGGCTCGCGGGAGACGGCAAGAGCGCGTGATCTACGCCACGGCCGCGCTGGTCTCTCCGCCCGTGCGGCCTTTCCGGCCGCCGAAGATCTCCACGAGACGCAGAGCGGAAAGCGGTGGCGAGAGCAGATAGCCCTGCAGATGGTTGCAGCCGATGCGCGTCAGAAACTCCTGCTGATCGCGCGTCTCGACGCCTTCGGCTGTCACCGGCACGCCCACGGCATGGGCCATCGTCACGATCGCCTGCACGATCGAATAGGATTGCGAGGATTCGCCCAGGTGACGCACGAAGGACCGGTCGATCTTGACCCTGTCGACCTCGAGCTTCATCAGGTAGCTCAGCGAGGAATTACCCGTGCCGAAGTCGTCGAGCGCCACCCTGATGCCGGCGGCCCGCAGGATCTTGAGCGCGCGCGCCGAACTTTCCGATCCGTCGAGCAGCGTGCTCTCGGTGATCTCGATCTCGAGCCGGCTCGGCGCCATTCCGGTCTCGGACAGAATGTGAAGCACGCGCTCGGCGAAATCCGGTTGGCGTAGCTGCACCGAAGAGATGTTCACGGCCACCGTTTCCACGCTCCAGGCGCTCGCGGCTTTGCAGGCCTGACGCAGAACCCAGTCGCCGAGCTTGTCGATCGGGCCGCATTCCTCGGCGAGTGCCACGAACACGACTGGGGAGACGGAACCGAGGCGCGGGTGATGCCACCGCACGAGGGCTTCCACGCCCGAGATACCGAGACGTTCGGCCGAGTAGAGCGGCTGATACACGACCTCGAGCTCGTTTTCGTTCTCGATAGCCCGGCGCAGCTCGGCTTCGAGTGTCCGGCGCTTCTGCGCGCTTTCTCCCATTTCCTCGGTGAAGAACTGATAGCGCCGCCGGCCGTTCTTCTTGGCTTGATACAGCGCGATGTCCGCTTTGCGCGCGAGCTCGCTGCGGTCCACGCCCACATCCGGTGCGATCGCGACACCGATGCTGATGCCTACCGTCGCCTGGCCGCCGAGTACTTCGAACGGCTTCGAGACCGCGGCGACGATGTCCATGCAAAGCGCATCGATTTCCCTTCGGTCCTGGATGTTGCGCATGACGATGGCGAACTCGTCGCCGCCCATGCGCGCGAGCGCGTCTCCCGGTCTCAGGGTCGCGCTGAGATGAGCGGCCAGCTCGCGGATCAGCGCGTCTCCGGCTGCGTGACCGAGCGTGTCGTTGACTTGCTTGAACCGGTCCAGATCGAGGAACATGAGCGCGATCTGCTCACGGCCTCCCTTCACTTCGATAAGCGCCTCTTCCAGCCGGTCATTGAAGAACGCCCGGTTTGGAAGGCCGGTTAGCGTATCGTGAGACGCCAAGTGGCGGGCCTGCGCCTCGCTTGTCATGAGTTCCGTGTAAGTCCGTCTGAGGCTGCGGACGAGCAGGGACACCGCAATCCCGATCACGAACAGGCCCGCGGCGAGCACGGGGAGCACTTCCGACAGGATCCTGGCGCCGGGCAGCTTCGGCATCCACACCACGTTGCCGATTACGGCCCCTGATTTGCTCTTCAGCGGATAGGCCTGCTCCTCGTCGCTCAAGTCGTTGGTGCGCGAAAACCGGACGCCTTCCAGCAGGTAGGCGTCAGCCATGTCGGACAGGAAGCTGCGGTCGAGAAAGCGCACGCTCACGATCAGGCTCTCGCTGCCGCGTTCTTGCGAGACCTCTTTCGAATGGGGCATGAGCGGCATCACGCTGACGGCCGCGGGGCGCCCTTCGATGAAGCCGAGATCCTCGGTGCGGGGAATGTTGACCTTGCCGCCCTCGCGCTTCTCGGAAGAGCCGGCCTCGATCTTGCCCCGCACTTCCGTGGCGAGCGCGCCGACGAGGTTGTTGGGCCGGTCGGTGGTGAGGGCGACCTGCTTGCCATCCGCCATGGCGTAGAGCACGCGATCCTGCGCGTTGAGAATGTAGACGCGGTCATGCTTGAAGTAGTCGTACATCCACACGCCGAGATTGACGTCCACCCATTTGACGTCGAACGCCTTGCGCACATTGAGGACGGCGTCGTCCCAGTACGCCACGCTTTCCTGATCGAACGGGATTTTCTGCAGGCCGAGCGTGATGGCGTCGGAGACGGTCTGGAATTGGCGGTCCCGGGTCACCTGATCGCTGCGCGCGGCAGACCAGAGCACCACCCCGATCACCAGAACGGCGGTAAAGAACACCGTGAGCATGCTCATGCCCGCGAGCGTGCGCAACGGACGATCGGATCGCGGCTCGCGCAAGGTTGGGCGACGCCGCAAGTATTTGACGAAGTTTGCGGAGTCCACTGAGCGGACACTCCTGCCAAAAACGCGAATTCTGGCCCGAAGTGTAGCGGCCGTTGTTTAAGACATTCGGGACTTTCCTGGTTAATCCGGCGTCAAGGGGCGGGTTCAAATTCGAACGATCCGTCTTGCGCAGCCCGCAAAGAAGCGGGAAAAGATCCGGCACCAAAAAGGAGCGAGCACGATGTCGAAACCAGTCCGCAGTCCCGGCCGCCGGCTGGCGTCCGCATGGCCCACCGCTGGCTTTGCGCTCGCGCTTGCCCTTGTGCTCGCAACGGCCATTGCGCTGCCCCACGCGTCCGCCCGCCAGCCCGCCATGGCCGAGCTGTGGAACGGCGCTGAGATCGACTGGAAGGAGGTGGGGCCGGGCATCCGTGAATCGAGCCGCACCGGCAAGCCGGTCGTCATGCTCTTCCACGCCTCCTGGTGCACCTCGTGCAAACGCTACCGCAAGGTCTGGCACGACGCAGGCGTCGTCGCAGCCTCCCGCAGTTTCGTGATGATCCTCGTCGACGTCGACAAGGACCCGGACGCCAACGGCGCCTTCTCCCCTGACGGGACATACGTTCCCCGGACGATCTTCTACACTGCCGAAGGCGATGTCATGCCGGATGTCCGCGGCAAGGACCCAGAGTATCCCCACACCATCGATCTCGACGATCCCGCCGAGCTGAGAACCCTGATGCAGAAAGCGGCGGCCGGCGCCGCCCCCGCAGGGCCCGAGCCGTCGCCCGACCGCCGCGCCGAGAACGATGCCCGATAGGCATCCGCTCGCTGGCGCAGAGATGGCTCCAACACCCTGATCCGGCACTGAGCGCTTCGAGGCAACCTTCCGCCCCATGAACCTCTACGAAAAGATTTTCATCTACTGCGAGCGTGGGCAGGACCCCTCCTTCTGGGCGGAGCCGCTGAATGCCGTGAGCAACGCGGCTTTCCTCATCGCGGCCCTCGTCGCGGCACGTGAGTATCTGGCGGCGCCCAGAGACCGGCGCGGCGTGGGGCCCGCGCTGCTCGTGGCGCTGACCTTCGTAATCGGCATCGGCAGCTTTCTCTTCCACACCTATGCAACCCGATGGGCGTCCCTGGCCGACATGATCCCGATCGCGGTCTTCATGCTCGCCTATTTCGCGTTCCTCATGCGCCGCTTCCTTGGGTTCCCCTGGGTTCTGGTGCTCGCCGGACTTGCCGGCTTCTACGCGGCGATCAGGTATGCGGGCACGCTCGATTGCCAGTATGGCGCGCTGTTGCCGGTCACGGCGCGGGCAGGCGCGCGCTGTCTCAACGGAACCGCGGCCTACGCTCCAGCCTTCATCGCGCTCGCGGCCTCGGCGCTCCTGCTCGCTGTCCTTCGTCATCCGGCATGGCGGCTTCTGAGTGTCGCCGCCGTCGTTTTCCTGGCGTCCATGACCTTCCGGACGCTGGATCTAGAGCTGTGTGAGCTGACGAGCCTCGGTGGCCATCTCCGGGGCACGCATTTCATGTGGCACACCCTCAATGCGGTGACGCTCTATCTGTTGCTGCGCGCCGCAATCCTTTATGGCTCGGCCCGCGAGGCCGGGGTGGCGGGCACGAGGGGAAGCGGAGCGACGCGGCCTTGAGGTCTCGGGCACGCCAGCGCATAAAGGCCCAGCCGAGGCGCCCGGCAAATTCGCGGACGTGGTGGAACCGGTAGACACACAGGACTTAAAATCCTGAGACGGCAACGTCGTGTGGGTTCGAGT